>Ga0068855_100000349_pt1 | contig 57336 bp, 56 predicted proteins | sample KBSCornC52_FD_66592 | JGI IMG/M metagenome (GOLD analysis project Ga0068855, IMG submission 66592) | Corn rhizosphere microbial communities from Kellogg Biological Station, Michigan, USA - KBS Corn C5-2 | ecosystem: Host-associated > Plants > Roots > Rhizosphere > Soil ... | reverse complement strand
TGCTTCACGACCTCGCAGCCTATCCGGTCGCCCCATATCTGAATCTGGTCAATGGCCGCGGCACGGAAGGTATCTCCGGCGGCGATGATCACCTTTTTGCCCTGCTTCTGGAGCCGGTTCGCGAGCTTGGCGATGGAGGTGGTCTTGCCGACGCCGTTCACTCCCACCACGAGGTAGACCGTCGGCGGCGTGGGGCCGACGTGGAGCGCGCCGCCCTGCACGTCCGCTTCCTTCAGGACCTTCGCGAGGGACTGCTGGAGATAAGTCTTCACCTCGGAGGCTTCCTTGAGGCGGTTCTCCTTCACAGCTTCGCGCAGGCCCTCCAATGCGGCGATCGTCGTGTGAACGTTCACGTCGGCCTGCAGCAGGCTCTCCTCCAGCTCTTCGAACAGCTCCTCGTCGATTCGGCCGCGGCCCGTGATGAGCGTGTCGACCTTCTGGAAGATGGATTTGATGAAGCCGAGCCGCATGGACGATTCCCCCTGAAAAACCTGCCTATTATACCATCCGGCCATCCATCCGGCGTACTTCAGTCTACGTCATCTTCCACATTCGCCAGGCGCAGAGGAACATCGAGACGAGGGCGAAAGCGATGAGGGGGAGGGGACTGGCGAATGTCATCCGCGCCAGGAGGAGACCTGCGGTCAGCCCTCCGCCGAGTCCCGCAATGGCCATCCATGGGCCGATTCTCCGGTCCACGGCCTCGCGCGACGCGTAGCTCAGGGCGGGCAGGAACGAGGCGAGCGCAATGACGGCGAGGGAAACGGCGATGGACCTGGGCGGGTCGAGTCCAGGGAGATAAATGAGGGCCGGCACGAGCAGGATGCCGTTCGCGACCTGAAGGAGACTCGATATAGCGCCGGTGACTATCCCCAATACGAGGCCGGCGAGGAGCGGTTGAACGTGCGTGAGGGCCGGAAACCAGGGCTGCGGTCCCCCGACGTGGTGGCGCATCGCCTCCCCAAATACGTAGATCGCAACCACGATTCCAATGGACTGGCCGGCCCTCCGCACGATGGCATATCGGGGCTCCGTGGCGGGCTTTGCGGCCAGAATCGTGCCAATGGTGGCGCCGACGGCAAGTACAAGCGCCAGCCCGAAATCGAGGTGACTGCCTCCGACGATGAATCCGATCACCCCACCCACTGCCGCGAGCATCGCGAATCCGAGCGCCGTGCCACGCGTCTTCTGTTCGTCGAATCCGAGAAGGAAGTGAATCATGGGTGCGGCGGCCACCTGCGCGCCGATGCCGGCGAGCGCAAAGGCGAACGCCGTGGCGAGCCCCAGCACGCCCATGACCGCGCCCTTCACCACCGGAATGTTCAGCTTCCTGCCCTTCGCCATCGCTCGCTCCCATCAAACCGGCCGCGTCGCGCCGGCCAGGCAAATCATCCACTCACAGCATAGCCCGAATCGCATGAAACGGGTATCTGATCGCTCGAGCCAATTCCGTGCGCAAATCGGAACAGAGGGTCCTACGAACGGGCAAATTCGATCAATTGTTCGAAACGACCGGCGTCCGCTTCTCGAAGCGCGGCGAAGTAGTCTTCCCTCACGCTGCTGTGGGCAACAAGGGACTGTGATGCCCAGGTGAAACGAGGCTGGCCGTGCCGAAGAAGCAATAGATCGGTCGCCAGCCGCGAATGCCGTCCATTCCCATTGGGAAATGGATGGATGTACACCAGGGAGTGATGAAACCTGATCGCCAATTCGTCCCACGGATAGACCTGGTTGTCTACGTGGTATCGCACGTTTCGGCACATCTGTTCAAGCTGTATCGGAATGCGCTGCCAGTCAATACCGATGTTCGTGTTGGTGGTCCGAAGCTGGCCGGCCCATCGCCACGTCAGATTGAACATTCTCTGGTGGAGGCGGCGCAAGCTCGCAGTCAGGAGGACATCACGGTTATCACCACGCGCCCGCATTACCCATCGCTCACCGAGCAGGACGTTACGCGCTTCATATTCATTGAGCTCCGCCTGCGTGGTGAGGTTCGGGATCAGGCTCGAAATCGTGTCTGGATCGAGCGGTGTCGCGCATTCAGGGGAGACGAAGTTCATGGCGGCTATTCGGCTCGCCAGATTTCCGGACTCATTGTGCGCACGAGTTCCTCGGCCAGGTCGGCGACGACTTCGTCCACTGCCACGGTGCTGCCGTCCTGCCCCTCCAGCGCCATCGTATGCTCGACACGCCCCACTATTCGCGCTGCCTGGCGTCGTGCCTGCTGCTCCAATGTGGCCTCCAGTGACCGTCTGGGCACCAGGGCATAGACCAGGTCGCATTCCATTGCCTCTGCGGCGTTCCGCAGCGAGCGGAGCGTAACGGTTCCTTCCTGCTCCCCTCGCTCGAGCTTTGCTACTGTGGATTGACGCACACCGAGGCGCGTCGCGAGCTGCTGCCCGGTCATGCCGAGTGCATTGCGTACTTCGTGAATCCATCCGCGTCGTGGGGACTCGAGGTTGCGAATTATCGAATCGCGACTGAAAGTCCGGTCAAGCTGCCTGCGCCGCAGCGTCTTCGTGATTCCTCGCGTGGTCAAAGCGTGTCACCCCCATGTCATGCAGGTCTTCGGTATTACGTCCAGGGAGTAAGAATGGTACTATCATACTCCTAATTCGGCATTATACCTGCATTGGTTTACGCCCCATCAGGAATATTGTTCGTCAGCGCCGCAACCTGCAGCCGTATTAAGCTGGTCTCGGCGATCGATTTGAACGGCAATTCGTCGGCCGGATTCCGTGTCTCGTTCAGGTATACTGGAAGGACGTGTGCCGCGTCCCACGCGTGTCGGAAGCAAGAACAATTTATGCCGGAAACAGTAGCAAAGCCAGTCGTCCAGATGGTCAACCTCGGTTGCGCCAAGAACGTCGTCGACGCCGAGGAGATGCTCGGCGTTCTCTCTGACCGCGGTTATCGAATCGACGCATCGAGCAACGACGCGGATGTTATAGTCATTAACACGTGCGGCTTCATCGAGGCCGCAAAGCAGGAATCCATCGACGTGATTCTGGAGGCCCTGGAGCGGAAGAGGCAGGGCAGAGTCCGCAAGGTCGTTGTCGCCGGCTGCCTCGCGCAGCGGTATGGCGCCGAGCTGGCGCGAGAGATGCCGGAAGTAGACGGGTTCATTGGCGCCGGGCAGATGGCCGGTATCGCGGAGATGGTGGGCGACACGCTCGTACGCCCGGACCAGCTCTTCCGGGTTCCCGAGAAGCCGCACCACCGCTGGGTGGACGTTCCGATGCGCATTCGCTCGACGGCGCCATGGACTGCATACCTGAAGATCAGCGAGGGCTGCGATCACAAGTGCACGTTCTGCGCGATTCCTTCGTTTCGCGGCCTCCACGTCAGCAAGCCGCTCGAGCGAATCGTGGAGGAGGCGGAGCGGCTGGCGAAGGAGGGTGTCCGCGAGCTGAACCTTATCGCACAGGATTCGACGCAGTACGGATATGACCTCTACAAGCAGCCGATGCTGCCGGATCTGCTCCGCGCGCTCGCGCAGGTGGGCGGCGTCCGCTGGCTCCGGCTCTTCTACTGCTATCCGTCTCGCGTGAACGCGAAGATCATCGAGGCGATCGCGACGACGCCGAAGGTCTGCCAGTACATCGACATGCCGCTCCAGCACGCGGACGACGAAGTGCTCCGCGCCATGCGCCGACCGCTGAGCGGCGAAGCGTACCTCCGCATTCTGGAGCGGTTCCGCGAGGCCTCGCCGGACGTGGCGATTCGGACCACGTTCATCGTGGGATTTCCCGGCGAGACGGAGGCGCAGTTCGAGAATCTCCTGCGGTTCGTCGAGCGGGCGCAGTTCGACCGCGTCGGGGCGTTCGAGTATTCGACCGAGGACGGAACGCCGAGCGCCGACCTGCCGAACCGGGCGCCGTCCCGCGTCAAGCGCGCGCGCAAAGACCGACTGATGCACCTTCAGCGCGATATCAGCCTGGCAAGAAACCGCGCATGGATCGGACGCGACATGGAAGTGCTCGTCGAGTCGGCGCACGACGGTGATCTCCGCCGCGTGACGGGCCGCTCTTTCCGCGACGCGCCGGAGATCGATGGCCACGTTACCGTACCGGGCACGGACGCAATGCCCGGCGAATTCATACCTGTGCGCATCACCGGCGCGCAGCCGTACGACCTTAACGGCGTGATGCGGACTCGTGAAGCGTGATGCGTGATGCGTGAACGAAATCGCCACGGTCGAGGATTTCACGAGGCGTACGCGATTCTATTTTGGAATTGTGCGGTTCACGAACCCATCTGCACCGCTCACGCATCACGCATCACGAGTCCGCATCACGAATTCTTTCTGGAGGATAACCTTTGGCTATAGCGACGGAGAACAAGCTGGACGACGCGCTCGCGGCGAACTACGTAGCGGACCTGCTCCACCACGCGCTGCTCCAGGCTGGTGAGCCGGTGAAGGCGTCGGAAGCGGCGAAGCTGGCCGGCAATCCACGCGTGGACCTGCGGCTGGCACGGGTCGTGCTCGCCACGCATCCCGAGCGATTCACGTCGACGGAGCGTAAGTGGACCCTCTGGTCGCGCTTCGCCGATCCCGGCCGGGCGACCGAGCGGAACCTCGACGAGGTACTCAACAGCTATGGCGCGCCCATCGAAGTGGATGCGCTGGCCCGTGAACTGGCCGCCATCTACAAGCGGCCGACGGAGTATTACGAGCGAATCCTGGGCCGCGTTCTTGCCAATGACGAGCTCTACATCGTTGCGGGAGACAGTAAGTACGCGCGGCGCGACTGGCTCCTCTTCGCCGAGGGTGAGACCGAAGAGGATGTGCTCTTCGACAACTACCTGAAGCGCGCCGATCTCGCGAAGTATGACAAGGCCGCGGCGAAGATCAAGCCGAACAGTATCGATTCGGTCGTCACGTTCCTCGATTCGCAGGATGGGCCGGTGCCATCCAGGGCGCTCCAGTTCCTCGTATGGCGGTCCGCCCCGGAGGCGTTCGACGCGGTGAATCTCTACACGAGCCTGCTTCAGGATGGACGTGCCGTGCTCCTCTCCGGGCAGCAGTGGATCGGGCCGAAGATCGTCGAGAAGCTCGAATCGTTCTTCCCCGCGATCGCCGAGCGCGAGGTGGACGAGTATGGCGACAACAAGGTCGTCGAAGAGGCGCAGCCTCTCGTGATCTCCGACGAAGAACGCGAGGCGCTCGTTCAGGCGGTCGTAAAGAGCGAGCACGCAAGCCGCGCTTCCGACCTCCTCGAATCGACCTTCGAGGTTTCACCCACGGATTCGACATGGACAGCGGACCTCGACACCCTGATGGAGATTCTGCGGAACGACGATCGAGTCATCTGGATCGGCGCGGACCGCTTTGTCCCGCAGGGCACGATCCCGGAATATGTCTTCACCGTGCCGGAGATCCTCCACATACCGGTCACCCACTACACCGACGCCGAAGGCAATGAAGTCGACCTACTGCTTGACGAGGAGGGATTCGACGGTGGCCTTCAGCGCGAGATTCTCAACCTCCAGGCGCAGGATGTGCTGGACGAGGAGCCGCCGTATACACCGGACGCCGAGCCGCCGGCCACCGCGCGGTGCGTCCTAAAGTTCCATCATAAGGAGATCGGCACGTTTCCGCTCTGCCAGCTCCCGCCCGGCTTCTTCCCGGTGGACGCGCCGGTGCTCCAGGTCGAGCTGACGCTCCCGACGGGCCACAAAGCCGATCTCTGGGTGAACAACGAGATTCGTCTGGTGTACGGCCTGCTCGACTGGTTCAACACGCTTCCGGTCGACAGCGGCGCGGTCTTCTATCTGGAGCGCCAGGCGCCGGATCGCTACGTGCTGACCTATGGCGAGGAGACCGAGCCCTCGATGTTCATCAGCCGCAACCGGGTCAACGAGCTGATGGAGCTGGGCCGCCGCGCCGAGGACGACGAGCTGCCGACCTTCGAGATTCTCCGCGAGATCATGGAGCACTATCGCAAGGGAATCGAGTTCATCACGCTCCTCACGGAGACCAACATCGCGCGCCGCACCACGCGCCGGATGGTCGCCTCGCTGCTCTCGGGCTACCACTGCTACTTCCAGCGTGGCGGCTCGTGGGTCTTCGATGCCAAGAAGCTCTCGCAGGGCTTCGACAAGAGCAAGAGGAAGTATCTGAAGAAATAGAACGTGATGCGTGATTCGTGATGCGTGATTCGTGATGCGTGAACGGTGAAGGTAGTCTCACGATCTTGCCGATGGGCTCGTTTGTAATGATGAACCATTGTGGCGATCCTCGACCCCTCCGGCACCGTTCACGCATCACGAATCACGCATCACGAATCACGCATCACTCCTGGAGCCGTCCCGATGTCCGTTCGCGTACGCTATGCGCCGAGCCCGACCGGTTCGCCGCACGTAGGAAACATCCGAACCGCGATCTTCAACTGGCTGCTCGCCCACAAAATGGGCGGGCAGTTTATTACGCGCCTGGAGGACACCGACCGCGACCCGCAACGCTACAAGCCCGATTACATCCACGACATCGAGGAGAGCCTGACCTGGCTCGGAATCGAGCCGGACGAGTGGTGGGTGACCGGTGGGCCGGTAGGGCCGTACGTACAGTCGGAGCGGCTGGAGACGTATCGCGCGGCAGCCGATGAGCTGATCGAGAAGGAATGGGCGTATCGTTGCTTCTGCACGCCGGAGCGTCTCGTCGAGATGCGCGCCGAGCAGCTGGCGGCCGGCGCGTCGAGCGGATACGACAAACGGTGCAGGGGAATCTCGAAAGAGGAGAGCCTCCGCCGCGCCGAGGAGGGCGAACCACATACCGTGCGGCTTGCGGTGCCGCTGGAAGGCGTAACGACCTATCGCGACGAGGTCTACGGCGACATCGCGTTCGAAAACCGGCTCATCGACGATCAGGTGCTCCTGAAGTCGAACGGCTGGCCGACCTATCACCTCGCCGTCGTTGTAGACGACCACGCGATGGGAATCACGCACGTCCTGCGCGGCGAGGACTGGCAGCCGTCCACCCCCAAGCAGATCCTGCTCTACCAGGCGTTCGGATGGGAGCCGCCCATCTGGGTCCATCTCCCGCTCATCGTCGGCACGGACCGGAAGAAGCTCTCGAAGCGCCATGGGGCGACGCAGTTCGTCGAGTTCAAGGCGGAGGGCTACCTGCCGGAGGCTCTGTTCAACTTCCTCGTCCTGCTCGGTTGGTCCGCGGGAGAGGAGAACCGCGAACTCTTCACGAAAGAGGAGCTGGTGGAGCGGTTCAGCATCGCCGGAATCAACAACAGCCCGGCCGTCTTCGATTACGACAAGCTCCGCTGGATGAATGGCCACTACATCCGCGAATCCGACCCGGATCGGCTGCTGGCCCTCTGTCTGCCGTTGCTTGCGGACGCAGGCTTCGTGGGCGACCCGCCGACCACGGAAGAGCGCGCGCATACCGCCAAAATCCTGCCGCTCATAACCGAGCGGATGAAGCTCCTGACCGACGTGGTTCCGATGACCGAGTTCTTCTTCCGGGACCCGGTCGAGCCCGACGAGAAGGGCCGCCGCAAGTGGCTGACAGGCGAGGACGCCCGCATCCGCCTCCGAAAGGCCAGGGAGGTGTTCTCCACAATCGAGGGCGAGCTGACAATCGTTGCCGGTGAAGAGGCGGTGAATCGGATCGCCGAATCACTCGGGATCGAGCGCGGCCCGGTGATTCATCTTGTGCGCCTCGCGGTGACGGGCCGGACGGTAGGACCCGGCCTTTTCGAGCTGCTGGAAGCGCTCGGCAAGAACCGTGTTGTCGCCCGCCTGAATCATGCGGAAATCTGGGTTGAGTAAGCCGGTCATAGTCACGACCCTGTTGGCGCGGCTCTTGACGAGCGGGCAGCCACGATGACAATGCCTGGAAGCGACAAACGCTGTAACAGGTCCGCAGGACGCATCCCAGGCGGCCGACGACGAGGACAGATGTCCTCGTCTGAGATATGTCCTTCGGACTAATACAACAATCGTCCGCTCTTGCCAGCGCAAGAACGCGGCATTCGTCCGCGGGACGTATCCCCGGCAGGGACATCTGTCCCTGCCGTTCCGGCGGCCCTCCATTGAGGAACCATGGACCAGATCATCGACGTTGACACCATGTTCGGGCCGCTTCCCGCGGGTGCGGCTGACCTCTCGGTGGACGAGCTGGCTGAGATGATGCGCCGCCACGGTGTGCAGGCCTGCTGCACGCTCTCGACCGTCGGGATGCTCCTCGACCACAACGCCGGGAACGGAGCCACGCGCGCGGCCTGCTCGGAGCAGTCCGGCCTGCTTCCGGTCGCCACCTGGAATCCGCAGGTGAGCTTTGCCGGCGAGGGGCCGTTCAGCCGGTTCAAATCGGACGGGTTCAAGATGGTGCGCTTCTTCCCGGCGGAGCAGGGCTGGGACCCGGCCTACGCCCCAATGCGGCAGCTCGCGAAAGCGCTCCAGGCCGACTCGCTGCCGCTCATGATCGACGTGGAGAAATCGGGGGCGGCGACACGGGTGGCGGAGTCGCTGGCCGGTAACCCTGCCGCGGTAATTCTCACGGGCGTCGATGAGACGACGATTGCCGAGGCGGTTGCGCTCATGCGCGACAACGATCGGCTCTATCTCTCCACCGCGAATCTCGTGGCCGTCGGTCTCGTACGCCAAGTGGTAGACAGCGTCGGGGCGGAGCGGCTGCTCTATGGGTCTGGGGCGCCGTCGCGGCCCATGGCGAGCGCCCTCGGCGTGCTGCGGTTCGCGGGCCTCGCCGGAGAGCAGCAGGCCGCGATTCTCGGCGGCAACGCGAGACGGCTCTTCGGCGTGTAGGGAACTCTTCGCGGGATTCCCGTTGGTGTGAAGCGGAGCGACTGGATGGCGATCTTCGACGTACATAGCTATTTTGGCGGCGCGCTGGTGCCGAACACGGCCAACAGCGGCGCTTCCATCGCGTCCACCATGGAGGCGCGCGGAATCACGTCGGCGATAGTAATGTCGGCGCACGCCCGGCTGGTGGACCCTCTCTCCGGCAATCGCGTGCTCGCGAAGGTAGTCGAGCAGTCGCCTGCGCTCTACGGCTGCGTCGTAACGCACGTGAATCGGGTCGAAGCGTCCATCGCCGCCATGCGCGAGCTGATGCAGAACCGCCGGTTCCTGGGGATGTGCGTCACAGGCATGGGCGACGATGAGCCGGTTGATAAGATCGTGGCCGAAGAGGTGATCAACGCCTATCGCCGCTACGGGAAGCCGCTCTTCCTCTACGCGCGCAACGCGGCCATGACTCACGCCGCGCTGGAGATCGCGAAGTCGTACACCATGCTCAAGGTCGTCCTGCTCGGCATGGGCGGGCACGACTGGCGCATGGCCATCGCGGCCGCCCATTCGGCTACCAACATCTATCTGGAGACTTCCGGGCCGCTCGACCGGGCCAAGATCCCAGCAGCATTCGCCACGATCGGCGCGCACCGAATCCTCTTCGGCAGCGGCTCGCCGCACGTGGATGCGGGCGCGGCCATGGGACTGCTCGAAGACACGACGCTCTCCGAAGACGTCTGCCGCCGCATATACCACGACAACGCCCGACGCCTCTTCGGAATCGAAGAAGCTGCGTAGTGGAGCAATGGACTGATTCTGGCTGTTCGATTTACCCGTAAGTTTGTTTGCCGTCATCCCGCGGGGATCCGCTTTTCGTCGTGAATCCCACAGTGCCCAGGGTCAAAAGCGGATCCCTACGGGATGACGGCTGCGGTGCGCACATGTCGCAAATTGCGACCGGATCGTACCACGGCAGCATTACCCCAGGTCCCACATGCACGAAACCGTCGATCTCCGAAGCGATACCGTCACCCGGCCGACGCCCGCCATGCTCCGCGCGATGGCCGAGGCGCAGGTCGGCGACGACGTTCTGGGCGACGATCCCACGGTCGCCACGCTGGAACGGAAGTCCGCCAACCTCCTCGACAAGGAGGCCGCCCTCTTCGTGCCGTCCGGGTCGATGGGCAACAACATCGCCATCAACGTCCACACGCGCCACGGGGACGAGATACTCTGCGACTGGGATTCCCACTCGCTCTGCTACGAGGTCGGCGCGCCCTCCGCGCTCTCCGGCGTTCAGACGCGGCCCTATCGTGCCGTCCGCGGGATCCCGGACCCGGCCGAGATCGACGCGTTGATTCACGAGCCGTCGCTCCACGGTCCCGGTACATCGCTCATCCTCGTCGAGAACACCCACAACCGGCAGGGCGGCGCGGTCGTTCCGCTGGAGGTAATGCGCGAGCTCTACGCGGTCGCCAAATATCGTGGCGTCAACGTCCATCTTGACGGCGCCCGCATCTTCAACGCCGCGGTCGCGACCTCCACGCCTGCCCGCGACTTCGCCGGATTCGCCGATTCGGTCTCCTTCTGCCTCTCGAAAGGACTCGGCTGCCCGGTCGGATCGATCCTCTGCGGCACGCGCGAATTCGTCGACCAGGCGCGGCGCGTCCGCAAGATGTTCGGGGGCGGCATGCGGCAGGTCGGTTTTCTCGCCGCCTGCGGCATCGTCGCGCTCGACACGATGATCGACCGGCTGGCGGAGGACCACGTGAACGCGCGCCGGCTCGCGAACGGTATCGTCGGCGCCGCCGGTGTCCACGTGGACCTCGAATCGGTGCAGACGAACATGGTCTACATCGACACGGAATCACAGGCAGCCGGGCTGGTCGAGCGCCTCGGCCGCCGCGGCGTCCTCTGCCTCCCAACCGCGCAGCGCCGGATCCGGTTCGTGACCCACAACGACGTCGACGAAGAGGACATCGTCCGCGCCGTCGCCGCCATCCACGAGTGCGTCGCCGCCTGACCCCAAAAAATAAGTTCGCCTGTAGTTGGCCTCGAGTGCCGTTGCGTGCAGTGCGGTACACCTCCTGCGCGCACAAGAGCCCCCTCCTTGCGAACGAGGGGGTTGGGGGAGGTGCCGTTAAGCCCAATGCTTTTCAAATTGCGGGAATTCATGCTCAGTACGCCGACCGGGGCGAAGCATTCGCGCACCAGCATTGGTTCGCACCGGAGGTTGAGAGCGCGAATGCCTGGCCCCTACCTGCGAACATGTCACATCGCAGCCTCGGTCTTATTTGAAAGGCATTGCCATTAAGCCCCCTCTCCCGTTTTTGGGAGAGGGGGTTGGGGGTGAGGGACAACCGTCCCTTAGCAGGGTAAAATAATGTCCGGCGCATCCGCCGAATCCCGATACTTACGCGGCCGGGCGGCGTCAAAGTGAGTGGCACTACCGGAACGGGGCTCGCGCGCTCCCTTTTTCTCCGTTCCGCGCACGACGAGGGAAACATGGCCTCCACTACGCTCCCGCTCGAACTTCCGCTCATTCCCGACGAAGCCGACACCCGCGCCGGCAACTACTTCGTCTCCAACTATCCGCCCTACTCGTTTTGGACGCCTGACCACGTCGCGGATGCCTATGCCGCGCTCGACCGGCCGCCCGCGCCCGGAACCTCTCTCGGCGTCTACCTGCACATTCCCTTCTGCCGCAAGCGGTGCCATTTCTGCTACTTCCGGGTATACACCGACAAGAACGCGGCCGAGATCAAGGGTTATCTCGACGCCGCGCTGCAAGAGCTGAAACTCTATGCCGGCCGGCCATTCATTGGAGGTAGGAAGCCGCGGTTCGTCTACTTCGGTGGCGGAACGCCCTCCTACCTCTCCACCCAGCAGCTCACCTATCTGACGGACGGGATGAAGGATCTGCTGCCGTGGGACGAGGCCGAGGAAGTCACGTTCGAGTGCGAGCCGGGAACCCTCACCGAGCACAAGCTTCGGGTCATTAAGGACATCGGCGTAACGCGGCTCAGCCTCGGCGTCGAGCACTTCGAAGACCGAATCCTGAAGTTGAACGGCCGCGCGCACGGCGCCAGCGAGATCGACCGCGCCTATGCCTACGCCCGCGAGATGGACTTCGAACAGATCAACATCGACCTTATCGCCGGCATGATGGGGGACACGGACGAGGACTGGCGGGCGGCAATCGCGAAGACCATCGAGGTCGCGCCGGACAGCGTCACGATCTACCAGATGGAGATCCCCTACAACACGACTATCTTTGCCGAGATGAAGGCGCATGGGCAGGACGTCGCGCCGGTCGCCGGCTGGGCGACCAAGCGCGCGTGGGTCCACTACGCCTTCGAGCAGCTCGAGAACGCCGGCTACACCATCACGAGCGCCTACACGGCCGTGAAGGACCCGGCGAAGACGAAGTTCGTCTACCGCGATCAGCTCTGGACCGGGGCGGACCTTCTCGGCCTCGGAGTCGCGTCCTTCTCGCACGTCGGCGGCACGCACTACCAGAATCAGCACAACTTCGAGCCCTACCTGGCAGCACTGACCGGCGGTAAGCTCCCCATCTACCGCGCGCTCACCCCGACGCCCGAAGAGCGCCTGATTCGCGAGCTCATCCTTCAGTTCAAGCTCGGCCGGGTGCGAATCAGCTACTTCCGCGATAAGTTCGGCGTGGATATACGCAAGCGATTCCCGGATGCCATCGGCGTGCTCCGTTCGGCCGGTTACCTTAGCGAAGAAGGCGACGAGCTGCGGATGAGCCGCGACGGGCTGCTCCAGGCGGACCGCCTCGTCCATGAGTTCTTCCTGCCGCCGCATCGGGACGCCCGGTACGCCTGATGACCGGAGACATCGTCCTCAAGCCCGGGGAGCTTCTCCGGCCCCTCGAACGATTTCTCGAGCGCGAAGCCCGGCCCGTCCCGGGGGTCGCGGCGGTTGCGGGCCATGCGGTGCCCGAGCCCTACCGGCGGCTGCTGGTCGGCGACCACGACATGACGCCGACTCTCGAGGCGTACTACCGGGAGCCGATACACCTCCGCGTCCTCGACCGTTTCATCGATGGCGACACGCTCTCGCGCCTCGTCGTCCTCGTAACAGACCATACGGAGCGGGCAGTGGAGTTCGGGGCCATCGACATCCACCTCCAGCACTTTCCAGCGGATGCGCGCGAGGCGGTGCTCGGATGCCATATGCCTCTCGGCTCGGTACTGACCCGGTTCGAGGTCGCCCATCGGAGCCATCCGTCCGCGTTCCTGCGGGTCCAGCCGCGCGACTTCATCCGCGACGCGCTCTGCATCGGTACCGGCGCCGTCGCCCTTTACGGCCGCCGAAACGCGCTCACGACGCCGGATGGTCACGTGCTCGCCGACATTCTGGAAATCCTGCCGCCATAAACCGGAGCCAATGACCACCACTTCACAACGATTGATCGGCGCGCATATGCCCACATCGGGCGGCATCTGGAACGGGCTCACCGGCGGCAAGGCGATAGGTTGCACCGCGGTCCAGGTCTTCACCGGCAACCCGCGCCAGTGGCAGCACCCGCCGATGGAGCACGAGACGGCGGACCAGTTCCGCGCCGCCTGGCAGGAGACGGGCATCGCTTTCACCTGCGCCCATGATTCCTACCTCATCAACCTCGCCGCTCCGGACGCCGAGATCCTCGAGAAGTCCCGACGGGCGTTCCGGCGGGAGCTCGACCGCGCGGAGATGCTGGGGATTCCCTGGGTCGTTACGCATATGGGCGCGCACCTCTCCAGCACTCCTGAAGAGGCTGTCGACCTGCTATGTGAATCGATGAACCTCCTGCTGCGGGAGACCGAAGGCATGTCGGCCGGAATCGCGCTGGAGACTACGGCGGGGCAGGGGACCTGCCTCGGCGCGACCTTCGAGCAGATCGCGCGGGTCATCGACGGCTGCGCCGCCCACCCCCGCGTCGGAGTCTGCCTGGACACGTGCCACATCTTCGTGGCAGGCTATGACATCCGCGACGAGGAATCGTACGCCCGGACGTTCGACTCCTTCGGCTCCGTTATCGGCTTCGACAAGCTGAAGATCATCCATGCCAACGACGCGAAGAAGCCGCTGGGGAGCCGCGTGGATCGGCACGAGCACATCGGTGACGGCGAGATCGGCATGCCGGCGTTCCGCCGCCTCGTCACCGACCCGCGCATGCTCCACGCTCCGGTCGTCGTCGAGACGCCGGACGCCGAAACCATGCACGCCGTGAACGTGGATAAGCTCCGCCGAATGGCGCAGGAGGATTGCGGCCCGATGAAAGTTAAGGTGAGATTGTTCGGCCACTTTAGCGACTACGCCGATGCGCTGGAGTTGGAGGTTCCGGCCGGTGCAACCGTAAACTACGTGGCGCTGACTCTCGCGAGCCGGGACGCGCGGCTCGAGGGTATCGACCGCCACTGCCGCGCGGCCGTGAACGAGGAGTACAGCGACACGACGGCGACTCTTCATGAGGGAGACGAGCTCGCCTTCATCCCGCCCATGAGCGGCGGATAAGCACCTCCCCCAACCCCCTCCTTCGCAAGGAGGGGGCTCAACGGCACGGCTATGCCCCCGAAGCCCGTCTTTGCAAGGAGGGGGCTCAACGGCTTGGCGCCGCCTCCGAAGCCCGTCTTCGCAACGAGGAGGCTAACGGAGGCTTCACATCACTGGGGCTATCGGCCCAACGACCCATTGACCCACCGACCCACTCACCCATGTCCAATAACACCTGCAAAATCATAAGAGACCCCATCGACGTACGCGCGCTGGAGGCCGAGGTCTCCGGTGTCGAGAACGGCGCGGTCGTTACATTCATTGGGCAGGTGCGGCGGCAGTCGAGAGGGCGGGAAGTGGCCTTCCTGGAATACGAAGCCTACGTTCCGATGGCCGAGAAGATGATGCGCAGGATCGTGCGGGAGGCGGAGGCGCGCTGGCCCGTCGAGGTCGCCATGGCCCACCGTTTCGGGCGGATGGAGCTGACGGAGGCGAGTGTCGTGGTCTGCGTGGGCTCGCCGCACCGCGCGGATGCCTTCGAGGCGTGCCGCTACTGTATCGATACCCTGAAGGAGGAAGTGCCGATCTGGAAGAGAGAGGTCTGCCCGGACGGCGCCTTCTGGATTGAGGGAGATGACGCAGTCGAGGCGGCGCCGGCTGCCGAAGGGACGTGAAAGCGGCGGCGGGTCTGCTGGGCGCGGTCATCGGACTGCTACTCGTCGGCCTCGCCGGATACCTCGCACTCGGCCGGAAAGCGCCCGCGACCGCTCCACAGCCTCCGGTCTCCGTTCCCGACGCTGGACTGTCGGGCCCTCCGACGCCCGCCGCCCCGGTAACCGCACCGCTTAGTCGCGAGGACCAGCTGCGCGAGGAGCTCGGCAGGAAGCGCCTTCCCTTCTTCCGATTCCTGCGAGACAACTACGGCGAGATCATCGAGCGATTCAGCGTGCTGGAGGACTTCGACACGCTCGACCTGGTCGTGAAGCAGGCGGATGAGCGGACGCTGACCTCCATCATCCAGCAGGCCATCGCTCCCAGCGCGAAGCAGTACGGCTTCCGCCGGGTCCGATTCTACACGCGGAATCCACCGAACTCGGTCGAGCCGTTCAAGGTCGTGGCCGAATCCAGCGAAGATGGGTCCGGCCGCTGGAACACCTTCATGAAGTGACGTTGGAACGGGCAGGAGGAAACGCAATGCGGCCACCGCTCATTGGAATCACGTGTGGGACGAGCGCGCGCGATACCCGCGCCTCCAATCCGCAGGACCGCCTGAATCAATCCTATTCGCGAGCGGTCGCTGCTGTCGGCGGCATCCCTGTAATCCTCCCGAATGCCGGCGCTCCGGACGACGCGCGTGTGCTTCTGGACCGGCTCGACGCCGTCCTGCTGTCTGGCGGATATGATGTTTCGCCGGATCGATTCGGTGAAGATGTGTTGAACGAGACCGTCGAAGTGGATACTGAGAGGGACCAGGCGGAGCTCGACCTGATCTACACCGTGCTGGACCGCGACATGCCGGTGCTTGCGATCTGCCGGGGGATTCAGCTGCTGAACGTCGCGATGGGCGGCAGCCTCATCCAGGACATACCCTCACAGGTAGACACGTCCCTTTGCCATAGCCAGAACGCAGAGCGGAGCCTTGCGACACATCCTGTCCGTGTCGAACCGGGCTCAAAGCTGGGGGAGATTGTCGGCAGGGAAACACTCGATGTCAACTCGTTCCACCATCAGGCGGTGAAGAGGGTGGCGGAGGGGCTCGTCGTGACCGCGGCTGCCCCGGATGGAATTGTCGAGGCGGTGGAGGTGGCAGGCGCGAGGTTCGTAGTTGCCGTGCAGTGGCACCCGGAGGAGATGGTCGAAAAGCACGACGCGGCGAAGAGAATCTTCACCGCGTTCGTCCGTGCTGCGTCTGGTCCGTAGTCAGCCAAAAACTACGCCTTCGGCGTAAAGCGGTATACGCACGCAATGTCGCCGGAGAGAATGTGGCTCTCCCGAACGACCGATACGTCCGTACCGGCGAGCTCCTGGAACATCTCCATCTCGTGGTTGCAGAGGTTCGGGAACTCCTTCGCGACCTTGCAGATCGCGCAGTTGTACTCCGTCAGCTTCACCGACCCGTCCTCCGCCTTCGAGCTCGCCATGTACCCGAAACCATCCTGGAATCGGGCAATCTCCCGGACTCTCGTCTCGAGCGGAACGCCGGTGACCCGCGGCATGAGGCCGGCGGTCAACTTCTTCCGGCGTGAGCCCATTATCGCGTCCACGCCGTCGTTCCCCTGCGTGTCGCGAACTGAGTCGAGCAGTTGAATACACAGGTCGTCGTAGCTGCGATCGAACTCCTCGTCCCCCTCCGGCGTCAGATGATAGCGGTGGACCGGGCGGCCGAGGCCCCGCCTCTCAATCGTAATCGATACCCTGCCTTCGGCGGCGAGGGTCGAGAGGTGCTGCCGAACGGCCACGGAGGATATTCCGAGATCTTCTCCGAGCTCGTCGGTCGTAACGGACCCTCTCTGCTTGATCTCCGACAGGATGGACTGCCGGGTCAGGCCGTTTGCGCGGTTTACCATGAGATTGTGCCTTTCGCGCGGGTGCGCGGCGGTCGTACTCGAATCTGGAGGTGGAAATGCAATTCTACTTTTGTGTACGCCGAATGCTCGCTCAATGTGCCCGTAAACGAATAATTACAGAATCCGTAAACTTCAGCCAGATTGTATTGAAGCAAGCGGGATTTCCCTGACAAAAGTTCCAACGAGCGAACAGTTCGCATATTGTAGCACGTTTTGTAAGTGTCGCTTACAAATTCGCGATTGAATGTCGTCAGTTGCATTGCGAACGCCGGGCAGGATCGCTCAGTGATTGCCGTTCAGAACGCGGCGCACCAGGAAGGCCGTGGATATCTCGCCCTTCTTGTAGTACGGGTTCGCGATAATCCGCTTCTGGAGCTCGATGTTGGTGGGAAGGCCGTGAATCTCCATCTCGTCCAGGCAGCGCGCCATTCTCGCAATGGCCTGCGGCCGGTCCGGCGCCCAGACGATGAGCTTGGCCAGCATGGGGTCGTAGTACGGTGGCACGTCATACCCGGCGTAAGCATGGCTGTCGATACGGACGCCCAGACCGCCTGGAAAGTGGATCGAATCGATTCGGCCGGCGGACGGCGCGTAGTTGCGTTCCGGGTCTTCGGCGGTGATTCGGCACTCGATTGAGTGGCCGTTGAACTCTACCTGCTTCTGACTGATCGACAACCGCTCGCCGGACGCGATGAGAATCTGCTGCTTGACGATGTCGACCCCGGTAACCAGCTCCGTGACGGGATGCTCGACCTGAAGGCGCGTGTTCATCTCGAGGAAGTAGTAGTCGCCGCGCCGGTCCACAAGGAATTCGACCGTTCCGGCGCCCCGATACCCGACCGACTTCGCAAGCTTGGCGCCGGCGTCGCCGATCCGGTTGCGGAGCGCCACGGGTATGTCGGCCGCGGGCGCTTCTTCGACCAGCTTCTTGTGGCGTACGTTCTGGACCGAGCACTCGCGCACGCCGAGGTGGATGACGTTGCCGCGCGCATCGGCGAGGACCTGCGCCTCGATGTGCCGCGGCTCCTCAATCATCTTCTCGATGTAGACTTCGGGGTTCCCAAACGCTGCCTCCGATTCCGAACGCGCCATCTTCAGAGCCGTCGGAAGGTCCTCGTCAGCATCGACCTGCCGGATTCCCGTGCCGCCGCCTCCGGCAACCGCCTTGATGAACACAGGATAGCCGATCTTTGCGGCCGCCCGGAGCGCCTCCTGCTCGTTCGCGACAGTCTCTTCCGTGCCCGGGACGATGGGGACGCCCGCCCCTTTCGCGGTCTCGCGCGCCCGCGCCTTGTCGCCCATCCGGTCGATGACGGAAGCGGTCGGACCGATGAACGTAAGGCCGCACGCCTCGCAGGCTTCCGCGAAGCTGGCCTGTTCGCTCAGATACCCGTAGCCGGGATGCACCGCTTCCGCGCCGGTGATGTGCGCGGCCTCGATGATGTTGGGTGCGTGGAGATAGCTGTCCTTGTTGGCCGGCGGCCCGATGCAGACGGCCTCGTCGGCGAGCCGCACGTGGAGCGACGCGGCGTCAGCGGTCGAGTAGACCGCGACCGTCTTGATTCGCATCTCCCTGCACGCGCGAATGACGCGGACGGCAATCTCACCGCGGTTGGCAATCAGTATCTTATTGAACATGGGAAGGGTATTCAGGTGTTAGGTGTTCAGGTGTTAGGTGTTCAGGGTGTAGGGGCGAATAACTCGCCAACGGAACTTCCATCTCCGGCATGAACGCTCGTTGGCGAGTTATTCGCCCGTACTTCACGATGTTCGGGTGTTCAGCCGTTTCACCGAATAGCCCCGTCCTTTTAGGCCGAGGTTCCTCGCTCAATAGCCCTGATGCGCGGGGTAGGGGCGAATAAATCGCCAACGTCACTTCCGCTCTCCGCATATAGTACGGTTGGCGATTTATTCGCCCGTACGTGATTGCGGGGCCGTCCGCCACTCTTATTGCGGCTACAATCGTCAATATCCCTGATGCGCCGGATAGGGGCAGTGGACTTCGCCCGACTGCGGATCATACACGTACGCCATGTGGCTCACGGGGCATTCGCGAAGGTCCTTCGACAACTCGCGCATGTCCGTCAGCGCGGAAGGGTTCTTGCCGTCGGAATCGGTCGCCTTGTACGCCGCGATGGACTGCCGGACGCTGCGGATGTTCATCAGGCATTCGGTGTCGTGCGCCTTTGCGAGAGGGGTGGCTGCCTTGCCGTCCGCGGTGCGACGATTGCCGACGTAGTGCGGGTAGACGAATGCAGCGATGGCGACGAGCAGGACCACGACAACGAGGATCTCCACCAGGCCAAAGGCGCGCGCCCGCGGGTCAATCCGTGCTTCCATCCTCTGCCTCCTGTTCCGCCTGTTCCCCGTGCCGGACAGCGAAGAGCGGCTGGCCATACTCGACGGCCATGCCCGCCTCAATCGCCGATTCCACCACGATTCCGCCCAGTTCAGACCGGACCTCGTTCATGAGCTTCATCGATTCGATCACGCCGACGACCTGACCCGGATTCACGTCCACGCCCAGGGTTACTGGCGGCTCGGCGTGGTGGAAGATGCCCACCAGCGGCGCGGTGATCCAGTGCATCGCTTCCTGTTCTGCCGCCGATTCGATGCGGGCAAGCTCCTGCCGTTCCGATGCTGTCGCGGGAGCTGTGAGAGCCGTCGAGCGGCGCGCAGATGGCGCCGGATTGCGCCGCACCGTAATTCGCCGTTCGCCGGACCGTACGGTCACTTCGGACACGGACGACCGGGCCACGAGCTGTACCAGCGCCTCAATCTGCTCGAATTCCATCGAAGATCGCGATCCTATATCTTGATCTTGAAGATCAGATACTCCAGAAACCGGAGCGTCATCGTCGTGAGAATGACGACCATGCATCCAATCAGAATGTAGTTGGCGAATCCGACCGTCGTAATCGAGGAAACGATGCCTGTATCATGCACGTTCCCGGTCAGAGCGAGCTTCGCCATCATCGAGTCCACGGTCGCGAAAACGCGGTTCAGCAGGTCGGAGAGATCCTGCGCCTTCAGGAACGCGAGCGTCGGAATCGCCAGCACGAAGAGCGGCGCGAAGAACTGGTACTTAAGGCGCTGGTGCTCATTGTAGATGACGCAATTCCGGCACCGCTCGCGCTTAACCGCCATCGGGATGTTCGGATTGTGCGGAATCTTGACGTTGCCGGAGGGCGGCGGCCCGGCTGATTTCGGCGGGAACTCCTCCGTCTTCTCTTCCGCGGGCTTTCCGCCGATGGTGGCATCCGGGACGGGGGTCATGTCGATCAGCCCGGTCGATTGCGCCACCGGCGCGTCGTACATGATCAGCTCTTTGCTGATGATCGCGTCCATCGCATGGCGAATCACATTCTCTTCGCACATGCAGCCGACCCGCTGGCGCCAGCACCGTGTCCGCGCGTGGTAGATGGGGCAGCCCTTGCGGATGGCGTCGCGGCAGAACGGGAGCTGCCAGCACTTCGCCATGATTCCGATGAGTGGCTTGCCCGGCGGCTTCTCCTCCTTTACCGCGCCGCCATACTGCATCGCGGTGAACTCCTCGCGATTCCTGGTCCCGCCCTCGACAATGCGCAGGAATAGATCTCTCAGGACGAGAATCGCGCCGGGAATCGCGAGCATGATGGCCGCGGTCTTGAGCTGGACGAGGATCGAGAGAGCTGCCCGATTCTTCGACGACTGCCACTCGCCAACCATGTCGCCAAAGACGCTGCTCAGTAGAAACGGGATGCCGTAGTACGCGACGACCGCGATGCCGATGAGCGTGTAGCCGAGCGGTTCCTCATCGTAGTAGAGGATGCAGAGGGTGAGCAGCAGGATGCCGAGCGCGATGTTGAGGTAGCTGAGCGCGCCCTCGACGTTCGTGGCGATCCGCGCCTGGTCGAGCGGGGCGAGCGAGCGCCAGTGGCCAACGTCGCCCATAAACAGGCCGTACAGAACATAGGCGTAGAGGACGATAACCGCAAGAATCGCGAGCTGGCTGACGCGCTTCGTCCAGTCCAGAAACGTCTGGAACGTGCGCTCCGAGGATCCGCGCCGCGAGCTATAGGTGACGGGCAAGAGTTGTCGCCTCCGGGTACTTCGCGCCGGGGAGAGCGCTCTGGGCAGACGGGCAGGACTGGGCGTCGGACAGGAAAGAGCTGTGAGACCGCAGGCAGCAGATGGCGGATCGGGCGCGATTCACGCTATTTGGCGCGCTCCAGATAGGTGTCGGTGCGGGTATCGATCTTGAGCTTGTCGCCTACATTCACGAAGAAGGGCACCTGCACAACCGCTCCCGTTTCAAGCGTGGCGGGCTTGGAGCCGCCGGACGCCGTATCCCCCTTCATGTTTGGGTCGGTCGATTCGACCGTCAGCTCGACGAACGCAGGCACTTCCGCGCCGAGGATCGTCCCGTTATGATCCGTGACGCTGACCTCCATCCCGTCCTTCAGGTACTTTACCGCGCTGCCGAATGCCGACTTCGGAACCGCGATCTGCTCGAAGGTCGAGGTGTCCATCAGGTAGTATTCATCGTCCTGGCTGTAGAGGAACTGCATCGGCTTGCGCTCGATGCGCGCCTGCTCCATCTTCTCGCCCGCCCGGAAGGTCTTGTCGATCACCGCGCCGGACCGCGCGTTGCGCAGCTTCGTCCGCACGAACGCGCCGCCCTTGCCGGGCTTCACGTGCTGGAATTCGACGATCGTGTATATATCGCTGTCCTGAATGATGGACAATCCGTTGCGAAAATCACTCGTATCCACGTTCCGAATACCCCCAGAGGAGAGTCGACAGAGATGCGGCGCCGACAGCGTCGCTCTCCGTCAGCCGACGCACATTATAGCATATTCGGATTCGCGGCGCAATTCGCGATCGGCTCGAACACGCAACCCGGAAGGCAGCCCGACCGTTGAAACGGGCGGTCAGATCGGGACCTTCGGCCTACGCGACCGGACCCTCCCATTTCCTATACTCCTCTTGTGGACGAGATTGCTGCGAGAGGAGTACAGAGATGGGAATCCTTCAGACGATTGAACCGGCGACAGCCGCGGCGTACGCAATGAGCTGGCTCGTTGGCGCGACGATGCTTCTGGCCGGGAGTGCGGCGCTGGCTGATGCGCTCCGCGGAACGCGCCGGCCGCGAGTGCACAGGAATGATCGCCCTGGCCGACGAACAGAGCCACCGATGGAAGACATCGCCGTGCTCTTCGGGCCGGTGACCGCATGCTCGTTCACGGAAGGCCCGGCATGGACCGCGAATCGGAAGCCGACGGCGCCATAACCGTTCAGGATGGGCCGGCAGGCCGGGTGGTCGTGGTCTTGAACCCGGCGTCCGGCCGCGGGACCGGGCGGCGTTCGCGGCCGCTGCTCGAAGCAGCGCTAACACGAGCGTTCGGCGTCGACGGAAACCTCCGGCGATGGGAGATTCGCGAGACGACCGCGCCGGGATCCGGAACTGAGATTGCCCGCCGAGCGGCGAAGGAGGGCGCGGGAATCGTCGCGGCTGCCGGCGGAGATGGGACGTATGGCGAAGTGGTCAACGGGCTGGTTGGGACGGACGCCTGCCTGGGAGTCCTGCCGCTCGGCACCGGCAACGATTTCGCGCGGGCTCTCGGCCTTGCGGGTAATCTGGACCTGGCGGCGAGAGCACTGGCCGAAGGATGTCCGAAGCCCATCGACCTCGGACGGATCGGCGAGCGGTATTTCATCAACATCGCGGGCTGCGGATTCGACGCGGCGGTGGCGAAGCGCGTGAACCGCGCGAATCGGGGCTTTCGGTGGCTTCACGGCACGGCCGCCTATGTCGCCGCGGTCCTCCAGACCCTGGCTACATGGCGCGCCGCCGAGATGTGCGTGACAATCGATGGCGACCCGATGAATCTGCGTGCAATGCTCTGTTGCGTCGCGAACACGCCGAGCTACGGAGGCGGCATGCGAATCGCCCCGGCTGCGCGTATCGACGACGGTCTGCTCGATGTCTGCATTCTGCGGGAAGCGGGCAGGCTGGAGTTCCTGCGCGCCTTCCCGCGTGTTTTCAAGGGCACGCACCTGAACCATCCGAAGTTCTTCACCCGCACCGCGCGCCGGATCACAATTCAGTCGGACATCCCGCTGCAGGTGCTCGTTGACGGCGACGTGACCCACGCAACGCCCGTAACATTTGAGGTCGCTCCCTCCGCAATTCGGGTGATGATGCCGCCGACCGGCGATCGGCAAGCCGGCCAATGGAACACGCAATGAGCACGGATACGGCGGATCCGACCATAGACATCCAACCCGAACAGGAATCGAGGCCACTCTCCGTCGCCGCGATGCTCTGGTACAGCCTCGCCAACCTGGGCTACGGCACGTTCTTTTCCTTCAACAACGCCGTGCTCCCGCTCTTCCTCAAGAGCTACACCAGCAACGCGATTATCCTCGGCCTCCTCAGCAGCTCGCACTCCGTGGAAGGCGCGGTCATTCAGCCGGTGGTCGGCACGCTGAGCGACCGTCTGCGCAGCCGGCTCGGACGCCGCCGCCCTTTCGTGCTCCTCTTCATTCCGCTCTGCGCGGTCTTCATGCTGATGACGCCCGGGCTGGCGCAGCTTCCGCCCGCGGTTCGGCTCGGCGCGCTCATCCTCAGCATCTTCTTCTTCACGGTCTGCTTCAACGTAGCCTTCGACCCCTACCAGGCGCTGATGCCGGACATCACGCTGGAGAGCCAGCGGGGTCGCGTAACGGCCGTCTGGACGGTATTCGGCGTCGTGGGGCAGGCCGGAATCGTCTTTCTGCCGGTGAGTCTGGACCTGAAGTTCTACGTCGTTGCATTGCTTATGCTCGCCACGACCCTGCTGACGTGCTGGCAGGTGCGCGAACCCGATTCACGGACAAAGGTCCTCCCCGCGCGCAACCACATCGCGGAAATGCGAATAGCGATCTCCGGTCTTCGCACTCTGCGGCAGGCGCGGCTGGGGCTGGCGGTGTTCTTCCTCTCCGGCGCCGGGGTGGGGGCCGTCCTGCCCTTTCTCACCCTCTTCGTCCAGAAGATCACGGGCTGTACGGACCAGCAGGCGCAGCTCATGTTCCTGGTGCTCATGCTCACCACGGCTTTCACGGTCGTTCCGATGGGTCTCCTCGCCGACAAGCTGGGCACGCGCACGGTCCTGCTCGCCAGCCTGGCGCTTATTTGCCTCGCCTGCCTCGGCGGTCTTGGGGTAACGACGCTCGCCCAGATCGCAATAACGCTCGTTATAGCGGGCATGGGTAACGCCGCCCAGAGCGCCGCCTCCTATCCGCTCATGACCCAGCTCGTTCCGCGCGAAGAGGTAGGATTCTACACCGGACTACAGACGATGGCGCTCTCCATCGCGCAGCCCCTGACGGTCGTGGTCACGGGAATGCTGATCAACCTCGGCAGCTACCGAATCATCTTCGCGGTTTGCGCTGTCTGCATGGTCTCCGCGTTTGCGCTGCTGGCGAGAGTCGACCAGCGCGCGGCGGAAAGCGAGATTAGGCAACGAATGGAAGAGCTGGGGGTCGCCGCCTGAAATGCTGACACGGTGGCTCAGCGCAATTGTGGGAATTCCGCTCTTCCTCGGCCTCTGTCTGTGGGGCCGGGAGCCGTTCGGGGTCGCCGTCTTCCTGATCGCGCTGCTCGGCCTCTGGGAACTCTCCACGGCGTGGCGAAAGGCCGGGATTCACGCGAATCTCCTCCTTCTCGCGATGGGCCTCGTGCTGCCACTCTATGCCTGGACCAACTGGCTCGACACAGGCCCCGCAATGGACTGGACCCGCGCGTCCCGGCTCGACGCGCTCCTCTTTGCCGCCGGCGCGGCGCTGCTCATCGCGGCCATTGCCGAGGTGGCGAGGGCGGCCCGGACGGGCGAGCTCCAGGTGGGCCGGAATCTGGGATACGGTCTGCTCGGCGGGTGCTGGCTCGCGCTGTTCAGCGCCATCGCATGGCTCCGGGCGGACACGGCGGACGTGAGGGCCGGCCTCTTTCCGCATATGGACGCCGGTGTCGCGCGCCTCCTGGTGACCGTCTTCTGCGTCTGGGCGACCGACAGCTTCGCACTCTTTGCCGGCTGGGCGTTCGGCCGGCATAAGCTCGCGCCGTACCTCTCGCCGGCCAAGACCGTCGAGGGAGCGATTGGCGGCTTCCTGGCCTCCGTCCTTGTCGGTGCGCTCTTCGGGCGCCTCTTCCTCGGACAGCCCATCCTGGGCTCTCTCATCGGCGCGATCGCGGGCGTGCTTGGTCAGCTCGGTGATCTGTTCAAGTCGTCGCTCAAGCGCGAGGTCGGCATCAAGGACTTCGGCTCCATCATTCCCGGCCACGGCGGCGCGCTGGACCGATTCGACAGCCTTCTCTTCGTCGCGCCGGTCGCCTGCCTTCTCTTCAGCGTTGTTCGGTGAGAACGGTTAGCCAGGGGACTGCAAGTCCCCGCTCATCATGGTGAAGTCCCCCTGCGGGGACTGACGGCAGAAACGGAGATTCGGAATATGGCATTCCGCGGGCCGTACACGAAGCTCTTCTGCCACATCGTTTGGGCGACCTGGGATCGCCTTCCACTGATAGACGCTGAGGTCGAGCCGAGGCTTCACGGGATGATTCAGAACAAGCTTCGCGAATTGGATTGCGTATCCATCGCTACCGGCGGTGTAGAGGACCACGTCCATGTCGTATGCCAGTTCCCACCGACACTCGCCATTTCAGAGCTTGTAAAGCGGATCAAAGGCGCATCAAGTCACTTTGTGAGCGATGAGCTCGCAGGCAGAGAAACCTTTCGGTGGCAGGGAACATATGGCTGCTTCACCATCGGAGAGTCGGCCCTGCCCAAAGTCAAAGCGTATGTCCTGAATCAGCGGCAGCATCACGCTTCAGATGACACCCATCGTGAATGGGAACGAGTCTGGATCGACGATCCGGTTGAATCCAATGATCAGTCCCCGCAGGGGGACTTCACCATGATGAGCGGGGACTTCCAGTCCCCTGACAAACGCAATGCGTAAGTCATATCACTTCGAGTTGCTTTTCGCCCTTCTTCTCTCCATCCAGGGCTGCGCCGCGCACGCGCAGAATCACGCGATTCAGGTCTTTCGGGACGGTTACGGCGTCCCCACCATCGTCGCGGACAGGTTGCCGGACGCGTTCTTTGGGCTCGGCTACGCGATGGCGCAGGACAACGCGGTCCAGATGGGGCGCAACTTCAAGCAGGCGCGCGGACGGGTGGCGGAGGTAGACGGAAAGAGCGCGCTCCTGACCGACGGATTCCTCCGGTCGCTCGGCATCGAGGAGCTGGCGGAACAGAAGGCGCAGACACTCACAGGGGAGATGAAGGATTCCATCCAGAGCTTTTGCGATGGAGCGAACCGCGCCCTTGCGGAGCAGAAGGGGAAGATCCCGGCATGGGTCGGCCCGTTCACGCCTGTCGATGTCCTCTCGATGGCGCAGCTCACCAATGCGTCGTTCGCGCTGCTCGACATCGGGCGGCAGCTCCTTCCCGGCATGGGCTCGAATCAATTTGCCATTTCCGCGAAACGCTCGGCGACGGGCCATGCCATCCTCTCCATCGACCCCCATCTGCCGTGGGACGGGCTGCTCGCCTGGTACGAGTTCGGGCTGGAGACAAAGGCATTCCGATTCCACGGAATCACGCTCGCCGGGCTGCCGTTCGGCGTTATGGGCCACACGGATCGTGTCGCGTGGTGCATGACCAACAACGACCCGGACCTCTTCGACTTCTTCACGGTGAAGACCAACCCCGACAACGCGAAGCAGTATAGCTATCACGGCGAGTGGCGGGACTTCGAGGAGAAGACGGTCGAGCTTCGATACGTCGATGGCGGCGAGATGAAGACGCAGAAGCAGCGCGTGCGGCGGACCGCGTGGGGGCCGATGGTCCCGTTCCGCGCGCAGGCCGTGGCGCTCTCGATGCTCGGCTCCTGGGAGCTGCTGGATCAGTCGCTCAAGATGGCCGCCGCAAAGGACGCAAAGGAGCTGCGGGAGGCGCTGCGCCCGCTCGGATTCTCGATGTGGAACATCGTCTATGCCGACACGCAGGGCCATATCGGCTACCAGTACAACGGCCGCGTCCCGCACCGCGACACGTCGTTCGACTGGAACAAGCCGGTTCCCGGCGACGACCCCAGGACGAAGTGGGGACCGCTCTGGACCATCGACGAGCTTCCGCATGCAGAGGATCCGAAGTCCGGCCTCCTCGTGAACGCGAACTCAGCCCCCTGGCTAACCACCCTGGGCGACGAGATCAGGCGGGAAGGCTGGCCGGCGTACGTGACGAGCTACGGCAGCACCACCCGGTATCAGCGATTGCGCTCCCTGCTGAGTCAGAAGCCGAAACTCGGGCTGGATTACGCGCGCTCGACGGCCACCGATACGGAGGTCCCGTATGCGAAGGCCACGGTTTCATACCTGACTGCCGCGAACGCGGAGACCCATACGGAGGACTCGCTGCTGGCAACCCTGCGGAAATGGGACTGCCGCGCTGACGTCGATTCGCGCGGAACGGCGCTCTACTGGTTCATGCTGCGCGCCGACCCGAAGATGAACGGCCTGGCGGTTCGGGCGGCGCACGGAGATACCTGGACAAGCGAGGAGAAGAGGGCTGCCCTCATCGCTCTCCACAAGGCCGCGGAGGACATGAGGGCGCTGGGATTACCTCCGGACGCGCCGTGGGGCGATGTGCATGTTTCGAGGCGAGGACCGACGACTACTCGCATCTCCGGATTACTCGCGCCTGGTCCGGGCGCCATCGCCGCTGTCGTGCCAAACTATGGTCCGTTCCAGGGCGGGAAGATCGTATGTAATGTCGGGTCGAGCTTCCGCATGATCGTACACCTCGATCCGAAGCGAGTCGAATCGTGGTCCATTCTCCCGTATGGCGAATCACAGGACCCCCAGAACCCGCATTTCGGTGACCAGGCGGCGATGTTCGGACGCGGCGCGTATAAGGACACGCACTTCGGCAGCGTTCGGCCAGGCGCGACTGGATTCGCGCGCGTCGTATTGACGCGATAGCAAAGGGTTTACGATCGAATGACGCTTTCGTCACGGGCCAAAAAGCTCATCTCACTGGGGAATCGAGTCGACCGTCCTACCGCCCGCGAGGAGATCGCCCGGTTCCTCGCCTCGGCGAACATCACGCAGGCGGAGCCCTTCCTCCGGTTTCAGGAGACTTACGGCGGCCTGCAGCTCTTCGCCGCCGGGATGCAGGACGCGGTCGAGCTGAGCCTGCTGCTGGACCCCGGCGATGGAAATTACCAGATGGCCGCGGTCGAGGATGAGGGGGAGTGGATGGTCGCGGTGGGCAGGTTCCAAAGCTCCGAAAACCTGCTGATGATGGACGAGGACGGCATTGTCTACGCCGATACGATTCCCATCGCTGACAGCATTGAGAAGTGGCTGGAATCCCACGCTGTCGCGGCGGAGATGCAGCTCGATCAGCCGGACTGGTATGGCACTGCGTTCATGACCGTCCATCGGGAGGCCCGCGGTTTCGACGCGCTGCTGGATAATGCCGCCGAGTACCCGCGAATCGAGGAAGCCTGCGACGACTACACACTCTGGTGGGGGAACGACGACGTGCGATTCGAGCGGACGGTGGTCTGGGATCCTGACAACAAGACACACGCCATCCGCGGGTTCGCCCGCACCGGCGATTTCGTGCCCGCCATCCTCGCCGTCTTCGAGTCCGCGTGCGGCGTCCAGCCGCCCATCCTCTGGTGGCCCTATCGAATTGAGGACGGACAGCCCGCCCGTCCTGGCGTGGGCGGCACGTATATATAACGGACTTCCACCGCTGCCTAATGTTCGCACAAATCGTAAGGCCCGCGCGTTTGCCGCGAGCCTTATCGAATGCGGCGCGGTGACGCTATTATCGGCTACCGGCCCGCGTACGAGATGCGCCAGATGGTGCCGTTCGCGTCTTCCGAAACGTAGAGCGCGCCATCGACGCCCGTCGTGATGCCAACGGGCCGGCCGATTACGTCGGTCTCGTTGAGGACGAATCCGGTCACGAAATCCTCGTACTCGCCGTTCGGTACGCCGTTCTTCAGGTGGATTCGAACGATCTTGCACCCGGTCCGCGTCTTGCGGCCGGACGAGCCCCGCAGCGAAACAAACAGGTCGTTCCGATACTCCTTCGGGAACTTCGAGCCCGTGTAGAAGCAGAGCTGCATGGCCGCGGAGTGCGGCTGGAGCACCACGTCCGGCTCGAGTACCTTGCTCTTCAGCTCGGGATGGATTCCCTTGAGCGTCGGCTGTTCGCCGGGTCCGCAATAGTACCAGGGCCACCCGTAGAACCCTCCATCCACCACGCGTGTCACATAGTCCGCCGGCAGGTCATCGCCCAGTCCCTCACGCTCCTGAACCGTCGCCCAGAGCTCACCGACCGATGAGGGTCGCACGGCAATGGCAACCGGATTCCGCATGCCGGTCGCCACGATTCGCTCGTTCTTCCCGTCCGGCGTGAATTCCAGGACGGCCGCGCGGCGGGCATCCAGCTCCGGCTTCATGTCCTCCATCGCGTTGTTATGGGAGCCAACCGACAGGAACATCTTCCGGCCGTCCGGCGTGAAGCAGAGATCACGCGTCCAGTGCGCGCCGCCGCCGTTCTTTCCGCCGGGAATGTTGTCGACCATCACCTCGGCCGGCCCGCTGGCGGCCACGTCGCCGTTCTTGTAGGGAAACCGGATAATCGAATCGGGCTGGGCGACGTACGCGTACCGCGGGTTCGGTCCCGGCGGATAAAAGGCGATTCCGAATGGCTGCCGAAGCCCCTGCGCAAACACGGTCGTAGTCTCGCATCGGCCCTCCGATGTCGCGCCGTGCAATACCGTGATGCGGCCGCGACCGCTTTCTGCAACGAAGATGTCTCCGTTCGGGGCGGATCGGATGAGCCGCGGCCCCTCGAGCCCCTGTGCATACTCCTCCACCTTGAATCCCGCGGGCGCTTTCAACATCGTGCCGGCAGGTCGGGGAACGACGTGCGGATTATTTCCAGTGGGTGGTGTCGCATAGGGCGCGGGCAGGTCGGACAGGCGGACCAGGTGCCGGACGCCGGGCGCGTCGTTGTTCCAGTCTCCCATCGCGCCGGTACCGCGCAGCGCCTTCTCCTGCGCCGGCCGCCCGAAATCCGAATCACCGAATGCTTGCCGTACGGACCAGCTCGCCGCGATTGCAGAGACTGCGCAGGAGGCGGCCAAAAGAAGCCTGAATTGAATTGGTCGGTTTCGCATGTGTCCTCGTCATCTCGTCAAATCGTCGACTGTGGAGATCGTACGCTCTGATTTCGACATTGACGGGGGCCACTCCTTCCGCGGCACGACACATACACGCCGCAGACCCGCATAGCTCGCGGCCACCTCGAACGCCGCGTCCTCTCGCCGTGGTTGGTAACGCCGCACTGCCTTCGCACTCGCCCCGCTCTCCGTCGCTTCAAACAGGCGCGCCACCTCACCGCTTGCGCTCTCCCAGGGAACTTCAACCTTGTTCGTTACGCCACTCCGGTTCTGGTCGTCTGCAAAGATTATCAGCCGGGCGTTCGTTGGCGGTTTACACGCCCGTGCTGACCCACGGGCCTCCAAACGAACGATAGCCCGGCATCGATTCTTTCCCGAATCGATGCCGGGCCGGTCGTATTCACTGGCAGAAGCCCGCTTCTTCAGCTCGCGCAGGCTCGCTTCAGAATGACTTCAACGGCCATGCTGCGGGTGGGACAGGTTCAATTCGACGCGATTCGCCCACTGCATATACAAGAGCCCCTTTCTTGCGAAGGGGGGCTGGGGGAGGCGCCCGCGCTCCTCACTTCTCCAGCGTGATGGCGGCGATCTTGATCTCCGGTGTGTTCGGGAGCAGGATGCCCACCACCTTCTTCCGGTCGCCGACCTTCACCGTGTAGTGGTGCAGCCCCACCGGCTTGTCCAGCGCCGGGCCCGAACGCGTATGACTGTAGCGGCAGTAAGCGCCCAGCTCCTCCCCATGAGTTGGCGGGCCATCCCATTTGCTCACCATGAACGAGTTGAGCTGCTGGGTGCCGTCGCTGAAGATAAGCATGAACTCGCCCAACTTATCCACGCCCGTCGTGGCGGCGAGGAAATGCACGCGCGTGCAGGGTTCGGCCTTTCGCGAATCGACCAGCGGGACCTTCTGGCCCAGGCACTGGAGGAAGTTCTTCTCCTTCTCGCCCTTCGGGCCCCAGCGGAAGCTAATCTTCCGCGACGAGTCCAAGCCGGTGCCCTTCGCCGGCAGCCAGATTGTCGCGGGCGCGGCCTCCCCGGTGGCATACGGCGGGATGAGCTCGGCCGGAAACGTCCTGCCCGACCCGTCGAAGTTGCCGTCGGCGGTGCCAGACGCGAACGTCACCCCATCCACGTTGTAGCTTTTCGTGAGGTCCGTAAGCGTCAGCTTCCCTTTCACCACCTCGATAGGAAGGACGTGCGTCTCGCCCGCGTGGACGCTCGGCTGCGTCGATCCCCACGAGTCGCCCACCTTCAGATCCCAAACGAGGTAGTAGGAGCCGTCGTTCGGCGGTGCGGTCACCCATGCCAGCATCTCAGGCACTTCTCCGCCCGGCTCGATATCCTGCGTGATCGGAGTCGTCTCGTCCTGCCACACGGCCTCCGTGCCATCGAGGTAATACCAGTGGTACCCGACCCGCACTTTATCCTTGAGCCAGGTCTGCGGCCCGAGATTGCGAACTCCGAGCTTGACCGGGACGCGCCGGTCGCCGGGAAGCTGCGGCGGCGTAAGATCGGTAGTGAACTGCGCGCCGAGGTCCGCTTCGACGAGCGCGAGAGGGGAGGGGGCTGATACCGCGCCGTTCGTGCCGCTCTCGTCCTCCGAAATTTCCCACCGGAGCTGGTAGACCCAGTTGTCGGCCTGCGACCAGGAGGCGAGCGGCGCACCGTCCGCCGTGCTGAACGTCAACGGAACGGAGACTGTGACCTCCTGACCCGGCGCGACGTCGGACGGCAGGTCCGCGCCGGCATCCGCCATCTCGATGGCTTCCGTCTGCTCCGGCTCGCCGGTGCTGTTGATGGGCGACGTGTAACGCCAGACCCGAGCGGTGATCCGCCCGCCCGCCTTCTTCCATGTTGCCGACCCATCGTTTCGAAGCGTCACCCGCGCATTGTACGTGCCGCCGGTCTCGGCCGTGACCGGCGTATCCTGCGAAACGACCGTAATCCCGTTTGCGGCCACGTTCCCGCCCACCTGCACGGCCGCGAGCAGCGCGTCCGCATCGGGACCGAACGGCGCGGGCGCGTCGCCCTTCTTCTTCACTTGCGCCATCTCCACGCGGAGCACATATGCACCGGCCTGGCCGGGAGCCTGCACGGTCAATGGCACGGTCGCTGCCTGCCCCGGCAGGATAGGCGCGACGAGCGGAGCCGTCACGGTTTCCCCGGCCGGCCCTCCATCCGCGCGGAGCCATCGTGCCGTGACAACGGAGTTCTCCGGCGTCCAGAGCGAAGTTCCTCCATTTACGAGGCGTAGTTGCGCCGAAATCCTGGCGGAAGGCGCCGCTGCGATCGGAATGGAATGGTTGAGGACGACCGCCCTGTATGGCGTAATTCCCGCGAGCTCCCGCGTGTAAAGCCGGGTCATGTCCACGTACTGGATGCCGTTCTGGAGCGATGGCGCGATCTCGGAAGCGTCCGCGAAATCGTTCCAGCCGTCGATGAAGACCCAGTCCGCCCGCTTCGCAATCGCCTCCTTCCACTCCGCCGCGTAGGTCTTGCCGTCCTCTCGCGGGCGAAGCGGATTCTCCTTCACCTGCTGGAGCGTCCGGTCGTATCCCGGACCGACGCTCGCCGCCTTTATCCAGCCGCTGTCGTCCATCCGGAACCCGGCGGAGCCGGAGTCATCGACGTAGCCGTCGAGAGTTGACTTACCCTTGAAGTCACTGCCGCCCAGCAGCACGAGGTCCCGGCCAAAATCGCGCAGGAACCGTCCCCGGCAATACGCGAGCAGGTTGTTGTCCGACCCGGAAAAGGAGGCCGCGCCGGAGATTATCGCTACGTTGGCCTGCCTCCCGCCGTTCTTCGCGGAGAGTTGAACGGTCGCGCGATACGGGGCCGGAATCTGGAGGAAGAAGTCCTTGATCGCCGCATAAAGAACGGCCTTGCCCGATTCAGTGGTCGCGTCGAGCTTCTCACCTTTCGAATCGGAGAGGGAAGACGCATCGAGATACAGCGCCACAAGTGGGTAGTCCTGGCCGGTCCGGTCCAGCGACCGTAGGGCTGCCACCAGTGTCTGAAGGCCGCGCTGGGCGAATCGCTGCTTTGCGAAGACGTCCCCCCGATAGCGCGGAGCAATGACGTCGATCCCGGCGCGGCGCACATCCTGGAGCTGCTTCCGGTGCCAGTCCACGCGGTCGTAGGTGAACCAGGGGCCCTGCCCCTCCATTGGGTGAGAAGGGAGCAGCGATGCGCCGTCCGGGCTCAGCACGGGCTTGACGGGCGCCGCCTTTCGCGCATCGTTCTGAACGTCGTAGGTATAGAGTGTAAAGACCAGATGGGGGAGAGGCTGCGGCGACCGGGCCGGCGGATCGGCGTCCGCGGCGGGGCTGAGCGGAATTGGCGGTCTCGCCTTGCGCAGGTTCACCTTCGGTCGCACGCGGGATGCCCCGACCGCAACCGCCGCCGGCTCCGTGCCTGTCGCGGTCTCCGCGAACGCGAATCCGGTGAGCGTATTCCACTCACCCTCCGCCAGTATCCCGTCGATGAGCGGCTTTACCGAGAAGAGACGCGCGCTCACGTGCGCTCGCGGCGCGCTCGCCACGGTCTTTACGGGAGCGTCCACGAAGACAATCTCGTCCCACAGCGACGGATTCTGCACGTCAGCCGCTGTCTTGACGCCGGTCGCCAGGCTCAGGATGGGCGCGGTCGGCGGCGCGGCGCTGTATGCAACCACGTTGAACCGCATCCGCTGCCCGACCGTGGGCGGCCCGCCGAGCTCGATCCAGGGAATAGCCATCTCGACAGAGTAGCCGGTGTTGTCGCCGCCCTCCTGGTTGAGCTGCCCGCGCGCCTGCGCAGCCGCCTTGAAGGGGACGGGCCGCATCTCGGCGTTGACGAGGAAGTCGGTAAATTTGGAAAGGGGACGCGCCTCCGCGCCGCGATAGAGCTGGACGCCACCCGCCACGCTCACGGCCATCGAAACGGATTTCGGCGAGCGTGTCGTGCCGGCCGGCTGGTCCTGGGTCTGGAGGAACACGGCGATGGCGTCGTCTCTGAGGGGGTCGCTGAACGTGTCTTTCTGTGTGCCCGCCAGGTTCGGCTTCTGCACGGTAGCGGCGAGATAGAAGTAGTCCGAATCGAACGCGGTGTAGCACTGAACGCGGCTCGCGCGGCGGGCCTGCGCGCCGGACTGCCCGGCGAATCCGCACAGAAGAACAGTCAGGCAAAGCAGGCCAGGCGCCGTTGCCAATGGGCGCATCGCGCTCACTCCTTTCCAAAACCCGCTGGCGCGCCACTCGGGGGCGGGCGTCACGCTGCGTGGTGGGACACTCCAATACATTCTCAAGGGACGAGCGGGGAGATTACCAGGACTGCTGAATCGCGGGAATCGCATGAATCACGTGAAGGACGCGGGAATCCGGGGACCGGCGTGCCATCTATTATGACACAAAGTGTCACAACGAACCCCGCACGAACGGCGCGCGGGCCAGCACGCATATTGAATAAAGGGACGGCGGGCTGCACTCCGCAACGGACGGCGGGCTGCACCCCGCCGCTATCATGCCTGCGGCCAGCGCCCCGCCTCCGCGGGTCGAATGCTAGTCAGGTTGGTCCGTTGGCGATTCAGATGCAGCGTCGTGAATGATATGCGTCTTTTCGGCGTTTGGCCAGAGCGTGCCATCAGCGTGATGCTGTTTCTGGTTCGCGATGTAATGGATTATCTTGCGTTTCTCGCGGGGACTGACGCTGAATGCGCCGTAGCTGCCCTGCCATTTGAACCATCCATCCGGCTTTCTGGATTTTGAGGCGAATCGCGACGAATTGCCTTTCACACGCTCCATCAGGTCGGCCATTGTGACTGTGTTGGAGAGGGAAACCAGGAGGTGGACGTGGTCCTCGGTCCCTCCAAGCGCAACCACGGGACATCCCATCTCGCAACAGGCGGAATGAATAACGCGGTAAAGCTCCCGCTCCAGCGATTCGTCGATTATCGGCTCGCGGTCCCACGTAGCCCAAACGAAGTGAACGAGCACGTTCAGCATGTTATCCATGTCATGTCCTCGTCACTCCGAATCGCGCCTCGATCATAGGGATGGTTTCGTTCGTTCGGCCCGCGAAGGCGGGGCGCTGGCCGCAGGCATGGTAGCGGCGGGGTGCAGCCCGCCGACCGTTGCGCGCGTGCTCCTTCACCGTCCGATTCCGAACGGACTTGCGCTTCCACCATCAGGCTTAATGTCGAAATCCTTCTTGATTCGGTATTTGTCGCACGTTCTGGCCAGCTCCTCGTCTGACTTGTTAAACCACGTATCCGCCTCGGCTGACTCCTTCGCACCAATTGCCTGAAGTTCACCGACCGCGGACATCGCCTTGCCCGGATCCGTCTGGGCGTCGGCCATGGCCTGCATTAATTTGCCCGATACCGTTACGTACGCGCGCTGGCTACTGCCTAGCGCTTGGTAGTAGTCGGCAGCCAGTTGTTGGCACGCTTGGGGCGGGGTCTTGGTGCGAAATCGTTGGGCGAGCGCATCCCATCGCTGGTTGAGTTCCGTCATCTTCTGACGGGGAAGATCCTCCGCTTGGGAGAACTTGTCCTTTGTTGACTGCTCGTCTGGTTGCATATAGGCCTGCATATGTCCGGCACTCAGCACAGGCTCCAGCGCGAGGAGTTGACCACTGTAATTCTTCACCAACGTAACTCTCTCTCGCTCTATGTCGCGTAAGAATGCAATATAATCGATTACGTCGGCCGGGTCCAGTGGGGCGGGCCCGGGCGTGCCGGCGGAGGTGGTGAGCGGCGCGGTGCGGCCGATCCGGCCCGACGTGTCCATGATTCGGCTGCCTTCGGGGGTGCGCCCGGAGGCCGTGACCACGTTGCCGCGCCGAAGGCCGAAGAACGCCGCGACCGCAAGCAGGAGAACAACGGCGGCTATGGCGGCATAGAGTCCCTTTCGGGATCGGGGCGGCTCCGCGGCGAAGGGACGCGCGGCGGCGACTGGCCGCGACATCGTCACATTGGAGTGGGGAACGGCGGGGGCGGCGGCCACGGGCGTTCCGCACTTGAGGCAGAACTGCGCCTGGCCAGGCAGCTCGGTCATGCAGCGCGGACACTTCATCGCGGGGCCTCCTGTGCAGTTGGACAAATCAACGGGACGGTAGACGGGCGTCGATTGCGACCCCGCTCAATCCACTATACCACGGCGACTGGAGGGTGTCAATTCTGCGGGGTATTGTCGAGCAGGGCTTTCAGCAGCGGCCTGTAGGGGGCAGGGATATCCGTGAACTGGAGGCCGACCTTGTGCGCGCGCGCACCCTGGTTCCCGTTGACCGGTTCGGAGCGGATGACGGTCGCGTCGGCCCGGAATGGCCGGGGATTCTCGTCCGAGGCGGTGAAGGAAACAGACACGGCCGAGCCAGGCGCGAGCGGTTCCGGCAGCGCCACGCAGAGCCCTCCGGCGCCGAGGTCAATGGAGATGCCCCGGATGGACTGGGTCGCGGCTTCGGATTGCACGTCGCCTCCTGTAGCATGATCCGCTCGCCGCACCTCGACCGGCCGCTGGAAAAGCCGCCGCGGGTGCTTTCGCCTCTGGTGCCGGTGGATGACGGCGGGCTTGATCAGCGAGAGCAGCGCGGGAGCGGAGTGCTCGACAACCTTGGACCGGAATTCGTAGAGAGCGTCGGCGCCGGTGATGGATACAAGCACAGGCGCTCCGGCGTCCGCTTCCAGCGGAGCTGCCGTGGTTACCGCGAAGGTATCGGCCTTTTCGTCCAGAACGGTGGCTGCCCGGGGCGCGGGCTGTGAATCGGAGAGCATCTGGATGACCACGGCTCGCCCGACGGAGAGCGTGTCGCCGAGAAGCGGCGTGGGGCGCTGAAGTGGCGCGTCCACTTCGACGAGTTTGCGCACGGTGGTCGTCAGGACATTGAGGTCGAATGGCTTGTAAAGTACATCAATCGCGCCCGCGCGCAGAGCGCGCTCCCGCAGTCCCTCGACCTCGTATGCGGTCATGATCAGGACCGGCGTGGTAGGCGCGACCGCGCGGATGCGGGGCATCAGATCGAGGCCGTTCGCATCCGGCAGCCGGAGGTCGAGAAGGATCAGATCGAAGCGGCGAGCGAGCAGTTCGCGGAATGCGGATACGGCATCGCTGGCGGTGACGACCTCGAACGAGGCTTTGGTCAGCTTCGCTTCGAGGATGCGGCAGAAATTGGGCTCGTCGTCAAGAACGAGGATGGCTTGCGGCAACGTCATGTCGAGTCTCCCCGTTACCCGCGTCCACGCGGGAATCGCCTCCGTGCAACCGTCGCCCCCCGAATATGCAACGTACGGCCCGCGACCGGCGCGGGTGTCCGCTGACATCAAGTCGGATTGGCCACTTCTGTTGCCTCGCGGCTCGAGGGCCCGTACTTGCCGGCGGCTCTTGTCCGCCTTCGGGCCTCTCCCTGGATCCGTCGGCGTCCCTGCCGCGGTCCTTTCAAATCAGGCTATTGCAACTCTTGTGCCACATCGCTCGTTCGGCTCATTTTGTTCAGTAATTCTTACAGTTTTTTCGGTGGCTCCTGGTTCTGCCGGTACTCCCGGATGCTGACCGGCAACAGGTCGGGCGTAATTTCGGTCGCATCGAGGTCTGCCATGACAATGGCGCGCTCCATGGCGTTCTCGAGCTCGCGAACATTTCCCGGATAGTTGTACCTGATCAACAGGTCGACCGCTTCCTTTGACACGGACTTCACGTTGCGGGCGTTTTCGTGGTTGAATTTGGTAAGACAGTGGTCCACGAGCGCGGGAATGTCGTCGGCGCGCTCACGGAGCGGAGGGACCACGACCTGGATCACCTGGAGACGGTAATAGAGATCCTCGCGGAACTCCCCCGCCTTTACCGCTTTTTCCAGATCCTTGTTGGTCGCCGCGAGCAGCCGCACGTCCACCTGGATCGATTTCGTGCCGCCGACTCGCTCGAACTCCCGCTCCTGAAGAACCCGCAGAAGCTTGACCTGGAGCGGCGCGGGGATCTCGCCGACCTCGTCGAGAAACAGTGTCCCCTGGTTTGCCAGCTCGAAGCGGCCCGCTTTCTGCGCGGCCGCGCCCGTGAAGGCGTTCTTCTCGTGGCCGAACAACTCGCTCTCGAGCAGGGTCTCGGTCAGGGCGGCACATGAGACCGCGACAAAGGGTTTCGCGGCGCGCGAGGAGTTGAAGTGAAGCGCGCGGGCAACCAGCTCCTTGCCGCATCCGCTCTCGCCCCGGATCAGGACGGTCGCGCGGCTGTTCGCGGCCCGCTCGATGACCTTGAACAGCTCCTGCATTTTGGGGCTGGAGCCGACGATATTGTCGATGCGGTACGCAGCCTTCTGCGGCTTCAGCTGGAGGTGGGCGGCCTGCTCCTTTTGATGGTCCAGCGCCTTCTTTACCATCTGACGCACGTCATCGACGTCGAATGGCTTTGTGATGTAGTTAAACGCGCCGAGGCGCATGGCCTCGACGGCGGTCTTTATGGTCCCGTAAGCGGTGATGACGAGCGCGGCGCACGTCGGCTGAATCTGCTTGATAGCGCGCAGGACCTCCACGCCGGTCATGTCCGGCATGATGAGGTCCGTTACGAGGAGGTCAATGGGGGTAGTGGAGGCGGCCTCCACGGCGCGCCTGCCGTTTTCGGCCGTAAGAACAGTGAAGCCGTCCTTCGTGAACATGGCCTCGAGCACGCGACGAATGTTGGGCTCATCGTCCGCTACGAGGACGGTCCGTGTTACAGTCATCGGCAGTTACTGCATCCTCTCAACAAATATGATACGGCCGCTCAACACTCCCGCAAAGTCGCCGCAATTTCAAAACCCCGCCTGGCAGCGATGCGTTACTGCCGGATACACCCATTTGAAGCCATGACGGACCCGAATGTTCCCGCGCCCGGATACGCGACGCGCCTACTGATCGGGAAGCGCTGACGTAATCTCATCGCCGCCGGTCTCCCCATACTGCTGCTCGATGACGTTCTCGTGCTCCGCGCGAATCGGAAGTGTCACGCTAAAGCATGTGCCTTCCCCAACGCGGCTCGTCAGATCGATATCTCCATGATGGTTTTCCACGATTCGCTTCACGATCGAGAGACCGAGACCCGTTCCTTTCGTTTTGGTGGTCATGAAGGGCTGAAATATGTCGTCGAACTTGTGTTCCGGAATCCCGACTCCGGTGTCGCAGAAACAGACCGTAACCGACCCCTTCTCCTGCTCATGGTAAGTTGTGATGGCCAGATCGCCTCCCGCCGGCATCGCCTGCATCGCGTTGATGATGATATTGCGAATTACTTGCTCGATCTGCTTCGCGTCGCAGAGGATCTGGGGCAGCTCCTGTTCCGGCCGGAACCGTACTTTTACGCGCGATTCGCGGAGCATGTCCCGGTAGAGCGCCAGTGTCTTGTCAACCAGATCGTTCAGGCCGGCCCACTGAAGCTCGAGCTGTAATGGGCGGGCGAAATCGAGCAGGTCGGTCGTGATCTTGGAGAGGTGGTTCACCTCGTCGATGATGATGTCCAGGAATTCCCGAAACGGGGCGAGGTCTTCATACTCATTGCGCATGAGCTGCGCCGCGCCTTTGATGGAGCTGAGCGGATTCCGCACCTCGTGCGCCATCTTCGCGGCGAGTTGTCCTATGTCCGCGAGCCGCCGGATGCGTCCGATCTCCGTTTCCATCCGCGTCTCATGGGTGACGTCCTCGATGATTAGAATAATGCCCTGCCTCTCGCCATAGCGGTCGATGAGCGGGGAGAAGAGGAGATTCGTGACGACCTGCCCTCGCCGCCGCGGATGGAGGGTAACCTTGTATCGTTGCCTCGCGTGCCCCGTTGACCGCACGTCCTCCATCCAGTCGATCAGGTTCGCGGCCTCCGCCTCGGGCAGGCCGAAGCGCTCGACCAGGCCCGCATAGCTGAGATGGGTCGCTTCCGTGTCCGAGATTCCCCACATCTCCTCTGCGGCGCGATTCCACCGCGTCACGACGCCAGCCGCATCCACGACAGCCACGGTCATGCCAATGGATCGCAGGATGTTGTCGGTCTGGGTCGCCAGCCGGTTGATGTCCTGGTAGCGCTGCTGCCAGTCTTCGTAGAGCTGCGCGTTCTCTATGGCGATTCCGGCCTGGTTGACGAACGTAGTGAGCAGCTCAATGGACTGTGGCGTTATGGTCCTGCCGGAGCTCTTGTTGTCCGCAACCACGACGCCGATGGTCTGGCCCTTCGAGATGACCGGATTCGACACGACGGGCACGGCGAGAAAGGCGTTCGTTCCGAGCGACCGCGCAAACCCTCGCATCGGCTGGAGCGCGGCGCGCGCGTCCTGCTCCATGATCGTCATCTTGCGGCGGGCCACCATGCCGACGACGCCCTGGCCCATCCGAACGGCCGCGCGCGTGATTCCCTCCTGCCGGTATCCACGGACGATGCGCGGCATGAATCGTTTTGACGGGCGATCATAGAGGAAGATACAGCAGCGGTCGAACTGGACAACGTCGATGATGTTGTCCGCGACGTTGTTGAGCAGCCGATTCAGATCGAGGTTGGAAATGACGGCCTGCGTCAGGTCGGAGAGGGTCGAGAGCTCCTTGACATGGCGGTTGAGATCGTCATAGAGCTGCTTGTTGTTGATGGCGAGGGCGGCCTGGCTCGCGAATACCGAGAAGAGGCGCAGGTCCGTTTCCGTAAACCCGGCGGAGGGGCGTCGCCGGGAAATCGAGAGCACCCCGAGCGTCGCGCCGCTCTCATCCTTCATCGGCACGATGATGGAGGAGCCGAGCTCCGGCCGGAGCATGATGTCGGTGAGGCGGGGGTCGTTCTCCGTGTCGCCGATCAGAATCGCCTCGCCGGACTCCGCGACCCGTCCGGCGATTCCCTCGCCCATCGCCCTGTGCGCCTTATAGACGACCTCTTCGGAAAGGCCATAGCTCGCGACAATGCCGAGGCCTTTGGTTTCCGGGTCGACCCGCATCAGGGAGCAGACATGCGCCCCCATCACGCGCGCGGCCTTCTCCGTAATGATATCGAGCAGGCGGCCGACCTCGACAGTGTCAATCGCCTGCCCGATCTCGTAAATAGTCGAGACTTCTCTGTACCGCTGGTCCGCCTCGCGCTGGAGTCGGCTGGCCTCCTCCTCGAGGTAAATCCGATCGAGCGCCATCCCCGCCGCGGCCGCGGTCGCGGCCGCAAACCGGAACAAGCCTTCGCGTGCGACGGCGCCTTCCGTAGCGACCTGAACGAGCAGCTCGGCGGACTGGCCGCAGCGGGTCACGATCGGTGCGGCATGGATGTCGGCCGGATAGGGGAACCCCGCTTCCCGGACGTGCGCGGCACAAAGTGATGCGACAGTATCTTCTGTACCTGCCGCGCGAACGAGCTCAGGATCTGTCGAGACGGCTGCAATCGCGCCGCCGCACCCGTGCATCGACGCAGCCGACCGCGCAATTAAATCAAGCACGTCCGCGACAGAAGCCGTCGAAGCGAGAGCTTGAAAGAGGGTGTCGAGGAGCTGTATGCCGGTGGGCTCCGCCTGCTCGGGTTCGGGGGTCACCGCTGGCTCCATGCGAATGTGACGTGTGGAAGAGGTCGCTTGGAATGGGCTATCTCGCGGCGACCAGCAGAGACGTAACGAGGCTTTCGAAGATAACGTGTCCGTCCGATGATCCCAGGATCCTCTCGGATGCCCGTTCAGGATGCGGCATGATGCCAAGCACGTTGAAGGTCTCGTTGCAGATGCCCGCAATCGATTCCACGGACCCGTTGGGATTCGCGTCGCTGGTTACGACGCCCTGCTCGTTACAATACCGGAAAAGGATGCGCCCGCCCGTCTCCAGCTCGCAGAGCGTGTCGTCGTCGGCAACGTAGCATCCTTCGGCGTGGGCGACCGGAACGGTCAGCACCCGACCGGGTTTCGCGGAGCGCGTCCAGGGTGTTCCGGCGTTCTCCACCCGCAAATGCACCTGCTTGCAGACGAACTTCAGCCCGCGGTTCCGCACCAGCGCGCCGGGCAGCAGATGCGCCTCGCACAGAACCTGGAAACCGTTGCAGATGCCGAGAACGTACCGGCCCTTCCGCGCATGCTCGATAACGGCATCCATCACCGGCGAGAATCGGGCAATCGCCCCAGTCCGCAGGTAGTCGCCATACGAGAACCCGCCGGGCAGGATGAGGCAGTCGAACCCTCTGACGCTCGTCTCCTCATGCCAGACATACTCGACAGGCTTGCCGAGCACGTCCCGCACGACATAGTATGCGTCCTGGTCGCAGTTTGCTCCCGGAAATCGAATTACGCCAAACTTCAAGGCTTCTCCCCAGACAGGTGTTCAGGTGTTCGGGTGTTCAGGTTGTGAGTTGTCGATCTGTGAACCCATCTGCACCGGTCACGCATCACGATTCACGCGTCACGAATCACTTCGAACCGGTAGTTCTCGATGACGGGGTTCGCAAGGAGCCGGTCGCACATTTCTCTGACCTTCGTGTCGACGTCGCGCGCGTCGTCCGCCATCTCGATCTCGATGTACTTCCCGATTCGGACCTGTGATACTTCGTTGTAGCCGAGGGATTCCAGCGCGTTGTGCACTACACGTCCCTGCGCATCCAGGAGGGTCGGCTTGAGCGTGACGTAGACTTTCACGTGGGGCATCGGGATCTCCTGGGAGGCGGGACCGGTTATGGAAGGCAGACGAGCGTCAACGCGCGTGCAACAGTAACCATAATAGCACAGCGGCGGCCCCGGCGACAACCGCGGGCACCGCCCAGACGGCCAAAGCGGAGCGGTTTCGGTTCGCTGGCAAGGGGGTCATCAATGCCGGACTAGACGGGGCCGGCTGCTCCTGCAGGGCAGGTTCCTGACGCTCCGGCGGGCGCGGAGGCGCGGGCCGATCATGCGGTGCGGAGCGAGGCGTCGGGCGCGGAGCGGCAAGCCGGATTCCATAGCGACGGTGAATCTCGCGTCCCACGTGTCGCCCCAGCATTCGCGCGATGACTGGGATGAGCTTCGGCGCAAAGAGGGCGACCGCAATTACGGCAACCAGAATCCAGTGAAACGGCGTTCCGATAATCGCCAGATTCCCGATCATGCTTCGGCCTCCGCGACCGGCGCGGCGAAACGACCGCGCAACAGGGACTCGACTTCATTCTGCGTCCGTTCCGCGATGGCGACCTTTTTCTCCCGGCTGGATGCGCCGGAGACGATGCTGACGGACGACTTTGGCACCCCCAGAAGATTGGCAAGGAGCGAAATCAGGGCTGTATTGGCGGCGCCGTCCACCGGAGGCGCGGTGACGCGCGCGTGAAGAACACCGTTCTCATAGCGCTGGAGTTCCGTCCTGCCGGATCGAGGCGTGAGCCGCACCCGAATTGTTGAATCTGCCTTTGCCATCCGCTAATCTGAGGTCAGTAGCACGAAAAAGAAGAAGATCACGCCGTTGTTCAGCGCGTGGGCAACCATGCCGGGCACGAGCGATCCCCGCGAGAGCGCCAGGAGATTGAATATCATCCCCAGCACGAATATACCCAGAAACCCGAGCGGAAGCTGCGGATGGAGGATCGCGAAGAGGGCTGACGTGAGAATCACGGCGGCTGGCGCGGCCATCCGGGCGCTCAGTGCGCGGAAGAATACGCCCCGGAACATCAGCTCCTCGCTGAACGGCGGGATGACCGCGACCTGGAGAAACATAAGAACGAGAAAGAGCGGCCCCCGCGTCGCCACCAGCTCCGCGATTACCGGGTGCGGCGGCGACTGCACGGACCGGAAGACCCACGAGGAGAGGACGCTGGCGAGATAGACGAGGGGCAGCGCCACGGCGTATCCCGTGATTCCCCAGACGACGTTCGCGGGGAGGTCGCGGGTGGTGAGCCCAATGGATGCGGCCGTCAGGCCAGCGCGGCGGCCCTTTGCGACCAGCCATATGAGTGTCGGCGCCAGCGACAACAGCGATATGGCGATCTGGACCGAAAGGTCCACCTCCGGGGGAAAACCAGCCAGCATCCTGCTGATGAAGCGCCCGAAAATGTCGCCGATGACCAGCCGGACCACCGCGAACGTCGCGAGATAGATCACGAAGCCCATGTAGAGAACATCGGCCTGACGTTGTATGAGAGGGCGGAGCGAAAGGGGCGGCTCGGCGGAGACGAATTCGTAGGCGCTTGACCGTGTCCGCGCCCTTCGCCGGAAGAACAGCACGAGCTGCCGGATACCGACGACAATCCCGGCAAGTCCCGCCAGCACCGCCAGGTTCAGAATGGTCAATAGCCGCGTGGTCGAGCCGTTCGCTGCTTCCACCTGTCTGCTGGCGCGCGCGGCGTCTCCCGCGCCACGGTACAGCGCCGCCAGCGCAAAGTGTTCGTACCATCCCAGATTCATCGCGTCAATTCGCCGCTCGATGTCGGGAATATCGTCCGCACGCGCGTGGCCGTCGAGCACCGCCGCCCACGTAGAGAGCTCTCTCTCGGTTCCGAATGTAGCGTCCGCGCCCGGAACGGAACGGAGGCGCAGCAGGCTCGACCTCCAGCCGTTGTCATGGAAGACGTACTGGGTCAGCGCAAGCCGCCGGATGTTGCGCGGCGTGGGGGAGACATCCGCAAGCTTGGAAAGGTCGCGAATCAGCGCGCGCTCGCGAGCCGTCGTGGGACTGTCGCTCGCATGTCCCGAAAGGGTCCGCAGGCTGTAGAGCGATCGTGCTCGGATCAGCGTGTCTACCTGAAGCTGGGCGGCATCGAGGGTGGAGCGGGATCTGGTGGATCGGAGTGAGATGAACGAGCTGGCGACCAGAATGAGCACGATGGCCAGCAGGCCGGCCGTTCGAAATCGCCGGACCCGCGTTCCCGCGCTGGCGGCCGCGGCCGCCGCCTCAATCGGCTCCATGTGTGATGGTCGGCGTCTGGTCGTCCGAGGCGCTGGTAGTGGAATCGGGTTCGGACACCTCGGGCGGTTCTGAAGCGCTTGAGCTTGACCGTCGCGATCGGGAACGGGCGCCCGAAGAGAGCTCGACCGATTCCGCCGGCTCGCTGGCTCCGGCAACGCCACGGGATTGCTCTGACCTCTGCAGCTCCGCGTCGAGATGATCGAGCTGGCTCTGGAGCAGGGCGCGGAACTCCCACCCGAATCGGAGACGCTCCTGCCGCAGCGATTCAGATCGCCAGACGGCATCGCGGTGCACCTCATCGGCACGGGTGTGCGCGTCGCGAAGGATGGCGTCTGCCTCCCGCTGCGCCAGCGACCGCGTCTCGTTCGCGGTCATCTGGGCGAGGACGAGCGCCTCCTTGAGAGTCGATTCCATCGCCTCGAACCGCTCCAGCTCACGCTCCATTTCCTCGAGGCGCTGCTGGAGACGGGCGGATTCGGCCAGCGCCTGCTCGAAATCGCGCGCCGCTTCCCGCAGGAAATCATCGACTTCGGACGCGGAGTAGCCCGTGCGGGAGCGCGCAAACTGCTTGTTGACGAGGTCATTCGGCGTCAGGCGCACCTTCCGGCCTGCCTTTCAATGGAGGTCAAACGTTAGCGTCCGATTATGGACTGGACGCGAGCTTCGTGAGGAGTCCCTGCACGATCTCGATGGCGATGATGGCGAGCATCGGGGAGAGATCGATTCGGCGAAGTGTGTAGGAAGTAGACCGCGAGGAGCGGCTTAGGCTGTTCACGAGCCCTTCCCAGAGGCGGCGGAACGGGTCCAGGACCGGCAGGACGATCTTGTGCAGCGTGCGGACCCAGGGCGTGTAGGTGGACGTGTTGCGAACGCCGAACATGCTCGCATACGAGCGAATCACCTCGACGACTATCAGCAGAAGCAAAATCTGAAGCACGTCCGCCAGGATGAAAAACAGATTCGACGGCGGCCGAAAAAACAGCATTCTCGCTCTCCTCCCCTTCGGGCTACCTGCCCGATTCGCGACTGCCCTGTGCATCCATGAGTCGCTTGATTCGGTCGTAATTGACCCGCGCGGGGCCGGCGTCGTTGTGCTTCAGGACGCGCTTCCACGTCGCGAGCGCCTTATCGAGCTGCTTGTTCCGCTCGTAGGCGTGCGCCAGCATGTGAAGCGTCATCTCGCTGCAGTCCGGTTTCGCGGCGGCCCGCTCGTAGTATTCGACGGCTTTCGGCCAGTCCTTCTTGTGGTTATAGTAATACTGGCCCAGCTCGTCCAGCATGTAGTAGCTGTCCGGGTTTGCCTTGATACCCTGCTCGTATAGCGCCACCGCCTCGTTGTCGCGATTCATCGACCAGAGGAGCCAGCCGGCGTCCCCATACATCTCTACGTCATCCGGGTTCGCGGCGACAGCCATCCTGCTCAGATTGACGATATGATTGTACTCGCCCTTGTGCCAATGCATGTCGCTCAGGACGTGCATATTGTCGAAGATGGCGGCGATCATCGCGTCCACCTTCCGCGCGTCGCCAACCGCCGGAGCCTGCGCTTTCCCGGTTTTCGCCTGCTTCACCGCCTGGGCCGGGACCGGCATCTGCGCAATGGCGGATGAACTGAGCATTGCCACTTCGATGACTATTGCCGACCAACAGACCGCTTTTCGCACTTCGGAACTCCTTCCGTGGAACACGATTCCGGTACAGGCCGACATCACTCGCGAACCCGCCGGCCTGTCACAATTATCGGCGTGCCTCCCGCGGTTTCTCACCGAGCATGACGAGCGCGTCGTGGGCGGCGAGGCGCACGGTCGCGTCCTTGTGCGTCGCCATCAGCGTCCGGAGTGGCGCGATGGCCCGCCGGTCGCCTATCCTGCCCAGCGAGATGGCGGCATTCTTCGGGATGGCCTCGTCCCAGTCTTTGAACGCCTCCACGAGGGCAGGTACGGCGCGCGCGTCCCGGATGTTCCCCAGCGCTTTCGCGGATTGCTCCCGAAGGTCCTCGTGGTCCTTCATGTTCACCACGATTCGGCAGAGCATCTCCACGGCGCGCCGGTCCTTCAACGCGCCGAGCGCCTGAATCGCGCGGAATCGGACGTTGACATGCTTATCGCGCACGGCCGCCATCAGTGCCGGGACCGCCGACGTCTCATGCAGAAAGCCGAGCGAATACGCGGCGCTCGCGCGAACGTACGGGTCGGCGTCCTTCAGCCCCTTTATCAGTACCGGCACCGCCCGGCGGTCGCCGAGCATCGAGAGGGCGTTCGCAGCGAAGAAGCGGACCCCGAACCGCTCTCCCGTCTTCGGATCCGCGACGATGGCCATCAGCGCGGGTACGACGCTCCGATCGCCAAGCTGTCCCAGCGTCGTGGCCGCGGCGGACTGGACCGCGCTGCTCCGGTCGTGAAGCAATGCGAGCGCCGGTTTCGCCGCTCTTCGATCACCCAGCCGGCCGAGCGCCGTGACCGCCTTCAGCCTCACGCGCGAATCGCTGTCGCGGGTGGCGGCGGCGAGCGGATCGAATATGGCTTTCCCGCCGAGGATCCCCAGCGCCTCGACGGCCTCGCGCCGCACGATGGGCGCACCATCCTTCAAAGCGCGAATCTCCGGCTTCACGGCCCGCCCGTCGCCGATCAGCCCCAGCGCTCTGGCCGCCCCTGCGCGAACATCGGCCTTCCCGTTCTTCATCGCGGCAACGAGACCGGGAACGGCTGCCGGATCTCGCGCGTTCGCCAGCGCGGCAACAATCTGCGCCCGGACGCTCGCCACAGGCTCCTTTACCAGCGCCTTCAACAGCGGCTGCGTTGCCGACTTGTCGCCGCGCCTCGCCAGCGCCTCCGCCGCGTCCGACCGCGCCGCCACGCTGCTCGACGACAGGTCCGTGACCAGCGTCGCCGTCGATTGCGCGACCGCGGTCGAACAGCAGCCCGCCACCACCACAGCCAACAAAGAGCGCGAAGCGATTCGGTTCATCAGATTGTCAATGCCAGTTCGTCCGGCAGGACGTCCGGCCGCAGGCCCGTGAGACATGCATTTTACATGCATGGTTGCCCGCGGACCGATTGGGCAAGCAACGATGTGCGGCATTTTCCCACGTATCGTCTCAGTGCATCTCCTGATCGCCGTAGAGTGTCTGGATGTAGTTGATCTGGCCAATGTGGTAGGTCATGTTCCAGTAGGCCACCAGAACCGCGTCCGCGAGGCTGCACGGTGATTCGTCCCACGGGAACTGCACCTGCGTTTCAAGCGCGTCGTCCGGCGTCGATCCGATGGCCGCGACCAGTGTCTCCGTGTTCGCCCGCAGCGCCGCGACTGCTTTGTCGGCTGTGTCCAGCGCCGCGCACGCGCTGCCGAACGCCTCTCCATCGAACGGAGGAACGGCCCGGTCGCGGAAGACCTGCGCGCTCCAGCCGTTGATAACCGCGCACTCGGCGATCTGCTCCAGCGCCGAGCGTCCGTTGTCCAGCGGCTTCCATGTCTGCTTGTCCGCCGGCATGGCAACGAAGGTCCGCTCCAGTCCGGCCCCCACGTCCCGCGTCTGCTTCGCAACCACTTGCTGAATCGACATATCCGCTCCTTTAGGATTCTCGATCTCTGTCCAGCCGCTCTTTCAGGAGGCGGTTAGCCTCCGGCGGGCTGGCCTTCCCCTGCGATGCCTTCATCACCTGCCCGACGAAGAAGCCCATCTTCTTGTCGTCGCCGCCAACCAGTGCGTCCCACACGGCCCTCTGCTCCAGGATGACGCCCTCGATGATTCCCGCGAGCGCCGATTCATCGCGAATCTGCGGGCCTTCCGCTTCCGCAAGCGCCTTTGGGTCCTCGCCCGTCTCGAATACTTTCTCGAAGATGCCCTTGGCCATCTTGCCGCTGATGCTTCCGTCGGCCATGAGGCGGAGGAGCGTGGCGAGGTGGGCCGGCGTCAGCCTGCTTTCGCCGATCTCCTGGTTGGACGCGTTCAGCAGGCGGGCAAGGTCGCCCATCATCCAGTTCGACACGGCCTTCGGGTCGCCGGAGAGCTTCGCCGCGTCCTCGAAGAAGGCTGCGGTCGCGCGCGTCTGCGTCAACTGGTCGGCATCGTAGGCGGGAAGGCCATACTCCACCACGAATCGCGCCCGCGTCGCGTCTGGCAGCTCCGCCATCGTCCGGCGGATCTCTTCGACCCACTCATCCGATATATCGAGAGGGACCAAGTCGGGTTCGGGGAAGTAGCGATAGTCGTGCGCCTCTTCCTTCGACCGCTGCGGGAAGGTCTGGCCCTTGGCCTCGTTCCAGCCGCGCGTCTCCTGCGCGACCGCCTCGCCTCGCTCCAGCAGGCCGATCTGGCGCTCGATCTCGTACTCCGTACCTCTGTATACGGCGCGGAACGAGTTCAGGTTTTTGATTTCCGTCTTCGTTCCGAGCGTCTCCGCGCCCTTCACCCGGACGGAGAGATTCGGCTCGCACCGGAGGCTGCCCTCTTCCATTTTCCCGTCCGAGACCCCGATGTACGTGAGAATAGCGCGCAGTTTGGTGAGATAGGCGCGCGCCTCCTCGGCGGTATGCATGTCGGGCGGAAACTCGGTCACGATTTCCATCAGCGGCACGCCGGACCGGTTGTAATCCACGTGACTCTCGTCGCCGGCCACGTGAAACAGCTTGCCCGTGTCTTCCTCCAGGTGAACGCGGCGGATGTGTACGCGGGTGGTCCGCCCCTCCGCCTCGATATCGAGCCAGCCGTTCACGCCGATCGGCAGGTCGTATTCACTGATCTGATAGCCCTTCGGCAGGTCCGGGTAGTAGTAGTTCTTCCGGTCGAATTTGGCGTTCCGCGTGATGGAGCAGTTGAGGGCGAGCGCCGTCCGAATCACGTGCTCGACCGCCTTCCGGTTCATGAGCGGCAGGGAGCCGGGCATGCCGAGGCAGACCGGGCAGCACCGGGTGTTCGGTTCCCCGCCGAACGCGTTCCGGCACCCGCAGAACATCTTCGATTCGGTTAGGAGCTCCGCATGGACCTCCATCCCAATGTCAGCGAGGTAGTCAGGCATTCACAAGAACCTCAGAAACGTCAACGGCGGAACCGCGAATGAACGCGAATATTCATGAATATGCAGCCGCATCGGCGCAGGCGAGATTCCACAGGTCGGTCGCGAGCGCGTGAATTGCCCGAGTCTCCTCGACGTTGTCTCTCCAGCGTGCGGGAATGGCTTCGATTCCGTTGTATGCGCCGCTGATCGCGCCTGTTATTGCAGCGGTCGTGTCGGCGTCGTCACCACCCATGACCGCCTCAATAACGGACCGCTCGAAGTCGCTGGGCGTCTTCAGGAAGCAGAAGAGCGCCGAGGCGACGGTGTGAACAACGAAGCCTGTCGTGCCCAGAATACGGAGCGCCTCCTGCGTTGGCGTGCCCTTCGCAAGCAGGTCGCCTGCTCTGCCGAGGTTGTCGGCGAGACGGGACGGGCCAACGAACTCGCGGGTCTCTGCAATCAATGTGGACGTATCCAGTGAGCCGGAGGCTGCCCGCCAAACCACGTATGCCACAGCCCGCGCGCCGGCGATCGCCTCCGGGTGCCGATGGGTCATCACGCTCGAAAGCTCCGCATCCCGATGCACAAGGTCCGCAGCCCCTGGATTCTGGCTGTGCAGGAGGCCGACGGGCGCGACCCGCATCGCGGAGCCGTTGCCGGCGGACTGCTCGTCGTCGAGCCCGGACCGATCCCACGGAATCCCTTTGCGGAGCCGCTTCAGGGCATACGTCACGGCGAAGCCACTGAATCGAATCCCCTGCGACTCATGGTCCGCCACAAATTCCCTCGCGATATCGGCCGGATCCACCTTGCCACACCGCAGGATGGATCGCACAATATCGAGCATCATCTGGGTGTCGTCGGTCCATTGTCCCGCCTTTAGCGGCAGGGCAGGCGCGGGTCGCCGTCCATGAAATCCCGGACCTCGCCGAAGTCGCGTCGGATGCGCTCGGCGGGGAACGCCTCGACCGGCTGTCCCAGGGCGTCCCCGACCGCCAGACCGACCAGACAGCCCCGGAATCGCGACTCAGACATGTGCGCCTCTCGCTAACAGCGGTTTCAGTCTTTCCAATTGTCCAGTTTGAGCGGAAAGCCACGCTCAACTATGCGGATGTAGTGGGAAGTATTTCCGGTTATGAGCGTCAGCTCGTGATGAATTGCAGTGGCGGCAATCGTAATGTCCGCAATGCCGATGGGCGTGCCGGAGGATGCAAGCTGCCCGTGAATCTCGCCTGCAAGCCGAGCAATTGGCTCGGTCAACTCAAGGACGATTACATTTGCCAGATAGGCCACGAACTGGTGTAAATGTGCCGCCCTGCCAGTTCGGTGATATCCGCTTGTGACCTCGACAACTGTCATCACCGCGACAGCAAGCTGAGTATGCTCGCTGATGTAAGCGGTTGCGCGGTCTACCACGGACTTGTTCTTTCCGCGCAGGAACTCGGAAAATATGTCCGTGTCAATGATGCATTTATCCATTGCTCCGCCGGAATTCCGTTTGGCCGCGTATTTCTCTCATCGACTGCAGAATGGCATCCGCAATCTCGGGCTCGTCAGCAAGCAACCCCCATCCAGGAATCGTGGTCGCGGGCACAATTTGCGAAAGCTGCTCTTCTATCACCTTCGACACCGTCTCGTGACGTTCGTTCGCGAGTCGCATCAGGTTTTCCAGCGTCGCGTCGCTCAACTCAATCTCAATCTTAGCCATTAGGTTCACCTCCGTCCAGCATGAGCTGTAAGTACGCAACATCGAGCCAGCGGTCGAACTTGTAGACGACCTGCTTTAAAAGGCCGACCTGCTCAAACCCGCAACCGGTGTGCAGCCGAATTGACGCGGTGTTCTGACAGTCGATCTTCGCGATGAGGCTGTGGAGACCGGCGCCGCGTGATTCATCTACTAGCGCGCTAAGCAGGAGCTTGCCGACGCCGCGGCCCCTCCAGTCCGCCGCGATGTAGACGGAGTCCTCGGCGGTGAATCGGTAGCCGTAGCGCGGCTGGTAGGGGCTTAGGGAGGACCAGCCGACGACCTGCCCCTCCTCCTCCGCGACCAGCACGGCGAGGCCGAGCCGCTGGCGGGTCGCGAGCCACTCCGCGCGGGCGGTCATCGACTGGACCTCGTAGTCCGCCGTCGCCGTGGTGTTCAGGACAGCATCGTTGTAGATGTCCAGGATTCCGGGGAGGTCGGCCTTCGCTGCCGCGCGGACTATCACTCTACAGCTCCGCCCGCCGAGCGTGCCAGTCGGTTGCCTGCTCGTACGTATAGGCCGTCCGAAAGACGGTCTCTTCGTCGAAGGGCCTGCCGATGATCTGGAGCCCGACCGGCAGCCCGTCGATGAAGCCGCAGGGCAGTGACAGCCCAGGAAGACCGGCCATGTTCACCGGCAGCGTGAGCACGTCCGCGAGCTTCATGGCGAGCGGGTCGCCGGACTTCTCGCCGAGCTTGAACGCCGTGGTCGGCGTCGTCGGAGTGAGAAGCACGTCGAATCGCTCGAACGCGGCATCGAACTCCCGGCGGATGAGCGTGCGGACCTGCTGGGCCCGCTTGTAGTAGGCGTCGTAGTAGCCTGCCGACAGGGCGTAAGTGCCGATCATGATTCGCTGCTTCACCTCGTCGCCGAATCCCTCGTCGCGGCTCTTCTCCATCAGGCCGATGTGGCCGGCCAGCTCCTTTGTCCGGTGGCCGTACTTCACCCCGTCGAACCGCGCGAGATTGGACGACGCCTCCGATGGCGCAATGATATAGTAGGAGGCGAGCGCATACTCCGTGGACGGCAGGTCGCACTCCTCGGCGGTCGCGCCGAGGCCGCAAAGGAGGTCGACGGCGGCGCGGACCACGCTCGCGACGCCGGGGTCCACCCCCTCGCCGAAATACTGCCGCGGGACGCCGATTCGGAGCCCCTTCGCGTCCGCGCGACAGGCCAGCGTGTAGTCCGGGACCGGACTGTTGACGGACGTGGAATCGAGCGGGTCGTGTCCGGCGATAGCGTTGAGCACGAGCGCCGCGTCCTCCACTGTCCGGGTCAGTGGCCCAATCTGGTCGAGCGACGACGCATATGCCACCAGGCCGTAGCGGCTCACCCGCCCGTACGTCGGCTTCAGCCCCACGATTCCGCAGAATGCAGCCGGCTGCCGGATGGAGCCGCCCGTATCGGAGCCGAGCGAGAACGGGACCTCGCCAGCCGCAACCGCCGCCGCGGAGCCGCCCGATGATCCGCCCGGCACCCGCTCCAGGTCCCAGGGGTTGCGAGAGGGGAAGTACCCGCTGTTCTCGGTCGATGAGCCCATGGCGAACTCATCGCAGTTGGTCTTCCCGATGAGCGCCGATCCCGCGTCCAACAGGCGTACCGTGACCGTCGCGTCATATGGCGGGATGAAATTAGGCAGGATTCGCGAGCCGGCCGTCGTGCGGATTCCGCGCGTGCAGATGTTGTCCTTGAGGGCAAATGGAATCCCGGCAAGCGGCGCGATCGAGTCGCCTCGCGCGCAACTCGCGTCGATATCCGCATCCGTCGCCTGCCGAATCGCGACATCAGGCGTCGGGGTCAGGAACGCCCGCACACGCGAATCGACCGCCTCGATTCGCGCGATGTGCGCCTCGGCGACATCGCGCGCCGATGCCTGCCCGCTCGTGAGCAGCTCGCGCAGCTCCCGTACCGTTTTTCCCGCGATTCCGTTCAACCTTCGATGATCCTCGGAACGATGAAGCAGCCGTCGCGCGATTCAGGCGCGTTCTCCAGGACCGCGTCGCGTGGAAGCGACGGACGCGATATGTCCTCCCGCATGACATTGAAGAGGGGAACGGAGTGGGAATTGGGCTCGATGCCGCTCACGTCCAGCCCCTGAAGCGCCTCGAATTGGGCGAGCAGGTCGTTCAGATGCCGGGACTGAAGTTCCAGCTCGTCCGGGTCCAGCTCCAGCCGCGCAAGGAGGGCCACTTTCCGAACCTCGTCCAGAGTCAGCTCCACGAATCGCTCCTGTAAGACGCGCAAACATGCCGGGAAATCTGGCCCATTATAGCACGCGGCCGAAATCCCGGAACCGCGCGGCCGGCCGCGCGGTTCCGCCGATCCGGTATAATCTGCGCATGGCAGCAGCCCGCCCACCCGCCGTCTCGCGCGTACTCGAGTGCCCCGCCGTCGTCGCGGCGGCGACACGCCTTCCCCGTGCGCTGCTCGTCGACGCGATTCGGGCGGAGATCGATGCGGCGCGCGAAACTGGCGCTTCTGCGGACGTCGAATCGGTTGCGGCGCGGGCGGTCACGCGCGCGGAGGCGGCGAACGCCCCCTCCCTTCGGCGCGCCATCAACGCGACCGGCATTATCCTCCACACCGGCCTCGGCAGAGCGGTACTTGCGCCAGCCGCGCTCAAAGCCGTGATGGACGTGGCATCCGGCCACTCCACTCTGGAGATCGACGAAGAGTCAGGACGTCGCGGTTCTCGCCAGGCTCACGCCGCGGGCCTCCTGACCCTGCTCACCGGCGCGGAGGACGCGCTGGTCCTGAACAACAACGCGGGCGCTACCTTCCTTGGCGTGACCGCGCTGGCGGCCGGCCGAGAGGTTATCATCTCCCGCGGGGAGCTCGTCGAGATCGGCGGCTCGTTCCGGATGCCGGACATCATCCGGGCGAGCGGCGCCACGCTCGTTGAGGTCGGAACGACCAACCGTACGCGCCTCCGGGACTACGACTCCGCCATCACCGAGCGAACCGGCCTCATTTTGCGGTGCCATCCGAGCAACTTCAAACAGACAGGCTTTACCGAGGAGACGTCGGTCGAGGAACTGGTCGCCCTCGGACGGAGCGCGGGTGTCCCCGTTATGGACGATCTGGGCAGCGGCGCGCTCATCGATCCGGCCTCCCTCGGCGGAGCACCCGCTCCCACCCTCCGGCAGGCGGCCGCAACCGGATGTGACATCGTCACCGCCAGCGGAGACAAGCTGCTCGGCGGACCCCAGGCTGGCATTATTCTGGGCCGCGGAGAGTCCGTCCGCCGCATCGCCTCGCACCCGCTGGCCCGCGCGCTCCGCGTCGACAAGCTCACGCTCGCCGCGCTCGAAGCCACGCTCAAGCTCTATCTCGACGAAGCGACCGCCCGCCGCGAGGTCCCGACCCTTCGCTATATGGCGCGCAAACCCTCCGATCTCCGCGCGCTGGCCAACGCGCTCGCCAATGCCATCTCTGAACCGTCCGCGAATCGCTTGCAGGTCGACGTGATCCCTGAATCATCGCAGGTCGGCGGCGGCTCGCTCCCCGGCGAGAACCTGCCAACCTTCTGCGTCCGCATCCGGCCCTGCGATTCGGCAATTAACACGGACGAGCTTGCCCGCCGCCTCCGCACCGGCACGCCGCCAATCTTCGGGCGCATCCATGACGACGCTCTCCTCCTCGACCCCCGCACCCTGGAGGAATCCGAAATACCGCATACAGCGGCTGCCATCGCCCGCGCCACCGCGGAGAGAGCCGGGAATTGAACCACGGGGAACACAGGGAGCACGGGGAGAGGCGGGAGATTCCGGACGCCTATTCGCGACCATTCGCGCTATTCGCGGTCAAAGAGTCCTTTCCGCGTCTTTTCGCGTGTTTCGCGGTCAAAACGCCGTTGACGTTGGTTTGTCCCTATGGACGATAAGCGAGAACAGATTCGGAGGCTGACGCACCTCGTTCGCTGCGCCGGGTGAGCGTCCAAGATTGGGCCCGCCCAGCTCGCGCACGTGCTGCGTGACCTTCCGCCGAATACGGACGAGCGCCTCATTGTCGGCCTCGCGACAGGGGACGATGCCGCCGTGTTCCGCCTCTCCGAGAGCGCCGCCCTCGTGCAGACGCTCGACTTCTTCACGCCGGTCGTGGATGACCCGTATCGCTATGGCCAGATTGCCGCGGCGAACTCGCTGAGCGACGTCTACGCAATGGGCGGAAGGCCGCTCACCGCGATGAACATCGTCTGCTTCCCGATTCACGACCGCGAACCGGCCGAGCTGGCGGCGATTCTGCGGGGCGGCGCGGACAAGCTCGCGGAGGCAGGGGTCGCGCTGGTCGGCGGCCACAGCGTCGACGACCCGGAGCCGAAGTACGGCCTCTCCGTCACCGGCCTTGTCCACCCGGACCACATCGCCACCAACGCGGGCGCAAGGCAGGGCGATTCGCTCATATTAACGAAACCGCTCGGAACGGGAATCGTCACTACAGCAGCGAAGTTCGACGCGTGTCCGCCAGATATTCTCGATATGGCGTGCGCTTCCATGTCCCTGCTGAACGCGCCCGCGGCCGAAGCGATGCGGGCAGTCGGAATTGGGCCAGGCGGCGTGCACGCCGCAACCGATATAACGGGGTTCGCGCTGCTCGGCCATCTCTACCACATGGCCCGCGCTTCAGGCGTACGAATCGAGCTGCAATCCGCCGCGATCCCGGTTCTTCCCGGCGCGGAAGAGCTCGCGGCCAGTGGCAACACGACGCGCGGAGGCACGGAAAACGCCGAATACCTTGCAGAGGCGGTGACGTTCGGCGAGGTACCGCAGATCTTGCGCGAAATCCTGTTCGACCCGCAAACCTCGGGCGGCCTGGCGATAAGCGTTGCGGCGGAGAGAGAAGCCGACCTGCTTTCCGCACTAATCGAGCAGGGCGTCGAGGTGCGAGCCGTCATCGGCCGGGTACTGGCCGGCCTGCCGCGAATCGACGTGCGATAGGCATTCTGTAAGCTTGCAATCCGTCCGGCAGGACGTTCGGCCGAAGGCCCGCGAGACACGGATTTTACATCCGTGATTCCCCGCAGGCCCGCGAGACACGGATTTTACATCCGTGGTACCGAAGGCCCGCGAGACACGGATTTTACATGCATGATTCCGACCGCTCCGGGCTCGCCGCGGATTGACGTACATTGATGGATGATGGAGGAATCCCATGAACGCTGCCCAACGACGTGGACGATTGCTTCTCTGGCTCCATCTTGTTGTCTGTTTTGTCTGGTGGTCGGTGTTCCACAGCGAGGACCGGCCGCCGACGTGGATGATGCACGTCTTCTTCTGGTCCATTCTGGGCGTACAGTTCACCTGGGGCTACACGGTCGGCCTGCTGGTCGGCCCGAGCCGGTCCAGGCGCGGCAAGCTCTGGTGGTCGCTCCTGTTCATCTTCATGCCGCTCTACCCGCTCAGCTTCCTGTTCCGCATCTTCCTGCACGTCTTCCCGCTGCCGGTCGCGCTGACGTACATCGCCCTCATCGTCTCGCTCCTCGGCTGCCAGACCTTCGGAGGCGTCCTGCTCGGCGTCCGCGCCCATGGGCGAGAACAGTAAGTGTTGAGTATTGAGTGTTGAGTATCGAGCCTCAACACTCAATACTCAACACTTAACTCACCTTTCGCAGACGGGCTCAACAGATTGGGTGCACTCCGCGGCGGACGGGAGGCTGCACCCTCCCGCTCTCATGCGCTACGCGCCAACTCCGCACCAGACACTCACCGGGCGCAGGATGAACATAT
>Ga0068855_100000347_pt1 | contig 57499 bp, 52 predicted proteins | sample KBSCornC52_FD_66592 | JGI IMG/M metagenome (GOLD analysis project Ga0068855, IMG submission 66592) | Corn rhizosphere microbial communities from Kellogg Biological Station, Michigan, USA - KBS Corn C5-2 | ecosystem: Host-associated > Plants > Roots > Rhizosphere > Soil ... | reverse complement strand
AGCCTCCTGATTACGTTCGGCGCGCTGGAGGGCCACCGCGAGGTTGATTCGCGCCGTCGCGCTGTCCGGCCGCAGGGTCACGGCGCGCGTCAGCGCCTGGACCCCCTCGTTCGCCATTCCCTTCTGCGCGTAGGCGACGCCGAGCAGCTCGTAGACTTCCGAATTGGTCGTATGCCTGCCCGCGGCCTCCTGCAGGATTCGGAGAGCATCGTCGAACTGGCGGCTTTGGAGACTCTGGCGGGCGGCCGCGAGCGCCGATGCGGCATCATTGGGATCATACGAGGCCATCTGCTCTCTCCTGAATCAGCAGTCGGACGGCGGGAAGGAAACGAATCGGCGACCACGGAAGCATCGCTCCGCGGGCGCGGCGATCTGGTATTCGCCGATTCCCCGAAGAGTCCTTCTCCCGATACGCCGGCAGCTCAACCCGATGTCCAACAACAGTACCCACATTGCGATGACCGATCGTCGCGTCGCCAACGGAATCCAACGGTAATCTCACTCATTGCCATCCGTTGCCGAGCGGCCGAAAAAAACTTCAACTATTTTTCGTCTGGGTGTAGTAAAACGCCCGTTTTTGCAACCTATATATATGAGGGTGATCGATTCCCGGCCCGTTTCGCACCCGCCAGCCTATCGCATAACGCACACCGGTAATCCGTGCAATCCGCTCAATCCGTGTAATCCGTGTAATCCGAGTTCAGACAAACAGGCGGCCCTCCACTCGCGATGGAGGACCGCCTTTCACATACCTGAAGCAACCGAGAGTCGCAGCACCAGCGCAGCCAACAATGGAAGTCAACAGCTTACAAACAATGGAATTGCAACACCACATTGCCGCCTCGACCCAGTCGGATCGAGCGGCACGGAACTACACCACACACCGGAATTGCAACACGCACAAACGGAATTGTAAGACCGCCGCCTCGAAACGGCGCCCACGGCTGCGCGCAAAGCAGTGCCAACTCGTAATCGAAAATGATTCTCGGCCTTGCTGCGACTCTCGATTCCTGCCGTTCCCCGTGTTCCCTGTGGTTGATTCTCTCGCCGTTCTCTGTGACCTCCGTCGTTGAATCTGATTCTCTTCGCGTCTTACGAGCTGAACGAGATGCCCCAGGCGGCGTAGATTACCTCACGGACGAAGCTCTCGCCCGCGTTGGCGGGAAGGAGCGCGCTGAAGGGGGATTCGGCAAACTCGACCACGGTCCACGCGGTCAGCGGCCACGCACGACCGGCGGGCGGGGCGTTCTTCAGGTCGAGCTGCCGCGACATGTCGCCACGTGGGTCCAGCGTGTGGAGAAGCTCGAGAATCTGGTTGGCGTGGGCGAGATAGAAGCCCGCCTCCTCGGCGTCCCGTACGTCGAGCGCGGCGGCCATTCGGCCCACCTCCTGGGTCAGGCGGCATGAGAGCGACCAGAGGGCTTCCCGGAGGGGCTCGGGTGCGATGGCCTTGCGGGGCGCCTCCGCAGGTCGAGACGTGGGGAGCTCAGCCGGCTCTGCGGTCGGCGGCTCCAGCACCATCACAGCGGGCGCAGGTACGCTCCTGGCGGGAGGTTCAGGGGATTCGACCGGCGTGCGTTCGGGACCGCGGGGCGCCTCGACCGGCTCGAAGATTGAAGTTCTCCGGATGGTCTCCGTCCGCGCAACGACGGGAGTTTGGATAGCAGGAGTCGCGGCAGGCTCCGCGACCAGGGGTTCCAGAAGGGCGGTCATCTGGACCGGCACGGGCGCTTCCCCCGTCGCCGCGCCAAGCTCGGGGATGACCGCATCGCTCTCAGGAGCATCCGGCGTGACTTCCGGCGCTTCCTCGACCAGCGTGGAGACGCCCTTGATGAGCGCGTCGAACCCGAACGAATCCAGTTTGGATTTCAGCCGCTGGGAGAGCTTATTTTGCCGCACGCGCCAGCACCTCCTCGGCAAGCGCTTCGTAGTTCTGCGAACCGGTCGCGCGGCGGTCGAACAGGATAATCGGTTTACCCTCTGCTTCGGATTCGGATAGTCGGACGTTCTTGTAGATCATTGTTTCGAAAACTTTGTCCCCGAAGCGCTCCCGTATCTCCTGAGAGATGGTCTGGTGGAGACGGGTTCCGCGCTCGACCATGGTGATGAGCACGCCCAGCAGCTCCACCTTGAACCGCAGGTCCTTCGTCAACGCGAGTATCATCCGATTCAGCGTGTCCATACCCGCGAACGCGTAAAACTTCGGCTCCGTCGGGATGAGGAGGTGGCTGGAGGCGACGATTCCATTCTGGGTGAGGGTGCCGAGCGAGGGCGGGCAGTCGATGAGAATCCAGTCGAACTTCTGCTTCTCCAGCAGCGACTCGATCGCGTTTCGGAGGCGGTAGGCGCGGCCCGCCGCCGGCATCAGCATCACCTCGCAGTCCGCCAGGTTGAGGTGGCCCGGCGCGAGGTAGAGCGGGAGGTCGCTGATCTGGTGGAGGACCGATTCGAGGGGAGTCTCGTCCGGGTCCAGCAAAACGTTGTGGAGGCCGCATTGCAGCTCGGACCACTCGATTCCGAGGCCCATTGTCAGATTCGCCTGCGGGTCGAGATCGATGAGCAGCGTGCGATAGCCCCGCGCGGCCAGCGACGCGCCGAGATTCGCCGTGGTCGTCGTCTTCGCGACGCCGCCCTTCTGGTTCACGACGGAGACGATCTTCATCTGGCGGCCACTTTCTGCGCGCGGGCGTCGTGAGCGTCGTGGGAGTCGGAGGCTGGCGAAATCTGCTCGACGTCCGCCGGAACCGGGTCCGCCATGAGGATCCGGGAAGCCGCAACGGTGATGGTGCCGAGAGGGTTGTAGATGGTTCGGGGTTTCAGCAGCACGGCGTGCGGGTCGTGCGGATGCCGCCCGGCCACGATGAAGAGGCCGTTGCGCAGATCGTCGAGGAAGGCCATGTACTCTTCGGCGTTCGGCTGATCGTCATGAATCCGCATCCGGGTCAGCTCGACGATGGCGGTCCAGAGCGGCGACGAAGGGTCGACGGCCCGCTCGCGCGGAAGGAAGCGGACGAGGTCGCCGGAACAGTACGGGTTCGCCCAGATGTCTCCGAGCGGGCACCAGTCGATGCTGCCGGCGTCCACCACGGTCGGCATGCCGAACGAGAGGGTCTCGACGGAGCGGCGAAGCGGGTAGAGCACGCCACGGGACGCGCCATCGACGGCGAACATCGCGACCGCCAAAAACTCGTTCGCGGGGGAAGCGGTTGCTCCGGGGAGATGGTAAGCGACTGCCGTCCCGTTCCGCGTGACGTGGGCGATCAGGGCGTAGGCGGCAGGCCCGACGGAACGGGCGTAGCGCCGCGCATCCTCGAGGGCGCGCAGGCGGCTCTCCTCGTCGGTCCAGTCGAGCGCGATGGCCTCGACGCCCGCCGATTCGGTGAAGACGAGCACGGACGGCCGAATGCAGCCGGCCCGCAACATGCTGCTCGTCGCGCCGATGTCCAGCAGAGCGAACTCGGCCTCGAAATTGAACTCCTGATCCGCCACGTCCGTCCTTCCCCTGCATAAACGGGCACGACGGAATCCGCGCGGGAGCGCGCCGTCCGCCGTTCCGTGCCTGCGCGCCCCCATTGCCGCATACAGACCACCCATTTTAGCTGTGATACCCGCCATCTGTCAAGGTGATCGGCCGGGCGGAACGCAAGGTAGCTGGCGATCATTTCGGCGTACGTCCCGCCTTCCGCAGGGCCCGATCAGGAGGAGTCGAGAGGGCCGCCGTCCAATACCGAGCGGAGTGCGAGAGGATCAATCGATGAGCCGCGGCCTGTTCTTCTACACCGATGCGTTTCAGGGCTACGACATGGGTCCGCAGCATCCCATGCGTCCGATTCGCCTCCGCAAGACGTTCGAGCTTCTCGATTCCTACGGCGCGTTCGGAAGTGTCGAGCTGCGCGAGCCGCACCCCTGCCCGGTAGACGTGCTGGAGCGGACCCACCGCCACGACTTCATCCAGGCCGTCGATTACCTCAGCTCGGGCCAGCACTTCCCCTACAGCTACCAGAGGTACGGGTTCGGCACCGGCGACAACCCGGTCTTCCCCGGCCTCTTCGAATCGTCGCTGCTCTACACCGGCGCATCGCTCGACTGCGCCTCCGCAATCGTCGAGGGCGAGGCGACCGTCGCAATGAACATCGCGGGCGGCCTCCATCACGCGCACCGGGCGCGGGCCGCCGGCTTCTGCGTCTTCAACGACTGCGCCGTGGCGCTGCGACGGCTGCGGGACCGGTTCGAGCGAGTCGCTTACGTGGACATCGACGTGCACCATGGCGATGGCGTGCAGGAGCTCTTCTACGACGATCCGTCGGTACTCACGGTCTCAATTCACGAGACGGGCCGCATGCTCTTCCCCGGCGCCGGCTTCGTCGCGGAGATCGGCGAGGGAGCGGGCAGAGGGTATAGTGTGAATGTGCCCGTCTGGCCGGGAACGAACGACCTGCTCTGGCTGGAGGCGTGGGACGCCGTGGCCATGCCGATCCTCCGCGCGTACAAGCCGGAGGCCGTCGTCCTTCAGCTCGGCGCGGACGCCCATGCGCTCGATCCGCTGGCCCACCTGCTGCTCACCGCGCAGGGGTGGCTCGAAGCGGTGAAGGACGTCCAGTCGCTCGGCGTGCCCATCGTGGCGATTGGCGGCGGCGGCTACAACATGACGACGGTTCCGCGGATGTGGACGCTCGCGGCCTCCACGCTCTTTGGCCTCGACCTGCCGGACGCCACGCCCGAATCATACGCCTGGCACGACGAGATTCCGCGCCTTGCCGATGAGGCAATCTTCGAGCCGGACGAGGCGAGCCTCTCGGAAGCGAAGCGGTACATCGATCGCGTCGTCGCCGAAGCCGGAACGACTCTCTTTCCGTATCACAATCTGTGATCGATTCGACATAATCGCGGAATAGAAGCAGATTGCGCCCGGCGAACTTCCCTCCGCCGGGCGCGTATTCGGGTAGAGCGAGCTAAACGGTGGGCGTCGGATGAACCGCCGGCCGAAAGGATACGTATTAGGTGACGATCAACTGGCGACGCCTGCTGCTGGGTAGGCCGCTCCGAACGGAGCGCGCCATCCATGAGCGGCTCAGCGTACCTCTCGCCCTGCCCATCTTCGCGTCGGACGCACTCTCTTCGGTCGCTTACGCCACCGAGGCCATCCTGCTACAGCTCGCAGATGCGCGCCTTAATCGGAACCTCTTCGGCTACTCAATTCCCATCAGCATGGCCATCGTCAGCCTCATCCTGATGGTGGTCATCTCGTACTGGCAGGTCATATACGCCTATCCGGGCGGCGGCGGCTCATACATAGTCGCAAAGGAGAACCTCGGCGAGCTCGCGGGACTCACGGCGGCATCTTCGCTTCTCGTGGACTACGTGCTAACGGTGGCCGTATCCATCGCGGAAGGTACGGCCGCGGCGCTCGCGGCGCTCGACCAGCTCGCGCCAGCTTTCTCGCACCTCGAATCACATCGGGTAGCGATCTGCTGCGTGCTTGTGCTCGTGGTGATGCTCCTGAACCTGCGGGGTGTGCGGGAATCCGGAATATGGTTCGCGGCCCCGTCCTACCTGTTCATCTTCGGCATCATCGCCCTCATCTGCGTCGGCGTGTTTCGCGCGATGTCGGGCTATCCGCCGGTCGAGGCGGTCTCTCCGCCGAGCCCGGTCCCGCTCACCGGACCCGCGGGCGCCCTGTCGGTATTCCTCATACTGCGCGCCTTCGCATCGGGCTGTTCCGCCCTCACGGGAATCGAGGCCGTGTCGAACGGCGTGCAGGCGTTCAGGAAGCCGGAAGCGCGCAACGCATCGCTGACGCTCGGCATCCTCGGCGCCCTGCTTGCGTTCATGTTCATCGGCATTACCTACCTGGCGAATCACTATGGAATCGTGCCGGGCGAGCACCTGGCAAGCTATGGCGGCGTGAACCGCCACGAGCCCGTCGTCTCGCAGGTTGCCCGCGCCACGTTCGGGACTTCGATCTTCTACTATGTGGTCCAGGGCGCGACCGCCACGATTCTGCTGCTGGCGGCGAACACGAGCTTCGCCGGGTTTCCGCGACTGGCCTCTATCCTGGCTGAGGATGGCTATCTGCCACGCTACTTCGCGAATCTGGGAGACCGCCTCGCCTATAACAACGGAATCATGGTCCTTGCATTTGTGGCCATGGTGTTCATCATCGCGTTCGGCGGGGAGACGCACGCACTCCTGCCGCTCTACACGGTTGGCGTCTTCATCGCCTTCACGCTGTCGCAGGCCGGCATGGTATCGCGCTGGAAGAAGCTCGGCAGGCTATTCTCGCTGTCCGCGCTCATCAACGCGCTGGGCTGCGCGACGACCTTTCTCGTTCTAATCGTGGTCGTGATGAGCAAGGGGTGGGTGCGCACGCCGGAAGCGACGCTCTTCCACATCGGCAGCGTCCGCATCCAGGAGGGCGCATGGATTGCGCTTCTGTTGATGGGCTTCCAGATGTGGCTCTGCAAGTCCATCGCGACCCATTACAAGATTGTAAACGCGCAGCTCGCCATCATTCCGGAGGGGTTCGACAAGCCCGTCAAGCACACGGTCATCGTGCTGGTTCCCTCGCGCATTCACCGCGGCGTCATCCAGGCGCTCAACTATGCGCGCTCCATCTCGCCAGACGCGATGGCGGTACACATCATGTTCGACCCGACGAAGGAGCAGGACCTTCGGAAGTCGTGGGAGGAGCACGGCGGCGAGATGTCGCTCATCATCCTCGATTCGCCGTACCGGTCGCTCGTTGGGCCACTCATGGACTATCTGGACGCGGCCGACAAGGTGCGCAAGGACGACATCATCACCGTGGTGCTGCCCGAATTCGTGCCGGCGAGATGGTGGCACCATTTCCTCCACAACGCGTCCGGCTGGCTTCTCCGCCTGCTCCTCTTCTACCGCCGCGACATCGTCATCACGTCGATACGCTACTACCTGGAGGAGTGACGAATGGAGTGGATCCGCCGGAGTTACTGCTTAGCGGCCGACGACGGGCCGCAGGATCATATTCCGGTAGCGAACGCCCGAGTGGTCGCCCTGAAGGTAGATCGGGCCGGGCTTGAACGGGTCGGACCAGAGCGCGCCGCCCGTGCAGCCCTCGACGGGCTGATTGTCGATGATCTTTTTGCCGTTGAGTATGACCGTGACATGCCGCTTCACGAGCGTGATATCCATCGTCTGCCACTCGTCCGCGGGCTTTTCCACCGCCTCGGTTGGCGTGATGCGGCTGTAGACCGCTCCCATGTTGTGGCTGTCCGGCGGCTTGCCATAGGAGTCGTCGACCTGCACCTCGTAGATACCGCGCAGATAGATTCCACTATTGCCGCCCTTCATTACTGACACGTCGGTCTTCAGGTTGAAGTCCTCAAACTCGCGGTCCGTCCGCAGGTTGCCGTAATTGATGTGCGGTTGGCCGTCGTGCTGAACCGGGTTGTTCACCAGCACGCCGTCCACGATGGACCATCCGCTCACGCTGTTGGGATCGACGAGCCGCCACCCGGTCAGGTCGCGCCCGTTGAGGAGCGCGATGGGCCGGCCGAATCGCACTCTCGACGGGTCGGGCGCGGGGCCGGGCGGCGGCGTAAACCTGCCCGTAAACTCCTCCGGCTTGGTCCGGGAGCCATCCTCCTTCTGCGTAACAGTGGTGAGCGTCAGGTTGTCGCCGCTTCGATGGGCGGTGATGGTCTCGGTCTCGGAGTGGCGAACAGTCTGACCATTCTTCTTCTCCTGCCAGCGGTGGAGGCGGGTGAGGACCAGGCCGTCGCCTTCGACCGCTGTTTTGTCGACGTGCTCGTCGCTGCCGAAGCCCCACATTATGTCTGCCGAGAGCGATCCGCTCGTCTCCTTCACTCCCAGCCAGCCCGCCGCCCCGCCCGGTATGGTCAGTGCCCAACTGCCAACATAGGAAGGCGCCGCCAGGGAAGGAGCCGCACACGCCGCGAGCGCCGCTATCGCTCCGCAAAGAGTGGAGACTCTGATGTTCGTGAGATTTCTCAAGTTCAATGCTCCTTCGAACGCTAAAGATCGGTTCATTCGAGATGTGAGGCCGCATTCCGGCGAATCCGCCGCCACTGCGCCCGCCGATCACGTACACCCGAACCCGACACGATTCCTCCGCAACGGCGCCGCGATGTCACCGTGGCGTGGTAGACACCACCAGAACGTCGCGCGTGGATGCATGGCCTCAGCGGATACTCGCAATCTTACCTGCTGGACAAAACCGGCGAAGAGGCGTATAGTCAGTGCGGTCGCTTTTGCGCGAAATGGAAGCCATTCCTTGTCGCAGCGCCTGCGCCGCCACCCCGCGCCTGCCACGTGGCATGTTTACACACCACGACCTGGCAGGGATGCATTCCGGTTGCTCGAGGCGAGCGACCCACAAGGAGACCGCTATCAAATTAAACACGCTGATCCTGACGTCGATGGTAGTAGCCGCGGGTCTGTTGAGGGCGCCGGCCGCGACGGCTTCTGATTTCTATGTCGTAATCCGCGGTTCGAAGCAGGACTACTTCCACGGAGAGGGAACGGGTTCGCCGCTCCCCAACCAGATTCCCGGGCTCAAATATGATTACAAGGTGACGAACGTACAGTCGTCCACGGGACAGGGCAGTGGAAAGAGACAACACACGCCCATCACATTCCAGAAGCAATGGGGCCCGGCAACCGTACAGCTTTACAGGGCGCTGGTGACGAACGAAGTCCTTACCAAAGTCACGTTCTATTTCTACGACACGAACTCCGACGGGCAGTTTCTCCAATTCAAGGTCACGCTGACAAACGCCGCAATAGTCGGCATTCACCAGCACGTCGGTGACACGAATCCGGATGGAACCCTCAATTCACAGCGGCTCGAAGACATAACCATCAGCTATCAGACCATCACGATAGAAGACAACTTTGCGTTCGCAAACGATGTCGCAAGCGCGGCGGGACAAGCCCCGAAGCCAACCCGGCTGGCAGGCAGCACCCAGCCGCGCCTCAAAGCCGCGAAACCAACGCTTATCGCATCGGCCGCTCGCCACTAGCGGTGTTCATCGGCCCGCTTCGCAATTGCAATGCACAACCACGCTGGTGAAGCGGGCTGACGACCCTTCGGCGCCCAACGTCGAACATCCGCATGCGTTTGAACGACATTCCTGTCAGACGTTCAGGTAATACCGCGTATGGCGGTAGAATCGATGCATGACCGGGTTCTTCCGTGCCGCGTGGCTCCCCCTGCTCCTCGCATCGCTCATAAGCCTCTGGATCGTCCTCGAACGCTCGCCCGAATCACGGCCGGACGCAGTGACTCTGCGCTGGGTCATCAACTCCTCCGAGCGGGACCGCAGCTTCTACGCCGTGCTCCAGAAGGCGTTCGAGGCCAGGCACCCGCACATCCACATCCAGTTCATCAAGCAAAACGAGGGGAACAAGGTCGAGACGATGATCGCGGGCGGCGACGCGCCCGACATCATCTCCATTGGCGTGGACAAGCTTCACTACTACCTTGAGGCCGGCGTCTTCCGCGACCTCACGCCGATGATGTCGCCCGCCGACACGGACGACCTGAAGAGCTTCTTCCCTGTATGTGTCAGTCCGTTCGTCAGGGACGGGCACGTATACGCGCTTCCCTGGAGCTACGTCCCCTTTATCCTCTTCTACAACAAGAACCTCTTCGACCGCGAGGGCATTCCCTACCCGAACGACAACTGGACCTGGGCTGACTATCGTTCCGCCGCCAAACGTCTTACGCGAGACACCGATGGCGATGGAATCACGGACGAGTTCGGCGCCGCGTTCGCGCAGTGGCAGGACGGCTACTACTGCTGGTTCTTCCAGAATGGCGGCCGCGTGCTGAGCGGCTCACAACGGCCCCTCACCCCCAACCCCCTCTCCCAAAAACGGGAGAGGGGGCTTCACGGCGGCTCCCCCGACCCGTTCCTTCGCGAGAAGGCGGCAATCGGAGGGCCTTTTGTGCGGGCGACGTTTACGGATCCGAAGGTGGTCGAGGCGGTGCGATTTCTGCACACGTTGACGCGGGAGGACCGGTCGATTCCGACGGACGTGAACAGACCGAAGGCGGTTGGGACCGGATTGTTCGAGGCGGGGAGGCTGGCAATGAATGGGCCGACCGGCTCGTTCTACATACCGGCCTATCGGGCGTATGAGAAGGTCGACTGGGATATCGCCTCGGTGCCGGCGGGGCCGAGCGGCAAAGGGACGATCGTCGCCCCGCAGGCCCACGGAGTCAGCGCGCAGTGCCGCCATCCGCGCGAGGCGTACGAGCTGGTGAAGTTCGTGAGCGGGTCGGAGGGGCAGATGCTGCTGGCGCAGTCCGGTCTCTTCGTCCCGTGCCGGCGGTCGGTCGCATTCTCGCCCGAGTTCCTGAAGGCGCCCGGCGCGCCGACGAACAAGTATGCGCTCGTCGCCATGATGGACGACCGAAATGGAAAGAAGCCGTGGGGAATCACGCCGCCCTGGGCCGGCGACCGCTGGGGCGACGTGAACGACGAGGCGCTCAATGCGAAGCTCGGTCCGTATCTCTTCGGGGTTCCGAAGCCGGGAGAGACGGCCGAATCGGTCTGCGAGGCAATCAACAAGCGCGCGAACGAGATACTGGAGGAGGACCGCGCGGCGAATCGCGGCGTTCCGGTTCGGTGGACGAAGGTGTTCGCCGTGACCGGTGCGGTCCTGCTCTGCCTTGCGGCGGCATGGGTCGCGGCGGTTGTCCGCACCGGCAGGAGATCGCGCACGCTTCGTTCAGAGCAGGCATGGGGTTACTTCGCCATCGCGCCCTGGCTGATCGGGTTCGTGATCTTTGGCGTCGGGCCCATCTTCTTCTCCATGTTCCTCTCTCTGATGCGGTGGTCCAGCCTGGAGCCGGCCGCCGCCGCCCGATTCGTCGGTCTCGACCACTACCGCTGGCTGCTCGGCGGCCACGACGAGCTTTTCCACAAGGCGCTGCTGGCGACGCTCCGCTATGTGGTCCTCAGCCTGCCGCTCTACCTCGTCTCCGGGCTCGTCATCGCCCTCCTGATGAACTCGAAGCTGAAGGGAATCGCCTTCTTCCGGACCCTCTATTACCTGCCGGCCATCATGCCTGGCGTCGCCGCGGCGGTGCTCTTTACCGTGCTTTTCCGACAGCAGGGGCTGCTCAATTATCTGTTCAGCGGGTTCGGCCACGTGCCGCTAACGGCCATGCCCGACTGGCTGCACGACCCGAAGTGGGCGGTCCCGTCCATCGTTCTGATGGGGCTCTGGGGGGTGGGCGGCGGAATGATGATCTATCTTGCAGGCCTCCAGAACATACCGACCCAGCTTTACGAGGCCGCGCAACTCGACGGCGCGGGAATCTGGATGCAGTTCCGGAACGTGACGCTTCCGATGCTCTCGCCGACCATCTTCTTCAACCTGGTCATGGGCGTCATCGGCGCGTTCCAGGTGTTCACGTCGGCGTTCGTCCTCTTCGGAGGGAGTGCCGGGCCGGAGGACGCCGCCCTCTTCTACAGCTTCTATCTCTACCGCAAGGCGTTCGAGCAGTTCCAGGTCGGCTACGGCTCCGCGCTGGCGTGGATTCTCTTCGTCATCATCCTCTTCTTCACCGCAATTGTCTTCCGCACATCCTCCTTCTGGGTCTACTACGAAGGCCAGAAAGAGAGGGCATAGATGAACCGCAAAGCCGCGAAGGCGAAATCGAAATGCGAAACCACGAATACACACGAATACACACGAATGAACGCGAAGAGAATCCATTCGTGTGCATTCGCGTGTATTCGTGGTTTCAAATCTCGGCCGTTCTTCGCGAGTGCACGGGAGCGCGGGTCGGTCCATTCTGTGCTGCTGTACGCGCTGCTCGTGGTCGGGGCGGTGCCCATTCTCATTCCGTTCTTCTGGATGGTGGTGACCTCGTTTAAGACGAAGGAGCTGTCGGCGGAGCTGGGATGGCTGCCGGAGAATGAGCGCGTAACTCTGCGAGACAAGGGGGGGAACATTCCGGTTCTTGTTCTCGTTGTGAAAAAAGACGGCACAGCGAAGATTCGGCGCTCGGACGGGCGGGTCGAGACGGCGCCGGGTGATAGACTGATCCGGACGCGGTTCGTTCAGGCGCAGTGGTCGAATTATAAGAAGATTCTCGCGCCGGACCAGCCGAATCCGGAGGACGACTTTCCCCGGTTCCTGCTCAATACGCTTGTCATTGCGGGAATGACGGTAATCGGGACGGCGCTCTCGTCGTCGATGGTCGGCTGGGGATTCGCGCGCATGCGGTTCGCGGGCAGGAACGCACTGTTCATGATCATGCTCGCGACGATGATGATTCCGGGACAGATCGGGATGATTCCGACCTTCATCATCTTCAGGAAACTGGGCTGGATAGATACGTTCCTGCCGCTCATCGTGCCGGCATGGTTCGGCAGCGCGTTCTTTGCGTTTCTCTACCGTCAGTACTTCCTGGGAATCCCGGTGGAGATGGACGAGGCGGCGAAGGTCGATGGCTGCGGTCCGCTCCGCACGTTCTGGTCCGTGTTGCTGCCGATGGCGAGGCCGGTTACGGTCACCGTCGCGGTCTACACGTTTTTGGGAGCGTGGAACGAGTTCCTCGGCCCGCTCATCTATCTCAACTCGGATTACAAGCGCACGTTGTCTCTCGCCCTCGCCAAGTTCCAGGGCCAGTATGGGTCGGACATACCGGCGATGATGGCGGGCGCCACACTGATGCTGATTCCGGTGTTGATCATCTACTTCTTCAGCCAGCGGGCGCTCATGCAGGGAATGGTCGTCAGCGGCGTGAAAGGATAGGCGGCACGTTATGGCCGCTCGGAGGGTTATCTACATTGTCCAGAGTTCGCTTGCTTGCGGTGTTCACTCTCGCCCTGATCGCTCCGTGCATGGCGCGAGCGGACACGACATATGACCTCGCGCGATTCTTCACGCGGGAGGGTGTTGCCATCTACCTCGCGGCAGGCGTCGGGCTTCCGCTGCTGCGCGACGGCCATCAGGCGCGCGACCACTTCCTCCGCGCCGGTGAGACGCTCGGAATCGCGACCGGCGTCACGGAGATCATGAAGTACACCATTGCCGAACGGAGACCGAACGGCACCGATCGCAAGAGCATGCCGAGCGGCCACACGGCCGCCGCGTTCGCGGTAGCGACGATGGAGAGCCAGTTCCACCCGAAGGAGGCGCCGTTGTGGTACACTGGCGCCGCGCTTATCGCGTGGTCGCGCGTGGACCTGCGCGAGCATCACACGTATGACGTCGTTGCCGGCGCGCTGATCGGCTACGGCATTGCGCGCCTCGAGCTCTCGCAGAAACACGGACTGATCCTCACGCCGTGGATCGGCCACGATTCCGGCTCCGCGGGGGTGTCGCTTACGGGAACGTTCTGAGCATGAAGGGGATTTCTATGGGTCTGCCGGACGATGTGCGCGACTCATGCGCTGCTCTGTTCGAGGCCATTCCGCTCGATTTGGCGATGGCGCGCCTCGTCGGAAGCGACCCGAAGTTTACGGTTATTGTGGAGGAGGCGTTGCGGGACCCTGCGCTCGCGGATCGGCCGGAGATGGCCGCCGGGCTCTGGCTCTATGTGGACGATTTGGAGCGCAGCCACGCGGTGAGTCAGGGAATCACCACTCCCACGGGCTCGCTCTGGCACGGAATCATGCACCGGCGGGAAGGCGACTTCTCGAACAGCCTCTACTGGATGCGCCGCGCTGAGAGCCACCCGCTCTTTGACGAGCTGGAGCCGGCATCTCTGGTCGACGCCGTCTCCCGCGCGGGCGGCCATGATGATCCCGCTCTGGTCCAGCGCCAACGGAGTGAGTGGCTCGCGCTCTTCACGTGGTGCGCCGCCGATGGGGCATGAATCAGGCAGCCTGGCATCATCTCCGGAAGGAGAATGATGCCAGGCTGTTTGATTGCGTGCTAATTGGTGCGCTCGAAGGGACTCGAACCCCCGGCCTACAGGTCCGCAACCTGTCGCTCTATCCGCTGAGCTACGAGCGCGCATCGTGACTCGCAACCCGGCGAGCCGCGCGGCGAACAGGCCTATTATACCAGAGTTGCGAGCCGAATTGTCAAGAATCGAGCCGGCTGCCAACCGCGGAGGGAAGCCCTCCTCGTGGTCGCCGCCCTCTTTTTCCGCTTGCAATCGCCCGATACCCTATGTTATAATCGGGGCGGCGCGGAGAGATGGCTGAGTGGTCGAAAGCGGCCGCCTGCTAAGCGGTTGTAGGGGTGTTAAGCCCTTACCCCGGGTTCGAATCCCGGTCTCTCCGCCACACTTTTTGCCTGAAGACACAATGTCTCCGTCGCGGCACGGAGACCGTTCGGGAGCCGGTGCGCCGCTCCTCTCCCCCGGCAGGCTGTTCACGGATTCTGGAGGCCCCAATATGACGACGGCTCGACGCCTTCTCGTCGCCATGGGAGCGCTGGCTGCAGTAAGTGCAGTAACGGCCGTTCGCCCCGCATATGCCCTTCCCGTCGCCCAATACCTCGCCCTCCGCCGCTCCTCCGGCTGCGACCGCAGGCTGACCTACTCGCAGGTGGAAACGAATCCCTCCGGGTTTCTCAACAAGGTTATCGAGCTGACGGGCACCGTCAACGGCGCGATCCGGCGGGAAACGGGCGTATCGTTCCTGCTGACCATCGACGACAAGCACTCCATCCTCCTCAACGCTCCCGCCTCCGACGCTCCCATGGTTGCGGATGTCCAAAACCAGACGGTACGCGTGCTTGCGAAGGTGACGGACGGCAGCGTCGGCAACGTGGTTCCGCTCGATGTTCTCGCGGTTGCCTATGATGGTGAGGTCGCGACGAAGGAGAAGGAAGCCGCGCTGCGGGAGAGGAAACCGGCGCGACCCGCAACGCCCCCGGGCCGGTCGCTGGCATCGCGTGGCGGCACATACTACGCGCGGCAGATGGGTCAGGGGTCCGGCGGCGACATTCCGGAGATTGCGCGCGGGCTCTCGGCGGAAGCGCAGTCCGTATTCGGTATCTATAGGGGCTACATATTCAAGTGCAACCCGCGGCTGAACATGAAAGACCTCGACGAGATCACGACGAGCCTCCTCTACTATTCGCAGAAGCACAGCGTGGACCCGCGGCTCGTCATCTCGATGATCATCGCCGAATCGGATTTCGACCCACGCTCGACCTCGAACAAGGGTGCGATGGGTCTCGGGCAGATCATGCCGGACGAGGCGCGTGACCACGGTGTCGCGAATCCGTACGACGTCGTCGAGAACGTGCGGACCTCCATCAACCTGCTCAAGATGAAGCTGGACCTCTATTACGATGGCGCGCCGCTGGGGCAGACGAGCTTCCGCCAGCGCCAGCTCGCGCTTGCGGCCTACAATGCGGGTGCCGGCGCGGTGAAGAAGTACGGCGGCGTTCCTCCCTACAAGGAGACCCAGCACTACGTGAAGAAGATCGAGACCATCTATCGGAACCTCTGCGGCCTCGAATAGAGACACGTCTGCTTTTCAGCGCCCGGCGCGGCCCGATGGGCTGCCGCGCCGGGCGCTCTGTTTTGCGTCGGGCCCGTGAGGGAGACGCGTGCGAGGCAATGGGTTTGAACTCGTTGAAGGGCCTACGGAAGCGAGGCAATGAATTGACCTCGCTCGTGGGCCTACGGAAGCGAGGCAATGAATTGACCTCGCTCGTGGGCCTTCGGAAGCGAGGCAATGAATTGACCTCGCTCGTGGGCCTTCGGAAGCGAGGCAATGAATTGACCTCGCTCGTGGGCCTTTGGCCAGTCGTCCTCGCGGACGAAACGCGCGCTCAGGTTATCGGGTTGCGAACTCGTTGTCGCTGCTGCGCCGTCACAGTAAGGCCGGCGGACCGTCTATTGTGAGCGAACGGAATCATTTCCCTGGAAGGAGGGATTCGATGTTGATTACTCGACCCATTGGCCGCGGATTCGCGGGATTGGTGGTGCCGGTAACTCTCGTCCTGTTTACGGGCTGCGGAAGTGGCGGCGCAAAGCAGGTTGCGGGCCTCGCCGGTGTCGTGACGGACGCGGAGGGGCGGCCGGTGGTCGGCGCGACGGTCACGTCCGGGCCGCAGTCGACGACCTCGCTCACCAATGGCACCTTCGTGCTTGACAGCGTCGAAGAGGGGTTCCAGCTCGTGCAGGCGTCGAACACGGTCGCCGGCCACAACTGGACCGGTGAGACGCTGGTCGACGTCGTCGGGAACGAGCAGAATCGCAGCATAAACGTTATCCTTTCGGACGACGCCACACAGGGACAGATTGCGGGTTCCGTCATCGATCCGTCCGGGTTTCCGTTGCCGGGAGCGAAGGTCTTCATCGCCGGGCCGTTCGGTTCGACGCTTGCAGTAACCGACAACGACGGGAACTACACGGCGCGCCGCATACCGCCGGGATTTACCTACCAGGTGACGGCGTCCCTCGCCGGATTCGTGAATCACACGGTCAGCGTTCATGTGGCGACGAATCAGACGGCTGCAGCTTCGTTTGCGCTGTCGAACGGGTCCTCGCAGGGCCCGATACCCGCGCCGACGAACGTCTCGGCACAGGCATGGACGGTAGCGGACAGCGTAACGCGGGCGGCCTCGGGCAGTGGAACACCCGCGGGGCTGTATGAATGGCTGAAGCAAGTCTATCGCCAGAAGCGCGGGATTTCCGAGAGCAGAGTCGCCGCGAAAATCGAGCGTAGGACGGCGGCGACACGGGTATCGCCCACGGGTACCGTGGTGGAGGTCGACCTCTTCTGGGACTTTACGAGCTTCAATGACCTGTTCGGATACTCCATCGACCGTGGCGTCGGGAACAACACGCCCACCGTGACCGCCGTCTTCCGCGACCCTCAGGCGAACGCCTTCCTCGATGTCGATCCGCTCCTGACACCGGATACCACGTACGGCTATGCAGTCCATCGGCTCGACACGATCGACTTCCCGGCGAACGGCACGGTTGGTCCTGCAAGCGCCACGGTATCTGCGACACCGCTCGCGCCGTTGCGGGCTATAGCGCCTTCCGCCGACGCGCAGACCGGCCCAACGCCTCTGTTTCAGTGGCAGGCGGTGAACCGCGCGCAGGGATACCAGGTCTACGTGTGGGACCGCTTCCCGGCGCTGCTGTTCGACCCCGCAAAACCGAATGAGCCCGCGGCTGTGCCGCCGATCTGGCCGCAGGACCTTAACAACCCTGGACCGAGCTTCGTCACCGGAATCGCGAATGTGACAGTCACCTACCAGGGACCGGCGCTCCAGTCGGGTCACACGTACTACTGGATGGTGGTTGCGATGGACAATACCAACCCCCAGTCGGTGAACGCAATGTCGGCGTCGAAGCTCCGCAAGTTCACAGTCCAGTGAATCACCTTGCGCCGCCGTCCGTTGCCGGTCACAACCTTTCGTGACAGCCCGTCATCCCGCAGTCAGCGAGCCGTCATCCCGTAGGGATCCGCCTTTGACGTACGGTGTTGTGAGTACAAGGTCAAAAGCGGATCCCTACGGGATGACGGCTCACTTTCGATTGATCCCAGGCGCGATTGCCTGTCTGAGGATTGTGGGTTTAACAGGCCATTGGTTGATCGCTCGCGGGGAGGGATGCGGCCTCCCGGCGGCGAACCTCGCACAAGTACCTGCTTCGGGCCGGCCGCTGCCGGCCCGCAAGCTTGAAAGGACCCCTCGTGCGAGAGCCCGGCTTCGAGACGATATGCGAGCACGCCGCGGAGGAACCCGCGCGGTTCCTCGGTGCAGTCGCCCCTCCCCTCTTTCAGAACTCCCTCTTCGCCTCGCCCGATGCCGAGACGTTTGCGCGGCGCGGCGCGGCCCATCCCGAAGTTTACGACTACACCCGCGTCGCTAACCCCACCACCGACATTCTCGAGGCGAAGCTGGCTCTGCTGGAGAAGACGGAGGCCGCGCGCTGCTTCGGGTCCGGGATGGCAGCGGTGACCGCGGCGATTCTCCACTGCGTCAGGGCCGGCGATCATGTGGTCGCCGTGAACACGATTTACGGGCCGACACGGCACTTCCTCACAAGTTACCTCTCACAGTTCAACGTCGAGGTGACATTCGTGCGCGGCACCGATGCGCAGGAGTTCGCCGACGCGTGCCGGCCGAACACGAAGCTGTTCTACCTCGAGAGCCCCTCGACGTTTGTGTTCCATCTGCAGGATCTTGCGGCGGTGTCGGCTATCGCCCGGGAGCGGAACGTCGTCACGGCCATCGACAATTCGTGGGCGTCGCCCTACTTCCAGAATCCGGTGGAGTTCGGGATTGATCTCGTCATTCACTCGGCTACGAAGTACCTGGGTGGCCACAGCGACATCGTCGCCGGAGTGGTGTGCGGTCCGAAAGCCCACATGACGGAGCTGGCTTCGCTCGAAGGCGCGCTGCTCGGCGGCATCCTCGACCCGTTTGCGGCCTGGCTGATGCTGCGGGGTCTGCGGACGCTGCCGGTGCGGATGGATCGGCATCAGGCGAACGCTCTGCGCATCGCGGAGTTCCTCCAGGGTCACCGAAAGATTGCCGCGGTCCACTATCCCGGCCTCGATTCGCATCCGCAGCGGGACCTGGCGCGGCGGCAGATGCGCGGGTCGAGCGGGCTGCTGAGCATCGAGCTGAAGGAGGGCGGACAGGCGGCGGCCTATGCGTTCATCAACAGGCTCCGCTACTTCCACATTGCGTGCAGCTGGGGCGGGTACGAGAGCCTGGCCATCGCGATCCCCTTCCCAGCGGTGAAGAATGGAGAACCGGCGGTCGGTGGCGGGTGGGGGGCGCGCCTCCACATCGGACTGGAAACTGTAGAAGATCTCATGGAGGATCTGGAGCAGGCTCTGGAATAAGGCGAGTACGCGGACGACGGTGTCCGTTTGGCGGGGCTTGCAACCGGGGAGATGCGCCCATGATTCAAGTGATGGAGCGAGAGTACCTGACCAGCGACAGGCTGCCGTTCACGGTCAGAGGGGCGAGGGCCGCGGACCTGGAGACGGTGCTCGACATCCAGCGCGCGGCGCTCGCGGAGAGCGACGACTACTTCGTTCGGACGCTGGAGGAATTTGATGCCACCCGCGTGGAGTTCGGCGAGGACCTGACCGCGCTCCTGACGCAGGAGAACTCCCTCTGGCTGGTGGCGGAGCGGGAGGGCGAGGTCATCGGGTCGCTCGATTTCCATGGGGGCGGGTTCGCGCGAATCCGGCACGTCGGCAGCTTCGGCATGACTGTTCACTCGGACTATCGCAACCGCGGCATCGGCACCGGCCTTGTCGAGATGCTGCTGCTCTGGGCGGTCGGCCACCCCGTTATCGAGAAGCTCACCACGAACCTCTTCACCAATAACACGCGCGCCATCGCCCTGTTCAACCGGTTCGGATTCCAGAGCGAAGGGCGGCGGCATCGCGAATTCCTCGTCGCGCCCGGCCGCTACCTCGACGCGATCCTGCTCGCCAAGTGGATCAAGTAGCTCGAGCGCGGCGTGAGAGTGCGAGAGAACGGCGTACGGCGGTCGAACCACAGAGTCACCGAGGCACAGAGGATACACAGAGAAAGGCGAGGATATCAAATTACAAGCCGCCAGGCAGCTTGACACCGTTCCGGGCAAAAAAGTATACTGAATTAGTCAGGAATACTTGCTCAGGAGTTTCGATGCCCCTCTTCAGCGCCAAGCTGGACTATGCCCTCCGCGCCGTGGTCGACCTCGCCATGCAGCCGCCGAACGTGGCCTGCCAGAGCCGCGAAATTGCGTGCCGGCAGGATATTCGCGGTCCCTATCTGGACCAGATTCTCGCGGTGCTGAAGCGCGAGGGAATCGTGCGATCGATTCGGGGGGCGGGCGGCGGCTATACGCTGGCGCGAACGCCCGGCCGCATCAAGGTTGCCGAGGTCGTGCGCGCAATCGTGGGGGACCAGCTCCTCCTCGGCGGCACATCGACCAGCGATCCGGGCGGGGCGGGAGCGACTTACATCGTCCGGCAGTTCGAGGAGGAGGTCGAGCGGAGCCTCGTCACCCATCTCGAACGCGTCACGCTCGCCGACCTCGTCTCGCGCAAGCAGAACCTCGACGAATCACTCAGCATCATGCCCTCAATCTGACCGGACGCCGCGCCCGCGAGCGCGTGCGCCCGAAGGAGACCCTATGAGAATCGCCAACAACGTGACCGAGCTTATCGGCAACACTCCGCTGGTGCGCCTGAATCGGGTGACGGATGGCGCGCCCGCGACGGTCGTGGCGAAGCTCGAATACTTCAATCCCCTCTCCAGCGTCAAGGACCGAATCGGCGTCGCGATGATCGAGGCGGCGGAGCGCGATGGCAGAATCAAGCCGGACACGATCATTCTGGAGGCGACCAGCGGCAACACGGGAATCGCGCTCGCCTTCGTGGCAGCCGCGAAGGGCTACAAGTGCACGCTCGTAATGCCCGACACGATGTCGTCGGAGCGGCGCGCGCTGCTTCGCGCGCTCGGAGCCGAGCTGGTGCTGACGCCGGGCGCGGAGGGGATGCCGGGCGCGATCAAGAAGGCGGAGGAGATGGCGGCGGCCGATTCGCGCTACCTGATCCCGCAGCAGTTCGAGAACCCGGCCAACCCGGAGATCCACAGGAAGACGACGGCCGAGGAGATTTGGCGGGACACGGACGGTAAGGTGGACATCTTCGTCGCAGGCGTGGGCACGGGCGGGACCATCACCGGCGTGGGGCAGGTCATCAAGGAGCGGAAGCCGGGCTTCAAGGTGGTCGCGGTCGAGCCGGAGACGTCGGCGGTGCTCTCGGGCAAGCCGCGCGGGCCGCACAAGATTCAGGGAATCGGCGCCGGGTTCATCCCGACCATCCTCGACACCAGCGTTATCGACGAGGTGATCACGGTCAATGAGCAGCAGTCGATGGAGATGGCGCGGCGGATGGCCCGCGAGGAGGGGGTCTTCGCCGGAATCTCGTCCGGGGCGGCGGTCACGGCCGCGGTCGAAGTTGCGAAGCGTCCGGAGAACGCGGGAAAGCTGATCGTGGTGGTGCTGCCCTCGACCGGCGAGCGGTATCTCTCCACGCCGACCTACGCCGACCTTGGGTAATCGCGCTGTGAAGCGCGTCCTCGTTTCGGGGATGAGCGGCCTGATCGGCGGGGCCGTGCGCCGCCGACTGGAAGGCGGATATGAGCTGAGCGCCCTCAACCGCCGCGCGGTCGAGGGCGTTCGCACGTTACGGGCCGACATTGCGGACCTGGAGGCGGTCCGGCCGGCGTTCGAGGGGCAGGATGTCGTCGTCCACCTCGCCGGATATCGCGGAATCGAGTGGCCCGACGTGCTTCAGACGAACGTCATCGGGACGTACAACGTGTTCGAGGCGAGCCGGCTGGCGGGCGTGAAGCGGGTGATTTACGCAAGCAGCGGCGCGACGGTGTCGGGCTGGCAGAAGGAAGAGCCGTTCCGCACGCTGATCGAGGGGCGGTACGAGGAGGTCCCTGCGCCGTGGCCGATGCTCACGCATGAAACACCGATTCGCTCGTGGTCGCTCTATGGCGCGGGCAAGGTGTGGGGCGAGGCGCTTGCGTACAATTTCAGCGAGACGACCGATCTCTCCATCATATGCCTGCGGTTCGCGGTTGTGAACGAGGAAGACCGGCCGAGGTCGCGCGAGGAGGTCCCGGTCTGGTGCAGCCAGCGTGACACGGCGCAGATGGTCGAGCGGTGCATCGAGGCGCCGGACACGCTGAAGTTCGATATCTTCAATGTGGTTTCCGCGAGCCGGAGGGGATTCCGGGACATTTCGCACGCGAAAGAGGTCGTCGGGTATGAGCCGGAGGATTCGGCCGACGACTACCCGGTCTGAGATGTGCCGGGGTCGAGCTGTCCGGAAACCGTGACCCGGTTGCGGACCGCCTGCCAGGTCGATTCTGGTATCTGGAGGAAGGCCTCCACGATGGTGGGGTCGAACTGCGTGCCGGCGTGCTGACGGATCTCCGCGGCGGCCGCCGGATAGCTGGAAGCCGAGCGATACGGGCGGTCCGTGGTCATCGCTTCGAACGCATCGACGACAGCGAAGATTCGCGCGCCGAGCGGAATGTCCCCGCCCCGCAGGCCGTCCGGGTATCCCGTGCCGTCCCACCGCTCGTGGTGATGAAGGATGATCTCGCTCGCGCCCCTCAGAAACTCGATTCGCGCGCACATGCGGTGCCCTATGGCCGGATGCCTGCGCATCTCCTCCCACTCCTCGCGCGTCAGCGGACCTGGCTTGTGCAGGATGCGATCGGGAACGCCTATCTTGCCCACATCGTGGAGCAGCGCGCCCCGCTCGATGTGGTAGAGGTCCTCTTCCGACACGCCGAGCTGCTCCGCCAGTACCATCGTGTAGGCGGTCACCCGCTCCGAGTGCCCCTCCGTCTCCGTGTGGCGGGTATTAAGGGCTGTGAGCAACGCGGACAGAACCGTCTCATAGGAGTTCTGGAGCTCGCGGCGGTGGTTCTGCTGGCTGGCGTCGGCGAGGTCCCTGCGCGCGACGTTCCTCTCGACGATTATGGGGAGCGAGGCGATGGAGAAGGGCTTCGCGAGAAAATCGGACGCGCCGGCGCGGATTGCGCGGCGCGCCACGTCCACGTCGGCATGGCCGGTGACCATCACGATGGGCAGCCGCGGGTGAATCGCGAGGCAGCGCTCCAGCAGCGTAAAGCCGTTCACGTCCGGGAGATGGATGTCGAAGAAGGCGATGTCGTAGCTGGCGTTGCCGAGGTTTCTTAGCGCTTCCGTGGCGGTCGAAACGGTGTGGACACGATAGCCTGCCGCGGAGAGCGCCTGCCGGAAAAGGCCGGCAACCGCCTCCTCGTCCTCGACCACGAGGACGTGTGCAGGCACGGCCGGCCGCGCGGACCCGCCGGTACCGGACACCTGTGAGTACGCGCGGGCAGCGATGTCGAACGCCCCCATATCGATTCGTCCTTCCACCGCGAGAGAGGGCCAGCCGGTCCGCCCTCCCCTATTATCGGCGGCGGCAGCCCGGGACTTGACGGCGTAAGGCATGTGACTCACGCAAAGACGCAAAGTCGCAAAGGAAGATTTGTCAGCTTGCGGGGACTTCGCGTGGGACGGGGGACGGCTCCGCCGCGCCTGTTCGACGCAGGCGGTAGAGGGCGAAGAGGAGGATGGGCAGCACAATGGCGCAGAAGAGCTGCGTGTCGGTGAGGCTGACGGGGCCGAAGTGGAACGGTACGTCGGCGGTCGCGCCCTTGCGGAACTGCTCGGAGACGAACCGCGTGACGCAGTAGAGCCCGAAGAATCCGAGCATGATCTCGCCACGCTTGTGCGGCCGCTTCGACCAGAAGTGCAGGAGGGCGAACGATGCCAGATTCATGAGGGTCTCGTAGATCTGGGTCGGATGGCTGGGTGGCGTCAGGAGGCCGGGGTGATGTTCGTCGGCGAACCGGACGGCCCAGGGCAGGCTGCACGGCGCGCCATAGCAGCAGCCATTCAGCAGGCACCCGATTCGGCCAATCGCGTTGCCGAGCGCGAAACCCGGCGCACACAGGTCCGCGAACGACAGGAACGAGAGATGGTGGCGGCGGCAGTACCACCAGAGATAGAAGGGCGCGATGATGATCGACCCGACGACCGTCAGGCCGCCGGTCCATATCTTGAACACGTCGGTCCATCGCCCCTGAAACTCGTTCAGGTCGAGCGCGACGTAGAGGACGCGCGCGGCGATGATGCAGACGAACAGGGCGGTCAGGGCGAAGTCGAAGACGTGCTCCGGCGTGATGACGCCCGGCTCCTCGGGGTCGTGGCCGGCCATCCGCTTGCGGGCCTGCGCAAGGGTGTACCAGAGACCGAGCAGAAAGGCCGCGAGGACCATTACGCCGAAGGAGTGAACGGGAAAGGGGCCGAGATGGAAGAGCGTGGGGCGCATAGGTGAGTACTGATTCGTGATACGTGATTCGTGATACGTGAGCGGTTGGTCAGGTGCGTCGCGAGGCAATGGAATTGACCTCGCTCGTGGGCCGTTGGCCGATCGTCCTCGCGGACGAATTGCAATTTATGATCAGAAGGTTTCGTCCGGCAGGACGACTGGCCGGAGGCCCTCGAGCGAGGTCATTTCAATGCCTCGCTCCCGCAGGTCAGGTGCGTTGCGATGTTATTTCATCGCCTCGCCGACGGATTCGCTGGTTACCTCTTCGGGCGCGGGCCGTTCGGGCTGGGGCTCGACGGGTGTCCTTACCAGCAGGAAGTGGCCCGCGAGCAGGATGATTCCTACCGTGATGGCCGAATCCGCGACATTGAAGATTGGCCAGACCGAGTGGCCGGTGCCGGCCTGAATGTCAAAGAAGTCGATGACGTAGTGGAAACGAATCCGGTCGATCAGGTTTCCGATGGCCCCGCCCAGCGCGAGAGCCAGCGCCGTCGTCACCGCGAGGTCCGTCTTCTTCATTCTCTGATACGCGTAGACGAGGGCGATAATTGCGAGAACCGCGACCACGATGAACATAGCGTTGCCGGCCTGGAAGAGGCTGAAGGCGCCGCCGGTGTTGTGCGTGTGCGTCAGGTAGAGAAAGCGGCCGACGGCCGGGACCGGTATGTTGTTGTACGGCAGCCTTGCGACAATCGTCCACTTGGTGAGCTGGTCGATGACGACAATTATGAGCGCGAGCAGATAGAAACGTACCGGCTTCACTGGGCCCTCTCGACGTATTCCTGATCCTCGATGCAGAGCGTTGCGTAGGGCACCGCGTTGAGGCGGGCTTCGGGAATGGGCTTGCCGCACCGCTCGCAGGTTCCGTACGTGCCGGCGTCCAGCCGCGCCAGCGCGTCGCGAATCTGGGTTAGCTGCCCATCCAGAATCGCAAGGAGCGCCATATCCTTCGACTTCTCGAAGGTCTCCGTGCCCTGATCGGCCGGGTGGTTGTTGTCCAGATTTCCGAGCTCGCCTACCTCGCCGCCGATCCCTTCGTCGTCGCGGATTCGCTGCCGATCCGCCTCCAGACGCGCCTGCTCCTCCAGAATTCGCTTACGATACTTCTCCATGTTCAGAGCCATCATATTATCCTTCCGGCGGCATCCGCGATATTGGCAGCGAGTTTACGACCGACGCGCACCGCGCGCACAGCTCCGGCTGTGATTCATCCGCACCGACGTCTTCCTTCATCAGCCAGCAGCGCGCGCATTTTGCACCCGATGCGGGCGACACAATGGCTTCAACGGCCGCTGACGCGCCGTTGCGCAGCGCCACCTGTGAAACCTTGAAGACGACCGGCAGCACCGACGCGAGCGGGTCGAGCGCGGCATATGTTCGCGGATCGGCGGTCACCTCGACGCGCGCCTCCAGCGGGTTGCCGATGGTCTTCTCCTGCCGTGCCGCCTCCACGGCCATGTTGACGCGCTCGCGCGCCGCCATGACTGGCTCCCACCGCTCCAGCACGCCCGCGAATCGCGGGCCGGCCGGCTGAGGGAACTCGGCAAGCTGCGGGCTTGGCGCGCCGCCGGGCCGGCTCAGCAGGCCCCAGACCTCTTCGGCCGTGTGCGACAGGATGGGCGCGAGGAGCCGCGCCAGCGTCTCCGCGATTGCATGGAGCGCGGTCAGGGCCGAACGCCGCTCGATCGAGTCCGCTCCGGAACAATAGAGCCGGTCTTTGATGACGTCCAGGTAGAACGCGGACAGCTCGACGGCGCAGAAGTTGTTGACCGCATGGAAGATGCGGTGGAACTCGTAGGCGTCGTAACCCTGACGGCAGAGCCCCACAACTCTGTCGAGCTGCGCGAGCGCCCATCGGTCGAGGTCCAGCATCTCTTCGTCGGAGACCCCGTCCTTCGCCGGGTCGAACCGCCGCTCGGCAGTCCCGATATAGAGATTGTTCACCAGGAACCGGAACGTATTGCGGATTCGCCGGTAGGTCTCCGCCACGGACTCGATGACGCTGTCCCCGCACTTCATGTCCTCGAAGTAGTCGACCGACGCCACCCAGAGCCGCAGGATATCGGCCCCGGATTTCTGAATCACGTCCTGCGGCGAGACCGCGTTGCCCCACGACTTGTGCATCGCGCGGCCGTTCTCGTCGAGGGTCCAGCCGTTCGTGATGACGGCATCGTATGGGGCGCGGCCCTTCGTGGCTACGCTCACCATCAACGACGAGTTGAACCACCCGCGGTGCTGGTCCGATCCCTCCAGATATACGTCGGCGGGCCAGCGGAGGTTCGGCCATTTCGCCTGATTCTCCAGAACCGCGCGGTTCGTCGAGCCCGAATCGAACCAGACGTCGAGGATGTCGGTCTCCTTGTCGAAGGCCGTGCCGCCGCAGTGGGGACAGGCGAATCCGGCTGGCAGTATCTCCTGTGCGGAGAGCGTGTACCACGCGTCCGATGATTCTGCGGCAACCTTCTCCGCCACCGCATGAATCGCCTCTCGGCTCAGAATCTCCCTGCCGCAGTCGCGGCAGTAGAACGCCGGGATGCCGACACCCCACGCGCGCTGGCGGCTGAGGCACCAGTCGGGCCGGCCGGCGACCATCGACGAAATTCGGTTGATGGAGACCGGCGGATACCAGCGGGTCTGCTGGATCGCCTCCAGCGACTTCTCGCGATGGCCGTCGTGGTCGATGTTCATGAACCACTGGACGGTGGCGCGGAAGATGAGCGGCGAATTGCAGCGCCAGCAGTGCGGGTACTGGTGCTTGAACGGCTGGTGGAGCAGGAGCGCTCCGGCGGCGCGGAGGGCCTCCAGCACGCGGTTGTCCGCCTCGCCGCCGATGATTCGCGCGCCCTCGAAACCATAACTCGGTTCGCCGTCGGCCTGCTTCGTGAATCGACCGTCCGGCCCGACGGGGTTCAGGACCTCCAGGCCGTGCTTCTGGCCCGTCTCGAAGTCCTCTTTGCCGTGGCCAGGCGCGGTGTGGACGATTCCGGTGCCGTCCTCCATCGTGACGTAAGGCGCGGTGACGACCGGCGAGGTCCGCTTGAACAGCGGGTGCCACGCGACCACGCCCTCCAGCTCTTCGCCGCGGACGCGGCTCACGACGGGCAGGCGGCCGAGGTCGCTCCCCTCCTCGCCCCACTTTGCGGCCGCATCTTCGTCCACAACCTCCAGCACGCGACGCGCGAGCGGTTCGGCAACCAGGTACTTCGCGCCTCCTGCTTCGACCACCACGTAGGAGGCGTCGGGATGGACGGCGAGCGCAAGGTTCGCGGGGATGGTCCACGGTGTCGTGGTCCAGATGACGATATAGGCGTTCTCCGGATCCTCCGCCGCTCCGCCGAAGAGTTGATTCGGGTCGCGATGAACCGGGAAACGAACGTAAATCGAGTTGGAAGTGTGCTCGGCGTACTCGACCTCGGCGTCCGCCAGGGCCGTTTCGCAGGTCCCGCACCAGAGCACCGGCTTGAGCCCGCGGTAGATAAAGCCCTTCTCCGCCAGCTCGCCAAACACCTCGACGATGGTCGCCTCGAAGTCCGGGGCCATTGTAAGGTAGGGGTTGTCCCAGTCGCCGCGGACGCCCAGCCGCCTGAACTGCGCCTTCTGACTCTCGACGAAGGACGCGGCGTACTCGCGGCACCGCTTCCGCATGGTCACCTTGTCCGGCTTCTCGCCCTTCTTGCGGAACTCCCTGGAGACCTCGTTCTCGATGGGCATGCCATGGTTGTCCCAGCCCGGCACGTAGGGCGACTTGTAGCCCTCCATCGTCTTGTACTTGACGATGATGTCCTTGGCGATCTTGTTGAGCGCGTGGCCGAGATGGATGTTGCCGTTCGAATAGGGCGGCCCGTCGTGGAGGATGAATGTGCCCTTCGGCGCGTCCTTCTTCAGCGACAGACCATAGAGGCCGATCCGGTCCCAGTAGGACTGCACTTCCGGCTCGCGAGCGGGCAGGTTGGCGCGCTGCGGCATCGCGCCGGGGTCCCTGTCGTTCAGCGTTATGTTGAGTGTCTTCTTGTAGTCCATCGAAGCGAGTGTTGAGTGTTGAGTATTGAGTGTTGAGTTGCGAGCCTTAACACTCAACACTTAATACTTCTCCTATTTCCATTTCACGGTTGAGATTGTTTTGTCGAACTCGGCGGCGCGGCGGGTGAATGCTTCGGGCGACGACGCCAGCGCGAAGGAGAGGGCCGTGTCTCCGCGGACGACGATGACCTCCCGCGTGCGGATGGAGCCGCCCTCCGCCAGATTCACTCGCATGGTTCGCAAGATGGAGGGTACGCCGTCCACCTTCATGTTCTTCTCGCCGAGAATACGGTACATCTTCAGGCCCTCGAATCGGCCGCGGGTCTCTTTGGCGTACTGCTCGGTGGTCGTGCCGGGCAGCACTTTGGAGGCCGTGATGGTGAGGTTTGCGCGGAAGGTTGTACCGGTAGCGGCGGTCTCCTTCAGCTTGCGATTCACGCGCTCGATGAATTCGCGGTTTGATTCGCTGCCTAGGCGGACGGGCGTCTGCTCGCCTTCGGGCTCCATGAAGATGGCGACGGCCTCCGGGTGGCTCTTCGCGATCCAGCCAGCCGGCGGAGTCAGCGAAAACTTGTAGCGGGCGTTCGAGTAGATGGGCGATGGCGCGCCGAATGCGGCGGCCATGGTGCAGACCATCAGAAGCGACGTGAAATTGCGCGCGCGAACCATCTACTGCTCCGAATCCGGTCCCTTAACAGACGTGAAAGACCCCGCAACTCCGGCGGGGTCTGCCTGTTCATGCACGGTATTATAGCCAGATCGCGCTCATTCCGTCAACCGAACGCCCAATCCCGGAGCGTCCGAGGGAAGCACGCGCCCGTCTTCCCAGGAGAGGCCGCGGCACGGATCGGGAAGCAGATTCAAGTGGCTGTCGAGGTCGAGACAGTCCGCCAGAGGCGAGAGGTGGACGCTGGCGGCGATGGCGAGCGACGATTCGGACATGCAGCCCATCATCACCTTCAGGCCGTGGGCGCGCGCCGTGTGAATCACACGCAGCCCCTCGCGAATGCCGCCGGACTTCATCAGCTTCAGATTGACCCCATCCACCAGACCTGACAGCTTCGGCACGTCGCAGGCGAATCGGCAGCTCTCGTCCGCGAACAGTGGTATGAACGATCCACTCCGGACAGCATGAAGATCCTCCTCCTGACCGACCGGAAGCGGCTGCTCGACGTAGTCGACATCACGTTCGAACAGCCACTGGCACATGGTGACGGCCGTGTCTACGGACCAGCCGCCGTTCGCATCGACTCGCAGACCGACCTCTGGCGGCGTAAGCTCGCGGACAACCTCGAACATCCCTTTGTCGGCTTCAACGCCCTGTGGGCTACCGAGCTTCACTTTGAGATATCGAGGTTTCAGGCGGGCCAGCAGCTCCGGGACGCGCTCGCGGACCACGTCGGGAGCGTTGATTCCCACGGTGATGGAGGTGGGCACGATTCGGGCAGGATCCGTGCCGAGCATCGCGTATACCGGCATCCCGGTCCGCTTTCCGACCCAGTCGTGGAGCGCCATATCGAGCGCCGCCCGTGCCGCGCCGAATCCTGCGACGGGGCCAAGCCACTCCTCGACTTTCTGCATCTCCCACGGCGCCACGTCCGCGAGCAGGCCGCCCCACGATTCGAGAGCGGCCGCCATTTCCGCGGCACCTTCCTCGCCGTGGCCGATGTTCACCGGCGCCATTTCGCCGAGGCCGGTGATGCCGTCGTGGGTGACCTCGACGAGCAGGTTATCGGAGCCGGCGGAGGTGCCGCGGCTGATGGTGAGCGGATAGCGCTTGTTCAGGCGAAGCGGGCTGACGCGAATCTGCATAGTGGGAGGGCCTTCATTGCCGACGGCCCCTCACCCCCAACCCCCTCTCCCAAAAACGGGAGAGGGGGCTATATCGTGGCGGGGGAGAATCGGTCGGTATGGAAGTAGTATCGGGTCGGACGGGTTACTTTCGATTACCAGGCGCGGCGCTCGAACATTAGCGCGGTGTCGGGATGGAACAGGACGACGAGCGTGTAGACGCCCACGGCCGTGCCGACTGGGAAGGTGAGCAGGTCGATGATGGCGAGCACGATCGCGAGGACGCGGGCCCAGTTCGCGCGGCCCAGGAGACCGATGCCCGCGATGACGCCGGGGACGCAGGTAATCGCCAGCAGGCCGAAGATGAAAATACCTATGGAGCCGAAGATGCCGAGCACGGGGAGCGCCTGATGGTCGGACGCGGCGATTGCGCCGCCCAGCCCCAGCATGAAGAGGCCGACGAGCGCGGCGACGCAGAGTCCAATTCCGTTATAGATGATGTTGAGCCACGCGACGACTGTGAGGTGAGTACGCATTGTTCTCTCCACCCGTTACGAGCCAATTCACGGGGCGCGCGGTTGCGCCACAATAGTGACGAGTGTGACGACTTGCCGGCTTCACGATTCGCCGATGGCGATTCGGCGGCTACAACACGTCGTCGCCGCGCTCTTCGGTGCGGATGCGCACGGCATCGTCCATGGGCAGGACGAATATCTTGCCGTCGCCGGATTCGCCGGTCCATGCATGGCGCAGGATGGTCTCGACTATCTCCTCGGATTCGTCGTCGCGCGCCACGATCTCGATCTTTACCTTGGTCGGCATATCGATGGTGTAGTCCGCGCCGCGAAACGATTCGCGGTGGCCGCGCTGCCGGCCCATGCCCCGCACGTCGCTGACGGTAATGCCGGTGACCCCGATTTCGCCCAGCGCGATCTTCACCTCGTCCAGCTTGAGCGGGCGGATAATGGCCTCGATTCGTTTCATGGAATCATTATAGCCGCCGGACGGGTGTCGCCGGATTCGCGAATCTTTGCGATGATTCTACTAACCGGCCGCGGCCGGCGTGTCTCTATATGACAGGAGCCATGAACAACCCGCCATCCGCCATCCCTTATCGCTTCGCCACGGACGCCAATCTCGTGATTCGGGCTCGGGCGGGCGAACCGATGGCCTTCGACGAGCTTGTGCGGCGTTATCGGGCCGGAGTCCTGCTGATCTGCGGGCAAATGCTTCGCTGTACAGCGCTGGCCGAGGACGCGGCGCAGGAAGCGATGGTTCAGGCTCACCGGGGGCTTCCGCTGTTGAAGAATCCGGAGCGATTCGGGCCGTGGCTTCATGCCATTGCGCGGAACGTCGGGTTGCGGGCGGGCCGCGGTGAGCGGCGGATCGAGCCGACCGAACCCGAGGAGATAGCACGCAGGATTGGAGCGCAGAGCGAAACGCCGGGTCTTGCGGAGAAGGTCGTGGACGAAGAGGACCGTGCCTCCGTCCGGCGATTCGTGATCGAGCTTCCTTCGGACCTCGGGGAGCCGCTCATCCTTCATTATTGGGAGCAGTGGCCGCTGGAGCGGATCGCGAGCTTTCTCGCCGTGCCCGTTTCGACCGTGAAGTGGCGGATGTATCAGGGACGCAAACGGGTCGAGCCCCGTCTGGTTGAGCTTCTGGAGGAGAATGAACATGAGTGAATCGAGAGACAGAGGCAGCAGGAGCGCAGAGGTTCGGCGGCTCCGACGCATGCTGAAGGAGCTGGCGGAGCTGTCCCAGCACGCGAGCCTCACGGGGAGCCTGCGGGACGGCGCAGCCGCGGCGGTCCGCCGGTACAATGCGGCGATCGAGCGGCTGAATGAGATCGACGTGCCGACCACCGGCTTCACGCCATTGCCGGCCGGTGCCGGATACGATGAGCTGGCTGTGGAGAGCGCGTCACTGGCAGGCTACCTCCAGGAGGAGGAGAACGGGGCCGGCGGGTCCTGTGGCGGAAAATCGAGAGGGATGAAGCTGGTCGTGGGGCTTGCGCCGTTCATCGATCAGGACGCGCTCGTCGACCTAGTCAAGGCCAACACGTCCCCGGACGATCAGCTCGATCCCGGGCTCATCATCGCGCTCGCGCCCTTCCTGCCCCGCCACGAGATATCGCGGCTGGTACGCGAGAACATGCAGGACCTCCGTCGTGGCGGGGATACGCGCGAGAACGTCGAGACAGATTCCCATCCCTCGGAAGAGCGAGCTGGTTCGGTAGATCGATCCATGATAACTTATGCCGGCGAGCCCGCTCCTTCGGCGCGGGCTGGGAACGACTTATCGGAGCTGAAGGCGAGGCTTGAGGAGATGTCGCTCCGGCTCAGCCGCGAGGACATCCCGGAGGAGGAACGCGACCGGCTTGTCAACGAGGTGACGCAAATCGCGGGCAGATACCGGGAATCGCGGCGTTCGCTGACCTCGCGCGGCGAGTAGCAGGCGGCCGGCGGCAGGGACAGATGTCCCTGCCGGGAAGCGTCCTGCGGACGACTTCAGCCGTAATTCAGCTCGATCGGCCGCAGTCGCCTCTCAGGAGTCCGAAGGACCCATCCCAGACGAGGACATCTGTCCTCGTCGAGCATCCCTGCCGGGGATACGTCCTTCGGACGGTCGATACGCGCGAGGGCCGGGGAAATGGCGCAGGGTTACGCGGCGATGGAGATTCGGTTCTCCATCGCCGCGTCGGCCTGACTGTCTATTTGGACTGGGCGGTCTGCTGGCGGTGGATGTGATAGTAGAGCACGTTCGGCTTCAGCGTGAGGCTGGCGGCTGTGCCCGCGTCGCCGGCCGGGTATCCGTTCAGGTCGAGCGCGGTTACTTTGAGCGAGGCCGCGTCCCCTCTCTTGAATCGGACGGTTCCCTGGATGTCCTTCACGGTCCAGGGGTCGTGGCCAATGGAGACGATTCGCTTGCGGCCGTTCTCGGCGGCCTCGGTCCTGTAACCCGACGCCTTCTCCTCGGACATCACCTGGAGCAGGATAGAGCCGGAGGTCGCGAGCGGCTTGCCATCGAGGCTCACCGCGATGACCGAGCCGAGGTCGAGATTCGACGTGATGCTAAGATCCTTCAGGCCGGCGGATGAGGCGGCGAGATTGCCGCAGACGCCCTGTGCGGCCGGTGCGTCGATAGTGAGCACGCCCTTGCCGTAGTCGAGCCTCAGCTGGCCGTTGGAGGAAGTGACGGTCTGCGCGGCGTGGTCAATGTACTTCGAGAGGTCCGCGATCTTGTTCGGGCCGCCGGATTCGGTGAAATTGACGTTGGTGCGGCCCGCGTAGTGGACGAGTGGGTCGATGATTCCGCTCGTGGTCTTGGAGCTGCCCGCGGGGACTTCCTTCAGGCGCAGCTCGTCGAACGAGGCGTCCTGCGGGAGCGGCGTGCCTTTCAGGTCGAGCAGGTCGGAGGGTTTGAGATTCAGGTTGACGAGCAGGTCGCCCATCGATACGAGCCCCTTGCGGTAGAGGAGCGCGGCGGCGGGGAACTGGCCGAGCTGCGTGGGCGTGGAGAGCGTCCAGGGCTGCATCCAGTAGCCTGGCTTCACGGACCAGTCGACGCCGTCGAAGGCGAAGTGGATGATGCAGTCGCTGCCCTGGAGCGCGCCATACGCGGCGAGGTAGAGGGGCGCTTCGGTTCGGTAGCGGTTCGGACGGGTCCAGGTCGTCTCTGAGATCATGGACGGCTTGTTGTCGTAGCTCGGGTCCATGGAGGGGTGGACGAACTCCTTCGGCTTGCCGGGCTGGGCCGATTCGAATCGGAGGGCTGACCGGTCGGCGTAGGTGTCGCCGTCGCGGATGGACCAGCCCTGCCCGGTCCCCTTCTCGTCGTCGTCGAAGTAGCCGTGGCGGTCGATTGCGTCTCCGACCGTGTAGGTGTACTTCTCCAGCGGGCCGAGGACCTCCGGGCTGGCGGTCGTCCAGTTCGAGCACGTGATGATGCCCTTCCAGCCCAGTCCCCGCAGGAAATCGACCGTCTCCTTGTAGAAACCGCGCTGGCTCTCCGTGAGGAAGCGGATGGTGTCCTTGTCGCGCTGGGATTTCTCGTGAGTCATGTTCCAGAGCGGGCGGAAGGCGATTCGGCCCTCGGCAACGCCGTCGCGCGGCGCGGTCTGGCCGTTCCACGCCCGGAGTGCCGCGTCGAGCGTCCCGTACTTCTTCTTCAGCCACGCGCCGAACTGCGATTCGAGGATGCGCATCTCCGGGTCGGGGATATTGGCGTCGGCGAAGGTCCAGAAGAAGTATGAATCCTCGTTGATGAGCTCCAGTCCGAAGACGGCCGGGTCGTCCACGAGGCGCTTACCGGTCTTATCGTTCGGTGTGAGGAGAAGGGCGCGCCACCACGCGCGGTACTGCTTCTGGAAATCGGGGTTGAAGTAGAGAGCGGCGAAGGGAATCTTGTTGCCGTCGTAGCCCTTCAAATACGGGTTGTCGGCCTTCGGCTTGATCCATAGCGGGAAGTAGATGGAGAAGTGGCTGTAGATTCCCTCCTGCTTCATCGCATCTACGACGTCCTGCGCATGTTTTACGCGCGCCGGGTCGACGTCGCCGCGCTCATCGAAGTAACCGCCATGAATCCGGACGAGATTCACGCCGTATTTGGCGAGCTTGCGGGCAGCGAGGTGGAGCGATTCGGGGTCCTTCAGGTCGCCGGGAGGGCCATTGACTGCCCAGAAGCGGACCGGCTCGCCAGTCTTCGAGTGGACGAACTCCGAACCCTTCGCGGCGATGAACCCGCCGTCGCCAGCTTGCTTCTCGTTGAGCGACCGGAGGTCGATGGGGCAGTTCGCATTGAAGGAGTCGTGGCCGGGATCGAACGCGAACCAGCCATTGTCCACCTTAGGAACTGGCGCGGATTCGCCCTGTTTCAGGCAGGCGAGCGAGGCGGCGGCTATGGCGAGCAATAGCAGAGTGATCGAACTTCGGTTGGACAGCATGAAATTGGCTCCTGGTCCGCGGGCCGGAATCCGGTTGTCTGCCGTTTGGCCCGCGGTATGGAGGAGTGTTCACCGACGCATCCAGGCAAACCTTCCACTTGCACAGACTAAGGAACCGCGCCAGAGAGACGGCGTCTCCCCTACCCGGCCCGCTCTGCCGCGCGGGCGCAAGCGAGCCCGGCTGGTCGCGTGACCAGCCAGGCTCGCTTGTCTTGTGATATTGCCTGGCTACGCGCGGTGCAATCGGCGCAAGCCGAGCAGTCCGGCCGAGAGGCCAATGCCGGCGAGCTGCGCCCATGTGCCTGGCTCGGGAACGCTTGACGGCGGTTGGCCGCCGCTGCTATCCTTCACGGCCCCACTGATTGTGCCAGCTGTCCCGGGAATCCCCTGGATGTGCGCGCCCACGTGCGCGTCCGCGCCGCCGGAGTTGGTGAAGTTGAAGCTGTCCTCCGTGATTCCGGTACCGGTAATCGTGAGTGTGACGACATCCGAGTCGTTGAAGCGGCCGACGCCTGCGGCGGATCCCCAGTCGAGCTTGACGTCGAAGCCGTGGCCGGCGCCGCCTCCGCCGGTCAGATTCTGCGCGTTGTCGGTCGTGTTTGAGATCGATGTAATAACCGGATTGGCCACCGGGTCCTGCGCTATGGACAGGTCGGAAGGAACGATCGACGGGTCGACGTTGAACGTAACCTCGTCGATGAACTCCGACGCAACGTTGAGGTGCGACTCCAGAACAAGTTGAACCTGGCCCGTGACGACGGTATTGAACGTAGCTGTGAGCCAGGGCGGGGTGCTGGCCGGGGTGGACCCGTTGAACACGGTGTCCACCTGGAATACCAGCTGGGCTCTTGCGCCCGTTGCGGCGAGGCAGAGCGCGAGTGCGGCGCCCACGAAAATCGAGTTCTTCCAGACCAACATGTCTCTCCATCCCTTCCCAGGCGGCGCCGTATTCGAGATGACGACTCCACAATTCGCACTCCGAATGCACGATGAATCGGATGTGCGCGAATGTATTCCATTGCAGCCGTTCCGGCGCAGCGAGAAGCCGGCGACCGGATTCTTACGAGGTCAGTATATTCACGGGATGGGGATGGCGGAAACTGTCAGGACTACGCGGTTTCGCGCAATTGCGCGGGATTCCGGTAACAGTGCGTGGGCCGCGAGGGGCCAATTCGTGGCTGCAGGGCTGGGCAGGCCGACGAAGAGGTCTAGAACCCGAGGCGGTGGCCGCAGTCCGGACAGACCGCGTGGCGGCCGTGCATTGACGCCCCGCAGCGGTGGCAGTAGACCAGGTCGTCTTCTTCCGGCGGAGGGTGGCTGGCGGGAAGGTCTTCGTCTGGCAGGGGCTCCTCCCAGAGGCGTGAGAGGTCGTATGGGTCGCTGCGGCGGCGAAGCCACTCTGTCATCGATTCGTAGATGCTTACGCAGACGATTCCGAGACCGGTGGCGAACAGCCCCAGCCCGCCGACCAGCGACAGAATCGAGGGAATTGCGGCGATCCCGATCCCGATGGCGAGAATGACCAGGCCGGCGACGATGCGAGTGGAACGGTTTGGCGGTGAGACTTCGAACCTCATTGCTTCACGATTGCTTCACGATTGCTTTGCGCCGCTTGTCAGGGGTTATCTCGCAGGAAAGGGAGCGCCCACTGGCTTTCCGGGACGACGGGCTCCTGTCGCAGCACGTCCGCAAACTCATGATTGAGGCGGGCGATCATCTTCTCTCGGAAGGCAGGGTTGGATTCAACGGACGGCATCGCGTCGCGCAGATGAGATCGCGTCTGCTCGAGCGCGCGGACCTCGAACGCGCACCGCTCGCACCGCATAAGATGGCGCTCCACGGCCGCGCACTGCTCTTCGGCCAGCGCGCCATCCACATAAAGATCCATCAGCTCGGCAATTGCCCGGCAGTCCATATCGGCCTCCCATGACGGCGTGTGGCTCCCTGTTCGACGGGCCGCACCCCGCTCATCCCTTGCCTTCGTTCACAGCCCATCGCTCCGCGAGCCGGCTCCGGAGCGCCCGCCGCGCCCGATAAAGCAGTGACTTCGTCGCGGCCACGCTCCGGTCGAGCATCTCCGCGGCTTCCGGCGCGTCCCACTGCTCCACGTCGCAGAGTACAAGCGCCTCACGCTGATCCTCCGGCAGGTCCGCCAGCGCGGCGCGGATGTCCGACCGCAGCTCCACCTGAGCCGACGGCGCCGCATTCTCCTCCGCACTCTCGTCCGCGACCTCTACCGGTACCGTCAGAAGCCGCGGCTGTCGCAGATGATCGCGGCAGAGGTTGCGCGTGATTCCAAAGAGCCATCCATGAAACGGCGAGTCGCCCCGGAAATCGGCCGCCCTGCGGAAAGCGCGCAGAAACGCTTCGCCCGCAACTTCCTCCGCGTCCTCGCGGCTGCCGAGAATGTGGAGCGCGTAGCCGAACACGCGGTCCACGTGCATGTCGAAGAGCATCGCCAGGGCGTCCGGATCGCCGCGCCGGAATCGTTCGACCAGCCTCGATTCGTGATAACCTGTCACATCGGTTCGCGGCGGCAAAGGGGCGCTCCTGCAATAAGAATGACGCCGGGAGAGAGGAAAAAAGTGTCGCGGCGATAGAAACATTTTAGCGCGGATTGACGGGAATCCGCTGCACCACCCGGGGGCTAATCCGATGAGCGACACTGTTGGCCGGAAGAACGGCGACAAACGGCTGCAAGAGCTCTGCGGCGACCTGTTCGATGCAAACAAGCGCGCGTTCGCTCAGCGGCAGTACAGCGTGGCATTCCACGCGCTGGCGGCGGCATATCACGCGGCGCTGGCCCTGAGCGACATCGAGGGCCTGCGCCGCGTGGAGAAGCTTTCCAGGGAGCAGCTCGCGTGGATAGACGAAAATGCTCAACACTACGAGCACTCGACCGAATCCGCGAAGACGCGCGGCCACCACAGCGTCTATGCTACGCTTGCGTCACAGGCATCCACGCGAGGAGGGATGCTGGACCACGAGCGCAAGTATCTCGGCCTCCGCTGACCGACTATCGCTGTATCCCGTTCGGCGCCCTCGGCGCGGACCCGGGCGCCGCTGCGCTCTCAGCGGCGCCCGCCGATGAGAGCGCCGGCGATATAGTCGGCGAATCCGCGGACGACAGCAGCTTGTAGCGGAACTCCCACTTCGCGTCGACCGCCTGCCCGTCTGCCTCGGCGTAGGGGTAGATGAAGTTGTTCAGCGGTCCCGCTTTCTGGGCGGGCGAGAGGGTAATGTCGCGGCCGCGCGAGAGCGCAACCGCCGAGCGTTCCAGCACCAGGTTACCGAAGAGCCTGTCTCTGATATCGACGCGGCCGGCATCCTGCCAGCGCCTCCCGTCCGAAGCATCCAGAGGCAGCCACCCACGCTCCGGGTCCTTGAACCACGTCCAGCAGTGGTATCCCGCGACCGTCCCCTCCTGAGGAATGGGGCTCGCGAGCGGGATGCCGGTGATGGGGAAGCCGTACTCCAGATATGCGGGAATCTTCAGGCTGCGGGCGAGCGAGATGATGTAGCTGTGAAGATCGCTGCAGTTGCCCTTCTTGTAGTCGCAGACGAACGCGACGTCGCCCTGCGCATACTTCGGCGACTCCTTCTTGTAGTCGTATTGCATCGTGGCGACCGTGTGGTTGTATATCGCGAGCATCCGGTCGCGAACAGAAGCCTTCCCCGCCGTCACCTCCGCCGCGATCTCGCCGTATCTGCCGCCCAGCGGCACGCGGCTGTCCGGCGCAAGGAGCAGGCGATCGGCGAATCCGGGCCGCAGCTTCTCGTCGAGCGCCGCGTCAGGGAATTCCGCCAGCAGGTCGGCCTCCATCCGATTCACGGTGAAGCTTACGGTCACCTTCACGGGATTCGCGAAATCGTTGAAGTGGGCAAAGACCATCCGGTTTCCGTAACGCGATTCGCGCGTGATCTGATGGCGGACGGGCGATTCGACGGCTATGTCGGTCACTTTCTGAAGGGCGCTGTCGGAGGGCAGCGGGAGCCATAGATCGAGTGAGCGTGTGCCGGTGGGAAGGGAGGGAACGGTCGCGGTGTAGGTGAAGCGGGTGGCGAGGCTGGCGCGCTTAGCCAGTGATGGCGGTGCATCAGCGGACGAAGGCAGCGGCGCGGCCGACGATTCGGCCGCGAGAAGGGCGCAGGCGAGCAGCAGCAACCCCGAGGGTGCGAACGCTGCGGGCGCAAAGGGTTTGCGTCGGGACAGCAAGGGAGTCTCCTCTTGTCGGTGTCACGACGACCGCGCACGGCGGCCGTCTCATCTGCGAGAATCAACGGCCGAACACGTTCGCGCGGCGAGGCGCCGCGATACGCCAAATCATCTGCTCACCTCCTTTCGAATCATTTCTTAGCCCTGCTATACGTTTCCACGCGCCGAATTACCTCCAAAGGCCGCGAATTCGCATTTCCCCGCCTTTCGAGCCGCAGCCGGAGGACTCACGGAACCAACGATGCATGTAAAATGCATGTCTCGCGGGTTTTCGCTACCACGGATGTAAAATCCGTGTCTCGTGGGCCTTCGGCCGAACGCCCTGCCGGACGGACAGGACTATTGGCGGGTGCGCCTGCTGCACATTCGCGGCCTCCTGCGCAATGTGCGAGAGGACTCGCGGGCGGCGCGGCGAACTTAATGACGGATTGGCACGCTTGCCCTGAAAGAACCAGAGGGCAGCATTGCGCGCGGCCGCGACTTGCGAATGGCCGCGCGACATGTGGCATCTCTTCACCATACAGGAGGACGTTTTCGATGGCGAGACCCGTTACCCTCTTTACCGGCCAGTGGGCCGACCTGCCGTTCGAAGTCGCGTGCGAGAAGGCGAAGAGCTTCGGCTATGACGGCGTGGAGCTGCCCTGCTGGGGAGACCACTTCGACGTGCGCGAAGCGACCGGCCCGAACGCTGACGCCTACTGCCGGTCGCGCCACGAGATACTGGCGAAGCACGGCCTCAAGACCTACGCGATCAGCAACCATCTCGCGGGCCAGGCGGTCCTCGACCTCGTCGACGAGCGCCACAAGCAGATCCTTCCCCCCCATGTCTACGGCGACGGCGACCCGGCCGGCGTAAATCAGCGCGCCGCGGAGGAGATGAAGTTGACCGCGCGTGCCGCGAAGAAGCTGGGCGTCGGCGTGGTGAACGGATTCACCGGCTCCTCCATCTGGCACCTGCTCTACTCGTTCCCGCCCGTGGTACCCGGCCAGATCGAGAAAGGCTATGCGCTGCTGGCCGAGCGGTGGAACCCGATCCTCGATGTTTACAAGGAAGTCGGCGTAAAGTTCGCGCTGGAGGTCCACCCGACCGAGATCGCCTTCGACATCGTCACTGCCCGCAAGGCGCTGGACGCGCTGGACAACCGCCCTGAGTTCGGGTTCAACTACGACCCCAGTCACCTCGGCTACCAGGGCGTCGACTACGTCCGGTTCATCTACGAGTTCGGCGACCGCATCTATCACGTCCACATGAAGGACGTCTACTGGTCTTCCACTCCCAAACGAATCGGGGTCTTCGGCGGCCACACGAACTTCGGCGACCCGGAGCGGTTCTGGGACTTCCGGTCGCTCGGCCACGGCTCGATCAACTTCGAGGAGATCATCCGCGCGCTCAATTACGTGAACTACCAGGGACCGCTCTCGGTCGAATGGGAAGACAGCGGCATGGATCGCGAGCACGGCGCGGCTGAGGCGGCGGCATTCGTGAAGCGCGCCGATTTCAAGGCGTCGGACTTCGCGTTCGACTCGAACTTCGACAAGTAGAGATTTCTCGCAAAGGCGCAAAGACGCGAATAACGGAGAAACCACGAATGAACACGAATGGGCACGAATGAAAGACAACGTCCAGACTTAGCCGTTATGAACGGTATGAACATAATAACGACAACGACTCTTCCCCATAATGCTCATCCTGTTCATAATGGCTGCCGTTGCTCTTGACGTAATTCGTGTTCATTCGTGTTCATTCGTGTTCATTCGTGGTTTCGACTTGTCGTTCCGTTCGAGGGGACTTGCAGATGCAGTATGTGGCGCTGATTGCGCATGACGACAAAAAGGACGACATGATCGAGTTCGTCACGGCGAACCGGGAGGTCCTGAGTCGTGAGAACCTCGTTGCGACGGCGACGACGGGCGGGCGTATCGAGCGGTTCTGCGGCCTTCCGGTCCACAAGATGTTGTCGGGGCCGCTCGGCGGAGACCTCCAGATTGGAGCACTGATAGCAACGGATAATGTGAAGGCGGTCATCTTCCTCCGCGATCCCCTCACGCCACACCCGCACGAGCCGGACATTTCGGCGCTCATGAAGGTGTGCGACACCCACAACATCCCGCTCGCAACCAACATCGCCACGGCCGGGCTGATCATCCGCCACATCGACGAGACATCCGGCGATTCGTCAGCGTAGCCTGCTCGTTGTTATGTGAAGCGCGATGTCGCGGTCGATTCGCGGCAGCTTGACGCGGAGGCCGTCCCTGCCTGCCGTAATGTATTCGCGGCGTGTGACCTCGCCCTTCCACGTATCCCACCACTCGATCTTGCAGGGGCCAGGCGCGAGACCATGGACAAGAACCTCGCGGGGAGCCGCCGGATCGATTTGCTTGTGGTCGTACACGTTCTTCCAGTTGTAAGCCGCGTTGTGCGCCCACAATACTCCTTCGCGGCCATTCTCCATCCCATAAAGCTGCAAGTCCGCGACACCCTTCTCGCTATAGTTTCCGATTCTGTACGTTTCCACGCTTAGCCAGTCGCCCTCAACCACGTCAAGGGTAACTGTGTGAGGTCCCGGCGGAAGTTCGATGGATATGTCGCGGTCGAATTTCGCCTCGTAGCTGTTGTACTCCGGCCGGAGGCGTGTGGACTTGTACTCGGGTTTCGTGCCGGCGTTGGAAGGCGGTAGTGCTGATAGGGGCACATCGCTGACCGGCTTGCCGTCGAGCGCAATCCTCAGTGCTACATGGTCGGATACGGAATCGACGTGAATCGTGAATCGTGATGGAAGCTGGGGTTGAACGTGGAACGTGGGGCGGGACCGCAGGTCGGGCTTGTCCGGCCCAAACAGATACTGTGGCATGCTCGCGCTGTTCTTCACCCCGGCAGGCGTGATTGTGTAATCGTTGGCGCTCTTCGCCCAACCAGATGAAGCGGGAATCACGAGGTCGAACAGGTGAATCGGATTGCCAACGAAGCCGGAGCCGATGTCCATAGCTCGCCATGCCCCTTCGGACCAGTTCACGGAATCGGCGAATCGGCGGACGGGAGTGAAGTGCCTGTAGAGGTTCAGCGGGTGTACGTAGCTGTCCCACCACCATAGCATTCCGGTTCCCGCATCACCGGAGGCGAGGCCGGCCCAGAGACCGTTGTGGAGGTTCACGCCCTTCCCATCCGGATCGTACTTGCGGTCGGTGTCCCGCCAGTCGATGCCGAACTCCGCCATCAGATGAGGCTTGCCGTAGGCGAGATGGGCCGCGGCGTCGGCGTGGATGACTGTTGCGTGGTCCGGGACGTTACCGGTCCCGTAGTGGTGTGACTGCGTGAAATCGACCTCGGGAATGCGCCAGACCGCCGGATTCCCGTAGGTATTCGTCACGAGGTGGCGCGCGGGATCGGCGGGTGCAGCGAAGGGCCCCGCGCCCTTCAGGAACTGCGCCATCTCCCGCGCCCACGCCGCCGGGGCCTCCTTCTCGTTCCAGAACTCCCACGAGTGGACGGCGGTGCGATACCCGTAGCGGGCCGCGATATATCGCAGTCGGCGCTGGTAGAGCTTGCGGGCAGCGGGATTCGTCCAGAAGTCGTCCGGCTTCGCGCATGGACCGCCATTGGCGACGTTGTAGGGATTGGCGGGCCACTCCCCCTCGTTGAAGAACCCGCCGGTGTTGAATTCGCCGTAGGTGCCGAAGCAGACCATCGTGTAGATGCCGTTCCGCTCGGCTTCGTCCAGGATTCGGTCGAGCTTCCACGCGTTGTCGAGGCTGTATATGCCGACACCGTAGTACGTGCCGCGCCGGTTCTCGCCATGCGGCTTTTCAGACCACTCCAGGGCGCAGTTCCATGAGCACATCCAGACCCGAATCCAGTTGCCACCGGCCTTGCCCAGCGCGCGGAGCCAGTCGTCGTACTCGAACGTCCCCCGGTCGCCCGCCCACCCCATGTTCTCGCCGACCGCGAAGAATGGCTTGCCATTGTCGAACGCGAAGTAGAGGGGATTGCGTGCACTTCGCCGCACGAATCCATAGCCGATTGCCTTCGTGACGCGGAATCGCGTCGGCTTGAGGGACACGGTCCCGCTCCGGTCCCTGGCATGAACCGTAACCGTCCATGCGCCTTCGACAGCCGGCGCGAAGCGCACCTTCCAGACAGGCCTGCCCGCCGCATCCAACTGCTCCTTTCCACCTTTCAGCATGCGGGTGAATGGCTGCCAGAGGAAGCCGTTTGCCCGAGTCGGGGATCCCTTCGGCGGACGGAGATCCGCCCAGACGTCGATGTCATCCGGATCGAACGGGTTGTCATACGTCGCGCTCAGGTCCAGCGTCAGCTCCAGCTTGCCGTACCGCGGTACGGACGGGCTGTTGAGCGACGCGGCACGGAGCACAAGCGGCTCGCGGGAGGCAAACGGCGTGGGCGTTCGTGCCGAGGGAGATGGCATCGACGCGGCAAGCGGTAGAAGAGCGAGTGCGGCGCGTAACATCGGATGGCCTCGATTCAGTGCTGAGCGTCCGCGCCAACCCATCTCTGCCATTCGGCGCCGGAGAGGGTCGCGGGGCTGCTGTTGGCAACGGGAAGTGACTACTTCGAGCAGCGGCTGGCCGTTGCGATCCACGATGGCGACGGAGCAGCGTCAACCTTCTTTCCTGTATTGCAGGAAAGAATCTGATAATGGTTAAATATGAGTTCGGACGCTAACGTAGGCCGAGGAGGGCTTCCCGTCGCTCACTTTCACTTCTGAGGACCAAGCACTTACGCTCTATGAAAAGTGCGTATCCGAATTGGAGCGCATTTCCTCCGATCTCGTCCAAGGATATAAACGAGCATTCCCGCATAGCAATCGTGATTATGATCGACAACCATCCGATTTTGCGGATGAGATGGTTGCCCTGTTCCTTTGGCGACTCATTGCCGACGTTGGCTTCCAGAGCCCTGATGATGAGCGCTTTTATGATGCTTGCCTCGCGAGACTTTGCATTAGCGTTAACCCCGACTGCTATACAGCGTCAGTTTGGAGTAGGTTCTTCTCGTTTGCGCACCAAGTCCTCATCGATCAGGAGCGGATTGGTGAGATGCGACCAAGGAACCACCCGTTCGACAGTGGGTATCGAGACCACGACAAGAAGTGCTACTTGTCAGAAGCATCAGATATTCTGATTTCCGCTTGGTTCGCCGACAAATCGTTACAGGAAGGGCGCGGGGAATATATAGAGTTGGTCCGTAAGGCGTTGTGGGGCATTGCAAATTGTGCCCTGTGCCGCTCTGCCAATGTAAGTGATAGAGCACTTAGAGCCATCGAGCAAGTCAAGGTCGGGTTGTTCGACGTTCCACCAAGCACCTATGAACCCATTAGTAAGCATAGCGAATGCAGCAAACCAAAGGAGTTAGTCGCTGTCCTCTCCTCATTGAGCGCGCTCGTCGGATTGGCGAGTGTAAAGGAGAACGTCGAACGCCTGATTCACTTTGAGAACGTGCAACAGAAGCGGCGCGACGCGAATCTTCGATTGGCAACGGTATCTAGACACCTCGTGTTCACCGGCAATCCGGGCACCGGTAAGACAACCGTCGCGCGCATGTTGGGTGAAGCGTATGCCTCCATCGGTATCTTGAAGCGCGGGCATTTGGTTGAAATCGACCGAGCGGGGCTGGTGGCTGGTTACGTAGGACAAACGGCACTTAAGGCCCGGGAGGTAATCGAGTCCGCGATCGGAGGAATTCTGTTCATTGACGAAGCGTATGCATTGACCTCGCGCGGAACGGATAACGATTTCGGTCCAGAAGTGGTTGAAGTTCTGCTTAAGATGATGGAAGATTTCCGCGACGACCTTGTCGTTATCGTCGCCGGGTATCCGGCAGAGATGAGCGAGTTCGTTGCGTCGAATCCAGGACTTGCGTCGCGGTTTTCCCGCACGATTCACTTTCCGGATTACTCGCCGGAGGAAATGGTTGAGATCTTCCGACTAAACGCGATAGCGGCAGATTACGAACTCGACAGTGAGGTGCCAAGAATGCTGTTTGCCGAATTTGCACGATGGAAAAGCCGGGATTCACGCACTTTCGGTAACGCAAGGGATGTCCGGCGCCTATTCGAGTTCACAGTAGAGGAACAAGCGCAACGCCTCGGACGAAGCGCCAAGAGTAATCTTTCTACATGGGAACTTTCACACGTTACCCATACAGATGTCGATTTTGCGCTAGCCAAAGCCGAAACTGAGTTTCACAAGTAGCGCTCCATTCGACCCTGAATTGCTACCAAGATGAGTCGTTTATTTTGGCAGCCGTTCGCGGATCGTTGTTACCACTTGGTGGTGACGACGTCGAGCAACGGCTCGCCTTTGCGATCCACAATGGCAAACGAGAGCTGGATGGGCTCGCGGCACCGGACCACCTTCAGCATCACCTGGTTGTCGCCGGCCTGGAGCGCAACGTCCACCTGGCCGGGGCCATACCCGAGGGTCGGGCGGAATGGCTCGTGCGAATGGCGCTGGAAAACCGGGCGCTTGTTGAGCCAGAGGCGGAAACCGTCGTTGGTGTGGATTACGAATCGCGCTTCGGTCGGCTCCGCGACGTGGACTGTGGTTACCCCATAGGCAACGCCCGCGCTGCCGCTGAAGACCGGCTCGAGGTCCATGACCGTCTCACGGAACGCGAGCTTCTGCCACGTAATCATGCCGCCCGCGCGGCCAAGATAGGTGTCCTGAAAGTCCGAGCGATCTTCTACCGGATAGGGCTTGTAGAACCCCTCTTCGTTCATGTTGGCGAACGGACCGACAAACCACCAGCATGTCCCCGCGAGGAAGCTGATATCGCAGGTCGTCGGCGCGCCCTTCTCCGGCGTGAGGACGAGGGTCACGGTATTTGTAGCGGCCAGTGGCAGACCCTCCGGCACCCGAATTACGAAGCCGTAGCGGGCCATGCCGCCGGGAGCGAGCATCTGACGCTGCCCCTGCGCGCCCGGAACGGCGACCTGCCATCCGGCCGGCACGCTCAGGGTGACGTGGCCCATGAACTCCTCGGCGGCGGTATTGCGAATCTCGACGGTGAAGCTGGACGCCTGATTCGGAATGAGGGCGGGGCCGGTATCGCCGTAATCTACAGTCAGGTCGAATTGCCCGGCGCGATAGACCGCGGAGTTCGCCGGCGAGACGAGCAGCGGCTTGATGGCCGCGTTCTCGGTGAATACGGGCGATGCCGGCGGAACATCGGCGGGCGGCGCGGTTTCAACAGGCGGCATTATCGCCGGAATTGGCTCGGCTGACTCGGTTGTCGCGGACTCAGCCGGCACGTCCGCTGTTTCGGCGACTGGGGAGATGGCTGAGGAAGGCGTATCCGTGGCGACCGCGCCCGCGGCGTTGTCGGTGGGTACGGGCTCCAGCTTCGCGCCGAGCTCCTCCACGGTGTCGCCGGGCGTGGCTGGCGCGGGCGCGACCTCCGGGGATTCGGGCGGCGGCTGCGACTGTTCGCCCAGGGGCGCATCGAGCTCGATGAATGCGGCGCGGCCAATCGCCACCGACTCCGGCCCCTCTGTCGCTGCTTCTCCGGTCGGCTGACCTTCCGATTCGGCCAAAAGCGGCGCTGCGGCAGACGGGTCGCCGATTTCGGTGGGTGGAGGCGCTATCACCGCAGGCGCATTCAAGGGCACGGCTTCGCCGTCGGTTAGCTCAACGTCCGAGCAGCGGGCGGCGATCACCTGCTCTCCCGCCTCGACCGTGTGGGCCGCCAGATCCGCCGTGAGCCGCTCGACTTCTAGCCCGACCACGCCCCATCCCAGCACCACGGAATCACCGATGGGCGCGAGCCATTCCGCCGGCAAACCGGCCCTTCCGCGCATGATTCCGAGAGTTGCGCCGACCGCGCCCGCGTTGCCGTCCGCGTCCCATCCGCAGTTCGCGGCCGCGCAGAGCGACGCTCCGAAGTCGCCACCGCCATAGAGAAGCCCGATTGCCATGAAACCCATGTTCACGGGCGCGTCGTTCACGTTCTCGCTCGCGGCCGCTTCGATTACGCGGGCGCGCGAATCGAGCCACGTGGCGCGATTCCGCGAGCCCTCTCTTGCAGCACGGATGGACCGCGCCGTGCGGCTGGTCGCCGGGACCATCGCGAGGGCCACGTCGAGCAACGTGTTGACGTCGGTGACGAAGAACGCGGCGCTCTGCATGGCCGCGCGTGCCATCGCGGCCCAGACACCCTCCTGTGCGTGGTCGATGATGGCGTCCCGGTAGGCGTATTCGGCGGCAACCTGAGGCGCGCCGGGCGCGAGCATGGCCCACAGCTCGGTGCGAATCGCGCCGCCGTCACACTGCCGGAACCAGTTGTTGAAGGCTCCGGTTATGGGCGGATGGAGGCCGCGGCGGAGATTGTAAATGGCGTATCCGTACTCATCCCACCGGTAGGCGATGTGATCGAGCCACGCCTGCGCAAGCTGATCCGACGTGATTCCGGAACCATGCTCACGGACGGCCGCGAGTGCGACAAGCTGGAAATCAAGGTCTTCGTTCCACGATGCCTGCCCCGGACGCGGATCGTAGAAGTGGAGGTTCGAGGTCTCCTTCTTCCCCTCCAGCGGCGTTCCCAGCGTCCCGCCCGCATTCTCGCCCAGCCATCCGCCGTAAACCTTGTCGAGGTAGGTCCCCCGCGTCATCGTCAGCGCCGCCATGCTAATATCCCCGTGATGCGTGATCCGTGATGCGTGACTTGTTGCGGCCGTCTGTTCTCATGTTCCCCGTCGGGCGCTGGATTCCTACCTGGCATCGGTCGGCAACACCAAGCGAGCAGAGCGCCACTCCCTGCGTGTTTGGGCGGAGTGGCGCTCTGCTCTCATGATTCGCTCCCTCGGCGTGTTATTGGATTGGATCGGCGCTGACTTCGCGAATCATCCAGCGGTCATGGGACTTGTGGAAGACGAACGACACGGCGAAGCGCACCTCCTTGCCGTCCTCCCGCTTGAACACATGCGTGCCGGATACTCGCCAGTCGCCATGGTCGACAGGCTCCGCCTGGCTCAGGTCGAACTTCACGGTCTTCAGCGATTTATAGGCTTCGCGCGTCTTGTCCAGATACTCTGCTCCCTTGAACGACTGGCGCGTGTGGCCGCGAGAGAGCACGCCAATCGTCTCGTCGTCGGCAACGTGTCGCTCCAGGAGCACGATATCATTCTCGCGGAACGCCTTCTCGATGTCCGCAATCGCCGCCGTAAGCTCCGGATCCTTGGGAAGCACGGTTGGCCTGCGGTAGAGATAGTAATCGTTGTCGCCTGAACGGCTGGTCGGAACGGAGCTGGCCGACGGCTCTACATACACGGGATACGGGTCCGGAACATACACCGGATAGGTGTCAGGATACCAGTACGGGTAGGGATACCAGTACGATGGATAGTAATATCCGGTCCCAAAGCCGAATCCGAGGAATATCGACGGGCCGCCGCCATGGAAGTGGTCGCCATGGAAGAAGTGGCCGTGGTCGATATGCCCGAAGTGACTGCCAATCGACCCGCCGAAGTGACTCCCTCCGACGTGTCCGCCACCCAGCGAATGGCTGAATCCACCGGCGTGGCCGAACCCGCTGACGTGGCTGCCTCCCCCAAAGTGGCCGCCGCCTCCGAAGCCGCGTCCGCCACGCTGCGCCACAGCGCCGGATGACGCCAGAACAAGCAGTGCGGCAACGACAGCCGAGGTAATGAGCGGGCCGATGAGAGGACGCCCGGTAGTAACGCGAATCATAGCAAGGCCTCCTTTCTGGATCGCGGCTGGGGGATCGCCCGCGATATAGTTCGATTCAACTAGATTCTACGCACAAGAGACCCCGGTCGTTTCTTTCAATCGTCCGTTTCTCCTCTTCTCCCTGTCTCCCTGTCTCCCTGTCTCCCTGTCTCACTGTCTCCCTGTCTCCCTGTCTCCTTGTCTCACTGCCTCCCTCTCCTTGTCTCCCCGCTGCAAAGTCGGCTATAATCGGAGCGAGGAGAACTTCGTGAGCCTGGTGATTGCGGCCGCACAGATCAAGCCGAAGAAGGCAGACTACGCGCACAATCTGGCGAGGGTCGGCGAGATATTCGCCCAGCTAGATGATAGCGCCTCGCCACGCGTGGACGTGCTGGTCCTGCCGGAGACGGCCCTTTCCGGCTACTTCCTGGAGGGCGGAGTGCGGGAGGTGGCTAAGTCGCGGCAAGAAGTGTTCGCGGATCTCCTTCGCGTCTATCGGGAATCCACGAAGGCGGCGGGCGCCGCACTCGATATCGCGCTCGGCTACTACGAGCTACACGAGGGCATCTACTACAACGCTTCGATGTACGCCACGCTGACGGCGGAGGATGGAGGGCCGGTCGCCGCGGGAATCCGCCACGTCCACCACAAGTTCTTCCTGCCGACCTACGGCGTGTTCGACGAGAAGCGGTTCGTGGCGCGCGGCCGAACCATCGACGCGTTCGATACACGGTTCGGCCGTGCTGCGCTGCTCATCTGCGAGGACGTCTGGCACTCCGTTACGGCCACGATTGCAGCGCTGAAGGGCGCGCAGATCATCTACGTCATCAGCGCTTCGCCGGGCAGAGAGTTCGGCGGCGAGCAGGTCGGGAATCTCGCCCGATGGAAGCTGCTTCTGCCCGGCATCGCGGACGAGCACAATGTCTTCGTCGTCTACAGCGGGCTGGTCGGCTTCGAGGGTGGTAAGGGCTTCACCGGTTCCTCTTCAGTCATCGACCCGTGGGGCCGGGTCCGGGTGGAGGCGCCAGTGCTGGACGAATGCATCGTGCAGGCAGCCATCGACTTGGACGACGTCGCCATCGCGCGCTCCGGCTCTCCGCTGCTCGCCGACCTGGAGGCGACGCTCCCCGACCTCGCGCTTGAGCTGGACGCCATCGCCCGCAAGCCGCACGCAATCGAATAGGTTTCAACACATGAGGCTGAAGAAACTTAATGTCGAAGGATTCCGGTCCTTCAAGCGGCTTTCGTGGGAGCCGGGCGACCTAAACGTCGTCATTGGCCCGAACGCGAGCGGAAAGAGCAACCTACTAAACGCACTGGACCTTATTTCGGCACTTTCCGCGGGCCGTCTAAACTCGTGGTTCGTTCGGCAGGGAGGAATCGAATCACTCCTTTGGAACCGGGAATATCCGGGCATAGAAGTTTCTATAAACGCCAACTCAATATCAACCTTGCCACGCCTGTATGCGCTTACGTATCTCGTCGAAGTAAATGCGTCGATGCACGGGTTTTATAGCATTGACCGAGAAGAACTCGTTGGGAGTTATAAGGGCAAGCTTCACAAGCAGTTAGTCCGCAACACTGGCTCCCCGAGAGTCGAGGTTGTGAACGATCGGGAGGCTGACATTGTTTCCGTTATAGACGCGGTTGCTTACAATGAATCAGCCCTTTCGCAGCTTGGCGGTCCAACTTTGCAGAACCGTGCTGTTAATGGAATGCGCGCTGACCTCGCGAACATGGCGATCTATTCAACCCTCCGGACGGACGGTACCTCTCCGATACGGCAGGCATTCGTAACACGCCACGATGATGTCGTCGCCCGCGATGGCGAAAACTTTCCATCGGTATTGCACACCTTGTACGCTGGAGATCGCGACTTCAAGCGAGTTGTCAACGACGCGCTTTCCGCGGCGTTTGACGACTTTGAAGAGCTAATATTTGCCCCGTCTGCCAGCCAGCGAACAGAAATGCGAATCCGGTGGAAGACCTCGCGATTTGAGCCTTCAGCGACCGACCTTTCCGACGGGACATTGCGATTCTTGTACCTCCTTGCCGTATTGGCGAATCCGAATTCGCCACCAGTTATAGCTATTGATGAGCCAGAGACGGGGCTACACCCTTCAATGGTCTCGATTGTGGCTGGGTTGTGCGCCGAAGCTGCGCTGCGAACCCAGGTGATTGTTACAACACATTCCGACGAGTTCTTATCTGCAATGGGCGAGTATTCGCCCACCGTATCCGTGACCCACTGGGAGAATGGGGAGACGATGATTAAGGTTGTTGACCGCGACGAGCTGGCTTATTGGCGGAAGGAGTATTCATTAGGTTCCCTCTACCGGTCCGGTCAATTGGAGCAGATGGCGTGAGATTTGTGCTCCTTGTCGAAGGGATGACCGAAAAGCTGATAGTCGCAGCCTTTCTGAAACGATGGCTTGACCCGCGCTTGAATCATAGCGTAGGCATCAGGACCGAAGGGTTTGAGGGCTGGGCGGAGTTGGTAAAGGACCTTCCTCGAAAGGTTCCGATGTACTTGAATGATCCGGCGCGAGGTACCGACATTATTGCCGTAATTGCATTGTTGGACCTTTACGGACTTCAACTTCCGAATCAACCTGACGCGGAATCGATGACCAAGCGGTACGAGTGGGCGAAGAGTTACCTTGAATTGACCGTTAACAATCCCAGGTTTAGGCAATACTTCGCAGTCCACGAGCTTGAGGCCTGGTTGTTCAGTAAGCCGGACATATTTAGGCAAGACATCCTCAATCGGTTTCCCAAGAACTTGAAGCAGCCCGAAGAGATCAACTTTTCGGTACCGCCCGCCAAGCTGCTTGACAATACCTACATGGCCGCTCGAAATCAGCACTACCTTAAACCGAGGGATGGCAAGATTCTCTTCGCCAAGCTCGATCCCAACGTCGCGTACGAGAAGTGTCCCTATCTCAGGTTGATGCTCGACGACATGCTCCAGATGGCGAAGGATGCAGGCTTATGAGCGGCTTGCCCATCATCTCGATGCCGGAAACGGACCCGACGAGCGACGCGAATCTCGCGATAAACGCCGGGCTGCTGGCGGAGTGGCTGGTCGGGTTCCTTCAGGACGAGATTCAGCGGCGGCGGGGGTTCGCGAAGGCCATCGTCGGGCTGTCCGGCGGAGTGGATTCGGCGGTGACCGCCTTCCTCTGCGCGCGGGCGCTGGGTCCGGAGAACGTCCACGCCATTCGGATGCCGTACCGATCGAGTAGCCAGGAGAGCCTCGACCATGCGCAGCTCGTCGTAGACGCGACGGGAATCAACTCCCGCACCATCGATATTACGGACGCGGTGGATGGGTATCTCGCGTTCGAGCCGGACGCGGACGGCCGGCGGCGCGGCAACGTGATGGCGCGGATGCGGATGATCGTGCTGTTCGACCAGTCCGCCAGGCTGAACGCGCTGCCGGTCGGCACCGGCAACAAGACCGAGCGGATGTTCGGCTACTTCACCTGGCACGCCGACGATTCGCCTCCGGTCAATCCGCTGGGCGACCTCTACAAGACGCAGGTCTGGGCGCTCGGCCGCGAGCTGGGAGTGCCGGACGTCATCATCAACAAGCCGGCGAGCGCGGACCTCATCGTGGGGCAGACGGACGAGACCGACTTCGGCATCTCCTACCCGAAAGCCGACCGAATCCTGTACTACCTGCTGAAGGGGTTCACGGCGGAGCGGCTCGTGCGGATGGGATTCGCCGAGGCGGAGGTGAAGATCGTCAGGCAGAGGGTCGATTCGACGCACTGGAAGCGCCACCTGCCCACGACCGCGATGCTCTCCTCCACCTCCATCAACGACTACTACCTGCGGCCCGTGGACTATTAGGCTCAGACGCCGAGGCGGGCGGACATCTGCTCGAAGGGGGCGACTTCGTCGAGCAGCGTGGTCATGGTGTCCGTCTGGTAGACCACGTCCTCGATGTCGGCCAGAATCTGCTCCGGTGAACGGGCGCGAATCTCGTCGTTGATGAGGCCGAAAGTGTCCTGCACCAGCTCAAGCTGATGGTTCAAGTTGGTCAGGATCTTCGTAATCTTCCCCATGAACTCGCGGCGGCGCTCCAGCACGTCCTTGCGCTTCTCCAGCACCGCCTTCGTGTCCTCGTCCTGCTCCTTCGCGAGCGACTCCGCCACCTCCGCGAGTTCCTGATCAAACCACGCGACTATCTCGCCGGTGGCGCGCTGGACCCACTGGTCAGACGAATCGACCGGCGGGATGTAGGGAGGGGCAGACGGCTGCTGCTGCCTTGCGCCGGCGCGACGGTCGCGGACGTCGATCCGCTGGACCGGCGGCATGGCACGAGCGGGCTGCTGATTCGTGGTGTCGAGCTCGTCGCGGACCGAGCGCACATAGCTGCGGTACTGCGCGTCCTTCGAGGCGAAGAGAAGGAACTTCTCCAGCAGGTAGTCGAGCTTGCGGAGGACCTCCCGGAACCACGTGGCGTCGTCAGCCCCCTGCGTGCCGATCTGGAGGCGCATCGATTCCAGCCGCGAGAATCGCTGCTGCATCTCCGGCCGCAGCGTGGGTAGCACCTGATCCTTCAGCTTCTGTCTGCGCGTCTCGACCTCCGCGTCGTACCGCTTCGACAGCCGCGCCTCGTACCACTTCGAATCCGGCACGAAAAGCAGATACGCCGCCTCCGCAACCAATCCGGCCAGCAGCGGAATCGGCGTCAAAAGCGCCGCGCTGATAGCGACCACCGCCGCCAGACCGATGGTATTGAAACCCTCCTTAAAAGCAGAGGAGACCTTGTTATCCTTAGCCATAAGCGCAGACTGAAAAGCGGACTGGACCGCGAATAACGCGAATTTTCGCGAATGACGTCAAAGGCAGGACTCACCGCAGAGCCGCAGAGCACGCTGAGAGATTCACAACTCCCATTCGCGACAATTCGCGATATTCGCGGTTAACGCCGTTTGCCGTTATCCTGTAAATCTTGTAAATCCTGTCCAAGAGTCCATTCCGTTTACAGCTTCGGGAAGGCTTCTCGGATTTCGCGGAGGAGGTCCATGTACTCTTTCGTGTTCGAAATGCCCTCCTGCCACGCGAGGCCGCGCTCGCAGAGGTCGAACGTCTTCTGGATTCGCGCACCGGGGATGGGATTCCCCCGCGCGTCGCGGTCTCGGCCGAGGAGCCAGAGCGTGTCGCAGACTTCCAGCGCGGATTCGACGTCATGGGTGACGATGATGATGGTCTGGAGCTCGTCGGTGAGCGAGATCTCCCGGATGAAGCGGCAAACCTCAGCCTGCATCAGGAGGTCGAGGCCGGAGAAGGGCTCGTCCATCAGGAGCAGGTGCTCGCTGCACATGAACTGCTGGGCGATGGCGACGCGCTGCCGCTGGCCGCCGGAGAGCTGGGCCGGGTACTTGCGCGCGTGGTCCTTCAGGCCGAACCGGTCGAGCAGGTCTCTGGCACGCTCCTCCACCTTCGCGCGGGTCGTACGCTCCATCATACCCGCGACGACGAGGTTGGACCAGACCGTGCGATAGGCGAAGAGCGGGTAGTTCTGGGCGACAACGCCGACCATCCCGCGCTGGACCGGGATCGCCTCCTCTTCAAGGAGCACCTGGCCAGTGTCGGGCTTGTCGAGCCCCGCGAGGATTCGGAAGAGCGTTGTCTTCCCCATGCCGGACGGGCCGAGCAGGCCGACTACCTGTCCCTGCTTCACGCCCGGCCGGGTGATGTCGCGCACTTCCGCATTGACGTCCCGGAGAATGGGCGTGCCACCAAGCGTGACCGACACTCCCTCAATCTTGACGAGAATCGCCTGCCTGTCATAGGTGAGCGTGGACATCTATTTCCGCTCCAGCGTGAGGTCCGCGTACGGGCAGCATAGCCGCCGAATCGCGCCGATGGCGTAGTCCTGGAGCAAACCCACGGTCAGGATGACAAGCTGGATCGCGAAGACGCCCTCCAGCCGGAAATACTTGTTCTCGTTGAGCAGCGCGGTCCCGATTCCCCCTTCGCCGCGCACTACTCCCTCGACCATCGTCAGCATCATCCAACCGATGGCCGCGTTCTGGCGGAGGACCTCGAACGCCTTGTCCGCCGTACCGAGGATTACCACTTCCCATACGACGCGCCACTCGCTCATCCGCAGCGTGCGCGCGTGGTCGAAGTCACCCTTCGGAATCGTCACGATGACCGCGGCCATCGAGGTGACGAAAAAGACGGTCATCGAGCCGACCAGCATCCACGTCTTCAGCGGAGCGCCGCCGCCCACGATGAGCGTGAGAACGAACGTGAATCCAAAGAGGCTGAGGAATCGCCCCTTCGAGACGGCGGATACGATGGGCCGGAAGACCGGCAGAACGGTCAGATAGCAGAGCACGAGCGAGATGACGACCGTCCAGCCGAGCGCGATCAGGTTCAGCCTGTAGCTTGTGATCAGGTCCGGGCCCAGCCCCTCGTGCAGCCAGAGCCGCTGGAGGGCGTGGAGCACCTCTATTGGCCGCGGCAGCACCTTGAACGGCGAGTTTAGCCAAACCAGAAGAAATATCAGCGCCTCTCCCAGGATGATTCCGCGCATCACCGTGTGGGAGACGGCGCGGTTCGGCAGGAACGCGTTGACTATTCCCGTCAGGCGGGACTGGCGGTGGCCGATGTCGCCGTAGCGGAGCGCCTCGGAGCCGGTCGGCGCGACGCGGCGGTGCCGGTCGGGATCGGTCGAGGCGGGCTTCGTTGAGGGCAGCATGCTGGCGGTTGAGTCGGGTGTTTCGTTCATCGGTTCGGCCGGACGGCAGGGACAAACGTCCCTGCCGGGGATGCGTCCTTCGGACGGTTACGGGTTTATGCGATTCGTCGGATGAGGGCACAAGCGAGAATCACGACTCCTCGTCGACCTCTTCCCATTCGGGCCAAAGCCTGGAGGCGGCATGGTGCTGCTTCTGATTTTGAACATAGGCAACGACGCGCGGGACGTGTGAGCGACTGATACCAAACGCGGCATAGCCTCCCTGCCAGGTGAAAAGCTCTTCCAGTGCGAAAGTGTCGCGAACGAGATTCGAAGTCTCGCCTTTGAGGTGCTTGAGCAATACTGCAACCGCGATCGTGCTCGGCATCCTGATCGCGACGTGTACGTGGTCCTCGATTCCGCGGTGGCGAGCGGAGTACATCCACGCTCCCGCAGAATTTCCGCAAGCTTCGCGTAGACGGCCGACTCAATTGCCGGAAGCAGGAAAGGAGCGCGCCGCTTCGTCGCCCATACGGCATGCGTATAAGGCTCGACCTTGCTCTGGCGCATGTTATTCCTCACCGGATGCGCGGGCCGCCTGATTCCCTGCGCGCGGTCGCACGGGCAGATTATCCGACCCGCGACCGTATTACCCGTCCGAAGGACGCATCCCCGGCAGGGACGTTTGTCCCTGCCGTCATGCCGCGCTCCGTAGCACGACCTCGACGCGGCGGTTCTGGGCGCGGCCGGCTTCGGTGTCGTTCGGCGCGACCGGATTCGTCTGGCCGTGCGAGAAGACGGAGATGCGCTCCTTCGGGAAGTTGACCGGCGCCTGCGACTGGAGCCAGTTCTTCACGGCGAACGCACGCGCTTCCGAGAGCTTCATGTTGGCGTCCGCATTGCCCTGATTGTCTGTGTGGCCGTGAATCTCCACAATCGTTCCGCTGGCGACGAGCAGCTCGCGACGGAGCTGGTCGAGCACCTTGCGCGAATCACCGGCAAGCGTCGCGCGACCGGTATCGAAGTGGATATTCCACGATCGCTTGCTCAGCACCGGCCTGGGTGCAGATGACGACGGCGTGTACTTCGGTTTGATCGCGGCAATCTGAACCGCCGGCGCCTGCCTGGAGAGGTCCGCCATGTAGGACGTGTCGATGATCTGGTCCGCCGATGGATAATTCGGCAGGAGGCTTGAGTACTGCTGGTGCGCCACGTCGCCAAAGACCTTGTAGGTCGCCGCGACGAGGTTGGACGACCCTTGAACGAGGCCGAAGGAGAGGAGGCTGTCCGCGAGGTTGTTTACGCTGGAGCCGCCGAGGTCCACGGTCTGCCCGGTCGCATCCTTCTCCTGCGTTCCCTTGAAGTACTTCTCCCAGTAGTCCGCGCCGGAACCCTGCTCCTTGTAGACCGTCGCCGACACCTCCGACGCGCGATGGAGGGCCGCCTCGCTCGATTTCACGGCGTCCCCGCCCTCGCCGATGGCTTCCAGCATCCCCTCGACCAGCGGCCGGTTCTGCTTCATCCACTTGTCGATTCCAATGATGACGCACGGCATCTGCGAGCTGTACTCCTTCGTGGAGACGATGGAGACGAGACCGCCCTTCTTTTGCGCCACCTGCACGTCGCCCGGCGTCCAGGTGACGACGGAGTTGACGGTCACGTGCTTCATCTCGCCCGTCCGCTTGCCGTTGCGCACGACGGGCCGGTCCTCGGAGTAGCCCGCGATGTACTTCTGGCAGGCGTCGATGTAGTCGCTCGCGTTCACCCAGTTGAGCGCATCGGGGTCCCAGGTCTTCTCGTCCGGATTGTTGCGAAGACCGTTGTCGCCGAGCCACTTCTGCGCGATGTTCCAGTCGCCGTCGCGGAGGACGCCGGCGCAGAGCCCGCCTTTGGACGCCGAGGCATTCACCTTCCAGTCCGCTGGCCCCATGAACTTGTCCTCGCCGCGCGAATAGCCCGCGACGCCGACGATCTTCGCCTGGTATTCGGGCCCAATCTTTCGGAGCGTGTCGTTCAGGCCCTTCAGGAAGGCCGCGCCGCCGTCGCCCATGATCGTGACGAAGTGGACGCCGCGGGTCGGATTCGAGCTGCCGCGGCTCAGGTCGGTCGCGAAGGCGACGAGGTTCTCCTGGAGCTTGCTGTTGTCGTCCTGCCGGGACCACCTGAAGTTCACGCCGTGCTTGCACATGAGGCTTCCGCTGGTCGCCTGCGGTCCGCCATTCGCGAAGTGGATGCCCATCTGCGCGTTCCAGGCGTAGCCGAGCATGCGGACTTCGGGCTTGTCGGTGCAGCCTGCATCATTGCCGGGGAGG
>Ga0068855_100000346_pt1 | contig 57719 bp, 35 predicted proteins | sample KBSCornC52_FD_66592 | JGI IMG/M metagenome (GOLD analysis project Ga0068855, IMG submission 66592) | Corn rhizosphere microbial communities from Kellogg Biological Station, Michigan, USA - KBS Corn C5-2 | ecosystem: Host-associated > Plants > Roots > Rhizosphere > Soil ... | reverse complement strand
GATAAGATTCAGGAAAGATGATCATGGAAACACGATATTAAAAGATCCGGTAATTGAACATTTTGATCAGAAAAACGGATTAGAAAACGGTAGCATTTCAACTTTAAAAATAAATAAGGTTGACTATTTTATCACAGACACTATTTACCGGTTTAATGAAAACAAAAAACTGTTTTATAGGGATACATCTGACAAACTTATTTCTTCCGTCTATAAAATAATTCAAAATAAGTCAATCACCTCCTTTTTCCAGGATAAGTTGGGAAGAATCTGGCTGGGAATAAAAGGGAAATTATACATGGGTAGTTTCCAGCCCGATGGCTCTCTTACATGGGTATCAGCACCGTTCAATCAATTCTCGGATGAAGCAATAAGTTTTGTTTATGCGGAGAAAAATGGCATTACCTGGCTGGGTACAGGGTCTGGTATCGTTCATTATGACTTTAATAAGAAAAGCAGCAACAGCACCGCGTTTTCTGCCTTAGTGCGGCAGGTAACAATTGGAGCCGATTCCACCATCTTTTTTGGCAATAAGACTCACCAGTTAATCGCTCCTCACATAAATTATGAGAACAACTCCATCAAATTCAGGTTTGCAGCCACCAGCTACGAAGGGGAAAACAGTAACCGGTTCAAAACGATGCTGGAAGGTCTAGGTAAAAACTGGTCAGCCTGGTCTAATGAAACAATGAAAGAATATACCAACCTTTCTCCCGGAAAATATACTTTCAAAGTAAAAGCAATCAATAGAGCTGGTATAGAAAGCTCCGTTGATACTTATTCATTCGAGATATTACCGCCGTGGTACCGCACCTGGTGGGCTTATAGTTTATATGCCATCGCTTTTGGTCTTTTACTGTATGGATTTGTACGCTTGCAGAAGAAAAAAGTAATTGTAAAAGAACGGCAACACTCCCAAATAAGGGAAGCCGAATTAAAAGCAGACGCAGAAAATGAACGGCGTAAGAATATTGAACTCATCAGTGAAATGGGTAAAGATATTACGGCTTCTCTTTCCATCGGAAATATCATTAATACTGTGTATGTACATGTTAATAAATTAATGGATGCACCAGTGTTTGGTATCGGAATTTATAATAAAGAGAAGAACCAGCTTGAGTTCCCTGCGACGAAAGAAAAAAATGAAACACTGTCCTCTTACAGTTACGGATTAGATGATAAAAACCGGCCTGCGTGCTGGTGCTATAAAAACCAAAAGGAAATTGTGATGAATGATCTTCAGAAGGAACATCAATCTTATATTTCTGATATTCCTGAAGCTGCCGCTGGCGAAAACTCTGAATCAATGATCTATCTGCCCTTGATAAATAAAGGTAAGGCGATTGGTGTTATTACCGCACAGAGCTTTGGCAAAAATGCTTACACAGAATATCACCTGAATATCCTTCGCAGTCTTGCGACTTATACTGCGGTGGCGTTAGACAATGCGGATGCGTATGATGCGCTCAAATCTACCCAAAAGCAACTCATCCAGTCCGAAAAAATGGCTTCGCTTGGGGAACTCACAGCAGGCATTGCTCATGAGATACAAAACCCCTTAAACTTTATCAATAACTTTTCTGATGTAAACCAGGAATTGCTGATAGAAATGAAAGAGGAATTGGCAAACGGAAATGGGGAAGAGGCAATTGCAATTGCAAGTGATGTAATAGAAAATTCAAAAAAAATAAATCATCATGGTAAACGCGCCGATTCAATCGTAAAAGGGATGCTTCAACATTCCAGGAGCAGCAGCGGGCAAAAAGAACCAACAGATATTAATACTTTGGCAGACGAATATTTCAGGTTGAGTTATCATGGTTTGCGGGCAAAAGACAAGAGTTTTAATGCCACCATGAAAACAGACTTTGATTCATCAATCGGAAAAATAAACGTAATTCCTCAGGACATGGGAAGGGTTATTTTGAACCTGTTTAATAATGCCTTTTATGCGGTTAATGAATCCAAAAAACAACAACCGGGAACATATGAACCCACCGTTTCCGTCAGCACAAAGAAAATTGATGGCCATATTTCTCTTCATGTCAAAGACAATGGCAATGGCATTCCACAGAATATTGTTGACAAGATCTTTCAGCCTTTTTTTACTACCAAACCAACAGGAGAAGGAACCGGATTGGGATTGTCATTAGCGTATGATATTATAAAAGCGCATGGAGGAGAATTGAAAGTGCAAAGTAAAGAAGGTGAAGGGAGTGAATTTGTTATTCAATTACCTGTCTGAATCATTGATTAAAAGAATTGAAAGATTAGACAGAAGCGAGGAGAATAAAATAATTTGAATGTCTTACTTCCAATTTCCTATATTTGAAAATACCAAGGCTTTTATAAATGGGCAAACTGATTTTCTCTTTCCTTTTTATACTAGTGCCAAACATTAACCTGCACTGAATACGCGGGTTTTTCGAGGCCGGAGTTGCTAATCCTTCGAAGGTGTTACGAAAAATAGGACGTTTTCTTGCATCCACTATTTAATAAACACTTTGAATTTACCATCATTAATAAATGCAGTATCACCATTTGCTTTAAAAACAGTACCGGTGAAACTGCCTATGGCGATTCGTGTTTGATAAATAAAACTTTGGATCGTTACTGAAAGAGTTTTTTGAGGCTGGCTTATAAATATATTTTTTGGAGCATTATGATCATAATAATAAAACTCAACTTGGGTAGTTGTAAGATTATATCTGTCCTGATTTAGCGGCAGAGAAAAAAAAGCACCGATAACGAGCCCTGTATCGACAGAGCATTCTGAAGGGCCAAAAAAAGTTATATCCTTTTTTGTATCTCCTGCAAAAAAACCTGAATTGGTAGTATGTCCGCATACATAAGAATTACCTGTTTTAAAATTCCAACTTCCAACTGTCAACTCATCTGAAGGATTACATCTATTACAGGATGCAAAGATTTTAGTGGAATCGCCTGCAATTGTTGAATCTATTGGCGCGTTAATTATAAAAGCGGAAGTATCTGCTCCTTCGTTACTATATTCCTTTGCACAACCGGTATTTTGTAATAAAAGCATTGGTAAAGTGAAGAATAAAAAAAGCGAATAATATAATTTTGAAAACTTCATTACTGCCTTTTATAAAATGGGTGAATGAATTTAAAACCTACTCTCATTTTTAATAATGGATAAATGGAGAAAGGAAATTCAAAATTATGAAGTTCCCTTTGAAAAGAACATTTTTTTCCCCTTGCAAATCCTTTCATATTCACTCGACTCAAGAACCAGATAAGCTATGGATAGAACAAATAAGTGAAGAAAGATGGAACTACGCCGTGGTGAAATTGTAAAAGTCAAATTCTTAATTAATTTTTTTTGCTAAAACCGATTTTCATCCTTTACTTTGCACCTCAATGAAAAAAAATCTTCACATACATCATCATCATTTTTTATCAAAAGGTAAGCTGTGTTGATTTGTATGTAAAAATATATTCTCAAAAAAGGCTTGCTGAAAAGTGAGCCTTTTTTATTTTAAAAAATGAACAGATGCTAAAAATTGCGATTCAGAAATCAGGAAGGTTGTATGAACAATCTCTGCAACTTTTAAAAGAATGCGGAATAGAATTAAACAATGGAAACAGGCAATTGAAAGTACAGGCTTTTAATTTTCCGGCCGAAGCCTATTTCCTCCGCGATGATGATATTCCACAATATGTTTGTGATGGCGTTGCAGATATTGGTATTGTGGGAGAAAATGTTTTTTTCGAGAAAAATAAAGAAATCCAAATTGTTCGTAAACTTGGTTTTGGAAGATGCAGGCTCAGTATTGCGGTTCCAAAAAGTTTGAACTATTCAAGTGTAAAAGATTTAAATGGTTTAAAAATTGCGACTTCTTATACGGTTTTGCTGCAGAAGTTTTTGGAGGAGAATAATTTAAAGGCTGATATTCATGAAATTAGCGGGTCGGTAGAAATTGCTCCAGGTATAGGTTTGGCAGATGCCATTTGTGATTTGGTAAGCAGCGGCAGCACGCTCTTTACAAACAATTTAAAGGAAGTGGAAGTTGTTTTAAATTCTGAAGCAGCGCTTGTTGCTAATAAAAATTTAGATGAAGAAAATACGAAAATTCTGGATAATTTATTGCTCAGAATTGATGCGGTAAAAGCAGCAAAAAATTATAAATATATTTTGATGAATGCACCTGATCATCAGCTGAAAAATATTTGCGCTTTATTGCCGGGAATGAAAAGCCCTACCATTGTTCCTCTTGCAGAAAAAGGGTGGAACAGCATACAGAGTGTTGTAAATGAAGATGATTTCTGGCAGGTAATTGAAAAATTAAAAGTGTTTGAAGCAGAAGGAATTCTGGTGGTGCCAATTGAAAAAATGATTTCGTGAAAAAGTTTCGCAAAAACCAAGAAGGGGTATTAAGAGATTTCTTCTAATGAGAAACTGGATAAAACCTTATTGGTAAAAAAAGTAAAAATATATGAACTCAATTATCATAAATCCTTCCCGCGCTGACTGGCCTGAGTTAGCAACGCGGCCACAAATCAATTCGCAGAATCTTGAAAGAACGGTATTAGAAATCATTAATACGGTAAAGGCCCAGGGTGATGTTGCTGTTAAAAATTATTCTATACAGTTTCATGGTTTTGCTCCGCACTCTTTATGGGTAACGGAGGAAGAAATTGCAGAATCATCAAAAAAAATTGATAAGGATTTAAAAAAATCTATTGTTCTTGCGAAGAAAAATATTGAAAAATTTCACAAGCACCAGTTAGAAAAAATAAAAAAAATTGAAACTTCTTCCGGTGTTGTTTGCTGGCGCAAAAGTGTAGCTGTTGAAAAAGTTGGTTTATATATCCCGGGAGGAAGCGCACCATTATTCTCTACATTATTAATGCTGGCAATTCCTGCACAAATAGCAGGTTGCCAAAATATTTTGGTAACCACTCCTGCAAACAAAAATGGGGATGTGGACGACGCTGTTTTATTTGTTGCAAAAACTCTGGGAATCACAAATATTTATAAAGGCGGCGGCGCACAGGCAATAGCTGCCATGGCTTATGGAACACAAACGATAGAAAAAGTGGAGAAAATTTTTGGGCCGGGGAATCAATATGTAACTGCTGCAAAAAAAATGGTAAACATCGACGGGGTTGCCATTGATATGCTTGCAGGTCCCAGCGAGGTAGCCATTTATGCTGATGAAACCTGTGTGCCTGAATTTGTGGCTTCAGATCTCCTGAGCCAGGCAGAACATGGAGGAGACAGCCAGGTTGTTTTGGTCGCAACAACCGAACAAATAATTGAAAATGTTATTTCTGAAATTCATCTGCAACTGCCTGAACTTCCTAGAAAAGAAACCGTCGAAAAAAGCTTTCTAAACAGAAGATTACTGGTGATAGAAAATACCAATGAAGCGTTTGATTTTTTAAATGAATATGCACCGGAACATTTGATCATTGCTTCTGAAAAGGCAGATGAACTTGCTGAGAAAGTGCAAAATGCAGGAAGTGTATTTTTGGGTAATCTTTCTCCTGAAAGTGCCGGTGATTACGCTTCCGGAACAAATCATTCATTACCAACTAATGGTTTTGCAAAAACATTTAGCGGTGTTTCAGTGGATAGCTTTGTAAAGAAAATTACCTTTCAAAAATTGAGTGCCAAGGGAATTAAAAATATTGGAAAAGCTGTAGAGAATATGGCTGCCGCCGAAGGCCTGGCAGCGCATAAAAATGCAGTAAGTATTCGTTTAAAAAAAATAAAGGATGGAAAAATTTGATGTCGAAAACCTCGTGAGGGAAAACATAAAAAAATTAAAACCTTATTCTTCTGCAAGAAATGAATATCGCGGCGATGCAGAAGTTTTTATTGATGCAAATGAGAATGCCTATGGTTCGCCTTTTGAAGAAAATTTCAATCGTTATCCTGATCCTTTGCAATGGCAATTAAAACAACAGATTTCAAAAATAAAAGGTGTGCCGCCACAAAATATTTTTATTGGAAATGGAAGCGATGAAGTAATTGATCTGGCATTCAGGATTTTTTGTGAACCCAAAAAAGATAACATCGTTATTTGCCCGCCTACTTATGGAATGTACAAAGTGTGCGCAAATATTAATGATGTTGAAGCGCGTGAAGTCTTGCTGACATCCGATTTTCAATTAAATGTGGAAGCGATTTTATCTGCAGCGGATGAACACACAAAATTGCTTTTTATCTGTTCGCCGAACAATCCAACCGGAAATGATCTGAACAGAATGCAAATAGAACTATTGCTCAATAATTTTCCCGGAATCGTTTTGATTGATGAAGCATATATTAATTTTTCAATGCAAAAAACCTTCATTGCTGAATTAGTAGAATACGAAAACCTGGTGGTAATGCAAACGCTTTCAAAAGCATGGGGGCTTGCAGGATTGAGGCTGGGACTGGCCTTCGCTTCAGAAATCATCCTCGATCTTTTTAATAAAGTGAAACCTCCTTATAATATCAATCAATCCTCACAGCAGATTGCAATAAAGGCGCTGGCAAATATTAAAGAGGTAAATAACAACATTAAAAATATCGTGGAGCAAAGAAATTGGGTTCATGATGAATTGCAACAATTTAAGTTTGTACAAATTATTTACTCTTCAGATGCAAATTTTATCCTGGTGAAAGTGGACGATGCTGATAAACTTTATCATTATTTATTGATGAACCGCATCATTGTTAGAAACAGAAGTAAGGAACCTTTGTGTGAAAATTGTATCAGGATAACGATTGGCACTGAGGAAGAAAATCAAAAATTAATTAATGCTTTAAAAAATTATGCCTAAGAAATTCTTATTTATTGACCGTGATGGTACGGTCATCATGGAACCGCCTGTTACCAACCAGTTGGACGCTTTTTCAAAACTTGAATTCTATCCTCATGTGTTTGAATATTTGATTAAAATCGTAAAAGAACTGGATTACGATTTGGTGATGGTAACGAACCAGGATGGATTGGGAACAGATACTTTTCCCGAAGATGCGTTCTGGCCGATTCAAAATTTTGTGATCAAAACTTTTGCAAATGAAGGAATTGTTTTTTCAGAAGTTTTGATTGACAGAACCTTCCCGCATGAAAATAAAAATACGCGTAAGCCTGGTACCGGTATGTTGAAACATTATTTTGATGGAGAGATATATGATCTTCGAAATTCCTTTGTCATAGGCGACAGGCTTACCGATGTGGAACTAGCGAGGAATCTTGGATGCCATGCAATCTTTATCAATAATTACCAGGAATTGGGAACCGGGGAGATCACGGTTTCAAAAGAAGATTTAAAAAATGTAATCGCTCTTGAAACACAGGAGTGGGAAGAGATTTATAATTTTCTGAAACTGCCGCAAAGAAAACTTTCTCATCAGAGAAATACAAATGAAACAAAAATTGATGTTGAAATTAATCTCGATGGCAATGGAAAAGCCGACATTAAAACCGGTTTGGGTTTTTTTGATCACATGCTTGAGCAAGTTGCCAAACATTCGGGAATGGATCTGAAAATTCATTGTGGTGGCGATCTTCATATTGATGAACATCATACGATTGAAGATGTGGCACTCGCTCTTGGAGAAGCAATGCTTCGGGCATTAGGCGATAAACGCGGAATAGAAAGATATGGTTTTTTGTTACCAATGGATGATTGTTTGGCGCAGGTTGCCATTGACTTTGGTGGCAGAAGCTGGCTTGTGTGGAATGTGGAATTTAAAAGAGAAAAAATTGGAGAAATGCCTACAGAAATGTTTTATCATTTTTTTAAATCATTTTCTGATGCCTCCAAATCCAATCTCAATATCAAAGCCGAAGGAACGAATGAACACCATAAAATTGAGGCGATTTTCAAAGCATTTGCCCGGGCAATTAAAATGGCAATTTGCCGGGATCCTTTAAACAATTCTTTACCAACGACGAAAGGAATTCTATGAACGTAGCAATCATAAAATACAACGCCGGTAATGTACAAAGTGTTTTGTATGCCTTACAGCGGTTAGGCATAAAGGCAATTGTAACCGGTGATACTGATGAAATTATTTCTGCAGATAAAGTTATTTTTCCCGGTGTTGGAAATGCAGCTTCTGCAATGGAATATTTAAAAGAAAAAAAGCTGGATGAATTGATTGTAACATTAAAACAACCGGTATTGGGAATTTGCCTGGGCCTGCAGTTGTTGTGCAATTTTAGTGAAGAAGGAAACACAAAATGCCTTGGTGTTTTTGACTGTGCAGTAAAGAAATTTGATGACACTGTTTTTCAAAATAAAAACCTGGTACCTTATAAAATTCCGCATATGGGATGGAATACAATTTCTGATCTTTCTTCCCCATTAATGGAAGGAATTACAGAAAGCTCTTTTGTATATTTTGTTCATAGTTATTACGCACAACTTTCGCCTGAAACAATTGCTACCACTGATTATATCAATACTTTCAGTGCTGCCATGCAAAAGAATAATTTTTTTGGAGTTCAGTTTCATACTGAAAAATCCGGGGTAACGGGAGAACAAATTCTTTCTAATTTTTTAAAAATAAAATAATGGAAATCATTCCGGCAATTGACATTATTGATGGCAAGTGTGTTAGATTAACGAAAGGTGATTTTGAAAAGAAGGTGATCTACAATGATGATCCGTTGGAGGTAGCAAAAAGCTTTGAAGGTGTTGGAATAAAAAGATTACACATTGTTGATTTGGATGGCGCCAATTGGCAACCCTTGAAGAATATAAAAATCCTTGAAAACATTTCAAAAAATACTTCACTCATTATTGATTTTGGAGGTGGTATAAAAACAGTTGAAAATGTTTTAAGGGTGTTTAATGCCGGCGCATCAATGGTGAGCGTTGGAAGCCTTGCTGTAAAAGATCCGGTTTTATTTTTTCAAATGATTAATCAGTTTGGAGCGGAAAAATTTTTGCCGGGAGCCGATGTGCTTCTGAAAAAAATAAAAATACATGGATGGAAAGAAGAAACAGAAATTGGTGTTTTTGATTTTATAACCGGGATTATTTCGAAAGGAATTAACCAGGTATTTTGTACGGATATTTCTAAGGACGGGATGATGGAAGGGCCGTCATTAGATTTGTATAAAGAAATTTTATCAAAATTCCCTTCACTACATCTTATCGCAAGCGGCGGTATTTCGTGCTTTGACGATTTGATTATTCTGAAAGAAATTGGCTGCAGTGGTGCTATTGTTGGGAAAGCGATTTATGAAGGAAAAATTCAGTTGTCACAATTAAAATCCTTTATATCGTAACTTTGAGTGTGATTCCTGCAAATCAAATAATACACCTTTCTCATCGAGCTTTCCGGGATGTAGATGTTAAGCAGCTTAATTATGAAAAGCAAGCGGATGGCATTATAGTAAGAGTTTTGGATAGAGGAAGTTGGGAAAATGTACTGAGGTTGTCGTGTATTATGGAAATGAAATAGTAAAAAAACACTGCCGGATGCCTTGTCTCATTGAAAAAACAATTCTATATGCATCAAATTTTTTTAAAATTCCTTTATCTTATTTTAAATGCTCTACTACCAAACAGTATCACCCGATCTTATAGGTGTTTTAAAAAAATTAATCCAATTAGAGGAGTTGAAGTCTTTCCGTTTAGTTAGTGGCACTTCACTGGCATTGCAAACAGAATATCGGCAATCTATTGATATTGATTTGTTCACCAGTGGAAATAAAAGAAAAACAAATAATGCTTGCAAAAAGAATTATACCCTGCCTCGATATTAAAAATGGCAGAACCGTTAAGGGGATTAACTTTGAGAACATTCGTGATGCCGGTGATCCTGTTGAGCTTGCTGTATATTATTCACAGCAAGGCGCTGACGAATTGGTTTTTTTAGACATCACTGCGACGGTTGAAAAAAGAAAAACGCTGGTGGAACTCGTCAAAAAAATTGCTGCCAATATCAATATTCCTTTTACCGTTGGCGGTGGTATTTCTTCTGTTGAAAATGCTTTTGAATTATTGCAAAATGGCGCCGATAAAATTTCGATAAACACTGCCGCTTTTAAAAATCCGGAGATAGTTCATTTAATGGCAAAAGAATTTGGAAGCCAGTGTGTAGTTTTGGCAATAGATACCAAAAAGGAAAGCGATGGAAACTGGTATGTTTATCTGAATGGAGGAAGATCAAAAACGGAAACTCTCGCTTACGATTGGGGTAAGCAGGCAATTGACCTTGGAGCAGGAGAAATTCTTTTGACCTCCATGAATAATGACGGAACAAAAGATGGATTTGCTGAAGATATCACTTCTGTTTTTGCAAAAACATTTTCCGTTCCTGTTATTGCTTCAGGAGGTGCAGGAACGATGAAACATTTTGCCCAAGTATTTACCAACGCGAATGCCGATGCGGCGTTAGCAGCAAGTGTATTTCATTTTGGAGAAATAAAAATCACTGAACTGAAAAGATTTTTAGCTGAGCAAAATATCAATGTCAGGATTTCGAAAAATATTATTTAAATAAAAAAAAAGAAAAACAGGAATTGCAATTATTTGTTCGTTTACCGGTTTGATCGGCACAGCCAATTGATGATAATTTATAAATTCATGGCGATACTTTCCGGGTAAATCAGGGTAATCCGTGGCAAAACTTATTATTGTGAATTCGTGTAATTCGCGGCAACAAAATGAAAAAAGACTATACCGATTTTGTAAGAAGAATTGATTTTTCAAAATCAAAATCCGAAACTGTTCCGGCAATCATCCAGGACTCTGCAACCAATGTGGTTCTGATGCTTGGCTACATGAACAAAGATGCCTTGCTTGAAACTATAGATTCACAATTGGTAACCTTTTACAGCCGCAGCAAGGGGCGCTTGTGGGTAAAAGGTGAAACCAGTAAAAATTATTTGCATGTCGTTGATATAAAAACCGATTGTGATTTTGATACTTTATTGATCAAAGCAAAACCTGATGGAAACGTTTGTCACACTGGCGCCGAAACATGTTTTAATGAAGAAAATTCAGGTAATGATTTTTTGCGCAACCTGGAAAAAATTATTGAAGGAAGAAAAAATAGACCGGTTTCCGGTTCTTATACTTCCACTTTATTTAAGGAAGGCATCAACAGGATGGCTCAAAAAGTAGGCGAGGAAGCAGTTGAATTAATTATTGAAGCAAAAGATAATAACAACAAGCTTTTTATGAATGAAGCCGCTGACCTGATGTTTCATTACCTCGTTTTATTGCAGGCAAAAAATAAAATGCTGGATGATGTGATAGAGGTTTTAGAAAAAAGACACAAAAACCAGAAGTAAGAATCATTTTCCTTTTTATTTAAAAGGAGTTTCTCTGTCCAGAATAAGTGCTCAGAATTCTCTTTATTGCCAGCATATAGTTAAGGGATAATATTCTAAATTCCTTGCTTTCAATTTATTCACATTTCCTACACAATTAGAGCTGCAGAATCTTAAAATTCATTTCCACTATTTACATTGCATCCTGTTCAAAAAATATAAAAAATAATGGCACAATATGGACGGACATGGTGGGGTGGACAATGGCTTAAAGCGATTGACAGGATTGACTTTTCTAACAGACTTCCACGCGGAAGAAACTATGCAAATACCGGCAAGGTAAATTCTATAAAGATCACCGAGAATACTATAAAGGCGAAAGTTGCCGGCAGCCGCGCCAAGCCTTATGATATTACCATTGTAGTGCCTCCTTTTTTTGAAGAAGAGCAAAATGTTTTAATAGAAAATATCAGGAATAATCCATTGCTGCTTTCGCAGTTATTAAACAGGCAATTGCCGCAGGAATTATTATCTCTAGCTGAAGCTAAAGGCATCAAAATATTTCCGGAAAGCTGGCAGGATATCAAACTAAATTGTTCTTGCCCTGATTGGGCCGTACCATGCAAACATCTGGCTGCTGTTATTTACACCATTGCCAATGAAATAGATCAAAATCCTTTCATGGTTTTTAATCTTCACCGGTTTAATTTGCTGGAATCACTTTCTGAATCTCAACTGAAACTTGAGGATTTGCGAACCGAAAAAATATACTCTTTTGAAGATTGTATTGCAGTTGTAAAAAATGAACATTTAAAAGAAAATCCGGATGAAAATACAAAAAATGAAATGCCTGATTTTTCTTTGATTGAAAACCTTTTACCTACGCTGCCATTGCTTTTCACGGCCAATCCACTGTTCTTTGATAAAGATTTTAAACCGGTTATTCAAAATAATTATAAACAGCTTTCCCGTTATCAGCAGAAGTACATCAGTAACTTAAAAACTCAAGAAATCCGACTCTCTAATGATTACCGGTATTATGATTATTCTTTTGTTTTTAATGAAGCGGCGTGTGCCGGAATAACAGCAACTGACCCTGAACAAAACGAATATAAAATTTCATTGAATGATTTACTGGTGTTGCTGGCAGCAACAGAAAGTAAACATTTGGAAAGTTATTCTCCATCTTTTATTTTTCTTTATCAGAGTTTTCATTTTTGTAATGTGCTGACTGAACGTGCTGCGTTGCTTCCCCGTTTATTTGATACGCAAAAGGGAAAATATAAAATCCAGTGGATTCCGGCATTATTAAATGCAAGTGTGAAAAAGGTTTTTAACGACTTATTGACATGGTATCCTGATAATCTGGTCTTGCTTGATATAAAAGGAACAGGAAAAAAAGGAACAACAAGAATTAAATTTAAAAACTCAAAACCGGAAGAAGCTCAAACTCTCATTTGCAGCCTGTTTGCAAATTCGTTTGTGCATAACTGTTATAACAAAGTTTGGCGAACGAATAAATCTTCAAACGAAAACGATTCTAAAATAATGGAATTGTTTTTTGATGATTCCATCCAGGAATTCAAATCGTTTTCCGAAAAAGAGATGCCGAATACCATTCAGCTTTGGCTCAACAGGTTTTATCTCAGTAAGAAAGATTTTTCTCCTGTATTGCAGGTGAAAGAAAAAGGCGAAAATAACGGCTTTGAAGTCGAGGTGCTGGTGAAAGATAATGTAGCGCCTATGCATCCTGTGGAATCATTGTATGAGTTTATGAATGCAAATTCAGACAAGCAATATTCTGCATTGAAAGATGTACAGCTTTTATCACATTATCTGCCCGGGCTTGATGAAATTATTGCATCAAAAGGAACAAAAAAACTAAACTATTCCACTGAAACTTTTGCAGAAGTACTGACCGCAATTTTACCCGCGATCCGGTTATTTGGTATTCAAACATTATTGCCCAAAAGCCTGCAACATCTTTTGCGGCCTCAGGTTTCCATGGCGCTAACCATAAAAGGGAAAAATAAAAGTTACTTGTCTGTTGCAGAATTAATCGATTTTGACTGGAGGATAGCGATGGGCGATACTTTTTTGAGCAAGGAAGAATTTATTCGTATATCTAAACAATCTTTGGGCCTTGTAAAAATTCGCGATCAATATGTAATAATGAATCAGGAAGATATTGAAAAAGTGATAAAAAAATTAACCACACCTTCTGCTCCGAAATCTTTTACATTGTTACAAGCGGCTTTAAGCGGGGATTACGAAGGCGCACCGATTCAAATAGATCAATCATTAAAAGATAAAATAAATGATATTCTAAAAGCAGATAAAATTGTATTACCCAAAAATATTCATGCTGATTTACGGCATTACCAGGAGCGCGGCTATGGCTGGATGTATAAAAATGCTCAACTTGGTTTGGGTTCTTTGCTTGCAGATGATATGGGATTGGGAAAAACCTTGCAGGTAATTACCACTTTGCAAAAATTCAAAGAAGAAGGATTATTAAAAAATCAACCGGCTTTGGTGATTGCTCCTACCACATTATTGAGCAATTGGAAAGCAGAAATAGAAAGATTTACACCGAAATTAAAAGTTACTATTTTTCATGGCGCACAAAGAAAGTCGGTGTTTACAGAGAGTGATGTAATTATCACAACTTATGGGATTGTACGCACGGAAAATGAAAAATTAACAAAGCAAAAATGGTACGCTTTAATCATTGATGAGGCCCAGAATATTAAGAACGCTGACATCGCCCAAACAAAATCTGTAAAGAAGATTAATGCTGCTGTAAAGATTGCCATGAGCGGCACTCCGGTAGAAAACAGGCTGATGGAATACTGGAGTATTTTTGATTTTGCCAATCCCGGCTATCTAGGAAATACCAATTGGTTTAATGAAGAATATGCAAAGCCAATTGAAATAAACCAGGATAAAAAACGGCTGGAAAAATTCAGAAAAATCACTTCACCTTTTATTATGCGCCGGGTAAAATCGGATAAAAGTATTATCAGCGATCTGCCGGATAAAATTGAAAACAATCAATATTGTAACCTGGGAAAAGAGCAAGCGTCGTTGTATAAAACAATTACAACTGATATTCTGAAGGAAGTGGAAATCGCTGAAGGAATTAATCGCCGCGGATTGATTTTAAAACTTCTGGTAACTCTAAAACAAATCTGCAATCACCCCGTACAATATTTAAAGAATAATGAAACACCGCAACCTGAACAATCGGGAAAAATGATGTTGCTTTTTCAGCTGCTGGAAACGATTTATGAAACCAATGAAAAGGTGTTGATTTTTTCTCAATACAAAGAAATGGGCAGTTTATTAAGTACTATGATCCATGAACATTTTGGAAAAAAAGCCTTGCAATTGCATGGTGGCAGTTCAAGGAAAGAGCGTGATGAAATGGTGCAATCTTTTCAAAATAATCCATTGAGTGATACATTTATATTGAGCTTAAAAGCTGGTGGAACGGGGCTTAACCTCACTGCTGCCAACCATGTAATTCATTTTGATCTTTGGTGGAATCCTGCAGTAGAAGCGCAGGCAACCGACCGTGCATTCCGTATTGGTCAGAAAAAAAATGTGATGGTTCACCGGATGATAACCAAAGGAACATTAGAGGAAAAAATTGACGACATGTTGCGAAGCAAAAAACAATTAGCGAATCTTACAGTAGCGAACGGAGAAAAATGGATCGGTGAATTAAGTGATAAGGAAATAAAGGATTTGGTGAAGTTGGGCAGCTGATTTAAAATGAAATAATACTTCCCTTTTTTCCTACAGTAAACAAAGAAATCTTTCGAATCCTGGTTTTATTTTCTTATTCATCTTTTTCCTTTTTAATTGCTGGTACATTTTCTTTTGAATCAAAGCGAACACAATCTGCTGTAAATTTTTTTGCGACTTCAAAATTGTATCCAGAAAAACATTAAATTGTGTAATAATTTTTCCATGGAAATTTAAATAATTTCTTCTGCAATTGAGATGAATCGAGTCTTATGAATAAGCAGAATAACAAAAAAAATAAAGGTGGTGATGAGAACAACAGGTTTACGCCGGCATCGGGTGTAGCACGCAATTTGAGCGACTTTACCACTACTTCCGATGTTCTGAAACTAATTCCTTTATCAATTATCATTGGTGTATTTGGTGCTTTCATCGCCCTGATTCTGCTGGACCTTATTGCATTGATTACCAATGTTTTATATTACCAACATTTTGGTCTCAATCTTGTTTCGCCTCGCAATAATACACTTGGATGGCTGGCAGTTTTAATTCCGATGGCTGGTGGTTTGGTTGTTGGTTTTATGGCTCGTTACGGGTCAGAAAGAATTCGTGGCCATGGAATTCCCGAAGCAATGGAAACGATTCTTGTTGGCGGAAGTAAAGTTGAGCCAAAATTAACCATCCTTAAGCCCGTTGCCAGTGCGATTAGTATTGGAACCGGCGGACCTTTTGGCGCTGAAGGCCCGATCATCTTAACAGGTGGTGCTGTCGGATCTGTGTTGGCGCAATTTTTAAGCCTTACAGCGATTGAGCGCAGAAGTTTGTTGGTTGCCGGCGCTGTTGCTGGCATGAGTGCCGTGTTTGGAACTCCGATAGCAGCAGTAATACTCGGAGTAGAATTGCTTTTGTTTGAATGGAAACCACGTTCTTTTATACCTGCTGCTATTGCGAGCATAATCGCAGATGCAATGAGACATTGGTTTGTTGCGGAAGGATGGATGCGGCCAGAACCATTGTTTCCTGTTACTAAAATTGTTCCTTTAGCAACAACAGGTTTATTTGATGCTGTGATTTTAGGAATCGTTTGCGGAGGAATGGCATGGCTTCTTACGAAAGCAGTTTATGGTGCGGAAGATGCTTTTAGAAAATTACCCATTCATTGGATGTGGTGGCCAGTTATAGGTGGATTAATTGTTGGCATTGGAGGTGTTATTGAACCTCATGCCCTGGGAGTAGGCTATGATACTATCGCAGATGAGCTTGCCGGAAACCTTGCTGCTACTACATTGGTAAGCATTTTTGTTGTCAAATTAATTATCTGGGCTGTTGCTCTTGGCTCGGGAACAAGTGGCGGAATTCTTGCTCCGATTTTAATTATGGGCGCGGCGTTGGGAGGTTTGTTAGGATTGGTTTTCCCTGGAAAAATTCCGGAAGAATGGGCATTGCTGGGAATGGCCGGAGCTCTAGCCGGTGTGATGCGGTCACCCTTTACTTCCATAGTTTTTTGTTTGGAACTCACTCATAATACCGATTTATTTCTTCCTCTTTTAATAACAGTAACGTTGGCGCATTTATTTAGCGTACTTACTTTGAAGCGCTCTATTCTTACAGAAAAAGTGGCGCGACGGGGCTTTCATGTTTTAAGAGAATATGCTGTTGAACCGCTGGAAGTTTTGTTTGCAGAAGATGTAATGTCAACGAACGTGCTGACGATCAGAACGGGAACGACAATGGCCGAAGCAAAAGAAATGATACAAGCACAACCCCATCTGCGCAAACAACGTTTGTTGCCTGTTGTTAATCTTGAAGGAATCATTCTCGGCGCTATTTCATGGCAGGACGTTTTGGAAAAAGCCTTACAGGAGCAGCTTTCCGGTACTGTCGATCATTTTATGAGAAATGATATTGTCACAACTTATCCGGAAGAATCCCTTCGTTCAATTGCAGATAAAATGGCTGCCAATCATGTTGGTGTTCTTCCTGTTGTTGACAGAAAAATCAAAGGAAAACTTCGTGGTTTGATTACACAATATGAACTTCTGGAAGCACGTGATCGGATTTTACAGGAAGAGCGCAAGCGCGAACGGATTTTGAAAATGTGGTCAATTTACCGGTACGGAAGCCATAATTCATCAGGTATTTCTCAGCCATCATCTTCAGATGAAACAGCTATTTAAATAAATATTTTAAATCACAATAAACAAAGAAAAAAGAACATCCAAAATTCCTCCAACAATTTATTTGATTTCTGTTTTTCTGTAAGGAGGCTTTATTTTTACAATGTGCTGCTCGGGTAAATCCTGTTATTTATATCCAATTTTAAATCAAAGAATGAAAAAAGGAAGATTAGAAGCATTTAGCGATGGTGTCTTTGCAATACTCATTACCATTATGGTTTTAGAATTGCATGTGCCGGAAGGAAATACTTTCGAAGCACTGAAACCCTTGCTGCCAAAGTTTATCAGCTATGTTCTGAGCTTTACCTATGTTGCAATTTATTGGAACAATCATCATCACCTTTTTCAAATTGTAGAACAGGTAAACGGGAAAGTGTTATGGTATAATACTCTTTTACTATTCTTTATTTCACTCGTTCCTTTTGTTACAGCATGGATGGGGGAGAATCACTTTAGCGCATCACCGGTTGCGTTGTATGGAATCGTTTTATTAATGTGTGGAACTGCATATTATTTGCTTTTGCATTGCCTTGTCAGGCTTCACAATTCTCAATCCTTGCTTGCAAGATCTATTGGCACAGATTTCAAAGGAAAAATATCTGTAGCAATTTATGCCGTCGGAATTGTGCTTTCGTTTTATAATTCATGGATCAGTTTTGGATTGTATTGTTGTGTTGCTGCCATCTGGTTTATTCCTGATAAAAGAATTGAAAAACGAATTGTATGAATTAGTAAATCTTATTTATATTTATCACTCATCTTTAAAAAACTTTTCCTTCATACACCTATAAAAATCAATACTGACATGGCTTTTAAGAAAATCTTATTTGGCTCGATCTTATTTTTAATTGCATGCAATCAGCATTTGCAGAAAAATATGCAAAAAGAAAATGTTCAAAATAATCCCGCAATAAATTTTTCTCTGGAAGGACGTACGCCACTTGTATATTCAACCATTGAAGGAACAAGCGATAAGATTAGTTTAACTGATACATTGAGGTTTGAGAGTCATTCCCAGCCATTGGAAACAGAGATTTGCGTTTTCGTAGATCCGAATCACCAGTTTCAAACCATTAGGGGATTTGGCGGCGCTATCGTTGATGCATCGGCAGAAACTTTTGCGAAATTATCAAAGGAAAAACAGGAAGAACTTCTAAAGAAATATTACGATCCTGTTGACGGTATTGGATATAATGTAGTTCGCACAAATATCAATAGTTGCGATTTTTCGAGTGACACTTATAATTACATTCAGGATTACGATAGTTCTTTAAGCACTTTTTCTGTAAAACATGATGAACAATTCAGAATTCCTTTATTGAAAAAAGTGAATGAAAAACTAAACGGAAAAATGTTTTTGTTTGCCAGTCCATGGAGCCCGCCGGCATGGATGAAAACCAATAATGACATGCTTCACGGGGGGAAACTGAAAAGAGAATATTACCAGTTATGGGCAAATTATTTTGTAAAGTTTATAAATACTTATGAAAATGCCGGTCTTCCAATTTCAGCAGTATCTGTTCAAAATGAACCGATGGCTACCCAGCGTTGGGAGTCTTGTATTTTCACTGCAGATGATGAGCGTGATTTTATTAAAAATAATTTGGGGCCAACTCTTGCAAAAAATCATTTGAACAAAAAAATAATTGCATGGGATCACAACCGCGACCTGATGTTTCAGCGTGCGAGTGTTTTGCTGGACGATGTTGATGCAGCAAAATATATCTGGGCGATCGGTTTTCATTGGTATGAAACATGGACAAAGTCCGCTCCGCTTTTTGATAATGTAAAACGGGTTCAGGAAGCATTTCCAAATGTCAACTTAATGTTTACAGAAGGTTGCAAAGAAAATTTTGACTACAATAAAATTATGGATTGGAGTCTCGCAGAACTTTATGGAAATAATATTTTGAATGATCTGAACAATGGCATCACAGCCTGGTGCGACTGGAATATTTTATTGGATCAAACAGGCGGTCCCAATCACGTCGGTAATTTCTGTTACGCACCTGTGATCGCCGATACAAACACGGGTGAAGTTTTTTATACCAATGAATATTATTATATCGGGCAGTTTTCTAAATTCATCCGGCCGGGAGCGAGAAGAGTAAGCACTTCAAGCAATCGTGATATTTTACAAGCCACTTCATTTATCAATGAAGATGGCAAGCTTGCTGTTGTCGTTATGAACAGAACGGACAATCCAATTGCGTATCATTTGTGGATCAACGGACAATGGGCAAAAGCGGTTTCGAAAGCGCATAGTATCGCTACGGTTTTGATGTGATTTTCTAAAATGTATTGATAAAAGATAAAAAATGATAAAAAATATTTTGAAACAATTTTTTAAATCTGCCTGTCAAACTGTTTTCTTTTTTGCAATGGTTTTCCTTTTTTCTTCTAAAAACCTTGCTGCCATGGGATTTTTAAAAGTCAATGGAAAACATTTAGAAAATGATGTCAATAAAAATTTCATTTTAAGGGGAATGGGTTTTGGTGGTTGGATGTTGCAGGAAGGATATATGCTTGACTTAGGTTTTTTAGGGCAACAATATAAGATAAAAGATAAAATTACTGAACTGGTCGGCAGAAATCAAGCGGATAATTTCTATGATGAATGGCTGAAAGATCAAACGCAGCAGGCTGATATTGATTCGATGGCGTCATGGGGTTTTAATTCAATTCGGCTTCCAATAAATTACGATCTGTTTACACTGCCTGTAAAAGATGAACCGGTTGCGGGTAAAAATACGTGGCTTCCAGAAGGATTTAAAATGGTGGATGATCTCCTGAAATGGTGTAAGAAAAATAAAATGTATTTGATTCTTGATTTGCATGCCGCACCCGGCGGACAGGGAACTGATCTTCCTATTTCTAACAGAAATCCTGATGAACCTTCTCTGTGGCGATCACAGGCTAACCAGAATAAAACAGTTGCTTTGTGGAAGGAATTGGCAACACGATATGCCAGCGAGCCTTATATTGGCGGCTACGATATTTTAAATGAAACTAATTGGGGATTTACTGACACGGCTGATGCTCATGGAATAAATGAAAAAGACAATTCGCGACTTAGAGATTTTTTTATCAGGATTACCAAAGCAATCCGTGAAGTAGATAAAAACCATATTATTTATTTAGAGGGAAACGGATTTGCAAATAATTATAATGGAATGTTTCCGCTGTGGGACAATAATCTTGTGATCAGTTTTCACAAATATGGAAATTTTACAACGAAAGAAACCATTCAGAATTTCCTCGATTATCGCGATAAATATAATGTTCCATTGTGGTTGGGAGAATCCGGAGAAAATTCAAATACCTGGTTTACCAACACAATAAGACTGATGGAGGATAATAACATTGGTTGGAGCTGGTGGCCATTAAAAAAGATGGGTATCAACAATCCTTTACAAATAAGAAAGCCGGATCATTATGATGTGTTTATCAAATATTGTAAAGGAGAAATTCCAAAACCTGATTCGGCAATGGTTCAAAAAATTTTAGATCAGCTTCTTGAAAATATCAAAATCCAAAACAACATTTATCATAAAGATGTGACTGATGCAATGTTTCGGCAGATTTATTCTAATGCTACTTTGCCTTTTAAAGCCAATATTATTTCAGAAGACACAAGAATCAATGCCGTTGATTATGACCTTGGAAGAAATGGTTTTGCTTACAATGACAAAGACACTGCGAGCTATCAATACACGGCCGGCGTTCACACACAGGGCAATCGTGGCCACACTTACAGGAATGATGGAGTTGATATCAGGAATGATAAAAACAATGATCCTTATGTTTTTAGTATCGAGGATGGCGAGTGGTTACTTTATACAATTAATGTAAAGAAGTCGGGAAATTATTCTTTGACTTTTAATACATCCGATGGAAGTGGGATCATCAATGTTTACAACAACAATAAAAAAGCGTCCAATGATATTTCTATAAATGGTTCAGGAGGCGAAAATAGTTTTATCACATCAGCATCTGATAAAATTTATTTGGAGAAAGGTATTCATAAAATCAAAGTTTATTTTAAGAAAGGAGGCTTTGATTTGAAAAGTTTTCAATTCTATTTAGGTAATTTTAAACGGTAATAATTTATTTTTTCACTCATGCTCATTCTTGCATAACGTGGAGACGGGGAGGGAAGCGATTCTCCGATTTTTATATCAGGAAATAATTTTAAAAAGCTTTTTTCAACAAACTTACTGGTAAAGAATATCGTTTTAATAGTCTTGTTTTCAAGAATTTCTTTGATCGATTTATCATTGTATTCTATCACTTCAAGATTGCTATCCATGTTGTTGTTGCCCTTTCTTTTCACTCTTAAAAAAATATCAACGATACCAATTCCATGTTTTTTAAAAAGACTTGCCTTATCTTTTTTTGTTTCTAAATCCATTTGATAAACACCAGAAATAATTTTCCAGAATTGATTTCTTTTCGAACCATAAAACCATTCATCTTCTGATAGAATTTTATGCGTTACTTCTCTTCCTGGGAAGCTTCCAATTATAATGACAGTAACGTTTTCAGGAATAAAAGCTTTAAAGGGATGTGTCTCAATTTCTTGCAAGTCGTTTTTTTTATTTCCTCATAAAAAGTAGAGTAACCGTTTGTACCATATTGTACCTTTTACAAATCCTTTATCATCCAAATATCACAGCCGTTGTGGCCACTGTTTCCCATTGGACCATGGAGGTATTCAAAGCCATTTTTTTTATACATTGATATTGCATTTTTTAGCTCAGGCATGGATTCCAGATACATCTTTTTATAGCCTTCATTCTTCGCTTCTTCGATACATTTTTCTAAAAGCGCTTGTCCATAACCTTTACCTCTGAATTTTTTATCAACATACATTTTAACCAGTTCGCAGGTATTTTCCGGCAATCCTTTTGTTGGAAAAAAACCGGCGCCAGCAGCGATTTTGTTATTGATATCTATAACAAAATATGCTGCCTTCTTTTCAGTAAATAGTTCACTTAAATGATCTGTAGTTTCATCAAAATAAACAGTTCCTGGTTTGGCAGCATTAAATTCCAATAATGAATTGCGGATGATCTCAGCCATCACTGAATTATCATCTGCAACAATTTTTCTAATCAGCATTTTAAGAAGGATTATTCTTTTTTATCACCCTTACCTTTTTTGCCGGTATCAACTGTTAAAGCTCCACGATCATATTGGCAGCAATCATCCAGTTTGTCATATGCGCTGTCACTGGCTTTAAAATCCTGAGTGTCGTAGCCGGCCGCTGCAATCGCAGTTTGAATTTTTGCAGAATTAGTAACTGCCGGATCATAACTTATTTGTAAAAATTTTGTTTTTTTATTCCAGTCGGCAACAGTTGCTCCGGCTTTCATAGCGCTGCTTTCAATATGTTTTTTGCATGAATTGCAATTGCCATTTACTTTAATTGTTTCAAATTTTGAAACACTTTGTGCAGATGAAAATTGGGAAGAAATAATACTAAAAAATAGGATGCTTAGGAATTTGATTATTTTCATTTATTTTGATTTTACATTCAAAAATACTGATAAAAGTTTATCGGTTGATTTTGAATTAAGAAATAAAATCACAAAAAATGCTAAAAAGAAAATGATTTAATTCACAAAGGCCCATTTAATTCCAAACCTTATAATGAGTCCTGGAGTGGGATACAATGGCGCACTAAAATTATTATTTGTAAATGACAAGCCTTCAGAAATTTCGGCTGTGTTTATATTTTCTGCTTTTACAAATGCGGTGAAAGATTTTATCCGAAAATTAAAAAATGCATTTAATTGTGGAAGATTACTGATCGTTACACTATCCTGTGGAAAGAATTTTCCCATCACAGGTGAATAATTATCAGCTTTATATGGAGTGTTATATTTTACATCGATGCCAGTGCTTAAATTTAAATTTTTAAAGAAATTTCCTTCAAATGCAACTCTTTGTCTTGTATAAAATAAAGGAACATGAACAGGACTGTTACTTGCAGTTTGTTGAATAATAAAATCGCTGTAGAGATTTAAATGTCCAACAATTTTTGTTTTTTTTGAGGCAGTAATTTGAGTAAGATTGATTAAGCCAGCCAGTTGATCGGTTTGGTAAAAGTTTTTAAAATAAGCATAATTTGTAATGGTAATATTTCTTGCCATTAACGTAAATTTTGGATTATTAGCAGTGGCTGTGAGAACAGTAATATTTTCTTTCTGTGTATTTAAATTAGTGCCAAAATTAAAATCAGACCTTCCTTCGAAAATATAGGATGGCGCACGATTCACATTTTGAAAGCTGACCTGCACATCACCTAATTTTTTATTTAAATTTCGCGCTAAAGAAGCGTAAACATTGAAATCTGCGGCGTTAAAGCCTGTTGCATAAAATTCGCCATTTAAGTTTGCATCCCACTTTTTATTCCTGGTTTTGTTCCTGTATTCGCCGTGCAAAACAACATTATAAAAATTCTTTTTTCCTGAATTAAAATATCCCGAAAAATTTTCTAATCTCAATCCCGCTTCAATATATTGACCCTGATTTTTTGTTTGCGGGAATTGTCTTATTACAAAATCATTGCAAACAAATTTCCACCGGTCTCTTACTGAAAAGTCCAATCCGTATTTTGGATTTAAAGTAGTGTCATAATGTTGCTGAAAAAAAGCCGAATCGGCCTGTGCAAATTCAAAATCTGATAATGTATCCCTGAATTCATACGATGATGAAGTATAATTGATCGTGTGTTGAAAACGAAGTTTAGGATAAAATAAATATTCCGTTGTGCTATCATTAATAATGATCGAATCTTTTTTCCCAAAATCATAACTCTGCCTGAAAAAAAACGTGAAATTGTTATACAGATTGCCGGTGTTTATTTTTGTAGAAAATATATTTGGGTTTTCTACATCGCCGCCGATATTTACCGGAACTGCCAAACGCCTTTTGCGTGTTGGATCCAGCAGGAAAGAATCATTTTGTATTCCGGCATTTTCTGACGACGCGAGTTTGTTCCCCAGCAAAACCAAATAAGCAGAATATCTTTTTCTTCTTCCCTGGTAATGACTGAACAGGCGATAATTATTGTGGTTTGTATTTTGTGTTTGAAAAAAACCTGGTGATGAAATCAGGCGATATTCAATTCCAACATTCCAGTTTGGTTTGATATTTTGAGTTTGCAGAACTTTTACAACCTGTTCTTTTCCTGATGCTAAAAAATAACTTAGTTCTGTATACGGTCTTGTTGTCTGAAAAAATCTGGTGTTTTCAACAGTGTATTTATAAATGTCAAATGCATGAAAGCCAGCATCCCATCCGGCTTTCAGAAAGGGTGAAAATAATATTGGATAGGCAGCATTACCATTGTTCCCGAGAGTAACGTAACCATCAGGAACTGTATAAAATTTGTTAAAATCATCAATTGAAGAATCCAAATATTCTTTGCTTAAGGAGTTGAGATGATGATAGGAAATGGTAATTGAATCTTTTAAATCATTGCGATGTTCAAAACCAATTGTGTCGGAACCTGAATTTTTTCCAATCTGAGAAAATCCGCCCAAAGGATTACCAGACCTCATTCTCGGTAATTGAGCATAAGAAATTTGTATGCAAAAAAACAATAAAAATAAAACACCAAATTTTTTGATCAGCTTGTTATCGATAAATATATTTTTCAAAATGTGCATCAAATAAATTCTTATAACTGCCCGATCAATTGTTTAAAGATCAGTGTCACCTTTGGTTCAGCTTCATTTGCCGCCTGCAAAACTTCTTCATGCGTAATTGTATTTTCTTCTTCCCTGATTCCGACATCTGTTATCACACTGATTGCAAAAACCGGCAAGCCCAGATGTACAGCGGCTATCACTTCCTGAACCGTACTCATTCCAACTGCATCTCCTCCCAGAATATTAAGCATTTTATATTCTGCTCTTGTCTCAAAAGTAGGTCCGGTAACTCCAACATAAACCCCCTCTTTTATTTCGATTTTATTTTCGAGCGCAATTTGTTTTGCTTTTTCAATTAAATAATTTTTATAGGGTTCACTCATGTCAGGAAATCGTTCGCCGAAGAAAGTTTCATTTTTTCCTAATAATGGATTGATGGTAAGCATGCTGATGTGATCTCTGATGATCATTAAATCTCCAACTTTGAGTAAAGGATTAATTCCACCGGCAGCGTTACTAATCACTAAAGTTTTGATCCCTAAAAATTTAAAAACCCTTATTGGAAAAACCACTTCCGTTGTTGAATAACCTTCATAATAATGAAAGCGGCCAGCCATCGCTACCACTTTTTTACCACTTAGATTCCCAAAAAATAATTTTCCGGAATGTCCTTCTACCGTACTTAAAGGGAAATTTGGAAGTTCTTTATATGCAATCTCACATTCCACTTCTATTTCGTTTGCAAAGCTCCCAAGCCCGCTTCCCAAAATAATTCCAACTTCCGGCTGAATTGAATATTTTGATCGTATAAAATCAACCGTTTCATTAATTTCTTTGAGCATAAGAATGATTAAAAAAATATGGTCAAAGATAAGTGAAGATTAAATTAGAATTCTTTAACGATCATTTTGCTTTTAGTTATTCATTCCTTAAAAATCGCGGAATAGAATAGGACTATGTGTTGACTAAAGCTGTTTATTAAAGCATTTTACCATAGCGCCTTTCCGCCATAATAATCCAAAACTTTTTCTCTTAATACAAAATCATACTTTGCAATGATGAGGTTATTTTGTGCACGGTTCAGGTTATTTTTTGCAATCAAATAATCGACTGAAGTGATTGCTCCGGCATTGAATCGAATTTCTGCTGTGCGAAACGATTCCGCAAATGCATCAACCTGATTTTGCAATAATTTATATTTATCAGAAGAGGAAGTAAGATTGATATAAGCACGTTCAATCGATTGCTGCAACTGTGTTTTTGTATTATTTTCCACCAGTTGTGTATTCTTGTAATCAAGTTTTGCAAGCTTGATCTGATTCCTGATGCGGTTTGCATTGAACAATGGAATGGTTAATCCTAAATTGATTGTATAAAAAAGATTGTTACTTAATTGATCTCCATAATTTATTTTTCGGGAATCATAATTATTTTGTTTCATGATCACAGGATATTTCGAGCTATCTATATTTACATAATTTGATGAAGGTGTTTCTGTTGTATTTAAAAAATAATCTCTTGTCGCAACACTTGAATAATTCGTGTTGATATTTCCTCCAAATGAAAGGGTAGGGAAGAGCCCTCCTTTTATGGAACTAATATTTTTTTGCGCACTTTCTGTTCTCAGTTTCACCGCTTTTATTTGTGCAAATTGTTGTAAAGCAGTTTGATAAATTGAATCGGGGGTTCCGGAATAATTTATATTAAAGTTCTGTTCCGGCATTCTTTCTACTTCCATGTTTTTATTGTAAGGAAGATTCAAAAGCTGTGCCAGGCTGAGTTTGGCGCTTTCAACATTTGCTTTATTGTCAACGATAGCAATCTGATCTGTTGCAAGCTGACCTTTCAAATCATAAAAGTCTGCAGGCAGTATTGCACCTGATTGATTTAAAATTCCAAGACGGTCAACTTGTTTTTGAGTGACTGCAACCTGCTCCTGGGACTGAGTTAGGACGTCTTCAGTACTCAAAACCTGCAGGTAAGCGAGAATAATATTAATAGTCAAATTATCTTTTGCCTGTTGTAGTTCCATTTTTGATGCTTCATATCCTAACTTGTTTGATTTGATCTGGTTTTGCAGGGAAAGTCCATTAAACAATAAAACATTGCTGCTTGCTCCATAGCTTGCATAACCTACTTTTTGGTTTATAAAAGAGTTGGTAAATGGATCAATGCTTCTGCCGTAATTATAGCCATGATTGGCTGTAACATTGAGGTCGGGTAACATTTTCTCTTTTGATTGTTTAAAATTTATATCTTCTTTCTGCATTAGCAAATCCGATTGTAAAACATCAATGTTGTTTTTGATCCCAATTTCTATTGCCTGCTGTAATGTGATTTTATTTTGTGCGGTTGCAAATAATGCAAATGAGGCAAACACAATATTTAAAAATAATCCTTTCATTTTTTTTCTTAATTTTTAATTCGTTAGTTCTGTTATAATTTATAATGCCTGTACGATTCTTCCATCTAAAAGGTTGACTATTCTTTTTCCGTATTCTGCATTTTTTTCTGAATGCGTTACCTGGATAATTGTTACTCCTTCATTATTTAATTCTTTGAAAATGTCCATGATCTCTTCCCCTTGCTTTGAATTTAAATTTCCGGTTGGCTCATCTGCTAAAATTAATTTTGGTTTTACAATTAAGGCTCTTGCAATTCCTACTAATTGTTGCTGGCCTCCGGAAAGCTGGGAAGGGAAAAGATCTTTTTTTCCCACAATTTGAAAACGATCCAGCATGTCTGCAACCATTGCTTTTCTTTCAGAAGTTTTAATGTCCTGGTAAATTAATGGTGTTTCGATATTTTCGCGAACGGTTAATTCATCTATCAGGTGATAAGCTTGAAACACAAATCCAATATGGGTTTTAAATATTTTTGAGCGCTGCTTTTCTTTCATCGAAAAAACATTTTCACCCATAAAATCATATTCACCCTCGTTCGGTTCGTCTAACATCCCAATCACATTTAGGAGTGTTGATTTTCCCGAACCTGATGGGCCCATGATGGAAATAAATTCACCTTCTTTTACGTCAAGGTGAATATCTTTTAAAACAAAAGTCCGGTTAACTCCGTTGTTATACCATTTAAAAATTTTTCTTAAACTGAGCATAGTTTATAGTTTATAGTTAGTAGTTGTGTTTTGTTTTCGTATGTTCATTACCGTTATATCGGGTCTTTTATGCAAATAATTCGGTTTTTATTTTCAGATTTCCCCATTTTTAAATTAAATTCATTCGCTTCTCAAACTCTTCACCGGGTTTGCAAGCGCCGCTTTTATTGATTTATATCCAACTGCGATCCAGGCAATAATTATTGAAATTAAAGTAGCTATTAAAAATATTGCCAGGTTCATTTTTATTCTGAACGTAAAATTTTGCAACCAGTTATTCATCATGTAATATGCAACCGGAATGGCAATTACAGAGCCAATTAAAATAAGTATCGTAAATTCTTTTGAAAAAAGATAAATGATACTTTTTACTGAGGCCCCAAGTACTTTTCTTACCCCGATTTCTTTCGTTTTTTGAATCGCCATAAATGAAACTAACCCATACAAGCCAAGACATGAAATGAATATTGCAATTCCTGCAAAAATTTTATATAGCAACGTCAGCTGATCTTCCTGCTCATAAAACTTCGCAATATTTTTATCCATAAATGAAGTGGTGTAGGCGTATTCCGGAAAATATTCATTCCATGTGGATTCAATTTTTGCTTTCGTTTTTGGAATGTTTGAAGAATGCAATTTGATCGCAGTAAGCCCATAAAACTTTTTGTTTTCCAATAACATTGTTGGCTTAATTGGTTCACGAAGCGAGCTTGTCTTAAAATCTTTTACAACGCCAACAATTGTTTTCCATTCGTTTCCTCCCGCCCGGATATCTTTACCAATTGCTGTCTGGGGATCTTTTACATTTAATTGACGGAGCAGCGTTTCATTAATCACAATTTCTCTTGCCGTATCACTTTTTTCAAAACCTTTTCCGGCAAGAAATTCAATTCCAAATGTTTTGAAATAATCTTCATCGGCAAACTTCAAACTCACCTGGTATTTTTCATCAGGACGATGATCGTAGGCGAAGTTTGAATACCAACCATTATCTGAGGAAGGCACATCTGTATTAAAGCTGATAGATTGCACATCCGGCATCTGGAGAAGTTTTTGTTTGAATGCATCCTGTCTTGAATGCATCGCGCTGTCGGCGTTTGAAGTGAATAACAAGATGGCATCCTGGTTAAATCCGAGATCCGAATTTTTTACAAAGCTCATTTGAGTGATTGCGACAATAGTTCCGATAATCAGAATTTGTGAAATGGCAAACTGCACCACTACCAAAGCTCTTCTTAAAGAAATTCCACCAATAGTAGCGGAAGTAATTTTATTTTTCAAAGCCTGCACTGGTTTGAATCCTGAAAGAATAAACGCCGGATAAGTCCCGGCTAAAAAAATAACTGCAACCGCTAGTATTGCTAAAAATGAAATTCCCTGTGTGGTGAAGATTGAAACATTTTCATGAATGAGGGCAATATTTTTAATGAATGGAAGGCATAGCAATGCAATCCCGATCGCTGCGAAAACTGCAAGTACAACAATGAGAGCTGTTTCACCGATAATTTGCATGAAAAGCTGGCGCCTGCCACTTCCCAGCACTTTACGGACACCGATTTCTTTGCTTCGTCCAACCGCCTGAGCTGTGGAAAGATTGATGAAATTGATACAAGCCATCAGGATGATGAACATTCCGATGAGTGATAATGTCCATAACGTAGATTTTGAAGTAATATGATCGCCAAAATTTGGAAGTCTTTTATCAAAGTGAACTTCACTCAGTGGCTGTAAAAAATGAATTCGCTTGCTTGAACTTCCTTTTCTGTTTTGATAATTTTTTTCTGTGAAAGAGGATAATTGTTTATTCACCCAATCAGGAGAAATATTTTTGGGCAACAGCAAAAACACCTGGAAATTGCTGGTGATCGAATTCCAATTAGGAGTGTAACCATAAGTGAAAGGATTGGCCTTTGCAGTTTTATAGGAAGTTACAATTGCCAGAGGGAAATCAGTATTGGCTGGTGGATTTTTTAAAATCCCGGCAACTTTTACAGTGGCGATATTATCCAATTTTAAAAATTGTCCAATTGCATTTTTCCAGTTACCAAAATATTTGTCAGCAAGTTTCTCAGTGAGCACTGTATTGTTTGGATCATTTAAAACAGAAGGATTTCCCAAAAGCCAATCATAATGAAATACTTTAAAGAATTCCGGATCGCAAAAGAAAAAACCGGTTTCTGCAATAAACTTTTTATCTGAAATGGATCGCGAAGCGTCTTCACCTAAAACCGTAACCTGGCTTCCATAACTTGCCCATAAAGAACCAAAAGTGATTTCTGGAAAATCAATTCTTAATGCATCAAGGGCAGGGTAAGGAATGCCGGGATTAAAAGTAGAACCATCAGAAAATCTATCCTCTGTAGCTACATGATAAATGTGGTTATAGTTTGGTTGAAATTTTTCATAACTCAATTCATATTTCAGGACTGTAAACAGCAATAAGCAGGAAGCAATACCTATGGCCAAACCGGCAATGTTAATTACAGAAAAAGCTTTGTGTCTCTGCAAATTTCGAAAAGCGATCCTTGAATAATTTTTAATCATAACGTTTATTTTTCCAAAATGGGAACTTTCAATTCTCAAACGCAGATATATTGTTTCATGATTGATGCCACTTATTTACCAATTGTTTTACAATGATTTATGAAATAAAAAAAAATAAAGTTGTTCGGTTTTGATACACTCTGTGTTTCGATTTGATACAGAAAAATTTCCTGGAATGAATGGGTTGTTATCCTGGAAATCAGATTCTTAAAATTGAAAAGAATGCTTAAAGCTTTTCATTTTCGTTAGGGCTTTCTCTTTCCTTGGTTTCTGTTAATTTGCCGGCTTCCTCCTGGCTTGCATATTCATCTTTTGGATCAGGCAGCACTTTTACTGTTGAATTTTGTAAGGAGATGACAGAAGATGAAGAATAAAGCCCAATCCCCTCTCCTGAAAATGCATAATCCATTAAAGTAAGTTTCACTTCGCCATCAATAGAAAGTTCGATATAATTCCCATAACGGATCAGTTGAAACCGGAATGATTTTTTCCCGTTCATTTTGAAGATCCCTTTTTGAATATCATTGAAAATAAAATTCTGGCGAACATTCAATGGATTGAACCCCCACGCCCTGATCTGTAACAGCCCGTTTGAAACATCAAATGAAATAAAATATCCATTGCCTTCCTCATCAATATCACTCACTAATCCAAGCTTTCCCATTCCTTCAACAGTGAGCAAACCTTCCCAAATAAAACTTACCGATGGCCTTCGGAAAGAAAATATTTCATAACCGCTTCTTGAGCTGCAAGTCCATTTGTCTGGTTCAATAACCGATGATGCAGTTGGGTTTGAAAGAATATGTTTTACTTCACCAAGATCCTTTTGATCAACAATTCTGATCACTTGCTGAGCCCAACGGTAATAAGTTTTTAATAACAAACGTCCTTTTTCATCTGTATCCAATTCTTTTGGTGGCGGCAATACGCGCAGGGCATCAATCTTTCCAAAAGCATAAAAGAAATTATAAATGAGCAGATGATCTCCATCCTGCACAATTCGTGCGGCATAATTTCCCTGCGGTAATAAAACATCAGCATGGAAAGAATGATATTCTCCAAAAAAATCGGGAGCAAACCAATACCGAACTTTTATATCTTCCCTGATAGAGCCAATGATATAAAAACGTCCATTCAGGTGAAAAACACAGGGACATTCAATATCATCATAAACTAATGGATAAACTAATGGCGGCATGATCTCCACCATTTCATTGGTGATTTTTATTAGACCGACACAACCACGCCGTGATACAGGCCCGGTAATACTTCTGGCGCAAATAAGCAGATATACTTCACCCTGGTGAACAAATTTGAAAGGATCCCGGAAACTCAGCCATTTTCTGGGATTTGAATTTTCTGTTTCATAAAAAATTCCTTTTGGAGCAAGAGGAAAAATATTCTTTTTGTCTTTTTCCCATGAGATCAGATTGTCAGAGTGAGCAAACCCGATTCTTGAAATGACTCCGCGATCTTTTCTTTGCAAACCGGTATAATACATTTCAAACCCCGGCGTTGTTGAATTTTCATCGGCTGCAACCACATGCATTGTCCACAACATATCATCGTCCCATTCGCCGGGATTGCCGACAAATAAAGCGTTATCAACTCTTTTCCATGAAATTCCATCTCTTGAAACTGCATGTGCAATATAATCGTGGTTCGGAATGATGAGATGAAATAAATGATAGACGCCGTTGTGAATGATAACTGTTATGTCACCAATTTCCCAATCGCTGAATCCTGAACCTGAATACATAATTTAAATAGAGTTTAAAATAAAAATACAAAATACCATACTGGATTTTTAATTTAAAAATAAATGTGTGTAATCTGAAACCACATTGCTTTTGAGAAGCTTCAAAAATCCCGGTTATTTTGTTTTTGGTAATTTTACAAATACCTGGAAAGTGAATATGGAAAAGATGAATGAATATTACATACAATTATTTAGTCCTCATGGACTGATCAGGTTTAAAGATCCGGAAATAGGCCGTGATAAAGATACGGGAGGACAGGTAAAATATTTACTGGAGCTTTTGGAGAATCTTTCGCAACATCCTAAAGTGCGGAAAGTAGATCTTTTTACGCGCCGCATTATTGATAAAAGAGTTTCATCTGCTTATGAAAAAGAGATTGAAATTGTAAATGAAAAAGCGCGGATAGTACGAATGACATGTGGTGGAAATGCTTACAGAGCGAAAGAATCCCTTTGGGATTTTCTTGATGAATTTATTGATAAAACAATCCGGTTTATTGAAAAAGAAGATGATTTTCCTGATGTGGCTCATGGTCATTATGCTGATGGAAATTATCTTGCCGGGCAGATAAGTGATGTTTTCGGAATTCCTTTTATCGCTACCGGACATTCGCTTGGTCGTAATAAAAAAAATATTTTGTTACAACAGGGAATGCCTGAAGAAAAGATCAATGAAAAATTCAACATTAATCGCAGGATTGCTGTTGAAGAACATACGCTAAAGAATGCCGATGTAATTATTGTGAGCACCCAGGACGAAATTGAAAAACAATATGGGCTTTATGAAACCGGGAAACGGCCCCGCTTTGAAGTGATTCCGCCCGGTGTAAATACAGATCTTTTTTACCCTTTTTACCGGTTTGATATGCCATCATTTCAAATGACGATCGAACAGGAGCATGCACTTTACAGGGTAAATTCTGACATAGAACGGTTTTTATTTAATCCCGCCAAACCATTGATCCTTTCAATTGGACGTGCAGATAAAAGAAAGAATTTTGAAAGAATTATTCAATGTTATGGCCAGGATCATGAATTGCAGGCGATGGCAAATCTGGCCATTTTTGCCGGAGTAAGAAAAGATATTTCGCAGATGCCGCCGGATGAAAAGGATATTCTTACGAATCTTTTGCTGTTGCTTGATAAATATGATCTGTATGGAAAAATGGCGATCCCCAAAAAGAATGATCCAACTCTTGAAGTTCCTGAAATATATCGCGTGGCTGCCAGAAAAAAGGGTGTGTTTGTAAATGCAACTCCCGGCGAGAATTTTGGATTAACGATCGTTGAGGCAGCGGCATGTGGATTGCCTGTAGTGGCTTCACCAACTGGCGGACCAAGAGAAATTCTGGAACATTGTAATAACGGACTATTGGTTGATGTAGAAGATCCGGCTGCAATTGCAGACGCTCTGAAAAAAATTATTGCCGATCAGAATCTTTGGGAGAATTATTCTGCCAATGGAATTTTAGCGACCAATCAATTGTATTCATGGACGGCTCACGTGGCTAAATATATTGAAACGCTGGATGAGCTTTTTAAGAGGAAAGATGCTGCTGATACAGCTTTCATGCAAAAGACAGCATATGGTAAAAAGCTGATGAAAGCAGAATTATTTATTATTACCGATCTTGATGGAACGCTTGTGGATGGTGATGAAACAGAAGGGTTGGATGAATTAAAAAAATGGATCTCTGAGAGAAAAGAGAAAGTGGTTTTTGGTGTTGCCAGTGGAAGGAACAGGTTGATCACAGAACAAGCGATCAAATATTATGACCTGACAAAGCCGGATATTTTAATTTGTTCTGCGGGATCTGAAATTTTTTATACAGAAAAATTTATACAGGATAATGGATATGAACGTCATATTGATTATCAGTGGAAGCGTAACGAATTAGAAAATGTATTGAAAAGATTTCCCGGAATTCATTTACAGGAACCGGCAGCACAATGGCGTTATAAATTGAGCTATTATGTAGACGTAAATTTTAATGAAGATAATATTGCAGATCTTTATAAGTTTCTTGATGATCATAAATTGAGAGCAAAAGTTTTATTAACTGAAAATCATTACCTCGATCTTTTACCGTTTCGCGCCAGCAAAGGCAGTGCGGTCAGGTATCTAAGCTATAAATGGAAAGTACCTTTACAGCATTTCATTACAGCTGGCAACAGCGGAAATGATATCGACATGTTAAAGGGAAAAGCGCGTGGAATTGTAGTTTCAAATTACAGCAAAGAGCTTGAACAATTGAGAGGGAATAAATTTATCTATTTCAGTAAATATTCTCTTGCAAAAGGAGTTCTTGATGGTATAAAATACCATTTGAAATCTTCAACAGTAAATGAATAAAGAGAAGAATCTTATTTTCATCTAAGCATTACTGTTATGATCGAATACAAACAATTTCCGTTTCAATTTTCAAATTGTCATTCGCTCCTCAAACTTTTTACCGGATTGGCTATTGCTGTTTTTATTGAATGATAACTGACCGTACACAAAGCGAGAAGGCAGGTTACCAGTGCGACTATAACAAAAATATATGTTTCTACCGGAATGCGATATGCAAAATCCTGCAGCCATTTATTCCCTGCCCACCAGGCCAGTGGAATGGCTATGAGAATGGCAATTCCAATTAGTTCTAAAAAATTCTTTGCGATCAATAAAGTAATGCTGCTGATCTTTGCACCGAGTACTCTTCTGATGCCAATTTCTTTTGTCCGTTGAACGGTTGTAAACGCCGCAAGGCCAAACAAACCAAGGCATGCAAGAACAATAGCAAGTCCGGCTGCTACGCCAAACAACGCAGATATCTTCTGTTCTGATAAATATAATTTGTTGTAATCATCCTCCAAAAAATGATAGTTAAACGGACGTTCCGGAATGCGTTGTTTCCAGGCAGTTTCGATTCCGGCAAGAGCTTGTTTTGTATTATTTCCATTAATGCGAATCATGTAATCACGCGACAAATCACGGTTAAAAAAAATAAGCATCGGGCCGACCGGGTTATGAAGGCTCGTGAAATTAAAATCTTTTACAACGCCCACAACAGGGCCGGTTTCTCCTTTTTTAATCGTTTTGCCAATCGCCTGCTTTGGTGTCCATCCGATCTTTTTAGCCAGGGTTTCATTAATAATAAAGGGCTGTTGAAAATTGGCATTGTTATCTGTAGTATCCATCATTCCAAAATCTGATTGCTGAAAATCGCGTCCAGCAATCATTTGCATTTTCATTGTTTTTGTAAAATCAAGATCTACCGGCATGGCATTTAACGAAATTTCATGTTTGCCTTTTTCATCAATGGCTGTGATGCCATCACCCCAATGAACATCTTCAGGAGTTTGATAAGAAGCAGTAATGGCCTCTACGCCAGGAACAGCTGCGAAAGCGGCTTTCAGGCTTTCAAAATTTTTTATCATGTCGCCGCCGATTGGCAAAACCACCACATGATCTTTATCGTAGCCAAGGTTTTTTGTTTGCATAAAATGCATTTGTTGCAAAATGATCACGGTATAAAGAATCAGGAAAATGGAAATGCCAAACTGTGCAACAATCAATGTTTTACGCAGTAAGTTATTACCTCCGGTAAAAGAAAATCCTTTCTTTAATATACCCATAATTTGCGTACCTGATAAAACCAAAGCAGGATATAAGCCCGCAAAAAAACTGACAACAAGTGTAAACAGAATTAATGCAATAATTGGCATTGGTTGCATTAATATATCAGGAGTAAAATGCTTGCCGGTGACGTCATTGAAATAAGGAATGAGAAGTACGCTTAACACAAATGCTAAGGCCGCAGCGACAAAAGTAATTACAGATGATTCGCTAATGAACTGAAAAAATACTTGTCTTTTTGAAGCCCCCATTACTTTGCGCATTCCAATTTCTCCGCTGCGTCCTGCCGATTGAGCAGTAGCAAGATTCGTATAATTGGCGCAGGCAATGATCAGAATTAATAACGCAATCAAAGCGAGCATATAAATATAAGTGATGCTGCTGTTGGGTTCAAATCCCGGAAGGCTCGAATATAAATGAACTTTTGTAAGTGGCTCTAAATGATACGTCAGGTAATCAGTTCCTTTCAAACCTGCCTCTGCTCTCACTTCCGGCGTTTTCATATAACTGTTGATCTGCTGTTGTAATTGAGAAATGTCTTTTTTATCTTTTACTAAAAAATAAGTGATCCAGTTGGCTGTCCACCATGTTTCATCTTTTACATTATTGAGATTTAAGAATTGCGTTACAAAATCAAATTTTATTTGTGAATTCTGAGGCGCATCTTCACAAACAGCAGAAATTCTGAAATCTTTTTTTCCGATACTTAAGGTTTTATTTATTGGATCACCGCTACCAAAATATTTTTTGGCCATTGATTTTGTGATCACCATTTTATCAGGCGCATCGAGCGCAGTGGCTGCGTTTCCTTCGATAATTGGGAAAGAGAATATTTTAAAGAAAGGCTGATCTGCATAAAGCACACGTGACTCATCGAAAACTTTGTCGCCATTCTTTATCACTCTTTGGGTGATATAAGTTCTTGCATATTCTTCTACTGAAGGAAAAGTTCTTTTGAATTGAGGGCCCGGCCTGGTTCCTGTTGTAGCAGTTGTATTTACAGTTTCCGAATTTTTGTATTCCATTGTGGTCCGAACAATCCGATCTGCATTTACATTGAATTTATCGTAGCTTAATTCCTGATTGATATAAACGCCAATTAAAAGACAAGCCGCCAACCCAACGGTTAATCCGAAAATATTTATTGCCGAATACAATTTATTTTTTTGCAGATTTCGAAAGGCAGTTTTTAAATAATTTCTAAACATCGAAATAAAATATTAAATTATAGATTAAATTATTGTTGCAATAGACAAACAATAATTTCATTTTCACATTTTCACAGCACAATAGCTAATCAGCACATCACCGCAATAATTACTCACTTCTCAAACTCTTCACCGGGTTTGCCATTGCTGCTTTTATTGCCTGGAAACTTACGGTTACTATTGCAATTACAACGGATAATAATCCGGCCAGGGCAAATATCCACCACGAAATATTAATACGATAAGAATAACCATCCAGCCATTTGCTCATCGCCCACAATCCTATTGGCACTGCAATGAAAAAAGAAAGGATGACCAGTTTTAAAAAATCCAATGATAAAAGTGTAGCTATTCCGGTTACAGAAGCGCCAAGCACTTTTCTTACGCCGATTTCTTTTATCCGGTTTTCAGCCATATAAGTAGCCAGCCCAAAGAGCCCTAAACATGAAATGAAAATAGTTAAGCCTGCAAAAAGCGCAGCAAGCGTACCTGTGCGCTGCGCACTCTGAAACTTTTTAGCATACGATTCATCTACAAAGACATATTCGGGCGGATACTGCGGATTATATTTTTTAAAAATAGCCTGCACAGATGCGATTGCAGAGGCGGTAGATTTTTGAGGATTCAGCCTTATGTGGATCACCTGGAAATACATTTGGCCTGGGCCGAAAATCATCAGCGGGTTGATCTGCTGTTGAAAGGGCGATTCTATCACAAAATCTTTTACCACACCCACTACATGAAACTGCGCTGAATCGCCAGCCTGCTTTATATTCAAGCCTATTGGGTCTTTTAAATGCATAGCTTTTACTGCTGCTTCATTTAGCACAATTGCATTACTGTCTGTAGGGAATTTATAAATATCAATATCCCGGCCAGCAATAAGATTAACACCTATGGTTTTGGTAAAATCAGCATCAGAACCCAATCGTAAAAAATCAATTTTTTCATCAGATTTTGTACTTCCTTCCCACTGATAACCCCAGCTATCGCTCCATCTTTGGGTAATCGGGTTGGCAGAATGATTTACAAATGTGGCAATTCCGTTGTTGAGCAATTCATTTTTTATCGCCTGGTAATGTTTATTTACATCACCTTGTGTAAACAAATAGATAAGATTATTGCGATTGTAACCAGACTGCCGGTTGAGGCCATACTGAATTTGCCTGACTACGATGATGGTAGAAATAATCAGGATAATGGCAAAAGTAAATTGAACGGTTACCAGTACTTTTCTTGGGGCAACCAAAGCGTTTACTTTTTTATATGTTCCTTTTAATACTTTTACCGGGTTGAATGAAGAAAGGTAAAAGGCGGGATAACTGCCGGCCAATATTCCAGTGAATAAAATAAACAGTAATGAAAAAATCCACAATAACGGATTGCTGTAATAAATAAAAAGTTGTTTGCCTACCAATTGGTTAAAAGCGCTCAAACTTATTTGCACCAGGAACAATGCGATAAAAAATGCAATCAGGCTGAGAAAAATACTTTCGCCTATAAATTGAAGGATAAGAGATTTTTTTTGAGCGCCTACAACTTTGCGAATGCCCACTTCTTTTGCACGTTTTTCGCTGCGTGCAGTACTCAGGTTCATAAAATTGATGCAGGCAATTAATAAAATAAATGCCGCAATAATTCCAAACAGCCGCACCGTTTCTATCTGTCCGCCTACCAATTTTCCATTGTCTGATTTTGCATACAGATAAGCCCTGTTCAAGGGTTGTGTAAAAACTTCTGTAGAGGACGCATCAGGAGAACCTTTTGTATGGTCAATAGTAATGTCTTTTATTTTTTTATCAAAGGCTGATTCAGAAGAGCCTGGTTTCAATAAGGTATAAGTTTCTACTGAATTATTTCCCCAGGATTCATCATCCCAACCCAACTTGTGCATATAATCCCATGGCAACAGGTAAGTATATTCAAATTGGGTATTGTTGGGAAGATCTTTTAAAATGCCGGTAACCGTACAATTATTCACGCTGTCAATGCGCACGATTTTACCCATTGCATCATTATTCCCGAAGAGTGCTTTAGCCAATTTTTGAGTAAGTACAATACTGTAAGATCCCTTCAGCGCATCTTTTGGATTTCCTTCTAAAAGCGGGAATGAAAAAACATTTAAAAAACCACTATCGGCAAAAGCGCCTCTTGAATTTAATTTTTTGTCTCCGACGGTAAGCAGGAAGGTGATATTATTAAACCTTACGGCATCCTCCACTTCGGGGTAATCTTTTTTCAATGTAGGAGCCAATATTTTCGGTGTATTAGGCCACGCCCAGGTTTTTCCCTGTGCATCTTTGTCGCGGTTGTACATCACATAAATGCGTTCGCCTTTTTTATGAAACCGGTCAATGCTCAGTTCGTTTTGCATCCACAAGAAAATAAGCAACGCACTTGCCATGCCGATGGCAAGGCCAAAAATATTAATGGACGAAAAACTTTTGTTTCTCCAAAGATTCCGAAATGCTATTTTGAAATAATTTTTAATCATTTTATTTTTTTTGCTAAAGATTGCAGGGGATAAATACATACTTTAAAAAGAATGATATTCTCCATTAACTATTCATTCACTCCTCAAACTCTTCACAGGGTTTGCCATTGCTGCTTTTATCGCCTGGAAACTGATGGTTATCAATGCAATCAATAATGCTGCAAGAGTCGTAATAACAAATACAGTCCAACTGATATGAATCCTGTATGCAAAACTTTGCAACCATTTATTCATTGCCAGCCATGCAAGGGGTGACGCTATCAGAACTGCAATTCCAACCAGTTTTAAAAAGTCTTTTGATAATAAAGCCACAATGCTTGAAACGCTTGCTCCCAGTGTCTTTCGTACGCCAATCTCTTTGATCCTTTGCTCTGCACTGAATGTGGCAAGTCCAAATAAACCAAGACAGGAAATGAGAATGGCAATGGCTGTAAAATAGCCTACGATGGCAGACAAACGGTTTTCAGCATCATAATTTTTTTGAAAATCCTTATCCAGGAAACTGTATTCAAAAGGCTCTGACGGATTTAAATTATGCCAACTGTTTTTTATTGAACCAAGAATGCTATTCATGTTGCCAGCCTTTGCATGAACGATCATGTAATTGTATTGCGGCTGCATGGAAAGTTGAAATCCATAAGGCGTGATCGGAAGATGAAGATCTTCGTAGTGAAAATCTTTTACAACTCCTATAATGTCATAGCTATAATTTTTGCCCTGGAAGTCAGAGTATAATTTTTTCCCTATTGATTCCTGTGGCGAAGCAAAACCAAGCTCTTTAACGGCCTTCTGATTAATGATAATTGCGTTTGAAGTATCAGAAGGAAAATTATCTGAAAATAAGCGTCCGGCAACAGATTCAATATTTAATGTTTGTAAGAACCGTGTATCTACATAATTCATGCGGATGTCTTTTCCCTGGTGCATGCTTTCACCTTGTTTGTACAAAATATTGTCCGCATAATTAGTGATGCCAGGATAAAAAGAAGACGCGCCAACATTAGAAATAGACGATTGTTTCAATAAATCATCTTTAAAAGCAAAATAGATCTTTTTCGCATTTTCACTACGTAATGGAATTACAATTTGTCTTTCCTGGGCAAATCCCAGATCGGCCGAACGCAAATAGTTCATTTGCTGAGCAATCACAACAGATGCGACGATCAGTACCACAGAAATAACAAATTGAAAAATAACCAATCCTTTTCTTAATGAAACTGCAGCAAGTGAATTCGAAAATTTTCCTTTCAACACTTTGGCCGGATTAAAAGAAGATAAATAAAACGCAGGATAACTTCCGGCTAACAAACCTGTAAGAATTGACAACAGTAAAAAAACAACAATGATTAAAATATTTGAAAAATTCAGAGAAAGATTTTTGCCGGAAAGTTCATTGAATGCGGGAATTAAAAGTTTAGTGAACAGGATTGCAAAAACAAATGCGATTAAACTCATCAAAACGGATTCACCCAAAAATTGCATGATCAGAAATTTCTTTTCTGCTCCTAAAACTTTCCTGATGCCTACTTCTGAAGAACGTTTGGAAGAACGTGCTGTAGCGAGGTTCATGAAATTGATACAAGCGATGAGCAAGGTAAATAAAGCAATCGAAGCAAGAATGTATAAATAAGTTACACTGCCGCTTGGTGTTACATCCCCGTCCGATCCTGAATGTAAATGAATGTCTTTTAAAGCGACGAGATATTGCGCTTTCTCAAAGCCAACCGCTTTTAAATCTTTACCTGCATATTTATCTACAAATGCCGGAAATTGTGCTTCTAGTTTTTTCGGATCAGAGCCGGGTGCAAGCAAAAGATAAGTGTAATACATGTTGTTGTTGGCAAGATTGGTGCCTGCGTTTTTTATCATTTGAGCTACATCGCCACCCATTGTGCTGAGAAAAAATCTTGCATCAATATGTGAAGGCTTATCAATTGGTTTGAAAACTCCTGTCACCTGGAAATCATGATCACCATTGGTGCTGCTGCTGATATGAATCACTTTATTTAATGCAGGCTGATTGCCAAATATTTTTTTAGCGATCTCCTGGTCGAGCACCACGGAATTAGGATTGCTCAATGCAGTTGCAGGATTCCCTTCAATAAAATTGTAAGTAAAAATTCTGAAAAAAGTTGAATCAGCGAGATAACCTTTTGTTTCATAAAAAGATTTTACCGCATCATTTTGAGGAGTGTATTGCAAAAGCGTTTTATCTTCACCAAACAATCTTACAAGCCTTGTTGTTTGCTGAATTTCCGGAAAAACCTGTTTCATCATTTCTCCCATCGCTGCAGGAGTATTGGGGAGTTTTTTAAAATTGCCAAGGCCTTTAAATTCCGTTCCGACCTGGTAAATTTTATCTGCATTTTTTTGATAACGATCGTAACTTGTTTCATTCAAAATATATAGCGTGATCAGCATGCAACATGTTAACCCGGTTGACAAACCGAGAATATTGATGAAAGAAAAGATTTTATTCTTCATCAGATTTCGCCATGCGATTTTGAAATAATTCTTGAGCATCTTTTTTACTTTATAGTTCTTAGTTTGTAGTTTGTCAAATTTTTTTCAATCGGAGAAGCAATAATCGGATCAATCAAAAACAATCATGTTTGTCTCTCGGCATTTCAAATCTTCTCATTTTGAATTTCTTATTCAAACACAACATTTATTTTTCCACTGCCGGCATCTACCGTTACCGGTATTCCACCACCATTGATAGTTCCGTTTATTTCTTTGCTTGAATTTGTACCGGTAAAGTTTTCAAGATTTTCGGTTGAAATTTTCATGGCGTTTAACTTCAGATCCATTCCTGTTTTTTTAGGAACGGAAAGGTTCACCTGGCCTGCAGAATTGTTTATTGAAATATATTTTCCGGGATTTTTAATTTCCACATCAATATTGCCTCCACTGGTTGATGTCTTAAGGCTGCAACTAAGCTCATGCAAAGAAACATTTCCGCCGGAAGTATGTGCTGATAAATCTCCTTCAATGCTTTCGCCTTCGATATTTCCGCCACTCGTTTTTGCTTCCACGCTTCCTTTAAGATCATCCAGTTTTACAGAGCCTCCTGAAGTAGAAACAGAAATATTACCTGAAGAATTTTCGGCCTGGATATTTCCCCCACTTGTTGAAAGATCAAGATCATCTTTACAGTTTTTCAGATAAATATTTCCTCCGGAAGTTTTGCCTTTTACTTTTCCGCTTAGCGAACTCAATTCGAGATTTCCGCCGCTAGTTTTAAAATCCTGGTTTCCTGAAAGTCCTGTTAATACAATGTTTCCCCCGCTGGTTTTTAAATTGGTTGATACATTTGAAGGAACATAAATTTTAAAAGTAAAATTCAAAGAACGCTTCCAGTTTAAAGCATGGTTTGATTTAGCGATTGCTGTAAGTTGATTTTTATTTACAGAAATATTCAAATCATAATCTTCATTTATCCTGGCCTTTAGTTCATCCTTTGAAAGTGCATTTTGATTGTTGCCATTTTGTGAAACAAAAACTTCAACCCGCGCATCTGGTGAATTAGCTGCAGTAACAGTTATATTACCTCCGCTGGTTTCAGCATTTACATTTTTAATTGTTTCTCCTGATAAGGATTTGGTTAAATAAGGTTCTTGGCCCGATTTATTTTGGGCATTAATTTCCAGGCAAATATTTGCCAACAGCAAAAAGAAAAAAAGTTTTTTCATGTTATTTTATTTATAGTTGTTTAATATTTTTCTGCCTTCTGTTCCCGGAGGAGAATTTCTAAAGCCGTTTCACAATAAATCACCAAACTTTCCATGTAATCGGCACATAAGCACATCACTCCGTTCTCAAACTCTTCACAGGATTTGCAATCGCTGCTTTTATTGCCTGGAAACTTATGGTCACAATTGTTATTACTATTGCCGCGATGGCTGCGGTAATAAACACAATTGGATTTATTGTAATTCTGTAATCGTAATGCTGTAACCAATTATGCAAATAATAATAGGCAACAGGTGATGCGATAACACAACTTATTAGAACCAATACAACAAATTCTTTTGATAACAACATCCATACTTCGGGTACAGTTGCACCGAGAACTTTTCTGATACCTATTTCTTTGGTACGCTGTTCAGCCGTGTAAGCAGCCAGGCCAAACAAACCAAGACAGGAAATAAATATGGCTAATGCGGCAAATAATCCGGCGAGCTTGCCTAACAGTGTTTCAAAATCAAATTTGGCAGCATAGCTTTCATCTACAAAATGATATTCGTATGGATAAGCCGGGTTGTATTTATTGAATATTTCAGTAAGCTTTGCGATTGCCTGTCGTGTATTAACGCTGGGTGATAAACGATACGTAATAACGTTTGACCAATCAGGTGTATACGCAAAAATAGTTGGCTTCGCAGAAGCGAATGGCGAGGTCATTACGGCATCTTTTACAATACCGATCACCTTCACATGTTGCGGTACATCATGCCAGGTGATAATTTGATTTAGCGGTTGTTCAAAACGCATACGTTTTACAGCAGCCTCATTTAACAGAACGCTTAATGAATCTGCACCCGGAGAACCGGTAAAATCCCGGCCGCGGACAATCATCATACCCATCGTTTTAAAATAATCAGCATCAGACACACCGATGGTAGAAAGCTCTAATGATTCGACCGGCAGCTTGCCTGCCCAATTGTCTATTCTTTGATTTCCCCAAATGTCTGTTACAGGACTTGATGATTTGGTTACGCTTGTCACCATACCACTCTGCAGCATTTCGTTTTTTAACGCCTCATAATTTTGCTGCAGGCTTCCACTTACATCAGTGCTTACTAAAAGATTTGGATTGTAACCTTCGGGCCTGTTTTTTGCATATTCAATCTGCTGGTAAATGATAATGGTACTTATAATCAGGGCAACTGAACAACTGAACTGCAAGACCACTAGAATCTTTCTTGGTAATGAAGCCGCCTTGCCTGTTGGAAATGTTCCTTTTAAAACCTTTACAGGCTTGAATGACGAAAGATAAAATGCCGGACGGCTGCCTGCAAGCAAACCGGTAATCAAAACATAACCGATTGTGATCAGCCAGAAGAAAAGGTTATCGTAAGGAATACCCAGGTTTGTTTTTGTTAAGCTGTTAAAGGCAGGCAACGCAAACAAAACCATCAGCAGGGCAATACAAAAAGCGATGAATGAGAACACGGTGGCTTCAATTAAAAACTGGTATATTAAACTATTGCGCCGCGAGCCAATGGCTTTTCGTATTCCTACTTCTTTTGCTCTCTTTTCGGAACGCGCCGTAGAGAGATTCATAAAATTGATACAGGCAATAATGAGAACAAGTAAGCCGATGATGCTGAACATTCTAACATAATCAATAAAGCCGCCTGCAACACCATTTTTGTAATCGGAATATAAATGCCAGTCTTTAAGGGGTTGCAGGATCACTTCCGCTTTGCTTACTTTATAATCTTCCGGATTGTATTTTTTCTCTAATTCGCTTAATACCCCTTTCACCTCGGCATAAGATACATTCGGTTGTAACGCCACAAATGTTTCAAATGAATTGTTCCGCCAGTTGGAAAGGTTTTCTTTTACCCAGCTAAAGTTTTGAACCGCATAACTAAAGGGAACAATATAATTAAACTGCAATGTTGAGTTGGAAGGAATATCTTTTAATATGCCTGTTACTTTTAAATCGTGGTAATTGTCAAACCTGACTGTTTTATTCATTGCCTCCTCATTACCAAACAAAGCCTTTGCGGTTGATTCAGTCAATACAATTGAATAAGGATCCTGTAATGCTGTGTTACGATTGCCTTTCAGAAACGGATATTGAAAGATTTTAAGAAAATCACCTCCTTCCATTGCGCCATTCTGAAAAATCTTTTTGTCTCCGTTCATCAGCAGGTGCTGAGCTACCCAATTGGGTTGTGCGACATAACTGACACCCGGAATATTTTGCCTGATAGCATCAGCAAGCGGAAGAGGTGTAGAGGCAGTCACATTTATAACTCCATTGTTGTTCGTTTTTAATTTTACACTATAAACGTGCTCGTAGCCTGGTAAAAAACGGTCGTAAGAGAATTGGTAATACACCCAAAGTCCAATCATCAGCACTACAGCCATCCCTGTTGCAAGACCCAGAATGTTTAGTGCGCTATATGCCTTATTTTGAATAAGGCCGCGCCATGCTGTTTTAAAATAGTTTTTAAACATTGATTATAATTTGAAACTTATCCTAAGGCCAAATGAGTAACTGCTGATTATTTCACAAAAAATTGAACCATTTATTTTTTTATTGTTTATCAGTCCTTTATGAAGTTAAAAAAAATAGAAGTGTCCGGTCTTGATACAACTTATGTTCTTTTTTGATACAATTTTGGGGTGCAGTTTTCGTAATATGAAGGCTATATTTCATCATCGAAAGGCGGGGCATTCAACGTTGAAAGATGGTCATGCAACGTCGAAAGATGGTCGTCCGGCTAACAAAGAAGGCCATCCGACTAGCAAGGATGGTCGTCCGACGTAGAAGATCGTCATCCGTGAGTATATTCAGTTTACTGAACAGACCCAATTCCTAACTAAAAAAAGTAAATTCCTAATTAGAAAAACACTTTTCAATAGGAAAAAGCATTTTTTCTGATCAGGAAAATTGGTTTCAGGGAAATGAACTGTGAGGTAGTATTTGGGCTGTCAAGGGTTTTGTTATTCCTTGATTTTCTAACTTATTATTCACTTCTCAAACTATCAACCGGATTAACAATCGCCGCTTTTACTGCCTGGAAACTAACTGTTAGTAAAGTAATTATCAGTGCCCCAATTCCTGTTGCCGCAAAAATCCACCACGATATTGCTGTTCGATATTCATAATTCTGTAACCAGTTATGTATAAAATAATAGGCGATAGGTATTGCGATAAAAAGAGAAATAAACACCAGCACTACAAAATCTTTTGATAACAAACGCCACACGCTCAAAACTGATGCGCCCAAAACTTTTCTTACTCCAATTTCTTTTCTGCGTTGTTCAGCCATAAACATAGCCATACCGAAGAGGCCAAGGCAACTTATAAAGATGGCGAGTATAGCAAAACAACTTGAGAGGCTTCCAATGCGTTGTTCATTTCTAAATTTCTTTGCATATTCTTCATCAACAAATTTGTAACTAAAAGGTTGGCCGGCGTCATATTTTTTAAACACATTTCCAATGGCAGCCAAAGCCGTTTCAGTATTTACTTTTGGATTGATTTTTATAATTGCAAAATTATTATGCGATCGCGCCATGCAAAAAATGGAAGGCTTTACCAGCTCGTAAGGCGATTCCATAATTACATCTTTAATTACACCTACTACCGTGTATGGTTTTCCTTTCCACAAAATTATTTGTCCAGCCGGATCCTTTAAACCCATAAATTTTACCGCTGCTTCATTTAGAATGAATGCGGATGAATCAGAAGCAAATTGTTTTGAAAAATCTCTTCCTTCTTTGAACTGCCAGCCAACAGTGTTTCCAAAATCTGCAGATATACCGGTATTCGGGAAGTCAACAGTGAGGTTTGGATCTTTTCCTTTCCAGTCCAGGTCATTATCGGTGCCCCAAACATCAGTTACATTGCCTTCCGAAAGGGCCATATTTTCTATAACTCTTTTTTTCATTAGTTCATCCTTAACCGCGTCAAAATGATCCGGAATATTATCACTGAACATTGAAGCGATTATTAGTCCGTTGGTGTCATATCCGATCGACCTGTTTCTTGCAAATTGTATTTGCCTGAAAACAATAATCGTACAAATGATCAAAGCAATAGAAGCCGTGAATTGAAGTACGATGAGTGTTTCCCTGGGTAACGATGCTAAACGTCCGGCCTTGAACGTTCCCTTCAAAACCTTTACTGGCTTGAAGGAAGACAGATATAAGGCAGGATAACTTCCTGCAATTAATCCTGTAAAAACAATAAATGTGATGTTGAAAATCCAGAATATAAGATTGCTCCAAGGAATCGAAATTTCTTTACCAGCCAGTTGATTAAAATAAGGAAGAGCCAACTGGGCCAAAAGCAACGATAAACCAAAGGCTGCAATTACCGTCAGAAATGATTCAGTGAAAAATTGCCTGATCAACTGGCTCCGTAAAGAACCAATTGTTTTACGAATGCCTACTTCTTTGGCACGTTTTTGAGAATGCGCCGTACTAAGATTCATAAAATTGATACAAGCAAGAAGCAGCACAAAAAAACCAATGATACCAAACATCCACACATACTGTATTTTGCCACCGGTATTAAATCCATTTTTATATTCTGCATATAAATGCCATTTGCTCATTGGCTCCAGAAATAATTCGGGTTTGTATCTTTTCTCATTGGCAACAACTTTATTCAGCTTAATATTTTTGATCAATTTCGAAACTTCATTCATGTCGGCATTGTCAGCAATTTGCACATATTCCTGTATCGGGTTTCTATTCCAGGAGTCAGTAATTCTTTGGAGCCATTCTTCATTATCAAGATATAATTTAAAGGGAGCAATAAATGCAAGACCGGCAAACGTAGAATTATCAGGCATATCTTTATATACACCGGTTACCTTTACCTGCATCTTATTGTCAATTTGCATCACCTTACCCATTGGATCTTCATCGCCAAAAAGAGTGCTGGCCAGGGATTCAGAAATCAAAATGGAATGAGGATCATTTAAACCTGCTCTCGTCCCTTCCAGCATTTTCAGTGTAAGCATATCAGGTGCCTGCGGCTCAAAGAATACACCATGCTCCACAAATTTTTTATCTCCTAATGAAAGGTTGTGATCCATTCTGTAGGAAGACATTACTACGTACTTAAAATAATTTCCATATTGGGAGCGTAATTCTTCTGCTAATGGAATGGGCACTGCTTTACCAGTTTGCGTATTACCATTGACGGTTGTGTTTAGTCTTATTTTGGCAATGTGTTCATAATGATCAAATTGTTTATCAAAAGACATTTCATCAAAAATCCACAGCCCTATGAGAAAAGCCACTGCCATACCAACTGCCAGGCCGCCTATGTTGATAGACGAATTAATTTTATTTCTGCTAAGATTCCGCAAGGCAATTTTGACATAATTTCTAAACATCATTTTTAGTTTTAGTTCCAAGTTCTTAGTTGTTCCTAATTTCGTCTATGGATATCAGTTATATCAGCAAACCAACAAATAATCTGAATTTATAATTTCCAATTTTCAACATTAATTTATTCACTTCTTAAACTCTTCACTGGATCCGACAAAGCTGCTTTTATCGCCTGGAAACTAACAGTTGCCAAGGCGATAATTAATGCTGCTAAACCTGCAACAACAAATATCCACCAGCTAATATTGATTCTGTATGCAAAGCTTTGCAGCCACTTGTTCATTGCCCAATAAGATAACGGGAAGGCAATTAGACAGGCGATTCCAACTAATTTTATAAAATCTTTTGAAAGCATTTCTGTTACCTGAACAACACTGGCACCAAGCACTTTGCGGATGCCAATTTCTTTGGTTCTTTGTTCGGCGGTAAAAGTGGCTAATCCAAACAAACCCAGACAGGCAACTAAAATCGTAAGTACGGCAAAGATGTTGAGAACCGTTCCTGTTTTTTCTTCAGCAGCATACGTTTTATTGTATAGGTCATCCATAAAAGTAAAAGTGAAAGGTTCACCGGTATTGTAGGAATCCCATTTCTTTTTCATGGAAGAAAGCAAGCCTTGTATGTCCGTGGTGTTTACTTTAAATATCAAACCAAAATCCGGTTCAAGCGTCATCAGCAGTGGCGTGATTGGCTGATGCAATGATTGGAAATTAAAATCTTTAACAACTCCGATTATATGATAAGGTACATTCCTTCCCCTGCTGCTGTTTTCACGGATAATTATTTTTCCAATGGCCGTTGTGTTGTTCCATCCAAACGCTTTTGCGCCGGTTTCATTAATGATCATCGCGGTTGAATCTGTCGCAAAATCTTTTGAAAAATTTCTTCCTGTCGCCATCTTCATTTCAAATGTTGGAATATATTTCTCATCTACATGATATTCAGTTGTTCTCATGATCTCATTGTCGTGTCCTTCCGGATAGGCAAGAGCATTGCCGCCGTTACTTGGTCCTGCTGGTTTATAACCAGAAGTGGTTGCATTTACAATCCGGGGATCAGCCAGCATCTCCTGTTTGTATGATTGCTCATTTTTCCCTAATACATAAGAATTCGGAATGGTGAGCAATTGTTCCTTATCATAACCCAGTTTTTTATTCTGAATAAACTTCATTTGCTGCCACACAACAATTGTACTGATGATCAGGCCCACAGAAATAAAAAATTGAAAAATGACTAAACTGCTGCGCAATCCGAATGTTTTATTATTGTTTGAAAAATTTCCTTTTAATACAGAGATGGGTTTGAAAGAAGAAAGAAAAAACGCCGGATACATGCCTGCAATAAGCATTACAGCGATTCCCAATGCGATAAAAGATGCGATTATTTTTATATTAAAATCGAGGATTAACTTTTTGCCGGAAATATTATTGAATTCAGGCAAAGCAAGTTTTATTATTACCAAGGAAATGAGGAGCGCAATAAAAACAAGCAATGAGGATTCAGTCAAAAATTGTTTGACAAGATGAATTTTTCCGGAACCAATCACTTTTCTCACGCCTACTTCTTTTGCACGCCTGGATGCACTTGCAGTAGAAAGATTTATAAAATTAATGCAGGCTATCAGCAACATAAAAATCGCGATGGCACCGAAAATATACACATACAACGCGTTGCCGGAAGGGGATAGTTCATGGTTGGAATGTGAATACAAATGAATAGAAGTAAGTGGCTGCAAAGCAAATCCTAATTTATTCCCTTTTGTAATAAACTGATCTAAGCTGATGCCCATATTTTGTTGTATCTGCGGCCCCATATATTTCTTGACCATTGCCGGCAACTTTGCTTCTAATTTTTTGTAATCATATCCTGGTTTTAATAATAAATAAGTGAAGAAATTTGAGCCCATCCATGAATCTGACTTTGCATCCTCCTGTCCTGTCATGGAGGCAAACAGGTCAAAATGGAAATGTGAATTCACAGGTACTTTATCAATCATTCCGGTTACTTTAAATACTGCATTATTATCTGGAAGACTTAGCGTTTTACCGATAGGGTCTTCATTTCCAAAATATTTTTTTGCTATTTCTTTTGAAATAATAATAGAGTTTGGTTGTTGCAAAGCTGTTGCTGCATTGCCTTTCAGGAGAGGTAAAGTAAAAATGGTGAAGAAGTTTGGATCAACAAAAGCAAGCTCATCATTTTTAAAAGTTTTGTCTTTATAAACAATTTTTGGTGCACCCGCAAGCCATAACCTGGTAGCATCCTCCACTTCAGGGTAATCATTTTTCATAGCGGAAGAAACAGGAGGCATTACATTGGCTTCGAAAATTTTTCCGCCATTAATGTTCGCTTTAAAAACCACACGTACAATGCGGTCGGCATTTTTATTAAACCGGTCAAAGCTCAGTTCATCCTGCACATAAAGCATGATGATAAAACAAACAGAAATTCCAATGGACAACCCGGCAATATTGATGAAGGAAAAAGTTCTGTGCTTTGCCAGATTTCGCCAGGCGGTTTTGAAATAATTTATAAACATTTGATCTGATTTATTTTGTTTCTAACTATTTACGTTTATCTATAGCTGTTATTATCAGCAACGAACAAAGAATATTAATTCCATTTTCTTCCTCATCAGCAAATTATAGAATTAGCAAATCAGCAATTATTCCGTTCTCAAACTCTTCACCGGATTCGCCAATGCAGCTTTTATTGCCTGGAAACTAACCGTTGACAGAGCGATAATAACTACCAGTATTGCTGCAAGGGAAAACATCCACCAGCTTAATGAAATCCTGTAGGGATAATGATCCAGCCACTTTCCTGTAGCAAGCCATGCAGCAGGTATTGCAATTAGCATCGATAAAATCACCAGCTTTAAAAAGTCAGTCGATAAGGTGGTAATGATACTCCTGACCGATGCGCCCAATACTTTTCTGATTCCAATTTCCTTCGTTCTTTTTTCTGCCGATAGAACAGACAATCCAAATAATCCGATGCAGGAAATAAAAATTGTGAGGATCGCGCCAAACAACATGATCTGTTTCCATTTGGCTTCTGCCTGATAGTTCTTACTGTTATCATCCTGTTTAAAAGTGTAGCTGTAAGGAGTTAGCGGAAACAAACTTTTGAATGTTTTTTGAATGTAGGCGAGAGAAGAACCTGCAGTATTTGGCCTGATCCTGATATAGACCATTCCGAAATTATTTTTCGGCTCCATCGTGAATAATTGCGGGTCAATTTTTTTACTTAGCGCCTCGAAATGATAATCTTTTACCACACCGATCACGGTATATTTTTCATTTTTGTACCAGAAATTTACTTCATGTCCAAGCGAATTATTCCATCCCGCTTCTTTTGCAAAAGATTGATTTACCAAAACGGCATGTGAGGAATCGGAAGGATAATCTTTTGAAAAATTTCTTCCAGAGACAAGCGGAATTTTTAATAAAGGCAGGTAAGATTCGTCAACGGTTTCATAAGCAAAATCAATCGTTGAATCCCCGTTTACTTTTGCCCGTGTGCCTGAATAACCGCCATTTTTGGGCGCTACACCAATAATGTCCGGATCTTTCATCAGTTGTTCCTTGAATAATTTCGCCTCATCACGATTCAAATTTTTATTGATCAATACAAGATTGGAATCATCATATCCAAGTTTCTCTGTGGTTAAAAAATTGAATTGCAAATAGATAATGATGGTAGCGCAGATTAAAAATGATGCTAGTGCAAATTGAAGGACAACTAAGCTTTTCTGCAAATAATTTTTACTGGATAAAGTAAAGCGGCTGTAAAGAGTTTGAACAGGGTTGAATCCGGACAAGATCAATGCAGGATAAAAACCGGCAAGTAAAGTAGTGGTTAGAAAAAGGATGATATAAAATGCAGTTAATTTTGCATCAAAAAGATATGATAAAGACAGGGTTTTGTTGGAAAGATCATTGAACACCGGCAACACCAGTTTCACAATCGCAAGTGCCATTACAAAAGCGATCAAACATAAAATAAATGATTCTCCAAGAAACTGAATCATGAGTTGTTTCCTGTTTCCACCCACCACCTTTCGAATACCAATTTCTTTTGCACGCTTTAATGAACGGGCAACGGTTAGATTTATAAAGTTGATACAGGCTATTAATAAAATAAACAAAGCTATGCCGGAAAGGATGTAAGAATATAATGGATTGCTTGCATCCGTCAGGCCGGCATCAGGTGGAAAATCTTTGCTCAAATGCATCGCAGCATAGGGTTGTAGTCCATATTGAGCCTTGCCAAACACCGGCCCATACTTTTCAGTGAGCATCTTCATTGCCTCTTTCGAATCGCGATCATAAAATTGCTGCATCTGATTTTGTACTGAAGCAACATTCGCTTTTGGATCAAGTACTACAAATGTGTTTAGAAAGAAATTGAACCAGTTTTCACTTGATTGCAGATCTTTCGCAGAAGGACGAAAAGGAAGTAATATGTCAAATTTAACAGAAGAATTCTGCGGACATCTTTTTGCAACCGCAGTAACAGAATAAGGAACAAATGTGCTGTCATTTCTCAACACCAAAATTTTACCAACAGCATCTGTTGTTCCGAATTGCTTTTTTGCTTCATCTTCTGAAATTACAACAGAATAAGGATTTGATAAACATGTTTTGGGATTTCCGCTTAGCAATGGAAATGAAAAAACTGAAAAGAAAGATGAATCGACCTTCAGCATCTCTTCTGAGGTTACATCCGTTCCTTTTTTGATATCTACTCCACCACTTTGTATTCTTACAAAAGATTGAATACCGGGAACATTTGCGGTAAATTTTGGTCCCTGAAAATAACCGGTAATTCCATCTCTGTGTTCTACACCTCCATCTTTATTAAGCATCGTAAATGTGATGCGATAAATATTACTGACATTTTTTTGGAAGCGATCGTAACTTACTTCGTCTTTCACATATAAGATGATCAGCATCGCCGCAGCAAGGCCAAGGCTAAGTCCGGTAATATTGATGAAGGAATAAACCTTGTTTCTCTGAATATTTCGAAAAGCGATATTGAAATAATTTTTAAACATAGCTTTATTATTTTAACGAGTGATTATCTGTAATTTAATAAATAGCAAAATTCTAGCATCAACGGCGACAAAAACCTTCTTATTCTCCACACTTTTCGTGGCATTCGCATTTTAAACGCGGTTGATTTTATCAATAATTTTTGAAGCATATTCTTAATTCTTAGTTCGTGTTGATTCTGATTTCGTGCATGCGAATCTGTTATATGAGTAAACCAACAAATAATACAATTTCCTTTTCACATCTTCCTATTATTCACTTCTCAAACTCTTCACAGGATTGGATGTTGCTGCTCTCAATGTATTGAGGCTGACAACAATTAACGTCAGTAATAATATTCCAAAGCCTACTGTCACAAACAGCCAGAGGCTGATATCAATTCTGTAATCATACTTTTGAAGCCAGCTATTCATAGCCCACCATGCGATAGGAACCGCAATCACAAAAGCAATCAGGACAAGTTTTAAAAATTCTTTTGAGATCAATAGCAAAATGCGATTCGCAGAGGCACCTAAAACTTTTCTGATTCCAATTTCCCTGATTCTTTTTTCAATAGTGAAAGAAGCAAGGCCTGCAAGACCAATGCAACAAATAAATATGGCCAGTCCTGCAAAAATGTTGATGAGCTTGCTGATTAATTCTTCAGTGATAAATTTCTTTCCGAATTCCTGGTCAGCGAACTGGTATTCAAAAGGAACGGAAGGATTGTAAGTTTTAAAAATGCTTTCGATTGATTTCAATGCTTTTGGTAATCCAACTGATTGATTCAAGCGGATATCTACGATGTTCGACTGGTCGGGGCGATAAAAAATCATCATCGGCTCAACAGGTTTAAAAGGTGATTCCATTACAACGTTTCCCGTAACGCCAGTAACCGTATAAGTTTTACTTCCATATCTCATTTGCATACCGATCGGATCTTTTAATCCCATTGCAGTGACTGCTGCTTTATTTAGCATGATGGCAGATGAATCCGAAGGCAATCCGCTGAAATCTTTTCCCTGCAACACTTTTACGCCCAATGTTTTTGTAAAATCGGCATCTGTGCTAAATCCGGTAACGATGATCTGTACATCCTCCGGCTTGCCTTGCCAATCAGGCGCAGGAGTTTTCCACCACACCTCAGTGATCGGTGAAAAGGTTCTCGTAACGGCATTTATCATTCCTGTTTTCAGTAACTCCTGTTTGATCACCGGATAGTTTTTACTTACATCAGGGGTGGATGGAATCATGATAAGATTATTGTCATTGTATCCAAGATCACGGTTCTTTACGTGTTGTATTTGCTGATAGACTATGATCGTTGCAGAGATCAGTAAAATCGAAATAACGAATTGTGAAACAACAAGAACCCTGCGGGGAATAACCGCCTTTTTCCCAGCAAGAAAAGTTCCTTTCAAAACTTTTACAGGATTGAAAGAGGAAAGATATAATGCAGGATAACTTCCCGCTATAACTCCTGTAAAGACTATTATTGACAAAGCCCCAATCCAGATCAACGGTTGCGAAAGGTCAGGAGATAAATGTTTGTCCACTAAAGTGTTGAAGGAAGGAAGCAATAAATAAACAGCAATAACTGATAGAATGAAAGCAATCAAAGAGAGTATCATTGATTCAGAAAAAAACTGCAGAATCAATTGCTTTTTTCCAGAACCCAACGTTTTTCTTACCCCAACTTCTTTCGCTCTTTTTTCTGAACGGGCTGTCGAAAGATTCATAAAATTTACACAGGCGATCAGCAGGATAATAATGGCAATGATCGTGAAAAGCCGAACGTATTCGATCATTCCACCCACATTTTTTCCGTCTTTGAAATCACTGTACAAACGCCATTTGTTCATTGGGAAAGCAAAATAAGTACTGACTCTGTCATCAGGCGAATGTTGCTTTTTCAGGATATTAATATTTTTATCAAGAGTAGTAACGTTTGCACCGGGAGCTGTTTGCAGATATACGTGCCAGGAAGAATTTGTCCATTCATTCATTGCTTTTTTTACATCAGGATCAGAATAGTTAAACGCTTTTACAAAATCAAACTGCAGTGTTGAATTGCCCGGAGGATCGGTAACCACAGCACTTACTTTTACATTTTCCTGGTTGTCTATTTTCAAAATTTTGTTGATGGGATCTGCATTTCCGAAAAATGTTTTTGCTGCCGATTGAGTCAATACAATTGAAGAAGGATCGGTGAGAGCCGTTAAAGGATCTCCCTTGATAAACTTCCACGAAAACATATCAAAAAAATTGCCACCGACAGTCAGGCCGGTTTTCTTAATCTTATTATCACCATAAGAAAATATGTGTGATTCACCCTGGGTAGTAACAACAGCATTTTTAATCTGCGGATATGTTTTTTGAAGTGAACCTGCCAAAGGCAATACCATATTTGGATCAGTCATAATGTTGTTCTTAAAATCACGATTGGCCATTACCTGGTAAATGTTGTCGTAATTTTTTTGAAACTTATCATAAGTGCGTTCATCATGCACCCATAAAAGAATAAAGATGGTGCAGGTGATGCCAATAGTTAAACCAAGAATGTTTGTCAAAGAGAAACCTTTGTTTCTGAATAAATTTCTCCAGGCGATTTTAAAATAATTCTTTATCATGGGTTTTAGTTCTTAGTTCATTCGTGTATGCATAACTGTTATATCAGTAAACCAACAAATAATGTGATTTTTTATTTTCCAATTTTCACATTACTCGCTCCTCAAACTCTTTACAGGATTGGCGATCGCTGCTTTTATTGCCTGATAGCTTACCGTAATTATTGCGATCAAAGCAGATAAAACCGCAGCCAATGCAAAAACCCACCATTCAATACCAATGCGATACGTGTAGCCCTGCAGCCATTGATTCATTGCCCAATAAGCAACGGGAGCCGCAATCAGAAAAGAGACCAGCACGAGCTTTAAAAAATCTTTTGATAAAAGTGTAGTAATGCTGGTAACAGAAGCGCCAAGGACTTTTCGCACTCCAATTTCCTTGATGCGATTTTCAGCCATATAAGTTGCAAGACCAAAAAGGCCGAGGCATGAAATGAAAATCGTTAATCCGGCAAATAAAGCCGCGAGAGTTGCCGTCCGTTTTTCTTCACCGAATTTTTTTGCATAATCTTCATCAGCAAAATGATATTCAAAAGGATACAAAGGATTATATTTTTTGAATACATCTTTTGCAAGATCAAGATCCTTTGAGGTGGTATTTGCAGGATTTAACTTAAAATGAATCGTTGTAAACCAGGAAGCGGGGCCCATCACTGCAAGAGGGTTTATTTTTTCATAAGGCGATTCATAAATAAAATCTTTTACTACACCAACGATTGTCCATTTTTTCCCATCAGCATCAACGATCTGACCAACCGGATGCTTTAAACGCATCGCTTTTACGGCAGTTTCATTTAATAACATTGAAAAGGAATCGGCGGGATAATTTTTAATATCAATATCTCTTCCTTCAATTAATTTCACACCCATTGTTTTGATGAAATCAGCATCAGAAGCCATTCTTACGAAATCTGTTTTTTCATCAGCAGGAGTGCTACCCGGCCATTTCCATCCCCAGCCATCGCTGTATCTTGTGGTGATCGGACTCATTGATTTGGTAACAGCTGTTGCTGCGCCGCTGTTTAATAAGTCATTTTTTACCAGTTCATAATGTTTATCAAGTTCTCCTGTGATTGCTACATAAGCGAGCTTGTCTTTTGAATAGCCTGCATCTCTTTCTTCCGCATATTTTATCTGGTGCTCAACAATGATCGTTGAGATAATCAATGCAATAGCGAAGGTGAATTGCAGTACTACTAACACTTTGCGCGGACTGATCAGTGTATTGGACGCCTTGAAAGTTCCTTTCAAAACTTTCACAGGTTGAAATGAAGAAAGGAAAAATGCTGGGTAACTTCCCGCAAGGAATCCTGTAAACAAGATGAAAGAAATCGCTACGAGCCAAAACACAGGATTGAAAAAATCAATAAAGAGCTGTTTTCCCACAAGCTGGTTGAAAGCC
>Ga0068855_100000343_pt1 | contig 57828 bp, 50 predicted proteins | sample KBSCornC52_FD_66592 | JGI IMG/M metagenome (GOLD analysis project Ga0068855, IMG submission 66592) | Corn rhizosphere microbial communities from Kellogg Biological Station, Michigan, USA - KBS Corn C5-2 | ecosystem: Host-associated > Plants > Roots > Rhizosphere > Soil ... | reverse complement strand
CTGGCCCGCGACAACGGCATCAGCCGCCTCCCGGTCGTGGAGCACGGCCGTCTGATCGGCGTGGTGCGGGAGGAGCGGCTGCTGGCGTTCACGCCGTCGGAGGCCACCACCCTGTCGCGCCACGAGCTGCACGACGCGCTGTCGCGCCTCACGGTGGAGCGCGCGGTCGAGCCCGCCATCAGACTCTCGGCGGACACGCCCCTCACAGCTGCCGCGCGTCACCTGCTCGAGCGGGGCGCCCACGAGGCGCTGGTGGTGGAGGGCGAGCGGCTGGTGGGCATCCTCACCCACTCGGACCTGCTGCGGGCGCTGGTGGCGGGCACGCCGGAGGCGGTGGCATAGGCTCCGGCCCCGCGGTCTGCGTCTTCGACCTCGACCACACCCTGGTCGACTCCCCGCTCGATCTGAAGGCGGTGGGGCGGGAGATGGAAGCCTTCCTCCGGGCTCGCGGCGTCACGGTGCCGCAGCGTGCGCTGCGCTGGTCCGGCGCCGAGCTCTTCGACCTGGTGCGGCGCGAGGCCATCCACCTGGAGGCCGAGCTCCTCGCGATCCCGGTGGCGCACGAGCGGCGCGCGATGGCGGAGGCCACCCTGATCCCGTTCGCCCGGGAGGCGGTGACGGCCATGAAGCAGCTCGGCTTCGCGACCGCGGTCTGGACCAACAACGACCGCGTGGTCGCCGACTTCGTGCTCTCGCGCTTCGAGCTCCTGCCGCACCTGGATCTGGTGGTGACCCGCGACGACGTGCGGCGCCTCAAGCCAGATCCAGACGGCCTTCGGGTCGTCCGCGAGCGCTGGCCCGACGCCGAGCGCGTGGTGGTGGTGGGCGACTCCTGGGTCGACGGCCTCGCGGCCCGGGCCGCCGGCGTGCCCTTCATCGCCTACCGGCCCGACCTGACCCAGATGGAGGAGCGGGGCGTCGTGATGGCGGCGCGGATCCACTCGCTGCTGGACCTGCCCGCGGCGCTGGCGGACTAGCTCCCGCCTCTCTCCCTCTCCCCACTGGGGAGAGGGCAGGGTGAGGGGACGTAGGTATACTGCGCGCGTGGACGATCTGTTCGACTCGACGCCCGCCCCGAGCCCGGCCGCCAGGGCCCCCGCCCCGCTCGCCGACCGCATGCGGCCGCGGAGTCTCGACGAGGTGGTCGGCCAGCCCCAGCTGACCGATCCGGGCCGGCCCCTGCGCCGCGCGCTCGAGCAGGGCGCGCTCCACTCCATGATCCTCTGGGGGCCGCCCGGCACCGGCAAGACCACGCTGGCCCGCCTCCTCGCCGACGTGGCGGGCGCCCGCTTCGTGCCGTTCTCGGCGGTGGTCTCGGGGGTCAAGGAGATCCGCCAGGTGATGACCGAGGCGGAGGCCGAGGGCATGCGCCAGAGCCGCCGCACGATCCTGTTCGTGGACGAGATCCATCGCTTCAACCGAGCGCAGCAGGACGCGTTCCTGCCCTACGTGGAGAAGGGCACGATCATCCTCGTCGGGGCCACCACCGAGAACCCGTCGTTCGAGGTCAACGGGGCCCTGCTCTCCCGCGCACGCGTCTACGTGCTGCGCCCGCTCGGCGAGACCGAGCTCGTGACGATCCTCGAGCGCGCGCTCGCGGATCCCGAGCGGGGCCTCGGCGGCCTCCGGGCCGCAGCAGAGCCCGAGGCCCTGGCCATGATCGCGCGCCTCTCCGACGGCGACGCCCGCACCGCGCTCAACGTGCTCGAGCTGGCGGTCACCGAGCCCGGGGCGCGCCTCACCCTGGCCGGGGTGCGCGAGGCGGCGCAGAAGAAGGCCCTGCTCTACGACAAGTCGGGCGAGCAGCACTACAACCTGATCTCGGCGCTGCACAAGTCGCTGCGCGACTCGGACCCCGACGGGGCCCTCTACTGGCTCGGCCGCATGCTGGAGGCCGGCGAGGATCCGCTCTACGTGGCGCGCCGGCTGGTGCGCTTCGCCTCCGAGGACGTGGGCAACGCGGACCCCGCCGCCCTGCGCCTCACGCTCGACGCCAAGGAGGCGTATCACTTCCTGGGCACTCCTGAAGGCGAGCTGGCCCTGGCCCAGGCCACCTGCTACCTGGCGCTGGCACCCAAGTCCAACGCGGTGTACGCGGCGTGGAACGCGGTCCGCCGCGACATCGAGGAGCAGCCCGCGGAGCCGGTGCCGCTGCACCTGCGCAACGCCCCCACCGCGCTCATGGGTCACCTCGGCTACGGCCGCGGCTACCAGTACGCCCACGACGCCCCGGACGCGCAGGTGAGCCAGGAGCACCTACCCGACGCTCTTCGTGGCCGCGTCTACTACCGCCCGACCGAGCGCGGCGCCGAGAAGGAGATCGGGGTCCGCCTCGCCAAGTGGCGGGCGTGGCGGGAGCAGCAGGGGGCGCCGCAGAAGCGCGCCTGAGCGGGCGCCGACCCTTCCCCCGGCGGGCCCGGCACGGAGTTCTCCCCCCGGAAAACCGGGGTCTGATACAACTAAATCTATGGCGGAAACGCCCCGGAAGCTGCGGGTCGGCGTGGTGTTCGGCGGCCGCTCGGGCGAGCACGAGGTCTCCCTCGCGGGCGCGGCCTCGGTCATGGCCGCGATGGACAAGCGGCGCTTCGACCTGATCCCCATCGGCATCGCCAAGGACGGCCGCTGGCTCATGGGCGGCGATCCGCTCCGCGCCCTGGCCCACGAGGCCGCGCGCCAGGCCCTCACCGAGGGCGGCGCTGACGCGCACACCAAGCACGAGCTGCTGGAGCGCGCCGCGGCGCAGGACACCGGCACCGCGCTGATGCGCATGGAGACCACCGAGGGCCTGCCGCCGGGCCTGCGCGACCGCCTGGACGTGGTGCTGGTGCTGCTCCACGGCCCGCAGGGCGAGGACGGGACCATCCAGGGCCTGCTGCAGCTGGCCGGCGTCCCCTACACCGGCGCGGGCGTGCTGGCCTCCGCGGTGGGGATGGACAAGGTGGCGATGAAGGACCTGTTCCGGGCCCACAACCTCCCCATCGTCGAGTACGCGGTGGTGCGCCGGCACGACTGGGAGCGCGAGCCCGGATCGATCGCGCGCGACGTCGCGAGCGCGATCGGCTACCCCTGCTTCGTGAAGCCGGCCAACCTCGGCTCGAGCGTCGGGATCAGCAAGGTCAAGGGCCCGGAGGACCTCCGCGCCGCGATCGACCTCGCCGCGCGCTACGACCGCCGGATCATCGTCGAGCGCGGCATCCAGGCCCGCGAGGTGGAGGTCGCGGTGCTGGGCAACGACGAGCCGCAGGTGTCGGTCCCGGGCGAGGTGTGCTTCCCCGGCGAGTGGTACGACTACGACACCAAGTACGGCGCGGGGCAGACCTCGCTCAAGATCCCGGCGCCGCTCGCCCCCGACGTCATCGCGGAGGTGCGGGCCCTCGCCCTGCGGGCCTTCCAGGCCACCGACTGCGCGGGCATGGCGCGCGTCGACTTCTTCATCGAGAACGACCGCCGCGTGCTGGTGAACGAGATCAACACGATTCCCGGCTTCACCTCGACCAGCGCCTACCCGCGGCTCTGGGAGGCTTCCGGGATTCCCTACCCCGAGCTGATCGCCCGCCTCATCGCCCTCGCCCTCGAGCGCCGCTAGCCCGTGCCGCGCCAGGAAGCGCGCCCGCACGGTCGTCCGCGGACTTGGGGGAGTACGGGGGCCATTTCTGGGCCCCCGTATCGGACAAATTGCCCAGTCCTAGCGCCGAACCCGAATGCTAGCCCGCGCCGCATGCTAGCCGCGGCATGCTAATCGTCATCGCGGGCGGCGGCACCGGCGGCCACACGAGTCCCGGCCTGGCCGTGGCCGCGCGCCTGCGCGAGCGCGGCGTCGACGTGGAGTGGATCGGCAGCAAGGGCGGCATCGAGGCGCGCCGGGTGCCGGAGGCGGGCGTGCCCTTCCACACCATCCCGGTGGGCAAGCTGCGCCGCTACTGGGACTGGCAGAACGTGCCCGACCTCGCGGTGCGCGCTCCCGCCGGGCTCGCCCGATCGTGGCGGCTCCTGCGCCGGCTCCGGCCCGCGCTGCTGCTGGCCACCGGCGGCTTCGTGGCGCTGCCCCCCGCGCTGGCGGCCCGCACCCTGCGGATCCCGGTGGTGGTGCACGAGCAGACCAGCGTGCCGGGGCTGGCCAATCGCGTCGCGGGGCGCTTCGCGCGGCGGATCGCGCTCACCTTCCCGCTGACCGGCTCGGAGCTGCCCCGCGAGCGCGCGGTGCTCACCGGCAACCCGCTCCGCCCCGAGCTCCGCGACGGCAGCCGGGCCGCCGCCTGCCGCCGCTTCAGCTTGGAGGACGCGGGCCCCATCGTCTACGTGACGGGCGGCGCGCTCGGCTCCCACCGGCTGAACCGCGACGTGGGCGCGGCGCTGCCGAAGCTGCTCGAGCACTGCCAGGTCATCCACCAGAGCGGCGACAACAGGACCACCGGCGACCTGGCCTGGCTGGGCGAGCGGGCCCGAGCGCTGCCGGAGCGGCTGCGACGGCGCTACGCGCTCCAGCCCTACGTGGGCGCGGAGCTGCGGGACGTCTACGCGGCCGCCGCCCTCGTCATCGGGCGGAGCGGAGCCGGCACCGTGAACGAGTGCTGCCAGCTCGGCCTGCCCGCCCTCTACGTGCCGCTGCCGGGCACGAGCGGAGACGAGCAGACCGCCAACGCACGCCTCGTGGAGGCCGCGGGCGGGGCGGTGGTCTTCCCGCAGGTCTCGCTCACGTCTGACGGGCTCGTGGAGGCCGTGGAACGCCTCCTGGGCGATCCCGGAGGCCTCGCCGCGATGGGCGAGCGCGCGCGAAGCCTCGCGGTGCCCGACGCGGCCGATCGCATCGTCCGCCTCCTCTTCGAGGTCGTGGGCGCGGAGCCGCCCGGTCGATGATCGCCTGGCTCGTGCTCCTGCAGGCCTCGCTGACGATCGCGATCGGCGGGCCCGCCACCTCGCCCGAGTACCTGCCGCTGCACGTGGCGGCGGCCCGCGGCGACTTCGCGGCCCAGCGGCTCACCGTCACTCTCCGGCAGACGCGCTCGGACGCGGCCGCCGCCGAGGCCCTCGGCGCGGGCAGCGTCACGCTCGCCGCCACCTCGCTCGACGCCGCGCTCCGGCTGGGCCACGCCGACGGCCGCCCGCCGCTGCTCGTGTGGGGCCTCACCGCCGCGCCGCCGGTGGCCCTGCTCGTGAGCCCCACCCGCGCCGACACGATCCGCTCCGTCGCCGACCTCGTCGGTCAGACGGTGGCGCTGCCGGCGCCCGGCACCGCCGAGGACCAGGCTCTGGCCCTGCTGCTCGTGCGCGCGGGCATCCCGCTGAGCCGGGTCAAGCTCCAGAGCCTGGGCGAGCGCGGCGCGGTGCGGGCGCTCCTCGGGGGCGAGGTGCCGGCGGCGATCCTGGCCGAGCCCCACGTGAGCCGCCTCGTCGAGGAGGGCAAGGCCCAGGTCCTGGTGGACCTGCGCACCGCCGCCTCCGCCGAGACCGCTCTCGGCGGTCCCACCGTGAGCGCGGCGCTGTTCGCGCGGGCGGGCGCGGTGCCGGAGCCGGCGACCCTGCGCGCCCTGGGCGCCGCGCTCCAGGCCGCGATCGGACGGCTCACCGGCGGCGACCCGGCGGCGGCCGCCGCGGATCTGCCCGCCGGGGTGATCGGCTCGCCCGCCGACTTCGCGGCGCGCCTCGCGCGGGCGCGCGATCTCTTCCTTCCGGGCGGTCGCGTGAGCGCCGAGGCGCTCGGAGCGAGCCTGGAGCTGGTCCGGCGCCGGGCGCCGCTCCCGGTGGTGGTGAAGGTCCCGCGCCGGCCGGAGCAGCTCCTCGCGGAGCCGCCGGCCGACTAGAGCAGCCCGCGCCGGGTGAGAAGGACGCGCGTGGTGGTGAGCGGCAGGCCGACCACGTTGGTGAAGCAGCCGTCGACCGCCGCCACCAGCCGGCTGCCCAGCCCTTGCACCGCATACGCCCCCGCCTTGTCGAGCGGCTCGCCGGTGGCGACGTAGGCGAGGATGGCCGCCTCATCGTAGGCGGCCATCCGCACCCGGGTGGTGACGGCGGCGGTCTCGGGCGCGGGGTCCAGGTCCGGTCCGGCCGCCACGACCGCGAGCCCGGTGATCACCTGGTGCTCCCGGTCCCGCAGGGCCCGCAGGATGCGCGCGGCGTCCGCCGCGTCCTGCGGCTTGCCCAGGAGCCGCCCGTCCAGCACCACCTCGGTGTCGGCTCCCAGCACGATCGCGGGCGGCGCGGCCGGCCCGCGTGCCGCGGCCACCGCCCGAGCCTTGGCCAGCGCGACGGCGGCGATGGCCTCGGCGGGGGCGACGGGCGGGTGAACCTCGGGGATGTGGCTGGCGTGGATCTCGAACGGGACGCCGAGCCGGCCCAGGAGCTCCCGGCGCCGCGGGGAGGCGGAGGCCAGGACGAGGACGGGCGGGCTCAGGTAACGATCAGGGGATTCTTGTCGGTGATGACGCGGTCGTTCTTGTCGATCGACTGCTGGAGGAACTTGGGCAGGTTGAAGCAGTGCAGGTGCGCGTGGCCGTCCCAGAAGCCGAGCTGCTTGGGATCGAGGCGCTCCGCGATCAGCCGGTCGACATCCGCCCCGGACTGCTGTCGGGGATCCGTGCCCTTGGAGGCGAGGATGAAGCCCCAGGGCGTCCCGAAGCAGGAGATGAAGCTCTGGTACGGGGCCACCACCGGGAAGACCTCCTTCAGGGTGCGGTTGACCGCCCCGTGGAAGAAGATCTCGTTCACCTTGGTCATGCCGGCCTGCATGGTCATGACCCCGTGCTCGGTCAGCCGGTCACGGATCAGGGTGTAGAACTCCTTGGTGAAGAGCAGGCACGCCGGCCCCTCCTCGAGCGGCTCGACCAGGTCGACCACGATGAGGTCGAAGCGGTCGGTGGTCTTCTCGAGGTAAGCCCGGGCGTCCTCGTGCAGGAGCCGGGTCCGGGGGTCGTCGAAGGCTCCCTGGTGCATCTCGGGCAGATGCTTCTTGCACTCCTCGACCACCTCGCCGTCGATGTCCACCATCAGGCAGTCGGTGATCGTCTTGTAGCGCAGGATCTCCCGGACCGTGGCGCCCTCGCCCCCGCCGATGACCATGGCCCGCTGGGGCCGGGGGTGGGCCAGGAGGCCCGGGTGGACCAGGGTCTCGTGATAGATGAACTCGTCGGCCTGGCTGGACTGGATCCGCCCGTCCAGCACCAGACACTTGCCGTACGAGTGGGTCTCCATGATCTCCATGAACTGGAACTTCGTCTGCCGGGTGACGATGGTCCGGGCGATGGCGTGCATGTGCCCTTCGACCGGCGTCGTGGTCTCGAAGAACCACTTGTACTGGGGTGTCGCCATCGCGGCGGTCGGTCTAGCCGGGAGTGGTGACGACGGGGGCCCCGGCGGGCTTGTGGAGCAGAGGCCGGCCGTGGTTCACGAAGATGCCGCGCTGGAGCTCGACCACCGAGGCCCGGGCGGCCCCGAACTGCTCGACGAGGTAGTCGGCTGCCACCTGGGGCTGTAGCACGTCGCCGCACGAGAACACGTCGACCGCGGCGTAGCGGTACTCCGGCCAGGTGTGGATGGCCAGATGCGACTCGGCGATGACGACCACTCCGCTGATGCCGAACGGGTTGAACTCGTGAAAGACGACGTCGACGATGGTGGCCTGGGCCCGCTTGGCCGCTTCCACCATTGACGCCTTCACGGTGTCCAGACTGTTGATGGCCTCCGCGTCGCAGTCGAACAGCTCAAGCAGCAGGTGACGCCCCAGTGCTTGCACTCTTTCCCTCCTCCCGTCGATCCGGTGCGTGCGACTGATTTTTTCTACTAGGCCCCGGATTTTTCTGCACTGTGGGGCTATTTTTTTTTCATTGCAAGAAAAAAATGAGCTTTTTGGCCTGCTCCCGCGGCGTCGACGAGCGCGCTCGCGCCGCGACGGAGCGTCGCGACGGCAACTTTTCGCTTGCGTTCGTGGGCCGAGCCGCTAGGATGAGCCAGAATTTCACGACGGGTGGCGATGGGGCGCCGCTCGAGACGCGGCGTGGGCGCGAGGCTCGCGACCGGCTCACGAGGAGGAGCGAATGCACTTCGCACCAGTCACCAAGGCGGCTGGGACCGCCGGCACCGCGGAGGGGTCGACGCCGCTCAACGCCTTCGACAACGCCCTCCTGGCCGCCGGCATCGGGAACATCAACCTGATCAAGGTCTCGAGCATCCTCCCGCCCGGCGTCGAGCTCGTGCCGCTGCCCCGGATCAAGCCGGGCGCGCTCGTGCCGACCGCCTACGCGGCCATGACCAGCGAGGTGCCGGGCGAGGTGGTCGCAGCCGCGGTCGGCTGGGCCCGCCCCATCGATCCGGCCAAGAACGGCGTGATCATGGAGTACCACGACAAGGCCACCCGCGAGGAAGCCGAGCGGATGATCGTCCAGATGCTCGAGGAGGCCTTCCGGGTCCGGGGCGAGACCATCCGCGACATGCAGGTCTTCGCGGTCGAGCACCGGGTGGAGCGGACCGGCTGTGCGCTCGCCGCGGTGACGCTGCTCTCCCAGGACGACCTCGTCGACGGCTAGACCCGGCCGTTGATCCCGGCCGATCCCCGCTTCATCGCCTGCCGGGCCTCCCTCCCGGAGGCCCGGGTCGCTCTCTTCGGCATTCCCTTCGAAGGCCGCGTGAACCTCCGCCGCGGCGCCGACCACGGCCCCCGCGAGCTACGGCTGGCCTCCGACTCGATCGAGACCTACTCCCCGTTCCTCGGCCGCGATCTGGAGGACCTGGCCATCGCCGACCTGGGCGACTGCGAGCTGGGCGACGGCTCGCCCCGCGAGCAGCTCGGCCGGGCCCGCGAGGAGATCCGGCGCTTCTGGCGGCCGGGCCTGCGGCCGGTCATGCTGGGCGGCGACCATACCGCCACCCTGCCCGTCATCGAGGTCCTGGCCCCCGCGATCCCCGAGCTGCGGATCCTCCAGCTCGACGCCCATCCCGATCTGAGAGAGGAGTTCCTCGGCGAGCGGTACAACTACGCCTCCGCCATGGCCCGGGTCATGGACGTCGTCGCCCCGGAGCGCGTCTACCAGGTCGGCATGCGGACCGGGGCGCGGGAGGAGTACCAGCGCAAGGCGCCCCATCTCTTCCCGGCCCACCGGACGCGGCCGCTGGACGCGGTCCGGAGCCTCCTGCCGGAGCTCGCCGCGCACCCGCTCTACGTGACCGTCGACGTCGACGTCCTCGACCCCTCGGAGGCGCCCGGCACCGGCGCGCCCGAGCCGTGCGGGATCACCGCCGCGGAGCTGGTGGAGATCGTCCGCCTCCTCGCCCCGTGCTCGATCGTGGGCACCGACCTCATGGAGGTCGCGCACGCCTGGGACCCGTCGGGCCGGACCGGCATCACCGCCTGCTGGATCCTCCGCGAGGCCATCCTCACCTGGTGGGGAGCATGAGCGCCTCCAGCGGGTCGCCCAACCAGTACTCCGCGCCGCGCTACTACGAGATCGCCTTCGACATGAACCGGCGGCAGGAGGTGAACTTCCTCGTGCACTGCTTCCGGCGGTACGCGCGCCGGAAGGTGCGCACGGTGCTCGACATCGCCTGCGGCACCGGCCCGCACCTGATCCGGCTGGCCGAGCGGGGCTACGCGATGTCGGGGCTCGACCTGTCGCCCCAGAACATCGCCTTCCTGCGCGAGCGCGCCGCGGCCAAGCGACTCGAGCCCGAGCTGCTGGTGGCGGACATGACCCGCTTCAAGCTGCGCCGGCCGGTGGACGCGGCCATCTGCATGCAGGACTCGCAGGGCCACCTCCTGACCAACGAGGCCCTGCTGGCCCACCTGCGCTGCGTGGCGCGGAGCATCGGCAAGGGCGGGCTCTACGTGTTCGACCGCTACATGTGCTCGTCCTGGACCGACCCCGCGCGGCGCTGGTCGTGGACGCGGCGGCGCGGCCGCGCCACCGTGCGCGCCACCTTCGAGGCCCTCAAGGACCTGAACCCGGTCACCCAGACGTTCTACGAGGACATGGAGCTCGAGGCCCACGAGGACGGCGTGCGGCGCGTCTACCGGCAGCGCCACGCCTCCCGCATGGTCTTCCCGCAGGAGCTCCGCGCCCTGGTCCAGCTGGCCGGCGGCTTCGAGCTGGTGGAATGGTTTTACGGCTTCAAGCCGCATCTGCGCCTGGACCGGGCGCACCATCCCCTGCTGATGGTCGTCGTGCTGCGAAAGCGCTAGCCTGGCCACCCTGACCCTCCGCCGCGGCGCGGAGCGCCGGATCCGGGCCGGCCATCCGTGGATCTACCGGGGCGAGGTCGCCGACGTCAAGGGCCGCTGGTCCGCCGCCGCCGCGGTCGACGTGACCGACGCCGGCGGCCGCTACCTCGGGCGCGGCTTCTACAGCCCGCGCTCCACGCTGGTCTGCCGCCTCATCACCCGCGCCGACGAGGCGGTCGACGCCGCGCTCTTCCATCGCCGGCTCGCGGCCGCGCTCGCGTGGCGCCGGGCCGCCGGCCTCGCGGACGCCGCCTACCGGCTCTGCTGGAGCGAGGCCGACGGGCTGCCCGGCCTGGTCGTCGACCGCTACGGCCCGGTGAGCGTCGTGCAGTGTCTGACCGTCGGCATGGCCGGCGCGATCGACTGGGTGCGCGACGCCCTCGCGCGCCTGTTTCCGGGCGAGCCGGTGGTGCGCCTGGACGATCCGACCGCGGCGCGCATCGAGGGGTTCACGCCGGTGCGCGAGGCCCGCGAGGGCGAGATCGTCGTCGAGGAGGGGCCCGCGCGCTTCGCGGTATCCCTCGGTGCGGGCCAGAAGACGGGCCTCTACCTGGACCAGCGGGACAACCGGCTCCAGATTGCACCACTCGCGCGGGGCCGCCGGATGCTGGACGCCTTCTGCTACGCGGGCGCCTTCGCCTGCCAGGCGTTGGTGGCCGGCGCGGCGTCCGCGCTCCTGATCGACTCCTCGGAGGAGGCGCTCGCGCTGGCCCGGCGCAACCTCGCGCTCAACCACGTGGCGGATCGTGCGTTCATCGGCGCCGGCAACGCCTTCGACGCGCTCCGCGAGCTCGAGGCGCGGGGGGAGCGCTTCGGGCTCGTGGTGCTCGATCCGCCCCCGTTCACGCGCCGCAAGGACGCGATCGAGGCGGCGACGCGGGGCTACAAGGAGATCAACCTGCGCGGCCTTCGGCTGCTCGAGCGCGGCGGCCTGCTGGTCACCTTCTCCTGCTCCCACCACGTCACACCCGCGCTCTTCGAGGACATCTGCCGTCAGGCCGCCGGGGACGCCGGCCTCCCGGTCCGCGTCCTCGCCACCCTCACCCAGGCCCGCGACCACCCGGTGCTGCTCACCATCCCCGAGACCCGCTACCTCACCGGCCTCCTCCTCACCCTCTGAAGGGGCCGGCCTAGCTTTCGCGGTAGATGATCAGGAGGACGCCGATGAGGGCGAGGCCGATGGCCCACACCGAGCCGGGCACGCGCTGCCGCTCGGTCGGCAGGCGCAGCTCGAGCCAGCGCGTCCAGCCCACCAGCATCGCCATCACCCCGAGCGGGGCATGGGTCACCTCGAGCAGGAACTCGTCCTTCAGGTTCTGCGAGGCGTGCGAGTGCGTGAGCAGCAGGGCGCCGCCGACCGCGCACAGCAGCGGGAAGACCAGGGCCGCGCGGCGCGACGGCATCCGGCCGGTGCGCACCATCCATTCGAAGATCCCGAACGCGATCACCAGCAGCACGAAGATGCGGTGCTGCAGCACGGTGGCCACCAGCATGCCCTCCCAGAACCCCTCCGGCCCGAGCGGCCAGGAGCCGGGATCGTTGCGGAAGATCATGAAGACGGCCAGGCCCAGGAACACCAGCGGCCAGTGCCGCGCCCAGCGCACGCGAGTGGTCGCGTGGAGCACCGCGAGCAGGCCCATGGTCAGCACCAGGATGCCGGCCACGTGGTGGTTGAACTCGGACCACGCGCGGTCCGCGTCGTTGCGGGGCGCACTGGGGTCGTCGATCGGCATGTCGGCCAGCGCGGGCGAGCGCAGCGTCGGCATCCGGGGGGTGAAGCGGGTCGCCACCTCCGCGAAGGTGGCGCGGTCGGCGGTCAGATCGACCGCGGGCGGCAGCGAAGTCAGCGAGGCCGCCGCGAACATCACGGTGAGCCCGAGCCCCACCTCGACCTCCACGAAGCGCCGCAACGTGGCCTGGTCCGCACCCGCGCCGTCGCCCATCCCCCGGATCGCCCGGGCGTTGAACGCGCCCAGCACGAGGAGGCCGGTCAGGATCGTGACCTTGGTCAGCACCATGAGCCCGTAGGCGGTGCCGAAGAGCGCGGTGCGGTCCGGCGCGTAGTAGAGCGTGAGACCGACGCCTCCCGCCACCAGCGCGGCCACCGAGCCCATCGCGAGGCTCGAGAAGCGGCGCAGCAGCGGCACCGGCCACGGCCGCTCGCGACGGCGCACCGCCGCCGCGATCAGGTGCACGAGCCCGCCGACCCAGAGCGCGGCCGCGAGCTGGTGGATGCCGTCCAGCACCAGCAGCACGCCGCGCGACTCGAGGCGGGCCGCCGCGTGGCTGGTCCACGGTGCCGCGCCGACCAGCGCGAGGGCCAGGGCCACCATCACCCACTGCGGGCCCGGCCGGAGCCCGTCGGCCTCGCCCCGCCGCCGGAGGACGAGCGCGCAGGCGGCGAGCGCCACGCCGACCGCGACTCGGACCGCGCTCACCTGCACGTAGAGCGTGCCGAGCGCGGCCCCGAGGGGCCACGCGGCGTCGTGCAGCAGCACGAACAGCTCGACGCCCAGGGCGAGCGCCTGCCCGAGGGCCAGGATGGCCGCGGCGGCCGCGATCAGGCCGAGGGAGCGGGACAGCGCGGGGGGATCGAGGCCGGGCCGGGTGGCGGAGGCGCGCAGCACCAGCAGCACGAAGCAGACCCCGCCCACCGCGACCGCCTGCGCGGACAGAATGAGTCCGCGCAGCAGGACGTCGAGGAAGCCCGCCACCTCAGGCGGCCTGCCGCCGCCGCGCGCCCCACCGAACCAGCAGCATGAAGATCGGCGTACCGAGGGCGACCAGGATCAGGAACCAGTGGGCCTTGCCGAAGCAGGCGAGCAGGAGCACCAGGTAGATGAAGTCGCGGTTGGCCACCGCGTCGGCCAGCCGCGCGGTGGCGTCGGTCGGCGCGGTCGAGCTCCGGCGCGAGACCAGCACCGCGGAGATGGCGGTGCCCGCAACCGCGAGGGCCCCCGGCAGGAGCGGCCACGGCGAGTCCACCTCGAGACTGAAGCCGATGGCCATCGAGATCCACACCGCCACGTGCACCAGGTTGTCGCCCCAGAAGTCGAGCCGGGCCCCGGTGGGCGACTCCAGGAACTTGAGGCGGGCCAGCTCGCCGTCGCAGCCGTCGAGGATCGAGTGGGTCAGGAACAGCAGGCTGCCCGCCACCTGCAGCAGCGGATCACTCGACAGGAAGAACGGCGCCCCGATCAGGCCCATGGCCAGGCTCACCAGGGTCATGGCGTTGGGCGTGATCGAGGTGCCGACCAGCCGCCGGGTGATGGCCAGGGAGATCCGCCGCTCCACGTGGCGGGACATGAAGCCCTCGGTGTCCTTGATGAGGCTCTGGAGCAGCCACTCCTCGGCCGCCTTGGGCCCGTCCGCCCCCACCAGGGTGAAGCGGCCGGCGGGATCGCCCACCGGCACCACGTGGGGCCGGTGCCGGCTGAGATCGGCGATGAGGTCCGGCAGCCCGTCGCTGGCCGAGCGCAGCATCCGGCCGGTCTCCGCGCCCTCCACCGTGACCGCCACTGCGGGATCGATCGCGGGGGTGCCGGGATCGAGCGGCATCTCCCGCAGGCTCCGCAGCCAGCGCGCCTGGGGCAGCACGTGCGCGGGCAGCAGCACCAGACGCCCGGGCACCTCGTCGAGCGCCTCGGGCCGCAGGAGCACTGCGCGCGTGCCCTGCAGCAGGCGCGGCTCCGGGCAGGCGCGCGGATGCACCAGCACCCGATCGAAGCCCGCGCGCTCCGCGGCGAGCACGATCCGGCGCAGCAGCGGCAGGCCCATGACCATGGTCTCGGGCGGCGCGGCCCCACGGCCGGGCGGCGCGGGCAGCACCACGAGCGCGCTCGGGGTCGCGACCGCGGGGGCGGCGAGCGTCGTCATCCCGCGGCTCCCGCGCGCGCGGCGCCGTGGAGCACCCCCGACAGGGGCAGGCGCGCGCCATCGCGCCGGCTCGACTCCCGCGCGCCGCACTCGATGGCCAGGCAGATCGCGGCCTCGTCGAGGTTGCCGCTCGCGGCGGGACTCCCTCCCCCGTGGATGCGCGCGAGGAACTCCTGGGCCACCGCGCCGAACCAGTCCGGATGCTGCGAGCCGGTGGAGAGCGCCGGCGGCCACGCCCGGCGCTCCTCGCCCTGCGGGGTGGTCACCACCAGCGTGTCGTCCTCGACCGCGATGCGCCCCTGGCTGCCCACCACCGCGGCGTGATTCTCGCGGGTGTCGGCGGCCCACGTGAGCACGATGAGGGCCTCCGCGGCCGGGAAGTGCAGGCGCACGGTCGCGGTATCCTCCACCGCGAAGCGGTGATGGCGGCGCGTCTCGAGCTGCGCGCTCACCGCCACCGGAGCCTCGCCGACCCAGCGGGGCACCACGTAGGAGACGTGCCAGCCGTGGTCGGTCAGCACGCCGCCGCCCGCGATGGCGGGGTCGACGCGCCAGGCGTCGCCCGCCGCGGCGGCCGCGGGCTGGCTGCGCAGCGTGCGCCACGTCACCTCGCGCACCCGGCCGATCCGGCCGGAGCGGATCACCGCGTCGGTCGCCCGCACCAGCGGCGCGTGGTGCCAGTTGTGCACGGTGTGGAGCACGCGGCCCGCGCCGCGGGCCCGCTCCAGGAGGCGGGCGAGGACCTCCGGCGCGCTCACCAGCGGCTTCTCGCAGAGCACATGGAGCCCGCGGGTGAGCGCGGCCTCGATGAGGGGCGCGTGACTCGACGGCGGGGTGCAGATGTCGACGAAGTCGAGGGCCTCGTGGGCCAGCAGCGACTCCACCGAGTCGTGCCAGCGCGCCGCCGGGAGCGCTTCCGCGCACACCGCTCGCCGCGCGGGATTCGCGTCGGTGGCGGCCACGATCTCGCAGTCGGCCCGCGTCCGCCACCCGGGCAGGTGGCCATGCACCGCCACGTTGCCGAGGCCCAGGAGGGCGCCGCGCCTCCTAGTCCCGTCCATGACGTCGCAGCACTACCCCGAGGGCCTCGTCGAGGATGGCGAGACCCTCGCGGGCCAGCTCCTCGGTGATGACGAGGGGCGGATTGATCCGGATCGTCGGGGAGTAGGTCATCGAGACGAGGCCGCGCCGGAGGCACTCCTGGTAGAGGTCGAGGGTGATCTTCTTGTCGAGCGGCCGTCGGCTCTGCCGATCCTCCACCAGCTCGATACCGAGGAGCAGGCCGCGCCCGCGCACTTCCCCGACCGTGCGGTACTTCTCCTTGAGGCGCCCGAGCTCCGCGAGCATGATCGCCCCCACCCGCTCCGCGTTCGCGACCAGGTCTTCCTTCAGGATGATCTCGAGCGCGGCGAGGCCGGCCGCGGAGGCGAGCGGGTTGCCCCCGTAGCTCGACGAGCTGAAGCTCGGGTTCGACCACGGCTTGGCGCTCACGAGGGCGTCGGTCGAGACCACGCCCGCGAGGGGAAAGCCGCCGCCCACTCCCTTGCCCACCGTCATGATGTCGGGCACCACGCCCTCGTGGTCCATGCCCCACATCGAGCCGGTGCGGCCGAAGCCGGTGATCATCTCGTCGGCGAAGAAGAGCGCGCCGTGGTCGCGGGCCACCGACTGGATCGCGCGCAGGAAGCCGTCCGGCGGGACCACGTTGCCGGCGGTGCCCTGGATCGGCTCCACGATGATCGCGGCGATCTCGCCCGCGGTTTGGAAGCGGATCACGTCGCGCACGTACTCCGCGCACGCGATGCCGCAGTCCGGATAGCGGAGGCGCAGCGGGCAGCGGTAGCAGTCCGCGTACGGCGTGGAGTACTGGCCGGGCAGGAACGGCCCCTGGTGGTGCTTGAAGTCGCTCCCGAGCAGGCCCAGCACGCCGCCGGTCTTGCCGTGAAAGCCGCCCCAGAACCCGATCACTTCCTGACGCTTGGTCGCGGCCTTGGCCAGCCGCAGCGCGGCCTCCACCGCCTCCGCGCCGCCCGAGAAGAGCTGGATCCGGGTGAGCCCCTCCGGAGTGACGGAGCCCAGCAGCTCGAGGAAGCGGGCCCGGGTCTCGGTGGTGAAGCTGCCGAAGGTGAGCCGCTCCGTCTGGCGCTTGAGGGCCTCGACGTAGTGCGGGTGGCAGTGGCCGATGCTGCCCACCGCGATGCCGGCGATGAAGTCGATGTACTCGTTGCCGTCCTCGTCCCACAGGCGGCAGCCGCTGCCGCGGGCCATGGCCAGGCCCGAGTAGAGCGCGAAGGACTGGTAGCCGGGCGCGATGTGGCGCGCCTCGCGGGCGATGATCTCCCGGGACCGCGGTCCGGGCTCGCGACGGGTCGTCATGGCGTGACCTTCGATGGGGATGCGCCCGGTTTCGAGGCGGGCATTTCCGCGATCTTCCACGGTGACGCGCCCGGTTCCCGGGCGCTCGTTTCCGCGATCTTCCACGGTGATGCGCCCGGTTCCCGGGCGCTCGTCTCCGCGATCTTCCACGGTGATGCGCCCGGTTCCCGGGCGCTCGTTTCCGCGATCTTCCACGCGGATGCGCCCGGTTCCCGGGCGCTCGTTCGCGCGACCTTCCACGGTGATGCGCCCGGTCCCCGGGCGCTCGTTTCCGCGATCTTCCACGCGGATGCGCCCGGTTCCCGGGCGCTCATCGCGGCGCCCCGTCGCGCCCGCGCGGGGCCGCGAAGCGCAGCGCGAGGTAGTCCGCGATGACCGGCGCCGCCTCGTCGCGGTAGAGGGCGAAGCTCGGCCACGCGTTGACATCGAGCAGCACGAGTGAGCCCGCGCCGGAGGCGATCGCGTCACCCCCGTAGACTTCCAGCCCCAGCGCGGTCGCCGCGGCCCGCACCAGCCGGGCGAGCCGAGCGGGCTCGAACGGGTGGCGGACCAGCTTCTGGTCCTTGTGGTAGAACCAGCGGAACCACGCGGGTCCCCCGTCGGCGCCGCCGCCTCCACCTACCCCGTAGAACTTGATCAGGTCGCCCTCCACCGGCGGCTGGAGCACCGCGCGCTCGAAGCCCCGCGCGGCGAGACCGGCCAGCGCGGCGGAGGCCTCGGCACCGGTGTGGGCGAACACCACGTCGCCGGTCTGGGTGTTGTGCACGTCGGGTCGCTTCACCCACACCGGCGCGCCCAGGTCGCCGGGGGCGGTGTCGATCGGCACCACGCGGCTCGTGATGAACGGCACGTTGGCCTCGCGCAGCTGGGTGATCATGCGCTCGCGATACGTGTTCAGCACCGCACGCGGCGCGTTGACCTGGCGCACCCCGCGCTCCTGCCAGTCCAGCAGCACGCGGAGAGCCTCCGGGCGCTCGCACATCAGGAACACCCCGTCGGGCAGCGTCTCCGCCGCGGCGAGGTCCTCCGGCGCTCGCAGCTCGACGTGCACCCCGTGGCTCTCGAGGTGCTTGGCGGTCAACCTCAAGATCTCCGCGTCGTCGCTCTCGCGTCCGGGGGAGTGTTCCCGCTCCCGGAAGAGTCCCCAGTACGTGCGCTCGCTCACCCGTTCCTCCTTCGTGCCTAGCCGCGACGTCCGGTCCGCGCGAGGGCCTCCGCCGCCGCCACATCCTCACCACGGTCCACGTCCACCACCGTCTCGATGACCTCCCCGTACATCGGCTCGCCGCTACCGTGCAACCACCCGAGGTACTCCCGCAGCCGCCCGAGCGGCGGCGCCTCCGCCACCCGCCGGGCGCGAGCCGACACCCGGTACACTCCGGCGGTCACGTGGCTCCCGTGGGAGCCGCCGATCGCGGTCACCTTCCCGTCCGCGCCGCGCGTCACCCAGAGCGGCTTCTCGTCCGCCACCAGGGGTGTCACCGCCAGCACCGTCGCGTCGTCGGGCCGCGCCGCCGCCTGCCGCGCGAACCGGGCGAAGTCCTCCGGGGCGCACCACGCGTCGACGGTGGAGAGCAGCATCGATCCCGCCGGACCGCGAGCGGTGACCTCGCGAAAGCTCTCCAGGGACGAGGCGGTGGTCTTCACGATGAACTCGATGTCGAGCTCGGGGTAGCGCCCCCGCACCCATTCGACGCAGTCCTGCTCGCTTTGGTTCACGATGATGGTGAGCGCGGTGACGCCGGCCGTCGCAAAGTTGCGCAGCACCGCGCCGATCAGGGGCACGCCGGCCACCTCCACCAGCGGCTTGCAGACCGTCCAGCCATCGGCGCGCAGACGGCTGCCCTCCCCGGCCGCGATCACGCCTCCCCGGATCGATGCCGTCATCAGGACAGCAGCGCCTCCACCTCCGCCAGCGAGTGGATCATCGCGTCGCCGGGGCAACACGGCCCGGCCGCGGGGGCGGGCTCTCCGGTGAGCCAGATGTGCCGCATGCCGAGCGCCCGCGCGCCCGCCATGTCCCGGGCCGCGGAGTCCCCCACGAAGGTGGCATCCGCGGCCGCCACTCCGAGCGTCTCCAGCGCCGCGGTGAAGATGCGTGGGTCGGGCTTCGAGCATCCCACCTGCTCGGAGTCCACGACCGCGTCCAAGAGCGGCAGAATCGCCACATTATGGCACACGGTATCGAGGTTGCCATAGAAGTTGGACACCACGCCGAGGCGGTAGCGCGGGCGCAGCCGCTGCAGCAGCGCCTGGTTGCGCCGCAAGTGCCGGTGCGCATCGGCGAGGAAGCGGTCGCCCACCCGCTCCGCCACGCCCGCGTCGCGCGCCGCGAGCGCCTGCGCGAGTCCCGCCGCGAGACGGCGCACCGTGTCCTCGAACGACAGCGTGCGCGGGATCGCGCCCACGAGCGCGTCGTCCGCCGCGTAGAACACGGGATCGAAGGCCTCGCGCGTGGCCACCGCGCCCTCCGCGTGCCAGAGCCGGAAGAAGCGCTCCTTCCACGTGAGGCCGTCGGCGTCGAGCGTGCCTCCGAAGTCGAGCAGGAGAGCGCGGGGGCGCTCAGGCAGGGGCGACCTCCACCGCCGCGTCGAACGCGGCCTGTCCGGCCGAGAAGCCGAACACGTCCACCGCCGCGTCGGGCAGGCACGCCTCGCCCGAGGTGAGGCGGTTCAGCCCGTCCCAGCCGTCGCGCATCCACACCGTACGGGCGGGCACGCGGTCGGTGACGCGCGCGCGGGCCTCCATCGCGCCGCGCTCGTTGAACACCCGGATCCGCGCGCCCTCCGCCACCCCGCGGGCCGCCGCGTCGCCGGGCGAGATCCACAGCACCGGCTCGGGCTCGATGGCGGCGAGCGAGGGCAGGGCCCGGCCGTGGTCGTAGAAGCCGTGGAAGTGGGCCAGGGTGCGCCCCTGCCGCAACGTGAGCGGGTATGCCGCCGCGGGGAGCGGCTCGTGCACCGGCTGGGCGGGCAGGCCCAGGTCGTGCGCACGCGCGGAGTAGAGCTCCACCTTGCCGGAGGGCGTGGGGAACGCGAGGTCGGGGTGGCCCACGTGCGAGACGCGGAGCGCCCGCATGCCGCCCTCGGCCCGCAGCGCGGCCACAGTGGCGTGCCCGGTGGCGGGGTGGTCGAGGATGGCGTCGATCGGTCCCGCGTCGTCGTCCCACGGGTAGAAATCCGCCACCTCGAGCCGCCGGGCCAGCTCGCGGAGCACCCACGCGCCGGTGCGGACCTCGCCCGCGGGAGGCAGGGCCGGCTCCATCAGGTAGAGATGGGTGTTGGTGGCCTTGCAGCCGAGCTCCTCGAGCCACGCGGTGCCCGGCAGCACCACGTCCGCGAAGCGCCGGGCGGTGTCGTTGAGGAACAGATCGTGGGCCACGATCAGCGAGGTCCGGGCGAGCGCACGCTCCACGCGGCCGGCGTCCGCGAACGAGGAGAGCATGTCGGTGCCGAAGAGCAGCAGCGCGCGCACCCGCCCGTCCGCGAGGGCCTCGGTGATGCGCGGCATCTGGTTCGGCACGTAGCGACCGGGCGGGCGCCGGGCGAGCGCCGCGATGTCGGCCAGGCCGTGGCCGTGGGACTTGCTGCCGTGGCGCGGCCCGAGACCGCCGCCGGGGACGCCCAGGTTCCCGGTGAGGGCGGGCAGGCACGCGACCGCGCGGGCGCCCTGCCAGCCGTTGGCGCCCTTGTGCATGCTGCTGCCGCCGAGCACGATCATCGCGGGGCGCGTCGCGGCGTAACGGCGCGCGAGCGAGGCGATCGTCTCCGCGTCGACGCCGGTGACCGCCGCGGCCCACTCCGGGGTGTGACGCGCCACGTGCGCGGCGAGCTGGTCGAAGCCCACGGTGTGCCGGGTCACGAACTCCCGGTCGTGAAGCCCCTCCGCGATCAGCACGTGCATCATGCCGAGGGCCAGCGCGGCGTCGGTCCCGGGCCGGAGCAGCAGCACCTGGTCCGACTGGGCCGCGGCCTCGGTGCGGCGCACGTCGATGGTGACCACTCCCGCTCCGCGCCGCCGCGCCTCGGCGAGGTGGCGCGCGGTGTTGGGCTGGCTCGCGAGATTCGCCCCCCACAGGATCACCAGACGGGCGTTCGCCCCCAGGTCCTCCTTGGTGTTGGTCTCGAGCGGCCCGGTGAGGCCGAGCCCGAAGCCGCCGAGCCCCCAGCAGATCATGGTGGGCGCCCACCACTGGCAGCCCCACAGGTTGGCGAAGCGGCGCAGCAGCTCCGAGTTCACGCGGACTCCGTAGTTCGTGGCGAAGAACCCGTGGCCGGACCAGAGCCCGACCGCCTCGCGTCCCACCGCGCGCATGCCCTCCGCGATGCGGGAGAGCGCCTCGTCCCAGCCCACCTCGCGCAGCGGGGCGTCGCGGCGGTCGCGGGCGAGCGGGTGCAGGAGGCGCAGGGGGTTGCCGATGATCTCCCGCGAGGCCTGCCCGCGCACGCAGAGGAAGCCGCGGCTGTCGGGATTCTCGGGATCTCCCGCGACCTCGACGAGCCGCCCGTCCTCGACCGTGACCTTCATGCCGCAGAGGGTGGGATGGCAGTTCATCGGGCACATGGTGCGGACGGTACGGCGGCCCGGTGCCATGGAACCTACGCCTTCGCCATCCGCTCCACCCAACCCGAGACGGAGGCCAGGGCCTCGTCGAGCTTGGACGCGTCCTTGCCGCCCGCCTGGGCCAGATCGGGCCGCCCGCCCCCGCCGCCGCCCACCATCTTGGCGACTTCCTGGACGAGCCGGCCGGCCGGGAAGCGCCTGGTCAGGTCCTTCGAGACCGAGGCGACCAGGTTCACCTTGCCGTCGACCGCGCCGCCGAGCAGGATCACTGCGGACGGCAGACGGTCCCGGAGGGTGTCCATCACCGCGCGGAGCCCGTCGGGATCGAGGCCGTCCAGGCGCGCGGCGAGCACCGGCACGCCCGCCACCTCTCGCACGGACGCCGCCAGGTCTTGCGCCCGGCTGCGCGCCACCCGGGTCTCGAGCTGCGCGAGCTGCTTCTCGAGCCGCTTCTGGTCCTCCAGCAGCGCGGCGAGGCGCCGCGGCAGCTCGAGCGGCGCGATCTTGAGGAGGCCCGCCGACTCGCGCAGCGCCGCCTCCTCGCGCGCCACGTGGGCCAGCGCGGGCTCGCCGGTCACCGCCTCGATGCGGCGCACCCCGGAGGCCACCGCGCCCTCGTCGGTCACCTTGAAGAGGCCGATCTGCCCGGTGGCGTCGAGGTGGGTGCCGCCGCAGAGCTCGGTCGAGAAGTCGCCGATGCGGACCACCCGCACCCGGTCGCCGTACTTCTCGCCGAAGAGCGCCATCGCCCCGCTCTTGAGCGCCTCCTGCAGGTCCATCTCGGTCGGGGCCACCACGATGTTGGCCTGCACCTGCTCGTTGACCAGGCCCTCGACGTCCTCCAGCTCCTTGTCCTTGAGGGAGCCGCCGTGGGAGAAGTCGAAGCGCAGGTGGTCAGGCGCCACCAGCGAGCCGGCCTGGGCCACGTGAGGGCCCAGCACGCGGCGGAGCGCGGCGTGGAGCAGGTGGGTGCCGGTGTGGTGCTGCCGCAGCCCCTGCCGGCGGCGCGACTCCACCGTGACCGCGACCTCCTCGCCCTCGCGCAGGTGGCCCTGGGTCACCGCCACCCGGTGCACGATCAGCTGGCTGCCGCGGTAGTAGGTGTCCTCGATGGTCCCCTGCCCCTCGCGGCCCACCACGAGACCGGTATCGCCCTGCTGGCCGCCCGACTCCGCATAGGCCGGCGTACGGTCGAGGATGATCTCCACGGTCTCGCCCTGCCGCGCTTCGCGACGGCGCTGGCCGTCCGCCACCAGGGCCAGGACGCGCGCCGGCGCCGCCAGCGAGGCGTAGCCGAGGAACTGGGGCCGGGCGAGCTCGTGGGAGAGCTGCTGATAGACCGCCACCGTGGGGTCGCCCCCGTCGCTCGCGCCGAACGACGCACCCGCGCGGGCCCGCTCGCGCTGCGCCTCCATCTCGGCGTCGAACGCGCGCTGGGTCTCCGGGGTCACCGTGAAGCCCGCGTCCTGCAGCACTTCCTGCGCGAGATCGTAGGGGAACCCGTGGGTGTCGTAGAGGGTGAACAGGAAGCGGCCGTCGACCTCGCGGCGCGCGTCGGCCCGGTGCTCGTCGACGTACTCGCGGATCCTGGCCATGCCGAGGTCGAGCGTCTCCGCGAAGCGCTCCTCCTCCTGTCGCACCGCCTCCGCCACGCGGGCCTGGGCCTCACGGATCTCCGGGTAGGCCTCCCCCATCACCGCGACCACGGTGCCGGTGACGTCCCAGAGGAACGGCGCCTCGAGCCCCAGCATCCGGCCGTGGCGCATGGCCCGCCGCATGATCCGGCGCAGCACGTAGCCGCGCCACTCGTTGGACGGGGTCACCCCGTCGGTGATGAGGAAGGTGGCGGCCCGCGCGTGGTCCGCGATGACCCGCATCGAGACGTCGGCCTCCTCGTCGCGCCCGTAGGTCTTCCCGCAGAGGGCCTCCACCCGCGCGATCAGCGGCCGGAGGAGGTCGGTGTCGTAGTTCGACTGCTTGCCCTGCAGCACCGCGGCCACCCGCTCGAGGCCCATGCCGGTATCGATGGACGGCTTGGGCAGCGGGGTCATCGTGCCGCTCGCGTCGCGATTGAACTGCATGAAGACGAGGTTCCACACCTCGAGCCAGCGGTCGCACTCGCACGCCGGGCCCAGGCACCGCCGCCCCGCCTGCTCCTCCGCGCACGGCAGGTGGTCGCCCTGGTGGAAGTGGACCTCCGAACAGGGGCCGCAGGGCCCGGTGTCGCCCATGGCCCAGAAGTTGTCCTTCTCCCCCAGGCGCAGGATGCGGTCCTCGGTCAGGCCCGCCACTTTCTTCCAGAGGACGAACGCGTCGTCGTCCTCGGTGAAGACGGTGGCCTTCAGCCGGTCCTTGGGCAGGCCCAGCTCCTCGGTGAGGAGCTCCCAGCAGAAGCGGATCGCGTCTTCCTTGAAGTAGTCGCCGAACGAGAAGTTGCCGAGCATCTCGAAGAACGTGTGGTGGCGCGCGGTGCGGCCCACGTTCTCGAGGTCGTTGTGCTTGCCCCCCGCCCGGACGCACTTCTGGGCGGAGGTGGCCCGGACGTACTCGCGCCGCTCCTCCCCCAGGAACACGGACTTGAACTGCACCATGCCCGCGTTGGTGAACAGGAGCGTCGGGTCCTGCGCCGGCACGAGGGGGGACGACCGCACCACGGTGTGCCCGCGCTGGCGGAAATACTCGAGGAATCGCGCTCGGATCTCGCTCCCGGTCATAGGAGCGATATTATACGCTGCCGTCGTCCTCCTCGGCGGCCGGCAGGTCCCCCGCGCGGTCGGCGAGCACCGTGCGGACGGCCCGGCGCACCGCGGACGCGGGGTAACCGCGCCGCAGGAGATGGTCGGCCAGGCGGGCAGCCGCGCGCGAACCCGAACCGCGCAGGAGCCCCGGCAGCCGGCGACGTGCCGCCTCGAGCGCCCGCTCGGCCTCGCCCACCTCCTCGAACGCGGCCGCGATGGCGGCCTCGGCCATCTCGCGCGGAATGCCCTTGGCGGCGAGCTCCTGCCGAAGGCGACGACTGCCCACCCGGCGTCCACGCGCGCGCGCTTCGGCCCACCAGCGGGCGAAGGCCTGATCGTCGACGTAGCCCCGGGCGGTGAGATCGGCCACCACCGCCTGGGCGATCTCGGGAGCGGCGCCGCGTCGGCGGAGGCGGCGGGTCAGCTCGCGCCCGCTCCAGGACTTGCGGGCTAAAAGATCGAAGGCCGCCAGTCTGGCGGCCTTCTCGTCGAGCGTCGGCTGTGGGCGCGGCTCCCCGGGACGGCGGGTGCGGCGCCCCGGCACCGGGGACCTATGCCCGCTTGACGAACGGGCTCCGCGCGGCCGGCGCGGCGGGCGCGCCGGCTCCGGTCAGGCTGGCCGGCTGCGCGGGCGGCGTGTGGGTGGACGCGGTGCTGCTCCCGCCCGGGTGCTCCCACGTCATCTCGCCGGTGGAGAAGATGCCCTTCACCTTCAGGTCGAAGTCGTCCGGGTTCGTGGCCGCATCGCGCGCGGTCTCGTACGTCACCAGCTCCTCGCGATAGAGCTGGAGCAGCGACTGGTCGAAGGTCTGCATGCCGTACTGCGCGGTACCCGCCGCGATCACGCTGGGAATCTGCGGGGTCTTCTCCGCCTCGCGGATGCAGTCGCGGATGAGGCCGGTGGCGATCATGACCTCCACCGCGGGCACGCGCCCCCGGCCGTCGGCGCGCACCACCAGCCGCTGGGAGACGATGCCCTGGATGACGGAGGCGAGCTGCCCGCGGATCTGCTCCTCCTGGTGCGGGGGGAACATCGAGATCATCCGGTTGATGGTCTCGGCCGCGTTCAGGGTGTGCAGCGTCGACAGCACCAGGTGACCGGTCTCCGCCGCGTGGAGGCCGACCTCCATGGTCTCGACGTCCCGCAACTCACCGACCAGCATGATGTCGGGGTCTTCGCGAAGCGCGGCGCGCAGAGCCTGGGCGAAGTTCACGGAGTCGTGGCCGATCTCGCGCTGGCTCAGCACGCACTTCTTGTCCTGGTGCACGAACTCGATCGGGTCCTCGATGGTGACGATGTGGTCGTTCCGGCCCCGGTTCATGAAGTCGATCATGGAGGCGAGGCTGGTCGACTTGCCGGAGCCGGTGATGCCGGTGACCAGGATCATCCCCCGGCGCTCCATGGAGAGCCGCTCCAGCACCTTGGGCAGGTGCAGCTCCTGGAAGGCGGGGATGCGCTCCGGCACGTGGCGGAACACGCCGCGCACCTCGCCCATGGCCAGGAACAGGTTGCAGCGGAAGCGGCCGATCCCGGGCAGCATGTAGCCCAGGTCCATCTCCCGGCCTTCCATCAGCATGTTGAGGCGGCGCTCCCCGAGGAGGCTCTCCGCCATCTTGTCGATGAACTCCCGTGTCACGAGGGGCATGTCGTCCTGCACCTCGAGATGGCCGTGGATCCTGAGGATCGGCTTCGACCCCGACTTCAGATGAAGGTCGGAAGCCTTTCGCTGCGCGGTCTCCGACAGCAGCTGCTGGAGTTCCATCGTTGCTCGCTCCTACTTGGTCGCCTTCTCCGGGACCGGGGCCGGCGCCGCCCCCCCAATCGGCTTGAGGCCAAGGGCGTCGCGGACTTTGGCCTCGAGGTCGACCAAGATCTTGGGATTTTCCTTCAGGTACCGCTTGGCGTTCTCGCGGCCCTGACCGATCCGCTCACTCTTATAGGTGTACCAAGTGCCGGATTTTTCGACAACATTGTGCTCCGCGGCCAGGTCCAGGACCGAACCCTCCTTGGAGACCCCCTCCCCGTAGATCACGTCGAACTCGGCCTCCCGGAAGGGGGGAGAAAGCTTGTTCTTCACCACTTTGACCTTGGTCCGGACCCCGATCGCCTCGGTGCCGTTCTTGATGGTGTCCTGCCGGCGGATGTCGAGGCGGATGGAGGAGTAGAACTTCAGCGCCCGGCCCCCGGTGGTGGTCTCCGGGGAGCCGAACATGACCCCGATCTTCTCGCGGATCTGGTTGATGAAGATGACCGAGCCCCCCGAACGGGCGATGGCGGCGGTCAGCTTCCGCAGGGCCTGGGACATGAGCCGGGCCTGCAGGCCGGGCAGCGAGTCGCCCATGTCCCCGTCCAGCTCGGCCCGGGGCACCAGGGCTGCCACCGAGTCGATCACGATCACGTCGACCGCGTTCGAGCGCACCAGGGTCTCCGCGATCTCGAGGGCCTGCTCGCCCGTGTCGGGCTGCGAGATCAGGAGCTCGTCGGTGTTGACGCCGAGCCTCTTGGCGTAGATCGGATCGAGCGCGTGCTCGGCGTCGATGAACGCGGCGGTGCCGCCCATCCGCTGGGCCTCCGCGATCACGTGGAGCGCCAGGGTGGTCTTGCCGGAGGACTCCGGCCCGTAGATCTCGGTGATGCGGCCGCGTGGGATGCCGCCGATCCCGAGGGCGACGTCGAGCTGCATGGCGCCGGTGGGAATGACGGAGATCTCGTCGAATGCCCCGTTCTGGCCCAGGCGCATGATGGCGCCCTTGCCGAACTGACGGTCGATCGACGCAATCGCTAGGTCCAGGGCCTGGCGGCGGTCGCTCTTCACATCTGCCATGCTGATCTCCTCGACTGTGGACGTGGAAAGAGCCGGTGGACGGCTCGGCCGGTAGGCGGCGCGGAAGATGGGCGGACAGCGCGGTGGCTCAACAAGCTTCCCCATGATACGGGCCGGTCCGGATCGAAGTCAACGCGGCGGCCGATGCCGCCCGGACCGCAGTGTGGAATCCGTGCCCGCCGCTGTCAATGTCCGGATCTCGATACTCCGACGTCGCGCTGACGTTCCCTCGCTGACGTGGCCGGGCGACGCCGCCGATGGCCGCGACTTGTGGGCCGCCGGCGGTGGCACGCGCGTTGCTCCTTCGGAGCGGACCTCATGGCCCCCTCCGGATGAAGATCCTCCTCACGAATCACGACCTCAGCTACTACGCCGGCACCGAGACCTTCGTCTACACGCTCGCGGTCGAGCTCCAGCGCACCGGTCACGAGGTCGTCTGCTTCAGCCCGCGTCTCGGCGCGGTGGCCCAGCGGCTGGTGACCGCCGGCGTCACGGTCACCGCCGACCTGGGCCGCGCGCCCGACGACGTCGACGTCATCCACGCGCACCACCGCTACGAGTCGCTGCTGGCCCGGACGCGCTACCCGCATCTCCCGCTGATCTTCACCGGCCACGGGGTGTTGCCGTGGCAGGAGCAGCCCGCGGTCGCCGCGCTCGGGGCGAGCCGCTACGTGGCGGTGAGCGAGGAGGTGCGCGGCCACCTGATCGAGCGGCACGGCGTCCCGGCGGACAAGGTCGTGATCGTCCGCAACGGCATCGACCTGGAGCGCTTCCGGGCCCGGACGCCGCTGCCGCCCGAGCCCCGGCGCGCCCTCATCCTCTCCAACTACATGCCGGCCCGCCAGCGGGCCCAGGTCCGGCGCGTGTGCCGGGAGCTCGGGATCACGGTGGGGGAGGCCGGCGCGGGCAACGCGCTCTGGGCGGTGGAGGACGAGATCGCGCAGGCGGACCTGGTCTTCGGGCTGGGCCGGAGCGCGCTGGAGGCGATGGCCGCCCGTCGCGTGGTGCTCGTCTACGACTACAACGGCGGTGACGGCCTCGTCACCCCCGAGCGGTTCGAGCGGCTGCGCCAGCGCAACTTCTCGGGCCGCACCCACAACCGGCGGTTCACCGACGCGGAGCTGGCCGCCGAGATCCAGGCCTACGGCCCCGCGGTGGCGGAGGACGTCTACGCCTTCATCGAGCGGGACCACGACATCCGGGTGATGGCCCGGCAGCTGGTCGAGTTCTACGAGGAGGCCCGGCGCCGGCCCGCCCGCGCGCCCGGAGCCGCGACCGCCCCGTACCGCGCGCTCACCGCGGTCCTCGAGGACGCGGCGGCCCTGCGCGCGGCCGCGGAGAGCGCCCAGGACTCGCTGCGCGACATCCGCCAGAGCCGCTCGTGGCGCGCCCTCGCGATGTACCGCCGCCTGCGCCGGGGCCTGCGGCACCTGCGACGCCTGAACCGGGGAGACGCGCCCGCGCGGCGCGCGGCCCGCATCCTGATCGTCGACGACGATCCCCTCGTGGGCCGGTGGCTCACCGAGGTGCTGACCACGGAGGGCCACCTGGCCGAGGCGGTGGAGAGCGGCCGCGCCGCGCTCGAGCGGCTGCGCGAGAGCCCGTTCGACCTCGTGCTCTCCGATCTGCGAATGCCGGATCTCGACGGTGTCGGGCTCTACCAGGAGCTCGAGCGCACCCAGCCGCGGATGGCGCAGCGGGTGATCTTCGTCTCCGGCAACTCGGGCGAGCCTCGCTACCAGCGCTTCCTGGCCGGGCTCGAGGACCGCAACCTCACCAAGCCCTTCGACATCGGCCAGCTCACCCGCCTGATCCGCGCCCGCCTGGACCCGGCCACCGAGTGACGGCCGGGCCCCCGGCTCAGCCCGCACCGCCCGCCCCTCCGCCGAGCGCGACCGTCCGCCGCACCGTGTAGCGCGCCCCGCGCGGCGAGAGCTCGCTCCGCATCAGCGCCACCTCGCCGACGCGGAGGGTGCCGAAGCGCGTGCCGGCCGCCTGCGCGATCGCCTGCCGCAGCGCGGGCCCGCTCTCCCGCCGCCAGCGGCGCTCGTCGTGGACCCGGCCGATCGTGAGGTGGGGATGCCACGCGCGCTCCTCCCGGGGGAAGCCTTCCCGCGCGAGCGCGTCCGCCACCCGGGCCTGGAGGCCCCGCAGCTCGAGCGCGCCCTGCGCCACGCCCACCCACAGGATGCGCGGCCGCTCGAGGCCCGGGAACGCGCCGACACCGTGGAGTGCGGCCTCGAACGGCGTGCCGTCCGCCGCCGCGCCGGCCAGCGCGGCCTCCGCCGCGGCCAGTTGCTCCTCGGGCTGCTCCCCGAGGAACTGCAGCGTCAGGTGCAGGTTGGCCGCCGGCACCCAGGCCACCGCGCCCCCCAGCGGCCGCCAGCCGTCGATCGCGGCCGCGACGGCCGCGCGCTCCGGCTCGCCCAGGAGGACCGCGACGAAGGCGCGGGTCACGCGCGCGACAGCAGCACGCGGCGGAGCAGGTCGAGGGCGGCCTGCGAGGACTGCCACTTCACCGCCTCGCGCCCGCCCGGAAAGCGGTAGCGACGCACCGTGATGCGCGGCCCCCCGGAGCCGGGCGCGGCCGCCCCGATGAACACCGTGCCCACCGGCTTGGCGGGCGTGCCGCCGTCGGGGCCCGCGATGCCGGTCACCGCGATGCCGCACGGCGAGCCCGAGATGCGGCAGATGCCGGCGGCCATGGCCTCCGCCACCGGCGCGCTCACCGCCCCGTGGGCGCGCAGCAGGTCCTCGGGCACGCCGAGGAGCTGCTCCTTGGCCTGGTTCGAGTAGACCACCACGCCCCGCTCGACGTAGCGGGAGGAGCCCGCGATGTTGGTGAGCCGGTGGCTCACCAGCCCGCCGGTGCACGACTCCGCCATCGACACCGTGAGGCGCCGGTCGAGGAGCAGTCGGCCGAGCACGACCTCGAGCGTGTCCTCGTCCTGCCCCCAGCAGTCGACGCCCAGGGCCTCACGCACCTCGCGCTCCACCGGCCCGAGCGCCGTCTCCGCGGCCGCGCGCGAGGCGGCCCGCGCGCGCAGCTGCACCCACACGTCGCCGTCGACCGGCACGCAGGCCACCGTCACCGGCCCTTCCGCCCCGAGCCACCGACCGAGCCGCTCCTCCGCGTCGGCCATCGCGAGCCCGGTGGTGTGCAGCGTGCGCAGCAGGGTGTGCTCCCCGCCGCCGGCGCGCTGGCGGGCCAGGGGTCGGAGGTGCTGGTCGACGAGGCCGGCCAGCCCGGGAGAGCCCGCGGGCAGCACCGCGATGGCGGCGTGCCCGCTCTCGAGCATCCACGCGGGCTCACCGGCCGCGGGCCAGAGCACCGCGCCCTGGGGCACGAGCGCCAGGCGGTCGAGCCGGCGGGGCATCGCCTGCCCGCGGCGGGCGTGGTCCTCCTCGAGCGCCGCCAGCAGCTTGTCGTTCAGCGTGAGGCGCGCGCCGGTGAGGCGGGAGAGCGCGCGGCGCACGACCTCCCCGCTCGACCCCCCGGGATGGGCGAGCACCACCACGAGCGAGGCGGCCTCGCGGGCGCCGCGCAGCGCCTCCTCGACCGCCGCCTCCTCCTCGTCGACCAGCTGGCGCGAGGCCACCGGCACCCCGTCGGCCAGCAGGGCACGCACCACGAGGAGCCCCGCCGGATCCTCGCCGGTGGCGAGGGGCGCCGCGCCCACCGTGACGATCCAGGCCTGGCTCATCTGGACCTCACCCGGAGGCTCACGCGGGCACGCCGAAGAGGGCGCGGGCCCCCATGACCAGCACCAGGGTGTAGAGCCCGGCGATGAGGTCGTCGACCATCACTCCCACCCCGCCGGTGAGGGCCTGGCTCTCCCGGGCCGGGAACGGCTTCCAGATGTCGAACAGGCGAAAGAGCAGGAACGCGGTGACCAGGACCGGGATGCTCCGCGGGAGCAGGACCACCGAGAGCAGCATGCCCGCGACCTCGTCGATGACGATGACCCCGGGATCCTTGCGCCCGAGCGCGCGCTCCACGCGCGAGCCGGCCCAGATGCCCAGCGGGGTCACCACCGCGAGCGCCACCGCGATGCGGAGCGGGGTCACGGGCAGGAGCCAGATCGCGACCGCGGTGACGAGGCTGCCGACCGTGCCCGACGCCACCGGCGAGTAGCCGGCCCCGAACACGCTGGCCAGCACGAAGGCCAGCCGATCGAGAACGCCGAGCGGCTTATTCCGCGACGAGCTCGTAACCGTCGACCTCGACCACGTCGACTTCCACGAACCGCCCGGGCACGAACCGCCCGGGCACGAAGCGTCCGGGCGCGAGCCGCCGGTTGCGCAGCAGCACCACGCCGTCGATCTCGGGCGCCTGCCCGGCGGTGCGGCCCTCGAAGGGGAACGCGGAATCCGCGCTCGGCCCGTCCACCAGCACCGTCTGGCGCGTGCCGATCAGCATCTTCTGCCGCGGCCATGCGAGGCGGTCTTGAAGATCCTGGACCTGCTGCGCGCGCTCGGCCATCACCTCCGGCGGCACCTGGTCCGGCATCGCCGCGGCGGGCGTGCCCTCCTCGACCGAGTACGTGAAGACGCCCAGGCGATCGAAGCCCGCATCCTCCACGAAGCCGAGCAGGTTCTGGAACGCGGCCTCGGTCTCGCCGGGAAAGCCCACCAGCACGGTGGTGCGCATGGTCACCCCCGGCACCGCGTCGCGCAGGCGCGCGATGACGTCCAGCATGCGTCGGGCGGTGACGCCGCGGCGCATCGCCTTCAGGATGGAGTCGTCGCCGTGCTGCACCGGCATGTCGAGGTACGGCACCACGCGGGCTCGTCGCCACTTGTCGATCAGCCGGTCGGTCACGTGGGCGGGATGGAGGTACATCGGCCGGATCCACGGCATCGCGGTGTCGGAGAGCGCGAGCAGGAGGTCGCCGATGTCGCCGTTGCCGGGCAGCTCGCGGCCGTAGGCGAGCGTGTCCTGCGAGACCAGGATCGCCTCCTGGAGACCCCGTCGCGCGAGCCCTTCCACCTCGGCCACGATGTCGGCCAGCGGGCGGCTCCGGTGGCGGCCGCGGAACTGCGGGATCGCACAGAACGTGCAGCCCATGTCGCAGCCCTCGGCGATCTTGACGTAAGCGTACGGCACGCGCCCGGTGAGCAGGCGCGGCGTCTGCGCGTCGTAGAGATAGCCGGGCGGCGCCGCCCCGACCCACGCCTGGCGTCCGTCGGCCTGGTTCACGAGGTCCACGATGCGGTGGAGCTCCGAGGTGCCGAGGATCGCGCTCACCTCCGGGATCTCCCGGCTGATCTCCCCGCCGTAGCGCTGGGTGAGGCAGCCGGTCACGATGAGCGCCCGGGCCTTCCCCCGCTCCTTGAGCTGGGCCAGCTCCAGGATGGTGTTGACCGACTCCTCCCGCGCCCGATCGATGAAAGCGCAGGTGTTCACGACCAGGCAGTCGGCGCCCTCCGCGGCGGGCGTGATCTCGTGGCCGGCCTCGGCCAGCATGCCCAGCATCAGCTCGGAGTCCACCTGGTTCTTGGGGCAGCCGAGAGTCGTGAAATGCACTTTCATGGCGGGACGTTATGATCCCACACGGCCTCCGGCCCCGTCAACGACTCGGACCTCGGCGGCGCCGGGCAACCGCGGGAACCCTATTTGACGGTCCGCGGTTCATTCGGTACCCTGCCTGCGATGTCGAGTATCCGTGCGATCGCGCTGATCTTCGGGCTGCTGGCCGCGGCGGCGCTGCTGGTTCCGGCGGCGCCGGCCACCGCTCACGAGTCCGCGCCGCTGCTGGCGCCGGCGACGGCGGCCCTGGAGATCACGGTGCCGGTCGCCGCGATCCCGGCCTCCGCCTCATCGCCCGACACATCCGAGCCCCCGCCCGCCACATCCGAGCCCGCCGGGCTCACGCCGTGGATCGTCGCGGGCGCCCTCGCGCTCGGCGGCCTGGACCTGCGCCGGAGCCCCCGGCGGGCCGTCCTCATCGGCCTGATGCTGCTGCTGGCGGTCTTTGCCTTCGAGGACGCGCTCCACTCCGTCCATCACGGACTCGATCCGAAGCAGGCCCAGACGTGCACGATCGCAGCCGCCTCCGGCCACGTCTCGGGCGTGGCGGTCGATGGCGCGATCGAGGCGTCGACGATCCTGGTCGCCATCGGACAGCCCGTCGAGCCCGATCTCACCCCGCTGCCGCTCCACCGGCTCGCCCCCGACCAGGGCCGGGCCCCTCCCGCTCTCCCCGCGTAGCATCCGCCGCTCGTCCGGGTCCGGCGTGGCAGCCGGCCCGCGGTCCCGAAGTGACGTGCCGTGACTCTACGCGAGTGGGAGTGGTCCATTGATCGAGCAGATGAGAAGCCGGGGAGCGCCCTTCGCCGTCTCGTGCGTGCTCCACGTGGGTGTGATCGCGGGGCTGATCCTGATCCAGCACTGGGTGTCGAGCGCGGTCGCGCTCCATCCGCCGGTGCTTCCGATCCAGCTGGTCACGCTCGACGCGCCCGCGCCGACCCCGCCCGCGGCGACGCCGCCCCGCGCGCCGGTGAAGCCGCCGCGCCTTCTCGCACCGCCGAAGCCCAAGGAGACGCCGATCTCCCGGGCCGAGGAGCGACCGGCCCCGCCGCCGGCGCCCATCGCGTCCGCGACGACCCCGACGCCGTCTCCGCCCGCTCCCGCCCCATCGACCGTCGCGAGCGAGCCGCCCGCCGCCGACTCCGGCCCGTCGCCCGCTACCATCCTGTCCTCGGCCCTGTCCTCGGCGGGCGGACGGCCCTCAGCGAGCACCGGGCCTTCCCCGTCCGGCGTTGACGCGCCGGCGCCACCCGCGTCCTCGACACCCCGAGCCTCGGCGGTCGCGCCCGAGGGCATCACCCAGTACGCGCGCCCGCAGGGCGGGTACCAGGTGCGGCCCAGCTATCCGGTCGCCCCGCGCCGGCTCGGCGTGCAGGGCACCACCCTGCTTCGCGTGCACGTGCTGGCCGACGGGCGCATCGGCGACGTCCTCGTGGAGAGATCCGCCGGGCATCCCGACCTGGACGACGCGGCGACGGACGCGGTCAAGCGGTGGCGCTTCGATCCGGCCCGGCGCGGGAGCGAGGCGGTGGCAATGTGGGTGCTCCTGCCGGTGGAATTCAAGCTGCGCTAGCCGGAAGGAGACCGCCCGTGCCCGTCCATTTCTCGCTGCCGCTCCTGCTCGCCCTCGTGGCGGGCCCGCTCGCCGTCGTCGGGGTGGCGCAGGCCCAGGCCCCGCCGACCCCGACCCTGCCGCCGGTGGTGGTGGAGAGCGGCCGCGGCATCGACGAGCGGCGCCGCACCGAGGAGGAGGCACGCGAGGAGCTCCAGCGCGTGCCGGGCGGCGCCGATGTGGTGGGCCAGCAGGCCATCGAGCAATCGCGCGGAGCCAACCTCAAGGACGCGCTCGACTTCGTGCCGGGAGTCCTGATCCAGCCCCGCTTCGGGGCCGCCGACGAGAGCCAGATCTCGATCCGCGGCTCCGGCCTCCGCAACAACTTCCACCTGCGCGGCGTGACGGTCCTGATCGACGGCTTCCCCTACGGCAACGCGGACGGCTTCGCGGACTTCGAGTCGCTCGAGCTGCTGACCACCAAGCGTCTCGAGGTCTACAAGGGCGCCAACGCCCTGCGCTTCGGCGGCTACACCCTCGGCGGGGCGATCAACTACGTGAGCAAGACCGGCTACGACGCGGGTCTGATCGAGCTGCGCAGCGAGGCCGGCTCCTTCGGCTTCCTCAAGAGCTACGCCGGCACCGGTCAGGTCTACGGCCCCTTCGACCTCTACGTGGGGCTGAGCGACACCGAGCTCGACGGCTTCCGCCAGCACGGCGAGCAGGTTCGCCGCCGGGCCTTCGCGAGCTTCGGCGCCCAGCTGTCCGGCGGCACCAGCGTGCGGCTCGATCTCGGCTACGTGCGGAGCGATGAGAACCTGCCCGGCGCGCTCACCCAGCAGGAGATGGATCGGAATTTGCGCCAGCGAAATCCGGTGAACGCTCCCTTCGAGGAAGGGCGAGACTACGACTACACTCGAGGCGCGCTCACGATCCGGACGCCGCTCGGCGAGAACCAGGCGCTGGAGTGGTATACCCAGCTCAACTACCAGGACCTCAACCACCCGCTGTCGTTCGCGGTCATCAACGACACCACCTACAGCTACGGCACCGAGCTGCGCTACGTGCTGACCGCTCCCCTCTTCGGGATGGCCAACCGCTTCACGGCCGGGCTCCAGTATCTGGGGACCCGACAGGTCGACGACAACTTCGCCAACGTGAACGGGAACCGCGGGGCCAAGACCAAGAGTCAGATCAACATCGCCAACACCGTCGCCGGGTACGCGGAGGACCAGCTCGACCTCACGAACACCTTCACCGCCATCGCGGGCGGCCGCGCCGTGTACACCACCCGCGAGGTCCGCGACCGCTTCCGGTCCGACGGCAACCAGTCGGACGCGGTGGACTTCAGCGCGATTTCCCCGCGCGCCGGCTTCGTGTGGAAGGTGGCCCCGACGGTTGCCGTCTTCGGCAACGCGAGCCACGCCTACGAGCCGCCCGCGCTGGTCGAGATCACCGCCCCCGGCCAGCTCGCGGGCAACCTGGGGCAGCTCGGGGCCCAGACGTCGTGGCAGTTCGAGGTCGGCACCCGCGGCCGCGCGGGCGAGCGGCTGGCCTGGGACGTCTCCCTCTACGACGTCGAGCTGTGGGACGAGATCCAGAACGTCAACGTGCAGCCCTTCCCGGGTGCCGCGTTCACGATCCCGCGCTTCCGCAACATCGACCGCTCGCGCCACACCGGCGTCGAGGTCGGCGTGGATCTCCTGCTCGTGAAGGACATCCTCTCGCGGATGGGGCCGGGACGCACCGGCGACACCCTGCGGGCGCGGGCGGCCTACACCTGGTCGCGCTACGTGTTCGTCGACGACGTGAACTTCGGCAACAACGACCTGCCGGGCGCCCCGCCGCACTTCCTGCAGGCCGAGCTGCGCTACGACCACGGCTCGGGGTTCTGGATGGCGCCCGGCCTCGACATCGTGCCGCAGGGATACTTCGTGAACAGCGAGAACAACGCCCGCAACCACGGCTACACCCTGGTCAACTTCCGGACCGGGTTCGAGCACAAGCCGACCGGCCTCGGGATCTTCTTCGAGGCCCGCAACCTGACCGATCAGACCTACGCGGCGGCGGTGGCGGTGGACGACGCCAACCGCCGCTTCTTCTTCCCCGGCGACGGCCGCTCGTTCTACGGCGGCGTCTCCTGGAGGTGGCAATGAGCGCCCGGGAACCGGGCGCATCACGGTTGGAGATCGCCATGACAAGCGCCCGGGAACCGGGCGCATCACGGTTGGAGATCGCCATGACAAGCGCCCGGGAACCGGGCGCATCACGGTTGGAGATCGCCATGACAAGCGCCCGGCTCCCGGGCGCATCACGTTGGAGATCGCCATGACAAGCGCCCGGCTCCCGGGCGCATCACGTTGGAGATCGCCATGACGACCGCACGACTCGGCGGGGCGGTGATCGCGCTGGCCCTGCTGTCCGCGCCCGCGCACGGGGCGGACCTGACCCTGGACCGGCGCCTGGAGTACACCCACGTGAGCCGCGGCCACGAGTTCCACGTCTCGGGCGCGGCGGTGGCGGCGCGGGCCGACGGCCGTCCGACGCTGGCGTGGGCGGTGGAGGAGAACCACGCCAACCAGCTCTACGTGCTCACCCCGGGCGACGGCGCCACGCCGGTGCGGGTGAACCCCGACGGCCTCGTGGTAGAGGCCCTCCACCACGCCCCGCGGCTGATCCAGGCCCCCGGCGGCGGGCCGCTCTACGTCTCCTGGTCCTCCGAGAAGCCCAAGCCCGAGGGCACGCTCTTCGCCTCGGATCTCCGCCTCTCCCGCTCCCTCGACGGCGGCAAGACCTTCGAGGCGCCGCTGCGGGTCAACGACGACCGGCCGATCTCGCACTCCTTCGACGGCCTCGCGGTGGCCGCGGACGGCACGGTGCTGGTCACCTGGATCGACGGACGCGAGGGCCGGCCGGATCCCGCCACCTGGGTGGCGCGCGTGGTCGAGCAGGGCACCCGTGTCGACGCCGTGCGGAAGGTCGGCGACGACACCTGCGTGTGCTGCCGCGTCGACGCGGCCACCGGCCCCGCGGGCACGGTGGCGCTCACCTGGCGGCGGGTGTTCCCGGGCGACGTCCGCGACATGGTGATGGCCGTCTCGCGGGACGGCGGCCGCACCTTCGGCGATCCGACGCTCGTGAGCGCCGACCACTGGAAGATCAACGCCTGCCCTCACCGCGGCGGCGCGATCGGCCTGGACGGGCAGGGCCGCGTGTACGTGAGCTGGTACACCGAGGGGACCGACATCCGGCCCGACCTGCGCTTCGCGGTCTCGACGGACGGACGCCGCTTCGGTCCCGCGCGGCGCCTGCACGTCTCGGCCACGTCGATTCCCGACAACGCGCGCATGGCGGTGGATCCGGCCGGGCGCGCGGTGGTGGTGTGGGAGGAATCGACCGCGGTGCGCCGGCGCATCCTGCTGCGCTACACCGTCGACGCCGGGCGCACCCTGAGCCCGGTCCACGTGCTCTCGCGCGCCATCAAGGCCTACGCCCCGGACGTCGCCTTCGCGGGCGACGGCCGCTTCCTGGTGGCCTGGCACGAGGAGCAGTTCCCCTCGCTCAAGACGGTGGTCCAGCCCCTCCGCCTGCCGGTGGCGCGATGAGCGCGCGGGCGGCCGGACGCGCGGCGCGGCTCGCGCTCGCGGCGATCCTCGGTATCATCTGGGCATGCGGCGTCCCCACCGCGGCCCAGGCCCACGCCATCATCCTGGAGTCGAGCCCCGCCGCGGGCACCGCCGGGCCCGCCCCGAAGCGGCTGGTGCTGCGGTTCAACAGCCGCCTCGAGAAGGCGCTCTGCTCGGTGCAGCTGGTGGGTCCCCGGCAGCGCTCCATCGCGCTCATGCACCTCGAGCCGGACGCGCCGCCCGACACCCTCGCCTACCCGCTGCCCCCCGCGCTGCCGCCCGGGGACTACCAGGCGCGCTGGAAGGTGATGGCCGCCGACGGCCACGTCACCGAGGGCGCGGTGGCGTTCACGGTGGCGGCCTCGTGAGGCGCGCCCCGGCCGGCCGGCCGGAGAGCTCGTGACGCGGGGCGGCCTCGCGGTCGTGGCCGCGCTGCTCGCGAGCGCGCTGGCCGGGCCGGCCGCGGACGCCCACGCAGTGCTGGTCCGCTCCTCGCCCGCGCACCGCGCGGTGCTGACGCAGGCTCCGGAGCGCGTCGACCTCTGGTTCAACGAGCGGCTCGAGCCCGCCTACAGCACGGTGTCGGTGTGGACCGAGGCCGGGGCCCAGGCGGACGGGAAGGACGCCGCGGTGGCGCCCGACGACGCGCGCCGTCTCACCGTCTCGCTCGCGACGCGCGCGGCGGGGCGCTACACGATCAAGTACCGGGTGCTGTCGGTGGACGGCCACGTGGTCGACAGCCGCATCACCTTCACGGTGAAAGGACAGACGCCATGACGCTCCACACACTCCGGCCCCGCATCCTCGTCGCCCTCGTGGTCGCCGCGGTCCTCCTGGGACTGGGCGCCGCCGCCGGCTGGGAAGCCGCGCGCGCCCAGCACGTGCACTCGCACATGGCCATGAACAAGCCCGGCTGGCTCCTGCGCCTGGCTCCCGACGCGCGCCCCGCCGCCATCGAGCGCCAGCTCCGCGGCTTCGACACCACCATGGCCGAGGTCGCGTACCGCTACACCGAGATGTACTGGGGCGGCGTCGACGGCAACTGGGACTACGCCGCGCACCAGGCCCAGAACCTCACGACCGCCTTCACCCTCGGACTCGAGCGACGCCCCGAGTACAGGAAGAACGCGGACGCGCTGTTCCTGAAGGGCGCCTTCCCGCCGGTCATGGAGGCGATCAAGGCGAAGGACCCCGAGCTCTTCAAGCAGCGGGTCGACGCCCTGCGCGCGGCCTGCACCACCTGCCACGCGGCGGAGTCGCACCCGTTCATCAAGATCGGCGTGCCGACCGTGCGCCTGAACCCGCTGGTGAAGGACTGACGCTCAGAGCGTCTGCAGGTACGCGACCAGGTCGAGGAGCTCCGCGACCGTCAGCCGGTCCGCGTAGCTCGGCATGATCGAGCGGCCATCCGGGCCGGTGTAGCCGGGCCCCTCCACGATCACCGCGTCCGGATTGATCACCGACTCGAGCAGATAGCCCGCCGGGTGGTGCCCGCCCGCGCCGGTGAGGTCCGGCCCCGGCCCCGCGTCCGGCCCGCCCCCACCCCCGACGCGGTGGCACGCGGGGCAGCCCAGACGCACGAAGAGCGCCCGCCCCCGCTCCGCCTCGCCGGGCGGCGGGCTGAACCGCCAGCCCGGCGGCACGCCGCCGGCGGCGTGCAGCTCGGCCATGGTCACGCGCTGCGGAGCGCCGGCGGCCTCCACGTGCCCGCCGTGCCCGGCGTGGCGCGCCGGGGTGGACTCCACCAGCATCGCGGTGCACCAGAAGACGGCCAGGGCCAGCGCGACCTCCCGGCCCAGCCACGACCCCAGGCGAGCCGCCGGCGGGCGCGGAGCGCGGGACGGGCCCACGACGGCCAGGCGCGCCAGCCGGACGAGGCGTGACACGAGGCCGCGGGCGCGCCGGCCGTCGAGGCCCGGCAGCACCAGATAGCGGTTCACCGCGCCGCAGCCGACCAGGGCCAGGACCAGCAGGAGCTTCACGGCCAGGATGCGTCCGTAGGCGGTGCGCCAGAGCGCGGAGGGAGCGGGCAGCTCGACCCAGAGGCGAAAGGCTCCGGTGAGCACGACCACCGCGAGGCACGTCCCGGCCAGTCGCGAGAAGCGCCGCATGATCGCGGGCAGGCGCGCACCCGGCCAGCGGGCCGCGGCCCGACCTCCGAGCAGCGCCAGCGCGAAGAGCCCGCCGGTCCACGCGCCGGCCGCAACCAGATGCGCACCGTCGAGCACCGCGGTGGCGGTGAAGTCTCCCCAGTCGCCCGCGTGGCCGGTCAGGGTCACGGTCGCCGCGACCCCGAGCGAGAGCAGCGCCGTGACCGCGAGCGGACCCCGCGTTCGAGTCCACGCGGCCAGGAGCAGGAGCACCAGCAGGCCCATCCGGACGCTCCACATCGTGCCGAAGTGGGTCCGGCCCAGGACCGTGGGCACCGCGCCCGCCGCGCCGGCGAGCCCGTGACTGCCGCTCATGGTGGCGGAGCGCAGGAGCAGCTCCGCCGCCGACGCCGCCGCGAAGACGAGGATCCCGACGAGCCGCATCCGGCGCAGGCGGACGCGCGGCCCCGCCAGCTCCTGGACGCGCGCGGGCAGGACCAGCAGGTCGACCGCGACCGCGCCGATCAGCCCGGCCAGGGCGATGAACCCCGTCCACTGCACCAGCCACGCCACCGCCCCGATCATCACTTCACCCGGAACGGAAAGCTGCCCTCGGTGCGGTGTCCGTCCCGGGCCACCACGCTCCAGTAGACCCGATAGCGGCCCGCGGGCAGCGGGGGCAGGCTGACTTCCAGAAGCGTCCCCTCGACGCGCGCGTCGTTGCGGTCCACGCGCCGCTTCCCCGCGTCCTCCACCCGCAGCGTGCTGAACGCGGGCTCGATCGCCCCGTCGAACCAGACCCGCACCGCGGGAGGTGGCGCGTCCAGCACGTGGCCGACCCGGGGCTCGGAGTGGTCCGGGAAGACGTGGGCCCACGCGGGCCCAATCACGGATGGCATCAGGGTCAGGAGCACGGCCACCACCCGCAGGACGTGTGCCGTCACTGAGGCTGGGTGGGACCGAGCACGCCGTGGAACGGCGTCCAGGTGAAGATCTTGGGCGCGATGTCGTCGAGGTAGAAGTGGATCTGGGCCAGCACCCCGACGTTCTTGCCGGTCATGGCGTTGACCGGGATCACCGCCTCGATGCCGAGCTGGCAGTAGCGCCCGAACCAGATGATGCCGGGATTCACGGTTCCGGTGGTGCGGCCGGCGTGCGGGCCCTCGATGGGCGTGGCCATCGCGAACTCGACCACCGGGATCATGCGGTTGAGCGGCTGGGGCAGGCCGACGTCGCGGACGAACGACTGGAGATACTGCAGGCTGTACTGGACGGAGAAGCCCCAGTTGAAGGTCTTGGCGTTGAGCTCGCGCTCGATCTGCACGTTGCCGTCGTCGTCGAGGGCGTAGGTGGTGTTGAAGCGCCGGGTCGGGAAGTCGAGGGCGAGGGCCCCGGTGAGCGCCACCGGCTTGAGCCACTCGGCCGCGTCCGGCAGGTCGCCGAAACCCTTGCCGAAGAAGAGCTGCGGCGTCACGGTGTCGAAGGACTCCGCCCCGATCTTCTTGCTCCCGGTGCCCCCCACGTCCCAGCTCACGCCCGCCGAGAGCAGGGTCTCGTGCTCGGGGCTCTTCCAGAACACGTACTTCAGCGAGACCTCCATGTTGTCGAAGCCCGACGTGGATCTTCCCGGGATCGGATCGAGCAGCGTGTAGGTACCGCCCAGGGAGAGGCCCAGGTTCGGGCTGAGCCGCTTGGACAGCTCGCCGCTCAGGTCGGTCTGCAGCGTGGGCGGCGCCTCGTCGGAGCCGCGATTGCGGATGTGCAGCACGGTCGGCAGCGAGAGCTCGTCGGCCACGAACGGATCGTCGATGGCGAGGGTGGCGGGAAGGAAGCGCTGGCCGATCAGCCCGTGGGCCGACGCGACCCCGGCCGACGCGGCGACCAGGCCCAGCACGGACAGCAGGACGGCGAACGATCGGATAGCCATCGGTGTCTTCTCCTCCACGCCCGCGGGTGGACGGACCCCCGCGAGCGCGCTTCAACGGCGTGCGGTGAAGAGACGGTGATGGAGGAGAGATCAGGCGGGAGGAGCCCGTCCCGGACGGGGACGGTGAAGCAGCCATCGCGGGCCGTCGTCGGCGCGCGGCGGCGGCGCCGCGACCACCACGAGCGGAGGATCGGCGACGACGATCGGGAGCGCGACGTCGCAGGCCAGGTTCTGCGTCCCGGCCAGCACCGAGCACTCCGCTCCGGCGCGCGGGTCGGTGAGGTGGTGCACCGAGTGCACTCCGGTCTCGACGGCGAACACGACCAGGACGAGGCAGAGGGCGACCGCGAGCACGCGCCGTCGGTGTGCCGGGCCGAGCCGCCTCCCGCCCCGGACGAGGACGAGCAGCGCGAGGCCGAGCAGGAGCGAGAAAGCCGCGGGACCTGCCGGATCGAGGGCGTGAGCGGGCGCGGCGGCGCGGGCCACCTCGTGGGCGTGGAGGTCGAGGAGCCGCGACGCGGAGCCGTGCGCGGCCACCGGGGCGGCGACGGCCAGCGTCGCCACCACCGTCAGGGCCAGCACGGTGCGCGCTCCCGGTCGATCCATGGGCGGCGGCGTCACTCTGCGCGTGAGCCCGGAGCTTGTCAAGGCGAGGCCCGAAGCGAGGTCGCGCCCCGGGCCCGGCGGCCCGGGGCGCGCCTCGCCGCGCCGCCGCCTAGAAGCGCTCGGGAAACTGGGTCACGATCGCCTCCGCCAGCGGATCGGCGATCATCTGCATGTGGGCCGCGCCGGTGCGCTGGGCCGTGAAGGCCCGCGCCGGATCCTTGGCCGCCTGCGCGTCGATCACGTCCTTGAGCGCCACCACGTGGTGCTTCACCAGGTCCGCCACCACCGCCCGGGGCAGGTTGGGATTGGCCCCCGCGAGGAAGGCGCCGAAGTCCTGCGTGTAGGCCACCAGCTCGCTCACCGCCCGGTCCTGCTTGGCCCGGTCGCCGGTGGCCTTGCCCACCGTGTAGTCCACCACCATGCCGATGTGCTTCCGCCAGAGCGGCAGGAACGCCTTCTCCGCGTCCGGCCCGTAGACCGAGCCGATCGCCTTCGCGACCGCCACCGAGTTGGCGTCGAGCGCGCCCGCCGCGGCCTTGAACTCCGCGTCGCGCCCGCCGAGCGCCGCGCCGGTGGCGGCCGCGGCCAGGTGCACGTGCTCGCGCAGCGCGAGGTTGAGCGCGGTGCGCAGCGCGCCGGCCGGGGCCTCGGCCGCCCCCGCGAACCGGTCCGGGAACTGCTTCACGATCGCGTCCGCGAGCGGATCCGCGATCGTCTGCATGTGGCCCGCACCCACGCGGAGCGCGGTGAACGCACGATCCTGATCGCGCGCGGCCTGGGCGTCGATCACCGCCTTCAGGGTGAGGACGTGGTGCTGCACCAGCTCCGCCACCACCGGCTTGGGCAGGTTCGGGTTGGCCCCCGCGAGGAAGGCGCCGAGGTCCTGCGTGTACGCCACCAGGTCGCTCACCGCCTTCTGCTGCCGCGCGCGGTCCTGCGTCGCGGCGCCCGCCGTGTAGTCCACCACCATGCCGATGTGCTTGCGCCAGAGCGGCAGGAACGCCTTCTCCGCGTCGGACCCGTAGACCGACCCGATCGCCTTCGCCACGTCGGCCGAGTTGGCGTCGAGCGCGGCGGCGGCCGCCTCGAACTCGGGCTGTCGCCCGCCGAGGGCCGCGTTGGTCGCGGCGGCGGCCAGGTACACGTGCTCGCTCAGCAGGGCGTTGAGCCCGACCCGCAGGCCCGCGGCCGGGGTGGCCGAGGTCGGCACGTTGAGCCGCGCGGCCCACGCCGGGCTCACGCCTCCCACTCCTCCCGTGGCGGTCACCGCCACCAGGGCGAGGCTTCCGATCAGTCGCTTCAGGGGATATCGCATGGTCGTCTCCTCCTCGTCGTGTGCTCGTGGTCTCACTTCACGCGGATCTCGCCGCGCATGGACTGGTGCCGGCTGCAGAAGTAGGGATAGGTCCCGGGCGTGTCGAGCTTGACCGCGCCGGTGGCGCCGCGGCCGTCCAGGCCCAGCTCGAAGCGGCCGTCGCGCTGCTCCGCGGTGCCGGACGTCACGGTGTGCGTGATGTCGTCCTGGTTGGTCCAGGCGACGCGCGTCCCGGCCTTGACCTCGAGCTGGCCCGGCTTGAACTGGAAGAGCTGGACCGTGACGCCGGACTCCGAGCCGGCCGGTCCGGCCCCGCCCAGGATGAGCGCGCTCGCCACCAGGGCCAGCGCCGTCCTGCCGATCAGGTGTGTGCCCATCGCGCCCTCCTTTCGCTCCCTACTACGGGACCGGGCGCGCTTTGGATTGGCCGGACGGGACGGCGGCGGACGGGCGGCGAGCGGCGAACGAAGATCTACGCGCGAGAGCGAGCGATCGGATCTCTCCGCCGCGGAGGCGGGGGAAGGCGCGGCGCGGAGGCGGAGAGGCGCTAGGAGGAGCGGTAGTTCGTGAACTGCAGCGCGATGCCCAGATCCTTGCCCTTGAGCAGGGCGATCACGGACTGGAGGTCGTCGCGGCTCTTGCCCACCACCCTCACCTGCTTCTCCTGGATGGAGGCCTGCACCTTGAGCTTGGAGTCCTTCACGAGGCGCACGATCTCCTTGGCCTTCTCCATCGGCACGCCGTCCTGCAGCGTGATCTTCTGCTTGACGATCCCGCCGCCGGCCGGCTCGGGATCGTTGATGGTGAGCGCCTTCAGGTCGATGCCGCGCCGGTGGAGCTTGGACTGGAGGATGTCCAGCACCGCCTTCAGCTTCATGTCGTCGGTGGAGGAGATCACGATGTCCATCTTCTCGGGCTCGATCTCGTTCTTGGCGCCCTTGAGGTCGTAGCGGGTGCCGATCTCCCGTCGCGCCTGGTCGATGGCGTTGGTGACTTCCTGCATGTCGATCTTGCAGGCGATGTCGAAGCTGTTCTCGGCGGCCATGGCTGCCTCGCTAGCGGGGCTCGAGCGGGACCACCGCCGCGTCCTTGGGCGGGGTGAACACGAACAGGCTGTCGCTGAGCCCCGGGTTGACCTGGACCTTGTTGAACTGCATGGTGACCGTGTTCTGGAACTGATCGTAGAGGACCGCCTGGCGGACCACGTAGTCCTTGGGGTCCACCGTGAGCACGAGCCGCGTGAGCAAGGGGGTCGGCTGCTTCGGCGTCAGGTCGAGCACCGGCCGCCCGGATCCATCGCGGGGGCTCGCCGGGTTCAGGAAGCGCACCGTGAACTCCTCACGCACCTTGCCGAGCCCGGAGAGGAAGCTGCCCGCGGGCCCCGCGAGGGCCTTGGGCGCGTTGCCCTTGTTCACCTGGTTGAGCTCCGGAGTGTAGACCCAGAGCGAGGTGCCGTCGGAGACGATCTGCTGCGGGGCCGGGCTCTTGTAGTCCCAGCGCATCTTGCCGCCCTTCTTCAGCGCCACCACGCCCTCGGCCTTGATGTCCTGACCCAGCGATTTGTTGCGCGCGGTCTGGGTGAACTCGGCGCGCAGGTCGGTGATCTTGCCGTAGGTGCTCTCGACGCCGTTGACCACCTCGTCGAGGCTCTGGGCGTGGGCGATCGCGGGGACAAGCAGGAGGAACACGAGCAGACAGACGGCTCCGGCTCGCACTGCTACTTGCCCCTCTTCTGCAAGTACTCGGGTCCCACCAGGATCTCGCGCGGCTTGGCGCCCTGCCCCGGGCCGATGATGTGGTCCTGCTCCATCATGTCGATGAACCGCGCCGCCTTGGGGTAGCCGAGGCCGAGCCGCCGCTGCAGGAACGAGATGGACGCGGCCCGCTGCGCGATCACGAGGTTGACCGCGTCCCAGTAGATGTCGTCGCGGTCCTCGCCTCCCCCTCCCGGCCCCGCCTCCTCCGACGGCAGCTCCACGTGCTCGTACACCGCGGAGCCCTGGGTGCGGAGGAACTCGCAGATCGCCTTCACTTCCTTGTCGGAAACCCACGAGCCGTGCACCCGCATCTGGCGGCTCTGCCCGGGCGGGACGAAGATCATGTCGCCCCGGCCCAGGAGCTGCTCGGCTCCGTTGGCGTCGAGCACGGTCCGGGAGTCTACCTTCGATGCCACCTGGAACGCGATCCGCGTGGGGAAGTTGGCCTTGATGAGGCCGGTCACCACGTCGACCGACGGGCGCTGGGTGGCGACGATCAAATGGATACCCACCGCCCTGGCGATCTGGGCCAGGCGGATCAGCGAGTTCTGCACCTCGCCGGCCGAGACCATCATGAGGTCGGCCAGCTCGTCGACCACCACCACCCAGTAGGGCAGCCGCTCCTCGGGCGGCACCTCCTTGTTGTAGCCCTCGATGTTGCGCACCGCCTTGGCCTGCAGCTGCTTGTAGCGCGCGTCCATCTTGCCCACGATCCACTTGAGCCGGGCGGAGGCCTCCTTGGCGTCGGTCACGACCGGGGCGAGCAGGTGCGGGATCTTCTCGTAGACCCCGAGCTCGAGACGCTTCGGGTCGATCAGCAGGAAGCGCACGTCCGCCGGCGTGGCCTTGTAGAGCAGCGAGCAGATCATGGTGTTGAGGCCGACCGACTTGCCGCTGCCGGTCGAGCCCGCGATGAGCAGGTGCGGCATCGCGGCGAGGTCCGCGATCACCGCGTTGCCGGTGGTGTCCTTGCCCAGGGCGAGCGGCAGCCGCGCCTTGTTGGTGACGAACTCCTGGCTCACCAGGATCTCGCGCAGGTAGACCGTCGCGGTCTCGGGGTTCGGCACCTCCACCGCCACCGTGCCGCGGCCCGGGATCGGCCCGATGATGCGCACCGCCGCCACCTTCATGGCCAGGGCCAGGTCGTCGGCCAGGTTCACCACCTGGCTCACCTTCACGCCGGAGGCGGGCTCGAACTCGTAGGAGGTGATGACCGGCCCCGGGCTCGCCTGCACGATGTGGCCGTCGACCCCGAAGTCGTGCAGCTTCTTCTTGAGGGTCTGGGCGTTGGTCTCGAGCTCCTCGCGGGTGCGCGAGAGCGCGGACGCGGGTGGCGCGGCGAGCAGGCCGACCGCGGGCAGCTTGAACGACTCCGCCCCGCCCTTGCCGAAGTCGAACGTCTCCTGCCACGCGAGCCCCTTCTCGGAGAGGCCGGACTTGGCCTTCGGGGGCTCCTTCACCACGAGCTTGGGCGCCGCCGCCGGCTCGAGCGGGGCGAGCGCGGCCGGCAGCGGAGCGGCCGCGGCGGACGCGGCGGCCGACGCCCCCGCGCCGCCCCGACCCTTCCGGGCGGGCGCCTCGGCCCGCCGCAGCCGTCCGAAGCGGGCCCGCAGGCCGCGCGAGAGCACGCTGTACGGGATGCGGGTCACGAACAGCACGCCCAGCGGGATCAGGGCCAGCAGGATGATCCAGGTGCCCACCGTGCCGATCGAGAGGCGCAGGCTCTCCGACACCGCCCAGCCCACCACCCCGCCCTTGTGCAGGCGGAACTCGGTCAGCGTGTCCGAGGCCCGGGCCAGGATGCCGGTGGCGCTCACGAGCAGGATCGCGAGGCCCACCGCGGCCTGCCAGCCGTGGGCCATGCGCGGGCGCACGAACGCGGAGACGCCGTAGAGCGTGAGCAGCAGCGGGAAGAGATAGCCCGCGTAGCCGAAGGCCTGGAAGGAGCCCCAGCCGAGCCAGCCGCCGACCGGACCCACCGGACTCACCTGGTCCAGCGGATGCAGCGTCGGGTCGTAGGCGTAGAGCGCCACGAAGCCGAAGCCGGCCAGGGCCAGCGCCAGGATGCCCTTGGCCTCCCGGACCCAGCGGCCGGGCTCGCCCCTGGCCTTGCGCGGCAACCGCCGCCTGGCCGCGGCCGCGTCCTTGGGCGCCTCGCGGGGCCCGTGCCCGTTCGGGCCGGTGGCCTTCTCGGGCAGGATCTTCTCGATCGTCGCCTTCTCCGCCATCACACCTCCAGGATCACGGGCAGCACCACCGGCTTGCGCTGGAAGCGCTGGTTCACGAAGCGGCGCACCGCGCTGCGCACGGTGGCGCCCACCAGCTCGCGGTCGAACACCTCGGGCGCGCGGCGCGCGGCCAGCGCCTCCCGCACGGCGGCCTTGACCTCCTCCATGAGGGCATCGGCCTCCTTCATGTAGACGAACCCGCGCGAGGCGATCTCGGGTCCCGCCACGATCGACCCGGTGGTGCGGTCGACGGTCAGCGCGATCACCAGCATGCCCGCCTCGGCCAGGAGCTGCCGGTCGCGCAGCACCACGTCGCCCACGTCGCCCACACCCTTGCCGTCCACCAGCACCCGCCCCGCGGGGTACGGTCCGAGGACCCGGGTGCCGGCCGCGGTCACCTCGAGGCCGAGGCCGTCCTCGATGAGGAAGATGCGGTCCTTGGGGATGCCGACGGACTCGGCCAGCCGCGCGTGCTGGAGCAGGTGGCGGTACTCGCCGTGCACCGGCACGAAGTAGCGCGGGCGCGTGAGCGCGAGCATCTCCTCCAGATCGGCCTGGCTCGCGTGTCCCGAGACGTGGACGAACGCCACGTCCTCCCAGAGCACCTCGGCCCCCCGCCGCAGCAGCGCGTTGATCACGCGGCCGATGACCCGCTCGTTGCCGGGAATCACCCGCGAGGAGAAGATCACGAGGTCGCCGGAGCTGGCCTGCACGTACTTGTGCTCGCCGGCCGCGATCAGCGAGATGGCGGAGTTGGGCTCGCCCTGGCTGCCCGTCGACAGGATCACCTGGCGCTGGGCGGGCAGCTCGGCCAGGTCCTCGAGCGGCCGGATCAGCCCCTCGGGCACGCGCAGGTAGCCGAGCTCCGCCGCCACCGCCACGTTGGCGACCATGCTGCGCCCGAGCAGCGCCACGTACCGGTCGCAGCGCGATGCCAGGTCCAGCATCTGCTGGATGCGGTGGATGTGCGACGCGAACGTGGCCACGATGATGCGGCCGGGCGCGGCCGCGAAGCGGCCCGCCAGCGCCTGGCCCACCTCGGACTCCGACCCGGTCCGGCCCGGCCGCCCCACGTTGGTGGAGTCCGAGCAGAGCACCAGCACTCCCTGCTCGCCCAGCGCGGCGAAGCGCGAGTAGTCGGGCTGCTGCCGGTCGATCGGGGCGCGGTCGAGCTTGAAGTCGCCGGTGTGCACCACGGTGCCGAGCGGCGTCTCGATCACGAGGCCGATGCCGTCGGCGATGGAGTGCGTCACGCGGACGGGCTCCACCGTGAGCGAGCCGATCGCGAGGCGGTCGCCCGGGGCGTAGGCGCGCAGGTCCGCCTGCTCGAGCAGGCCGTTCTCGGCCAGCCGGTGCCGCGCGATCGCCAGGGTCAGCGGCGTCCCGTAGACCGGCACCGAGAACTCCCGCAGGAGATACGAGAGCGCGCCGACGTGGTCCTCGTGGCCGTGGGTGAGCACCACGCCCCGGAAAGCCTCGCGGCGCTCCCGGAGATAGGTGAAGTCCGGGATCGCGAAGTCGACGCCCGGCATCTCGTCGTCCGGGAAGAGCAGCCCGCAGTCGACGGCCAGGATGTCCGGGCCCGACTCGATCAGCATCATGTTGAGCCCGATCTCGCCCAGGCCGCCGAGCGGAATGAGCCTGACCGCGGGCTCGCCGGGGACGTCGATGGGAACGGGCTCTGGTCTGTAAGTGAGGTTCACGACGGCCTTTTCATCCTACCACCGGCCCCCAGCGCCTCCCAAGGAACGGGGAGGCTGGCGGGGGGTCCGACTAGGCCCGAAACGCCAGCGCGAGGTGGGCGAACTCGGCCAGCGAGAGGGTCTCGGCCCGCCGCCCCGGGTCGATGCCGGCGGCCTGGCAGCGGTCCCGGGCGGTCTCGGCCGGGACGGCCAGGCCGGCCGCCAGCGCGTTGGCCAGGCTCTTGCGCCGCTGGCCGAACGCGGCGCGTACCACCGCCGCGAATCGGCGGGGATCCGGCAGCGGCACCGGGGGCTCGCGGTGAGGGCGCAGGTGGAGCACCGCCGAGTCCACCTGGGGCGGCGGGCTGAAGGCCCCCGGCGGCACCGGAAACGCGAGCCGCACCGCGGCCGCGGCCTGGGTCAGCACCGAGAGGGCGCCGTAGGTCTTGCTCCCGGGCGGCGCGGCCACCCGGTCGGCCACCTCCTTCTGGAGCATCAGCGTCATCTCGTCGATGGCGGCCCCGCTCTCGACCAGCGCGGCCAGGATGGGCTTGCCCACGCTGTACGGCAGGTTGCCCGCCACCAGCACGCGCCCTTCGGGGTCGGGCCGCCGCGCGCGGAGCCCCGCGTAGTCGAAGCGGCGCGCGTCCGCCTGGAGGATCTCGACGGACGGAGCATCCGCGAAGCGCGCCTGCAGCGCGGCGGCCAGACCTCCGTCGATCTCGAGCGCGAGCAGCCGGCCGGCGCGGGCCGCGAGCGACTCGGTCAACGCGCCGCGGCCGGGGCCGATCTCGACCACCAGGTCGCGCGCGGTCGGCGCGACCAGCTCCAGCACGCGGTCCACCACCGTGCGGTCCCGCAGGAAGTGCTGGCCGAGGGCGCGGGTGCGGCCGCGGGTGGCGGGCCGATGGACGGGCGCGCGGGGCGCGGCGGCGCGCGCGTTCCGGCGCGGGCTCACCGGCGCGGGGCCTGGCGCGCGCGCAGGTCTTCCAGGAGGGAGCGGTGGACCTCGCGCACCCGGGCCTCGGTCTGCTCACGCGGCCCCGAGTTGTCGATGACGTAGTCGCCGTAGCGCGCCTTGACCGCGAGCGGCATCTGGCTCGCCACCCGCGCCCGCGCGGCCTCCTCGCTGCACCCGTCGCGCGCCATCAGCCGGCGGAGCTGGGTGGCGGGGTCGGTGGTGACCACCACCACCCGGTCCATCTTGTTGTTGCCCCCCGACTCCACCAGCAGCGCCGCGTCCCAGAACAGCAGTCCCTCGAAGCCGGCGCGCTCCAGGTCGGCCATGATCTGCTCGAAGCGCTGACGGATCGCGGGATGGGTGATCGCCTCCAGCCGCTTGCGGCGCGCCGGATCGGGGAAGACGACCTCGCCCAGGCGCGCGCGGTCGAGCCGGCCGTCGGGCCGCAGGACATCGTGGCCGAATTCGGACACGATCTGGGTCAGGGCGGGGGTGCCGGGCTCGACGACCTCGCGGGCCAGCGCGTCGGCGTCGACGATCCGGACGCCCGGGCCCTCCAGCATGGCGGCCACGGCGCTCTTCCCGGTGGCGATGCCGCCGGTGAGGCCGACCAGGAGGAAGCGCCTCACACCGCGGCCCAGTCGTCGCCGACCTTGACGTCGACCTTGAGCGGCACCTCGAGCGTGATCGCGGACTCCATGACCTGGGTGGCGAGGGCCTGGAGGCGCTCGACCTCGTCGGCGGGCACCTCGAACAGGAGCTCGTCGTGCACCTGCAGGAGCATGCGGGTGCGCAGTCGATGGCTCTCCAGCTCGCCCGCCATCCGCACCATCGCGATCTTGACCAGGTCCGCCGCGGTGCCCTGGATCGGGGCGTTGGTGGCCATGCGCTCGCCGAAGCCGCGCAGGTTCGGGTTGCCGCTGCGCAGCTCGGGCAGGTAGCGCCGCCGGCCGAGCAGGGTCGCCACGAAGCCGCGCTCGCGTCCCTCCGCGACGGTGCGGGAGAGGTACGCCTTCACCTTCGGGTGCCGCGCGAAGAAGCGGTCGAGGAACTCCTGCGCCTGCCTGGTGCTGATGTCGAGGCCGCGCGAGAGCCCGAAGGCGGTGACCCCGTAGATCACGGAGAAGTTCGTGGTCTTGGCGATGTCGCGCTGCTCGGGGGTCACCGCGTCGAGGGTGACGCCGAAGACCTCGGAGGCGGTGCGGGCGTGGATGTCCTCGCCGCGGCGAAAGGCCTCGAGCAGGCTCTCCTCGCCCGAGACGTGAGCCAGGATGCGCAGCTCGATCTGCGAGTAGTCGGCGGCCAGGAAGCGCCAGCCCTTCTCGGGGACGAACGCGGCGCGGATGCGCCGGCCCAGCTCGGTGCGCACGGGTATGTTCTGTAAGTTTGGCGCCGACGACGAAAGCCTCCCGGTCGCGGCCACCAGCTGGTTGAACGAGGTGTGGATGCGGCCGGTCACCGGGTTCACCAGCGTCGGGAGCGCGTCCGCGTAGGTCGACTTGAGCTTGGTCAGGGTGCGGTGCTCGATGATGCGCGCGGGCAGCTCGTGGCCGAGGGCCAGCTGCTCCAGCACGTCTGCGTCGGTGGAGTAGCCGGTCTTGGTCCGCTTCACCGGCGGGAGCTTGAGCTTCTCGAACAGGATGTAGGCGAGCTGCTTGGGCGAGCCGATGTTGAACTCCTCACCGGCCAGCCCGTAGATCTCCCGGGTGGTGCGGTCGATGTGCACCTCCAGCTCGCGCGAGAACTCGGCGAGCCGCACGTGGTCGACCAGGATGCCGTGCCGCTCCATGGCCGACAGCACCTCGATGAGCGGCCGCTCCACGTCCTGATAGAGGCTCGTGAGCCCCACCTCCGCGAGCGCGCCCGGGGCCTTGGCCCAGAGATCCCACACCCACTTGCCGCGCGTGCCGGGCGGCGCCACCCCGGGGCCCTCGCCGAGCAGCTCCGCGCACACCTCCTCCAGCTTGTAGTTGGTGCGCGCCGGGTTGAGCAGGTAGGCGACGACCGCGGTGTCCTCGACGGCGGGCCGTCCCGGATACTCGCCCGCCTCCCACCATTCCACCAGCGGCTTCGCGTCGTGGCCGATCAGGGTGCGGCCGGCCAGCGCGGTGGCGAGCGCGCGCCCGCACTCCGCCGCCGATCCCGAGGCGCCGGGACCCGCGCAGGCGAACGTCGCGGCACCGACCGCCGGATGGTAGAGGCCGACCACCGAGATCGTCGGCGCGGGCGGCCCGCCGTCGACCACGCTCTCGATCGCGATCGGCTCGCCCGGCGGCACGCGGCCCACGTAGTCCGCGAGCGCGGCCCCGTCGGCGAGGGTCGTGGTGTCGACGCCGCTCGCGACCGCCGCGGCGGCCGGCGCGGGCAGCTGGCGCAGCAGGGTGTAGAACTCCATCTCGGTCCAGAGCGCGCGCAGCCGATCCCAGTCGGGGTCGCGCCGGCGGAAGGCCTCCAGGTCCACCTCGATCGGCACGCGCGTGCTCACGGTGGCGAGCTCGCGCGAGAGCAGGGCCTGCTTGCGGTTCGCGGCCAGCGTCTCGCGCAGCTTCCCCGGCACCAGCGAGAGGTTCTCGTAGAGGCGCTCCACCCCGCCGAACTGGCCGATCAGCTTGACCGCGGTCTTCTCGCCGACTCCGGGCACTCCGGGGATGTTGTCGATGGAGTCGCCCATGAGGGCCAGGATGTCGGGGATCTGCGCGGGCTCCACGCCCCACTTGGCCTTCACCGCCGCCTCGTCGAAGACGACCCGGTCCCCGCCCCGGCCGGTGGTCGAGAAGACCCGCACCCGCGGGCTCACCAGCTGCAGCATGTCCTTGTCGGAGGTGACCAGCACCAGCTCGATCGGCAGGTCGCGGGTCCGCTCCACCACCGTGCCGAGCACGTCGTCGGCCTCGAAGCCGGGCACCTCCAGCACCGGCAGGTGCAGGGCCTCGAAGAGGGTCTTCACGTACGGGATCTGGCTCCGCAGGTCGCTGGGGGTGGGCGAGCGCGTCTCCTTGTACGCCGCGAACTTCTCCTCCCGGAAGGTCGGACCGGGCGGGTCCCAGGCCACCGCGAAGTAGTCCGGGCTGTCTTCCCGCAGCACCTTCCACAGCATGGTGGACATGCCGAACACCGCGTGGCTCGGCACTCCCCGCGAGGTGGAGAGGAACGGCAGCGCGTGGTAGGCGCGGAAGAGGAAGCCGGGGCCGTCCAGGATGAAGAATCGCTCGCTCATGCGGGCAGATGATACACCGCCGGCGCGGCCCCTGCCCGCCCGGGCGGCCGGTCGGCCCTCGCGCGTTCGCGGGTCGGAGCAAAAAATCGGGTCGGGTATGATGGTCCCGCGTTGAGGACACTCCCGTGACCGGCGACCGGTTCCTGGTGGAGGGCGGCCATCCCCTGCGGGGCACGGTCACGCCCGCGGGCAACAAGAACGAGGCCCTGCCCGTGCTCGCGGCCTGCGTGCTCGCGCGGGCCGAGGTGATCGTCGACAACGTTCCGCGCATCCGCGACGTCACCGTGCTGCTGGAGGGGCTGCGTCACCTGGGCGTGAAAGTCGCCTTCGAAGAGGGCGGGACGGTGCGCCTGGACGCGCGCGCGCTCGAGAGCCGCGATCCCGATCCCGCGGTGATGTCGCAGCTGCGCGGCTCGGTGCTGCTCGCTCCGGGTCTGCTGGCCCGGACGGGCCGGGCCGCGCTCCCCGCCCCGGGCGGCGATCGCATCGGCCGTCGCCGGGTGGACACCCACCTGCTGGCTCTCAGCACGCTCGGCGCCCGCGTCGATCCCGGCCCCGCGCTGCGCCTGACCCTCGAGGGCCGGTTCCGCGGCGCGGAGGTCTTCCTCGACGAGGCGAGCGTCACCGCCACCGAGAACGCGGTGATGGCCGCGGCGCTGGCCGAGGGCACCACCGTGATCCTGAACGCGGCGAGCGAGCCCCACGTCCAGGGGCTATGCCGCTTCCTCAACACGCTCGGGGCGCGCATCGCCGGCATCGGCACCAACCAGCTCCGCATCGAGGGCGTCCGCGAGCTCGGTCCCGGTCGGCATCGGCTGGGCCCCGATCACATCGAGATCGGATCCTTCGTGGCCCTGGCCGCCATGACCGGCGGCGAGGTGCGCGTGCGCGACGTGGTGCCCGACGACCTGCGCATGATCCGGGTCGCCTATCGGCGCCTCGGGGTGGAGACCGCCCTGGACGGCACCACGCTGGTCGTGCCCGGCCCCCAGGAGCTGCGGGTGGCCGCGGACGCCGACGGGGCGATCCCCAAGGTCGACGACGCGCCGTGGCCGGGCTTCCCGGCCGACCTCACGTCGCTCGCCCTGGTGCTGGCCACCCAGAGCCGGGGCACCGTGCTGATCCACGAGAAGCTCTTCGAGAGCCGGCTCTTCTTCGTGGACAGCCTGATCGCGATGGGGGCGCGCATCGTGCTCTGCGACCCGCACCGGGCGGTGGTGGTGGGTCCCTCGGAGCTGCGGGCCGCGCCGATCGTCTCCCCCGACATCCGCGCCGGCATGGCTTTGATCGGGGCCGCCCTCTGCGCCCGCGGCACCTCGGTGATCTCCAACGCGCACCAGGTCGACCGCGGCTACGAGCGGATCGACGAGCGCCTGCGCGCGCTCGGCGCCCGCATCACCCGCGACGGCGCGGCCTGAGACGGCGGTCCGCGCTCAGCGCGGGACCACCCGGTCGTAGAGCGCGCGCACCCAGGCGGTGCGCCGGCGGTAGTCCTCCAGGAAGTCCTTCCGCGACGGGTACTCGAGCGTGGTGGCCAGGCGCGCCGGGTTCGGCCCCGCCACCTCCAGGGTGTCGGAGGGCCGCGTGCCGAACAGACGCAGGCCGAGCGAGACGCGCCGCAGGAACCGGTACTGCTCGGCCAGGGTCGCGCACTCCGCGGCGGGCAGCAGGTCCGCGGCCGCGATCCCGCGGATGGCGGCCAGGGTGTTGGGCCGGCGCACGCCCGGGTGGCGCGCCCCGTGCTGCATCTGGAGCGCCTGGGTGATGAACTCCACGTCCACCAGACCGCCGCGGCCGAACTTCACGTGGAAGCGGCCCGGAGTCTCCTTGCCCAGCTCGCGCTCCATGCGCGCACGAAGGGCGCGCATCTCCGCAAAGTCGGGCGGCGGCGCGGTGGGCCCGTAGAGCAGGCCGCGGATCGTCCGGCGCACCTCGCGGCCGAGGCGCGGATCGCCGCCCACCAGCCGCGCGCGGGTCAGGGTCTGTCGCTCCCACGGATCGGCCCACTCTCGGTAGTAGCGCTCGAGCGCCTCCGCCGCGGAGGCGAAGCCGCTGCCCTTGGACCCGGGCCGCAGGCGCAGATCCACCGCGAACGCCACGCCGGCGGCGGTGATGTCGCCGAGCAGGCCGGAGAGCGTCTCCACCGCGCGGTCGTAGAAGACGTGGGCTTCCATGCGCTGTGCGCCGTCCGTCATCCCGTCGCCGCCGTAGACCACGAACAGGTCGAGGTCGGAGCCGGTGGTGAGCTCGCGCCCGCCGAGCTTGCCGAGGCCGATGATCGCCGCGGGCACGAAGCGGCCGCGCCGGTCGCGCGGCACGCCGAAGATCTCCGCGGTCTCGCCGAGAGCCAGGGTCCACGCCACCGCGAGGGCGGCCTCGGCCAGCGCGGTCATCTCGAGCGAGAAGCGCTCCGCGTCGGTCACCGCGAGCAGCATGCGCCAGATGATGCCGAGCTCCTGTGCCTGCTTGAGCCGCCGCAGGCGGTCGCGCCGCTCGCCCGCGTCCAGGCGCGGGGCCAGCGTGGGGGCGAGCTCCGCGCGGAACCGACGCGTGTCCTTGTGGGCCGCGAAGGTCTCCGGGCTCGCGAGGCCGTTCAGCAGCTCGGGCTGGCTCACCAGGAGCTCGGTGAGCAGCTCCCCGCGGGCGCAGAGGCGCACCAGGTTGATGAGCAGCGGCGGCTGGTCCGCGAGCAGCGTGAGGTACGCGGTGCGCGGCCCCGCCGCGGAGACGAAGCGCTCGAACTGGGCCAGGGCCTCGTCCGGGTCCGGGCTCTGCCAGAGCGCCTCCAGCAGCACCGGGAAGAGTCGCGTCATCGCGCGGCCGGTCGCGGCGGGATACGGCACCAGCGGGCGGCCCTCCAGCACCCGGCGCAGGTTCTGCCGCGCGCGGTCCGGATCCGTGAAGCCGGTGGCCTTGAGCGCGGTGTAGGTCGGGATGCGCACCGGGGCGGCGGCCGCCACCGGTGCGGCCGCGAAGAAGTCGCGGAACGCGCGATGCACGAGGGCGGTGACGCGCTTGTGCTCGGCGAGGAAGCGCCGGGCCGCCGCCGCGGGCGGGAGCGTCACCCCCATGCGGCGGGCGAGCAGGCCGAGGGGACCGGGCTCCTCCGGCAGGGTGTGGGTCTGGAACTCGTTGACGATCTGGAGCCGATGCTCGACGGTGCGGAGGTACACGAGGGCCAGGCCCAGCTCGCGGCCGAGGGCGGGCGGCAGGTAGCCGCGCTCGGTCAGGCGGAAGATCGCGCGCAGGCTGTTGCGCTCGCGCAGCCACGGGTCGTCGCCGCCGTAGAGGAGCTGGAGCGCCTGCACCAGGAACTCCACCTCGCGGATGCCGCCGCGGCCGAGCTTGACGTTGCGCCGGCTCGCGTCCTTGCCACGCAGCGAGCGGTCGATCTGCTGCTTCATCTCGCGCACCTGGCTCACGATTGCGGGGTCGAGGCCCGGCCGGTAGACGAAGCCGCGCACCACGTCCAGGAAGCGGGCGGCCACCGTGGGATCGCCCGCGCAGAAGCGCGCCTTGATGAGGGCCTGGCGCTCCCACAGCTCGGCGCGGTCCGCGAAGTAGCGGCGGTAGCCGTCGAGCGAGAGGATGAGGGCCCCCGAGCGCCCCTCGGGGCGCAGGCGCAGGTCCACCCGGAACACGTGGCCCTCCTCGGTGACCGACTCGAGGGTCTCGAGGATCGCGCGCACCGCCTGGGCGAAGAACTCCCCGTTGGCCACGCGGCCCGCCTGGCCTCCGGTGGTCTCGCCGTCCTCGCCATAGACGAAGATCGGATCGATGTCCGAGGAGTAGTTCAGCTCGATCCCGCCCAGCTTGCCCATGCCGATCACGGCCAGGCCGGTGGGCTCCCCCGAGACGTCCACCGGCGTGCCGTAGAGGCCCTCGAGTCGCTCCCGCGCCCAGCCCCACGCCGCGGCCAGGCAGACGTCGGCGAGGTGGGAGAGCTCCTCGGTGGTGACGGTGAGGTCGGCGTCCCCCAGGATGTCGCGGCACCCGATGCGCAGCAGCTGCCGGTACTTGAACCGGCGCAGCACGTTCCAGCGGGCCTCCGGCCGGTCGAAGGCGGCGAGGCTCGCGGCCAGGTCGGCGGCCAGCTCGTCGGCGAGCCACTGGCGCATGTTGCGCGCCTCGAGCAGCCACGGCAGGAGCGTCGGGTAGCGGCGGAGCGTGTCGGCCAGGAACTGGCTCGTGCCGCCCAGGCGGGCCAGCAGCGGGATCGCGCCGGGATGGGCGGTGATGAGCTGCAGGAACGCGGCGTGCTCGCCCTGGGCGGCCAGGCGCTCCAGGTTGTTGAGCGCCATGTCCGGATCCGGCGCGGCGGCCAGCTCCGCGAGCAGCCGCGGCATGGCGGGCCCCAGCATCCCGGCCTCGCGCGGCGTCGGCGTCAGCGCGTGCAGGTTCCGCAGCGCCGCCGCCGGATCATCGAAGCCGACGCGGGCGAGCTCGCGGATCGCGACGCGATCGTCGGGCGCGGCGGTCAGCAGGTCGACCGCGGGCGGCTTACGGGTTCGGTTGGCGGGCATGCGCTCGGGAGTGCGGACACCCGTCCCGGAATCGCGGGCGACCGTTTACTTCTTCAAACACTTCATCTGCGGGGGCCCCGAAATGGCCCCCGCACTCCCCCAGTCTACGGGCGGCCCGCGGGGACATCCGGGCGCCTAGATCGCGGATTGCCCCGAAATGGCCCCCGCACTCCCCCAGTCTGCGGGCGGCCCGCGGGGACATCCGGGCGCCTAGATCGCGGATTCGCCT
>Ga0068855_100000342_pt1 | contig 57870 bp, 44 predicted proteins | sample KBSCornC52_FD_66592 | JGI IMG/M metagenome (GOLD analysis project Ga0068855, IMG submission 66592) | Corn rhizosphere microbial communities from Kellogg Biological Station, Michigan, USA - KBS Corn C5-2 | ecosystem: Host-associated > Plants > Roots > Rhizosphere > Soil ... | reverse complement strand
CATTACCAGGGCGTTATATTGTTCGGCCAGCGCGCAAATCTTGTCCAGTTGCGCAATAGTACCATCCATGCTGAAAGCGCCATCAGTTACAATAATGCGATGGCGACAGCTAGCTGTCGCTTTTAATTTTTCTTCCAGGTCAGCCATGTCATCATGCTTGTAGCGCTGGCGCTGCGCTTTGCACAGGCGTACGCCATCTATTATCGATGCATGATTCAGCTCGTCCGACATGATTGCGTCCTGCTCATTAAATAACGGCTCAAAAACGCCGCCATTGGCATCAAAAGCGGCGGCATAAAGAATTGTATCCTCCGTCCCTAAAAATTCGGCTATCTTTTTTTCAAGCTCTTTGTGTATGTCCTGCGTACCGCAAATAAAACGAACCGACGAAAGCCCGTAACCGTGACTATCCAAAGCTTCCTTTGCCGCAGCTATAACCTTTGCATTGCCCGAAAGCCCCAGGTAGTTATTGGCACAAAAGTTTATCACATGTTTACCACCCTGCACGGTAATATCGGCACCCTGTGGCGACGTAATTATTCTTTCTCTTTTGTATAAACCGGCATTTTCAATATCGGCCAACTCCTGTTGTAAAACGGGCTTTAATGTATCGTACATAGTGGTAGTTATTTAAAAGGTCAAAATTAAACATTCGTGTGCATTTGAGCAGGTTAAATCAAAGTAATCTTACCGGGCTAAAACATTTTTCTGCGAATTAATATTAATGCGTTATCTATGAGAACATTATTACTATTTCTTTTTTGGGGCTCAACCATATTTTCAGTTTCGGCCCAGCAATTCGTTTTGTCGGGCAAAATAACCGGGCGCGACAATAAACCCGTTCCCTTTGCCTCGGTTTATGTGAAAAATACATCCTATGGCACAACCGCAAATGAAAATGGCGACTACCGGTTTAAACTGGCGCCGGGCACCTATGATATTATTTACCGCTTTGTTGGCTACAAACAGTATGCCGATAAAGTAACGATTGCCGCTGCTGACAACCTGCACGACGTGCAGATGACCGAAGAACCTTATGAGTTGAAGGAACAAACAACCAACGTCACTTCAAAATACGACCCCGCCGAAGAAATCATGAGGAAAGCTACCCATAACCGCGAATTTTATTTACGCGAAATACATTCCTATTCATGTGCGGTGTATATAAAGGGTGTTAAAAATATTACGCAGTCGCCAAAAACGCTGCTCGCAAAGGCGGTCAAAACGGTACTTAAACTCGATACCAGCGGGCGGGGAATATCCTATCAATCGGAATCGCTGTCTGATTATAGCTTCGAACAGTTGGATGAGGAAAAAGAGGTGTTCCGGGCATCAAAAGTTGCAGGGGTGAACCCGCCATTTGGCTATAACAAAGCTTCGGACCTGCATGTTAATTTTTATGAAGATCTGTTTACCATTTACGACCTCAACGCACACGGGTTTGTTTCGCCACTGGCCAGTTATGCCAGGTTTTATTACAAATACAAATTGCTGGGAAGGGTTATAGAAAACGGCAAAACAATTGATAAGATCCAGGTGATACCAAGACGCAACAGCGTGAGGTCTTTCCAGGGCAGTATTTATATTATTGAGGGCGATTGGCGCATTTACAGCGTCGATTTATTTCTCACAAAAAAAGAAAATAACCTAACTTTTGTGGATACGCTGAAAGTTAGTCAGCAATATATTCCTGTAAAAAACACCTGGGTGCCTATATCATTTCAATACCAGTACCAGGCAAACATCCAGGGGATAAAATATACCGGCTACTATCTCGGTATCTATAACCATTATAAAATTGATACCGCGTTTGCAAAAGACTATTTCACCGGCGAAATTTTGCATGTTGATACCGATGCCAACATTAAAAGCAAAACCTTTTGGGACGAAGCAAGGCCCGTTCCCCTAACCGCTGAGGAAACACAACAATATCATAAAAATGACAGTTTAGCCGTCATCCAGGCAACAACAAAATACCAGGATTCTGTTCAGCACGACGATAATAAGTTTGGCGTTATCCCTTATATTATTGATGGTTACCTTGCAACTTATCACCACAAAAAGGACTCATTATTTGTTGAACCTTTACTGCAGACGGTATATTACAATACGGTAGAAGGCTGGGGGGCTTATTTAAGGGGAACTTACTCGCACACGTATGAGGATAACCGCTCTTTCAGCATATCTCCCGGCGTACGCTACGGCTTTGCCGATAAAATATTCAGCGCCAATGTGCATACCGTATATACTTATGACCAGGCCAATGCTGGGAAGTTTTTCTTTGATATCGGTAGTGATATCCTTGATTTAAACAATTTAGGCACCCGTTCCCTGTACTTTAACACCTTAAGTAGTTTGTTGAGCGAACAGAATTTTGTGAAATATTACCAGTCGCAGTTTGTAAATTTTGGTTTCCAGCGCGAGTTAAGCAACGGTATTTTATGGACGGCCAATATATCGTACGCCAACCGCACACAATTATACAATACCAGCTACAACCATATTTTTACCTATCCGGATGTACCATACACATCCAATAATCCGCTCGCGCCTGCGGGCGCCCCTGCAAATGACCATTCATTGCTGTTTCCACAAAACCAGGCATTAACTTTTAACACTTCGTTCAGGTTCACGTTCGATCAGCAATATATTACACGTCCGTCAGGCAGGGTCTACCTGCCATCTGTTTACCCGGTGATAACCGTTAATTACCGTAAGGGTATAAACAATGTGTTGGGATCGGATGTAAATTATGATTTCGTTTCGCTTGATATCAGGGACGATAAAATCCCGATGGGTTTATTTGGCCATTCCGCATTTGTGATCAGGGCAGGCGATTTCCTGAATAAACAATCAGTTTATTATGTGGACTATAACCATTTTTTAGGTAACCAGGGTACCACTTCCGATCCTACCTATGTCGGTACTTTCCACTTTTTGCCATTTTATACCTTCAGTACCGATAACCCTTTCCTCGAAGTGCATTACCAGCACAATTTTTCGGGCGCTATTTTGGACAACGTGCCTTTAATCAGGAAATTAAAGCTCGAAGAGATTGTTGGCGCCAACTACCTGGGCGATACATCCCATCCTAACTACTATGAGCTTTATTTCGGCGTCAAAAGGCTTATCTACGGTATCGATTATGGTGTATCCTACCTTGGCAATAAAAAATACATCCAGGGCTTCCGGATATTCATCGGGTTGAAGTAGACGCCAGCGCACTGATTAATTATGGGTTGAATGCTGGCTTATCGCATAACTCAAGCGTTCCATTTTTTTATGCGGAACACCATGGAGCACTGTGAAACACCTGATTATCAGCTGTTTAATTTTAAAAAAATAAGTTCATATCTGTAAGTAACTGATAATCAACGCATCGAAAGTTGTCTATTTTTAACAACACCGTCTCAAATAATTGACAATCAGATGTTTCGCGTTTGGGAACGGAGCAAATGTTTGTCGCGTCCTAAAAAAGGTTTACACTTTTTGATGATTAATTCTGTATTGAGTTTACGCTTAATTTTAGTCCTGTAATAAGTTTTCACCTCCTAAAAAAATATAAATTTACTTTAGCACGTTACCCTTCCGGCTTTTAGCTTTAGTCTTTCAGCTTTCACCTCAAAACCTTATATTTGCGCCTCATTTAACACCGTTTGCAGCGGTATCAATGATGTTATGGAAAAATACAATACACTACTGTACTATTGTTATTCAACAATAGCCGATGCGGAGCAATTTGCTGCCGATCATTTAAAATTTTGTAAAAGTTTAGGATTAACCGGCCGTATTATTGTGGCCGATGAAGGTTTAAACGGTACCGTTTCGGGAACAGCCGCGGCGTGCAAAACTTACATGGACACTGTACATGCCGATCCACGCTTTGCTGGCATCGATTTTAAGGTAGACGAGGTTGATACGCCATCATTTATTAAAATGCATGTTCGGTATAAATCCGAGATCGTTTACTCAGGCCTCCGCGATCCCAATATTATCAACCCGCAAAAACAAACCGGCAAACATTTGGAGCCTAAGGACTTTTTGGCGATGAAGGATGATGAGGATGTTGTAATACTGGACGTACGTTCCAATTACGAGCATCACCTGGGCCGTTTTAAAAACGCAGTTACGCTGGATATCGAGAACTTTCGCGATTTTCCGGCTAAGATAAATGAACTGGCCAAATACAAGGATAAAAAGATTTTAACCTATTGCACCGGGGGCATCAAATGCGAAAAGGCGTCAGCGTTGTTGCTGCACGAAGGCTTTAAAGACGTTTACCAGTTGCACGGCGGCATCATTAAATACGGCAAAGAAGCAGGTGGCGAGGATTTTGAAGGGAAATGCTATGTGTTTGACAACCGTTTATCGGTTGATGTAAACCAGGTAAACCCGGTTGTGGTTTCCACCTGTTTCAATTGCGGCAAAACCACCCCTAAGATGATCAACTGCGCCAATCCCGAATGCAATGAGCATTTTACCCAGTGCGACGAGTGCGGCACCAAAATGGAAGGCTGTTGCAGCGACGAATGTAAAGCACACCCGCGCAAAAGGGAATATGACGGAACTGGATATTATGTAAAAGTACCCCAGCCAATAAATACCGCTAAAAGAGCTAAAATTCTGTCGGAATAATAGCAGTAAATATACACACGGTCGCCGCGCGATGTTCCGTTGCTACGATTTGTCAATCCCAAACCGTATTTTCGTAGAGGTTGTATCATAAGTAAAACAAATAAGGATTATACGAAATTATATTTGCGTTATAAAAACTCTGTGCCTTCTTTGTGCCCTCTGTGGTTAAATTTTACTACAGAGAGCACAAAGGCGAGAACGCAAAGTTCACAGAGGCAAATATTATTTGGTAGCCTTTTAATAAAATCAATTTATGATACAGCCTCTTGTATTTTAAACCTATGCGTAAAGCAGTCTCATTTTTGTTATTCCTGCTAATCCTGAACGTTTTATGCGTTTGCGGCTCCGACATTAAAAATATCGGTGTTCCCTATGTGCAAAACTACACCAAGGCGCAATACCAGTCGGGCAATCAAAATTGGTCGGTAACGCGCGATGAAAATGGCATCATGTACTTTGGCAATGCCGAAGGTTTGCTTTCTTTCGATGGAAGATACTGGCAACTTCACCGCATGCCGAATGGCCTTATCGTGAGGGCCGTTGCTGCTGATGGAAAAGGTAAAATTTATGCAGGCGGTTTTGGCGAGTTTGGGTATTGGGAAAATAACAAACACGGCTTTTTAAAATATAATTCGCTGGCAAGCCTGGTGCCAAAATCAAATATCCCCAATGAGGAGATTTGGAAGATTTATGTAGATGGCGACCGCGTAATATTTCAATCCTTTGGCTCCATCTATATTTACTCAAAAGGCAAAATCAGTATTATAAGGGCCCCTAAGCCATACCTTTTTTTATTTAAAATAGGCAGTCGATATTTTGTTGAGCAGGTGGGCGCAGGTCTTTTTGAACTGAAAGACGGAAAACTGGAGTATGTTCCCGGCAGCGATGCACCGTTTAGCAGTGGGGTATTATCTATCCTCCCTTTCCAGCATGGTAAATATTTAATCGGCACCGCGAAGGATGGTTTGTTTATATACGATGGCAAGCAGATCATGCCATGGAAAAACCAGGCAAATGAGTTCCTTAAAACCTATCAGCTTAATAACGGGGCGCTTATCCCTAATAAATATTATGCTTATGGTACCATTCTTAATGGCATTGTAATTATTGACACGGCCGGCAATGTGGTGCAGCATATCAATAAATCGAGCGGGCTGCAAAACAACACCGTATTAAGTTTATATACTGATAAAGAACAAAACCTTTGGGCCGGTTTGGATAATGGTATCGATCGTATTGAAGTAAACTCGCCTTTATACTTTTACTTCGACAAAACGGGCAAGTTTGGTACGGTCTATTCCAGCATCATTTTTAACAATAAAATATACCTGGGCACCAACCAGGGCTTGTTTTACAGCGAGTGGTTACCCGGCGGTGGCAACCAGCTGCAGCAAAGTTTTGATTTTAAACTGATACCCGGTTCGCAGGGGCAGGTATGGGACCTTTCGCTGCAGGATGGTCGCCTGCTTTGCGGGCATAACGATGGTACTTACCAGGTAAATGGCAGCAGTATTTCCAAAATATCGTCTGTAAATGGCGGCTGGACGATCAAAAAGCTCACCGATAACCTTTTGATACAGGGCACTTATACAGGACTGGCGATTTATAGAAAAGACAATAGCGGCAACTGGGTATTTGATCATAAGATAAACGGCTTTGGAGAGCCGTCGAGATATGTTGAAAAAGACAGTAAAGGCCAGATATGGGTTGGCCACGCCTATAAAGGGGTTTATAAGATTACGCTGAGCAATGATTTGACTCATGTGGTGAGCCAAAAGTATTATGATAAACGCTCCGGCCTGCCCGACAGTTATAACGTAAATGTGTTTAATCTCGATAACCAGATCGTTTTTTCTTCCGATTCTGGCTTTTGCGTTTATGACGATATCAGCGACAGGTTTTTCAAATACCAGCAGCTCAATAAAATGCTGGGCACCTTTGCTTCGTCCAATAAAATAATTGCGGCCATTGGTAAAAAATACTGGTTTATCAATCATGGCAGGGTAGCGCTGGCCGATTTATCCGTTCCTGGCAAATTAACTATCGACTCAAACCGGTTTAGCTCGCTCAACGGTCAAATGGTGCAGCATTACGAGAACATTAATCTCATTAATAATTCCATATACCTCATCAGTATCGACGATGGCTTTGTGATTTTGAACGATGATGATGCATTTTTGCCCCAACGAATAAAATTGCCTGCAGTGCTGATCCGTAAGGTTGAGGATGTTACCGATAAGGTTAGCGTTATCAGCGAAAATACAGGGACCGCCAACCTGGCTGATATCGAGATCCCTTTTTCGCAAAACGATATCAGGATATCATTTTCGTTGCCGTATTACCGGCAATCCAAAATTAAATATCAGTATTACCTCGACGGATATTCGCGGGGCTGGAGCGATTGGACTGCACAAAGTCAAAAAGAATTCACTAATCTGGGACATGGCGTGTATAAATTTAGCATCCGCGCCAAAATCAACGACGAAAATGTATCGCCTGTAACAGTTTACACCTTTACCGTGCTGCCGCCCTGGTATGCAACCAATATTGCCAAATTTATATATGTACTGTTGCTGATAGTAGCCTTTTATGTAGTGCGCTATTACTATCACTATAAACTAAAAAAACACCAGGACAAAATACACGAGAAACTACATCACGAGAAAGAAGAGTTTTTAAAACAGGAAGCACTTGCAAATGAGCAGCAGATTGTAAAAATAAAAACGGAACAATTGCAGGCCGACCTGGCCAGCAAAAGCCGCGAGCTCGCTAACTCGGCCATGAATTTGGTGTATAAAAACGAGCTCCTCCAAAAAATAAGCGAAGAGATCACGCATTTGAAAGATAGCTCGGGCAAACAACTTTCCGAAGATCAGTTAAGGCGTATTCAAAAGGTAATTGACGAGGGTATGAACGATGAGCGCGATTGGAACGTGTTTGAAAGCAGTTTTAATGAAGCGCATGAAAACTTTTTCAAAAAGCTTAAATCCGATCACCCCGACCTGGTGCCCAATGACCTAAAACTGTGCGCCTACCTGCGCATGAACATGAGCAGTAAGGAAATGGCATCACTGCTTAATATTTCGCTGCGCGGGGTAGAAATCAGGCGTTACCGTCTCCGCAAAAAGCTGAACCTGGAGCATGATAAAAACCTGGTTGAGTTCCTGATAGAATTATAATGATAAATTATTTTGTTAAATTTGTTTTATGGAAACACTGATCATGCACCCGGAAAGCAAAGAACAACTGACAGCGTTAAAAGCATTTGCCAAGGCGCTTAAAGTGAAATTTGAGACCGAGCGAAACCAATATAGCGCGGAGTTTGTCGCAAAAATTGAAGAAAGCGAGCGGCAGATCAAAGAAGGTAATTTCACAATCCTCGATCCCAAAAAAACTATATGGGAAAATATAAAGTGATCCTATCTGATCGGGCAAAGAAAGATATTTCGGAGATCCAAAGATCAGGAGACCACTCATCTAAAAGAAAAGTCGAGGTAATTATTTCAGAACTCTATGAACATCCCGAGACAGGTGTTGGTAAACCCGAACAATTAAAATTTAACTACTCCGGTTATTGGTCAAGGCGGATCAATAAAAAAGATCGGATGATTTATCGCATAGATCAAAATACGGTAACTGTGAGCATAGTTTCTGCGCTGGGTCATTACAGCGATAAATAATATCTGAAAATTTCCTCCGATAATTAATTCCCTATTCTTCGGCATAAAGCAGCCCCTTCGTATCTAACCAGTATTGTATAATACACGCTGTTTCTTGCCTGAAACGCTAAGTTAGTTTGCATTAAAATTACATTGCTTAGTTTCTCATTGTTCATTAATACTACATCATTACCTCTCATCCCTTGTTTTTCGTGTAGTAGTACAATAGCAACCAGTGTAGTATGTAAATCATACACTAACACGTGGTAATTTCCTTATTATAAGATATTTATAAAAATAATAAAAACAACTTGAGAAAGTGTTTGTAGTATGATGTACTAATGTAGAGGAACATTATTTGTTAAAATTATATTATCTCCTCAACTTCGGACTGTTAAAAACCAATTTAAACAAATTACTTTCTTAATTTTTAATTAACCACTATGAAGAGAATTTTTACGATCTCAGGGTTGGTGCTATTTTGTTTCTTTTTCATTAATGCAGCTTTTGCACAGAGTTTAACTGTGAAAGGCAAAGTGACCGATGCTGCTACAGGGGAAACCCTCGTCGGCGTTAGTGTTGCGGTAAAGGGAACAACCAATGGTACACAAACCGACGCGAATGGAGCCTATTCAATAGCCGCGCCATCCAATGCCACTTTAGTATTTACTTATATTGGGTATGCTTCTCAAAGTATCGCCGTAAATGGAAGTGTCACAATAAACGTGCTTTTACAAGCCTCCAACAACGAGTTACAGCAAGTTGTTGTAATTGGTTATGGTACCCAGAGGAAAATTGACAATACGGGTTCAGTATCTACTGTTAAAGGCACCGACATTGCAAAACAAGCCTCAACAAACCCTTTAAGCGCATTACAAGGGAAGGTTGCCGGTGTTAACATAACCAACAGCGGCTCTCCTGGCTCTTCGCCACAGATCACTATTCGCGGTTTGGGTACTTATTTTGGTAATGTAACGCCATTATTTGTTGTTGATGGTGCCTGGTACACCGATATTAGCTTCCTTAACAATAACGATATAGAAAGCGTTACTGTTTTGAAGGACGCTTCAAGTACGGCTATATACGGTATTCGTGCATCAAACGGTGTTGTGCTTATCACCACAAAACGCGGCGTTAAAGGCAAACCGGTGATTACTTATAACGGCTATGCCGGCTGGCAGGCTGCAACAAACCAGGTTAAAATGGCCGATGGTACCGAATACGCCACCGCCATTAATGAGTTATATGCTGCTGATCATATTACGCCGCCATTGTTCAGCGACCCTGCAAGCTTTGGTAAGGGTACTGATTGGTACGGGCAGATATTGCGCAACGCGTTTGTAACCAACCACGAAGTATCGGTAAGCGGCGGAACCGACAAAGTCACTTACAATTATTCATTTGGCTACCTTGACCAGGACGGCCTGGTAAAAACTAATAATTACCAGCGTTATACCATCCACCTGGCTAATGATTTTAAAGTTGCCAAGTCTTTGAAACTGGGTTATAGCGCCAACGGTGTTTCCAGTACATCAAAAGACATTGACGGTGGTATTTTTCACCAGTTATATGGCGTAGCGCCAACATTGCCTGTTTACTATAAGGACGGCGCATATGGCGATCCGGCCGACTACCATACTGGTGATGGTAATAACTATAACCCACAGGCTACACTCGACTTTTTTAACCAGCACTCAACCGTGCACCGCTTAACCGGTAACGTCTACGGCGAACTTTCTATATTAAAGAACTTAAAGTTTAGAACAAGTTACGGCGGCGAGCTCGCCCAAAATGAGGTAAGAGCATATCAGCCTGTTTATGAAGCTACGCTGGCACAAAAGAGCTTAACATCAAACCTTAACCTTAACCACCTTGAAACCAAGAATTGGTTATGGGAAAATACACTTACTTATGATTTAAAGGTAAAAGAACATAAGTTAACTGCCTTGTTAGGATACTCTGCGCAGGATAACCGTGCATACGAAAGCGACGGCCACGCCCAAAACGTTCCGTATGCAAAATCAGGTAATTTGCACACGTCGTTTCCTGATACTGCGCACGTAGTCTACGATGTGTTCCCAAATCAATTGCATAATCGTGCATTATCACAGTTTGCCCGTATCAACTATTCATTTATGGATAGGTACCTGCTAAACGCTTCCATCAGGTACGATGGTGTTTCACAGTTTTACGGACCGGGTAACCAAACTTATGGCTGGTTCCCTTCAATCGGCGGTGGCTGGGTAATCACCAACGAGCCGTTTATGAAAAATCAGCACATATTTGATAATCTGAAACTTCGCGGAAGCTGGGGTAAAGTTGGTAACGCAAACGTGCCGATTAACCCGACCATACAGGTGGTTGACCGCGATCCATCGCACACTGCAATCTTCGGAGTTCCGCCACAGGCATATCCTGGCGCCGGTATTGATCAGTTTGTTCCGCCAACCATTGTTTGGGAAAAAGGCGTAGCAACCGATTTCGGTATCGAGGGCAGTTTATTAAATAATAAATTATCATTCGAGGCTGACTACTATAACAGGAATACACAAAATGCCATCTTTACCATTCCTATTTTAGAGTCAGCAGGTGCCAGTGGCAGCAACATCGTAGGCAACCAGGCATCCATTCTTAACAAAGGTTTCGAAATAATGCTAACCTGGAAAGATAAGGCGTCAAAAGATGTATACTATTCCATTAGCGGTAACATAGGTGTAAACAATAATAAAGTAGGTACTGTACAAACCGGTAAAAACCCTATTTATTCGGGCGGCAACGGCATAGCTAATGGCGCTCTGGCAACCCGCACTGTTGAAGGCGAGCCTATCGGCGAGTTTTATGGCTACAAAGTGGTGGGCGTGTTTCAAACACAACAACAGGTTGCTGCTTCAAAACAGACAACCGCCGCCCCCGGTGACTTTATTTACCAGGATACTAATAACGATGGTATAATTGACAGTAAGGACCGTGTTGTTTTAGGCAACCCAAACCCTAAAATTTCGTATGGTTTTAATACATCGCTTACCGTAAAACAATTCGACCTCACTTTGGATTTCCAGGGTGTGGCTGATGTTAGCGTATATAATGCCAATATTGCTTACCGCTTTGGCAATGAAAACTTTACCCAGGATTTTTATGATCATCGCTGGCACGGTCCGGGTACTTCAAATACCTATCCTTCGGTAAACGTTGGCTCAAATGCTAATGCTGCACCAAATTCTTTTTATGTAGAAAGCGGAAATTATTTCAGGGTGCGTAATGCACAATTAGGCTACACCTTGCCTTCGGACATGCTAAAGAAATTGGGCATCCAGAAGTTACGGTTATTCGCTAACGCCCAAAACGCCATAAATATATTTGGCTATAAAGGCTTCAGCCCTGAGGTTGGTGGATCAATAGGCAATATGGGGATAGATGCGAATGTGTATCCTTTATATGCTACATATAATTTTGGTGTGAATGTTACATTTTAATCACAATAGAGATGAAGAACAATAAAAACTTTTTAATGAAAGCGTTGGGAGTTTCGCTCCTGGCAGCCTTGATATTATTTCAAAGCTGTAAAAAAAGCTTTCTGAATGTATCGCCGGCGGGTAGCCAGGCAGCAGTAACTTTTTATAAAACCCAGCAGGATGCAACTGACGCCGTTAATGCTATGTATGCAAATTTGCACGAATGGACAAATATTGCGTTCGCACCTATCGCGGTGGAAAGTATGGGATCAGATGATGTTGATAAAGGCAGCAGCCCGACCGATGCATCATTTATGAACGATTTTCATTTCTTTTCGGCCACAGCAGGCGAGGGGCAGATCTCCGATTTTTGGGGCGGGGAGTACCGTACTATCAACTTTGCCAACCAGATATTGGATAATGTGCCGGGCATTAATATGGATGCATCGCTAAAAGCGAGATACCTTGCCGAAGCCAAATTTATTCGGGCTTATGCCTATTTCAGGTTGGTAAGAGCGTTTGGCGATGTTCCGTTGCGTTTACACGTACCAAAGGATGCAACACAGTTTAACCTGCCACGCACACCTAAAGCACAAGTTTGGGCTGCAATTGAGTCCGATTTGACTGATGCTGCTGCCGTATTGCCTCAAACTTACAGTTCAGTTGATATCGGCCGGATTACAAAGGGCGCTGCGCTTGCCCTGCATGCTAAAGTGGCTATGTATCAAACGCTTGGGAATAAAGCCAAATGGGCCGATGTACTTACTTACACCAACGCGGTGATGGGTATGGGCTATACATTATATCCTGATTATGAGCAAATGTTCCGGACAACGCATAAAAACAATTCTGAATCGATATTTGAGATCCAGAACATGTTGATACCTAATAATCCTGCTGCGTCAAATTCACAATACTCGCAGGTACAGGGTGTACGCGGTTCAACCGGCGGCGGATGGGGCTTTAATGTGCCAAGTGACGCTTTGGTTGCTGCTTACGAGCCAGGCGATCCGCGTGAAGATGCCACTATTATTTTCAGGGGTGAAACAACACCCGAAGGCGACGTAATCCCGGCATCCGGAGATAACCCAAGGTATAACCAAAAATCGTATGTCCCTTTTAACTTATATGTTTCAGGGTTTAACGAAGGCTGTCAGCAAAACAAAATTGTTTTACGCTACGCCGATGTTTTATTAATGAACGCTGAGGCAAACAACGAAATGGGTAACGCTGCAGCAGCGCTTATTCCGCTGGAAATGGTTAGGGCACGTGCAAGGGGCAATGCGGCTGTTTTGCCAAAAATAACTACTACAGATCAGGCCGCTTTGCGTACTGCCATTTATAATGAAAGGCACATTGAACTTGCCATGGAATTTGACCGTTATTTTGACGTAATCCGCCAGGGCAGAGGTGCCGCTGTTTTCGGTTCGCGAGGATGGAAAGCAGGCAAAAACGAAGTTTGGCCGATCCCTCAGAACGAAATTGATCTGAGCGCAGGTGTTTTGACGCAAAATCCCGGTTATTAATTTATTTAATATAGAAAGAAATGATGAAATCGATTAAAAAAACACTTGTGGCGGGGCTGACTGGCTTTGCCATAATTTTATCAATATCCGCGTGCCAGAAAAGTTTCGATCCAAAAACGTACGCGCCATCTAAGCCGCTACCTACGTTTGGAGGATACAACAGCTCGAAAGAAATTGAGACCACCAGCCTGGTGGATTATTTTCCGTTTAATGGCACGGTTAAGGACAGCCTGGGCAATTTATCGGGCACAACTGCCGGCAATATTACGTTTGGCAACGGTGTAAGCGGTAAAGCTTACCAGGGTGCTGCAAGTTCATATGTGGTTTTCCCAAGCGCGGGCCCGGGTAAGGACCTTCAAAGCTATACCCTGTCTTTTTGGATGAACAGCCCGAAAACTAACGGATTAGCGAGGGGCATATTTTCATTTAATAATCCAAATGATTTTTGGGGAAGCCTGGATGTTTATTTAGATAATCCATCTAATACAGACCCCAAGGGTGATACTTTATTATTTAAAGTTCACATGACTAATGCAAGCGGGGTGCCTTACGCCGGTTATTTCCTGGCATCAAAAGTGCCAAACGCCATTAATACATGGGTGCATATGGTGATTACTTATGATGCTGCTACTTCCATTATTAATATTTATCAAAATGCAACGGCAATCGGAATTTCAGGCGTAGCAGGAACATCAGGCTTTGTGGTTGGACCAGTTATGCCCGGGGACGATCCAACAAAAACACCTAAGGTTTTGTATGGCCCCTTGAAATTCCCAACTACTGAGGCTGTTATCGGCACATGGCAGTTTCAAACAAACCCAAGCTTAACAACATCTGCTACAGCGCAATCATGGGCTGAAAGCTATACAGGACTGTTAGATAATTTCAGATTATACAATAAAGCTTTAACCGCTGTTGAAGTTTCTGCTTTATATAACCTGGAAAAACTCGGAAGATAAAACTTGATTGGTTAGATTTGGTTGTGAGGTTGTCTGTTCGTCCGCTGGTTGGCGGACGGACATGACAGCCTCTTTTTATCAGATTATTAAATTTATTTATTGAATTGATGGGGACGAAAAAATTAAATGTTTATTTGCTGGGAGCGGCACTTTTAATGACCTGCAGCTGCAGCAAAAGCAAACAACCAACACCAGTAACCCCGCCGCCGGCGTCGTTTTATTTTAATACGCTAAAAGTAAACGGGGCTTACAATGGTTTTATTTACAAGGGGGTTAACAATTCGCCCGTTATAAAGCTTTCGTTTTCGGCGCCGGTAAATCACAGTTCTGTGAGTACTGCCGTTTCGTTTATGAGTAAAACGGGTGCCGCTGTTAGCTACAGTACCAGTTATCAAAATAACGATAGTACTGTTGTGATAAGCGCGCCAGCATTGCAGCCCATCACGCAATACACGCTAAACGTGTCAACCACATTAAAATCAGCTGCCGGCGGAAGTTTACAATCCGATTTATCGGTGCAACTCGCCACGGCTATAGATACTACTAACAAATTCCCCAAAGTTACCGATGACCAATTACTCGACATCATCCAAAAACAAACCCTCAAATATTTTTATGATTTCGGCCACCCGGTAAGCGGGTTGGCACGCGAGCGCAATACATCGGGCGATGTAGTAACAACCGGCGGATCTGGCTTTGGCATCATGGCGCTGGTAGCCGGCGTAAATCGCCAGTTTATCACACGGGCGCAGGGCCTGGCCCGGATGCAAACCATCATAGGCTTTTTAAAAACAGCGCAAACGTTTCATGGCGCCTTTCCGCATTGGATGAATGGCGCAACCGGCGCGGTAGTTCCATTTAGCACCCAGGATGATGGCGCCGATTTGGTTGAAACTGCCTATTTAATGGAGGGCCTGCTCACTGCGCGCCAATACTTTAACGTTGCCAACCCGGCCGAAACCCAGTTGCGCACGGATATAAACACCCTTTACAATAACGTGGAGTGGGACTGGTTTACTCAGGGCGGGCAAAACACCTTGTACTGGCACTGGAGCCCCAACTATGGCTGGAGCACCAATATGCAGGTAAATGGCTGGGACGAAGCCTTGATAACGTATGTAATGGCTGCATCATCACCCTCGCATCCTATCACCAAAGCCGTATATGATAAAGGCTGGGCAGGTAACGGCAGCATGAAGAATGGCAATACCTATTTTAATACCGTATTACCCTTAGGCCCTCCGGAAGGCGGCCCGCTGTTTTTTGCACATTACTCGTTTTTGGGTATAAATCCCAATGGTTTGTCCGATGCCTATGCCAGTTACGATGTGCAGAATAAAGCGCACGCTACCATCAATTATAGTTACTGCGTGGCAAATCCTAATGGTTTTTACGGATATGGACCCAATTGCTGGGGCTTAACGGCCAGTGATGTCGAAAATGGATACACAGCCAGTTCACCGACAAACGATGTGGGTGTGATAGCGCCAACCGGGGCGATTGCTTCGCTGCCTTACACACCGGCACAATCGATGGCTGCCCTGCGCTTTTTTTATTACAAGCTGGGCGACAAAACCTGGGGCCAATATGGCTTTTACGATGCCTTTAACCTGGATACCCAATGGTTTGCCTCGTCGGATCTGGCAATTGACGAAGGGCCTATTATCGATATGATAGAAAATTACCGCAGCGGTTTGCTGTGGAGTATGTTTATGAGTTGCCCCGAAGTAAAAACCGGGATGAAGAAACTGGGCTTTACAAGCCCGAATTTATAGCATAATTAACCCTGATCCTGGCATTCGCGCAAGCGAAGCTAAGGTATTCTCAATAGGAACGACCTGATAGCTATCGGGTTAACGGGGTTTATTTTAACCAACAATTACAAAATGAAAAAAAGCTTACTTCTCTTTTTAATCATATTTTCAACTTTTTGCCAGGCTCAAAATGTTGCCAGGCCCCAGGCTTTCGATGGCATAAAACCGGTAGGCGTTATTAAAAACCTATCCGATAGCGCCTTGCTGGACGTAGTGCAACGTCAAACCTTCCGTTACTTTTGGGATTTTGGGCACCCGGTGAGCGGCCTCGCCCGCGAACGCAGCAACGTAGCTTATGACTATGGCGAAGAAACTGTTACCATTGGCGGTTCGGGCTTTGGCATTATGGCGCTGATTGTGGCCGATCACCGTAAATGGGTAAACCATGACCAGGCGGTTGACAGGATGTTAAAAATAGTAGACTTTTTATACAAAGCAGATGCATATCACGGCGTATTCCCGCACTGGTTGAACGGCACAACTGGCAAAATTATCCCGTTTGGCCGTAAGGACGATGGCGCCGACCTGGTAGAGACATCATACCTGTTCCAGGGATTACTTTGTGCCAGGCAGTATTTCACCGGCGATAACCGGAAAGAGCGGGAGATCAGGAACAAAATAAATGGTTTGTGGGATGACGTTGAATGGAGCTGGTTTACCCGCGAGGGCAGGGATGCCCTTTACTGGCATTGGTCGCCTAATAACGGCTGGTCTATGAACTTTGCAATCCGCGGTTTTAATGAATGCATGATCACTTACATATTGGCGGAATCTGCTACACGTTATCCGGTGGGTACAAATGTTTTTTATGGCGGCTGGGCGCAAAGCGATTTTTACAAAAACGGAAAAAGCTTTTACGGTCATAAACTGCCATTGGGCTTCGATTATGGCGGCCCGCTTTTCTTTTCGCAATATTCTTTCCTTGGTCTCAATCCAAAAGGCTTAAAAGGCGCCGGCGCCGACTACTGGGAGCAAAATGTAAACCACACGCTCATCAATCATGATTACTGTGTGGATAATCCCAAAAAATACAAGGGCTATGGCGAAAATTGCTGGGGCCTTACCGCCAGCGATAATTTCGAGGGATACAACGCGCACTCCCCAACCAACGACCTGGGGGTGATAACACCAACAGCGGCACTTTCAGCGTTCCCTTACACCCCGGAATATTCGATGAAAGCACTGCGCCATTTTTACTATGACATGGGCGATAAAATATGGGGCGATTATGGCTTTGTAGATTCGTTTAGCGAATCGCATAACTGGTACGCCAAATCATACCTGGCTATTGACGAAGGCCCGATTGTGGTGATGATTGAAAATTACCGCAGCGGCTTGCTTTGGAATTTATTTATGAGCTGCCCCGAGATTCAGCATGGCCTAAAAAAACTTGATTTTGAAAGCCCGATGTTGAAATAGTTGTTTAGTGACTATATTTGAATCATACTGAATATAAACCCATGTCGTTTCGGGCGATAACGGGAAATCTTTACCGTATTTATTTTGTCCGCTGAAAAGCGCCCGACAAGCCGGTTGTAAAGATTTTCCTTTGCTTCGAAATCGATATCCTTTTTCAATTGCCACCAAAAATGAAGATCAGGTTCCTTTTTATGAGTTGTATTGCGGGGTGCATACTGCTAGGTGCAAGCCGCCTAACAGCCCAGCCCAAACAGCTCACCTATTGCAATCCAATTAATATCGACTACGGCTACACGCCGATACCCAATTTCGCCACCGAAGGCAAACACCGGGCTACGGCCGACCCGGTAATAACCATGTACAAGGGCGATTACTACCTTTTCTCTACCAATCAATGGGGATACTGGTGGAGTCATGATATGTACCATTGGAACTTTGTGTCCCGGTCGTTTCTGAGGCCGGAGCATCATGTGTATGACGATTTATGTGCACCGGCAGTTTGGGTGCAGGGCGATACCTTAATGGTATTCGGCTCAACTTATTCCTCAAACTTCCCGATATGGATGAGCACCAATCCAAAAGCTAACGAATGGAAAGAAGCCATTCATGCATTTGAACCCGGTGGCTGGGACCCCGATTTTTTCAGGGATGATGATGGTAAATTGTATATGTACAATGGCAGCAGCAACACCTACCCAATATACGGCGCGGAGATCGACCCCAAAACTTTCCACCTGAAAGCTTACCGTAAAGAAATGTATTTTTTGCAGCCATACCGCTACGGCTGGCAGCGCTTTGGGGAGTATATGGACGATACTTTCCTGGATCCATTTATCGAGGGATCGTGGATGACCAAGCACAATGGTAAATACTACCTGCAATATGGCGCGCCGGGCACGGAGTTCAGCGGATATTCGGACGGGGTAATTGTGGGCGACAATCCTTTAGGTCCGTTTACACCCCAATCTATGCCTTTTAGTTACAAACCGGGCGGCTTTGCGCGCGGTGCGGGTCATGGCAGCACCTATGCCGATCCCTGGGGCAATTACTGGCACATATCAACCATAGTCATCGCTGTAAAAAATAGTTTCGAACGCAGGCTGGGTATATGGCCTGCAGGGTTTGATAAAGATGATGTGATGTATTGCAACACGGCATTTGGTGACTACCCAACCTACCTGCCCGATGGCAAAGCCGATCACCTGCAAAGCCGTTTTACCGGGTGGATGTTGCTCAACTATGGCAAACCCGTGCAGGTATCATCAACGCTGGGTGGCTATTTACCCAATAACGCCGTTGATGAAAATATAAAAACTTACTGGAGTGCCAAAACCGATAATCCGGGCGAATGGATACAAAGCGATTTGGGGAACGAGAGCACCGTAAACGCAGTGCAAATAAACTACGCCGACCAGGATGCAACCGTTTTGGGAAAATCGACCACCAATTATACCCAATATAAACTGTATTACTCAATGGATGGGAAAAAGTGGAATATGCTTGCTGATAAAAGCCAAAACAAAACAGACGTACCGCACGATTACATCGAGCTGCAAAAACCGGTGAAGGCACGCTACGTTAAACTGGAAAACGTGCACATGCCAACCGGCAAATTTGCAATAAGCGGCTTAAGGGTATTTGGCAACGGTGGTGGCGCTAAACCCGACACGGTAAAAAGCTTTATTGTGCTGCGCACCGAAAAGGACAAACGCAGTGCATGGATAAAATGGCAAACCGTTGATAACGCATTCGCCTATAACATTTATACCGGCACATCGCCTGATAAATTGTATAACTGCATCATGGTACACTCGGCAAACGAGTATTACTTTAAAGCGATGGACAAGGAAAAACCTTATTATTTCCAGGTGGAGGCGATAAATGAAAATGGCGTATCCGAACGGACAAAGGTTATAAAGGTTGAGTAGCAGTGCGTTGAAAACAGTTTACAAGGCAGATTGTTAAGGTGTTAATAAATTAATCGCGCTGATGCCGTTTGAAATATTTATTTTGACAGGCGATTAACCCGCTATGTGCTTTCGGAAATTAATTCTGTTGTTCCTGCTCGTTGTTGTTTGTGATAAACTATTCGCGGCTACTTTTACAGTAACCAGCAATGGCGATTCGGGAACGGGAACATTACGCCAGGCTTTGATTGATGCTGCAGCGAATGGCACGGCTACTACCGACTATATTTATTTTAATTTGCCCGGTGCTACACCATCTGCAATGACGATCACTTTGCTATCGCAGTTGCCTGATGTAACTGCCAACGTGATTATTGATGGCACCACCCAACCCGGCTTCACTTTGGGGCAAAGCAATGCAAAGGTTATCATAACACCGGCAAGTCCGGCAGTAAGTTTTAACTGTTTTAATGTTTCGGGCCTTGTTGGCGTAACTGACGCGGTTGAAATTTATGGTTTATATATCAAAGGGTTTTCGCCCAATCAAAGGGGCCTGGGTAGCGCCATTATAACCAACGCCAACTGTAAACTGGTGGTGGGCGCACCGGGCAAAGGCAACGTTATCAGCGGGAACGATTATGCCTTTAACGGCCATTTTCAAAATGCCATCATCCAAAGCAACTTTATCGGTGTTCAGCCCGATGGGACTACGGTTTTTGCAAATGCGTCCGTATTTTACTCGGGGCAGAACTATAATAACCTGTTGATTGGCGGGCCCTTGCAGCAGGACGGAAATGTTATTTTATGCGGCAACACCAGCGGCCTTAATTTTGGTGGTGTGAGCGGTAATACAAACAAGGTTGCAACCATCCAAAATAATTATTTTAATACCGATTACCGCGGGACCACGCCCATTGGCATTGCCAATAACCAATGTATTCTTTTAAACGACGCAAAATCCCTCTTATTTATAACAGCCAATGTTTTCAGTGCAACGGAGATAGCTATATCCGGTGTAAACCAATCGGCATTTGTTATTAAAGGCAATTTTTTTGGGGTGGATAAAACACAGGTGTTTTCGCTGGGATCGGGCAGCTACGCCATTGAGTGTAACGATGCCAATTCGAGCATTGGCGGCACTACGCCTGCTGATCAAAATGTTTTCACCAATTACCAAAACCCCATCGATGCCTATAGCGGTTCATTTACCAACGTAATTCAAAATACTTTTTACTGCAATGCCACGGTGCAATTGTATGATCCCACAGGAGGGCAGAATTTTATCAGGATTACCACCCTTACCAACACCTCGGTAGGGGGCGATGCCCCAGCCGGCGCATCGGTACAACTATATTATACCGATCAAAAATGTGTTGCCTGCAACCCTAAAAGCTGTTTTGCAACAGTTACTGCCAATAGCGCAGGTAAATGGATTTACAACGGGCCCGTTACGCAAAACGTGGTGGCCTCGTCAACTTTATTTAATAATACCGTTGGTTTTCAGTTCGATGTACTGACCCCGAGTGCAGTTACCATTACCAATTTTGACTGCCATCATGCGGGCTCAATCGTTTTAAATGAAAAACGGCTTAATAAGTTTATACTGGCCTGGCATGATAGTAATGGTAATGCTGTTGGCAGCGGACAAGGTATATTTGGGCTGCAGCCCGGTACTTATACTCTCCAGATAAGCGAAGCCGGGAACTGCCCATCGGTAAGCGGAAGTTTTACGGTTATCGACCTCAGACCACATGCTTTCTCGCAAACCGTACAACTGGATTGTAACACCACATCCGGTACTTTTACGGCCTTCCCATCAACCGGGCCTAATATAACGGTAGCTAAGTATTATTGGGAAGACGCACAAGGAAACGTTATTTCCAATAACCAAACCATAAGCGGCCTGGCTCCCGGAAAATACTATATATACATTACCGATAGTAATGGCTGCAACTCAAACAAAGCTTTATGCCAGGTGCTGGCGCCGGTAAACATGCCCGTTATTGATGATAGCAAAAAAGTAATAACCGATGCGGATTGCACCCTGGCAGATGGCTCCATAACCGGGATTACGGTCACCAACGGGGGCAGTGCCAACTATTACTGGACCAGGGCCGATGGTTCGCAATTCGCCTACGGACAAACAGCAATTACAAACGTGCCGGCAGGACAATATTATTTTAACGCTTTTTATGATTTTAGCTGCCCGCCGCTTCAAACCGGCCCATATACCGTCAATAGTGTAAACAGGCTCACTATTGATACATCGGCTATTGTACGATCACCTTCTACCTGTTCAAACAGTAACGGCTCCATTAAAGGGATTGTAGTCACAGGCGCCACCAAATATCAATGGTTTGATGGGAATAATAATTTAGTTGGCAGTTCGGTCGATCTGCTTAATATAGGTACCGGCAGTTATTATCTCATCGTCTCCAACGTAGGATGCACGATGCAAACTATGGTTTTTACCGTTAGCAACATACCGCCGGTGGTTAACTTCCCGTCCACCGTTGTCAGCACCGATGCTGCCTGCGGCCTTAATAACGGCAGTGTTGTTATAACATTTCAAATACCAGCCGGCCCCGCCTCGTACAGGTGGACTACCGCAGCCGGAAGCCCCGTAATTAGCAATGCCGCCTTAACAAACTCCGCGCCCGGCGATTATAACCTGTATGTAACCGATAATAACGGTTGCGAAAGCCTCTACAAAACATATACCATTAATGCCACGCCGCTATTGCAGATAGTAGCCGGATCGGAGCAGATCACCAACGACCAATGCGCACAGAACCTTGCAAGCATAAATAATGTGTCGGTTACCGGGGGGCTGCCCCCATACACTTACAATTGGATAAACTCCCAGGGTCAAAGTGTAGGCACATCGCAAAACCTAACCGGCATTACTGCAGGCGTGTATTCCCTCCAGGTAAAAGATGCCACTACCTGCGGCTTGGTTACCCAGGATTATACCGTAACCAGCGAAAGCATGGCGGTACCCACACCAACAGCCAGCGATGTACAGATATGCACACCCGGTGTGGCGATGATCATGGTAAATAATCCGCAATTGGGCTATGGCTATCATTTGTACGATACCAATACCAGTACCACCGTTTTGGACGATGAAACAGGCGGCGTATTCAAGGTCTCGGTTTCAGCCAGTCGAAGCTATTATATCAGCCAATATGTGGGTGGATGCGAAAGTCCGCGTATTGAAGTGAACGTAACGCTTGGGCTGTCAAATGTAACTGTGCCCAGCGCTTTTACGCCTAACAACGATGGTATAAATGATCTGTGGATTTTACCGGGCATCGAAAATTATCCGACAGCCACCGTCCAGATATTTAACCGTTACGGGCAGAAGCTGTTCGAATCAAAAGGATATAGTCAACCGTTCGATGGCAGGGTTGGTGGATCATTGTTGCCCGCCGGGGTTTATTATTATATCATTAGCCTGAACAATACCTGCCGCCTGCTTTCGGGCAGCGTAACTATTATCAGGTAATAATGTATGCCATCGTCTGCTATAAATACAATATTCTTACCGTTTTAGGGTTTTATCAATTAGTCTGCCTTAAACATTTTACTATGATCAACAATACTTTCCGTTCTCTCGCTGTAATCCTGATGCTCCTATTGCCCCGGTTAATTTTTGCGCAGGATAACAAAGCATTTGAAAAAGGTTCCTTTTCATCAAAAGGTTATACCTTGCCATATCGGATATTGTTCCCCGATCATTTCGATCCTCAAAAAAAATATCCTTTAATATTGGTGCTGCATGGCGCCGGCGAACGCGGCGATGATAACGAGGCGCAATTGAAATATGGCACCAAATTGTTTTTAAACGATACCATACGGAGCAAATACGCGGCCATTATTATTTTTCCGCAATGCCCGGCGGCCGACTTTTGGTCGAACGTGAAGATGCAGGATGACTCGGTAACCAAAAAGCTAAAATGGGTATTTACCCATGATATGCCGCCAACAAAAGCCATGCAAGCGCTGATGGGAATGGTTGATGAGTTTTTGGATAAACCTTATGTAGACAAACACAAAATGTATGTAGGTGGTTTATCGATGGGCGGAATGGGCACGCTGGAGATCATCGGGCGCATGCCAGGAGTATTTGCCGCTGCATTTTCCTGCTGCGGTGGCGACAATACCCTTAATGCCAAAAAATACGCTAAAAAGGTTCCCCTTTGGATATTTCACGGCCAGAAGGATAGTGTGGTGCCCTATACCCACTCCGAATCCATAGTAGCGGCCATAAAAGAAGCCGGCGGTAAACCCAGATACACCCTTTACCCCAACGACGACCACAACTGCTGGAACAATGCCTTCGCCGAACCGGATTTAATACCGTGGTTGTTTGCGCATAATAGATGACGTAATATTTTCGGTTTTTTCGAAATTAATTTCTCTTTAAGTTAATATTGAAGCTGAAATAGGTACTTTTACTGGCTACCGGCCATTATGCACATTCGAAGAATATTTTTGTTAGCATTATTTGTCTTTGTCTGCAGTCATCTTTTCGCAGCGACACTGATGGTTACCAGCAATGCTGATTCCGGCCCGGGAACTTTGCGGCAGGCGCTACTGGATGCTGTGGCTAACGGAACGACAACGATAGATTACATCAACTTTAATTTGCCGGGTGGTACGCAGGCCGATATTACAATTACATTAAAATCTCAACTTCCTGATGTTACCGCCAACGTGGTAATTGATGGCACCACGCAGCCCGGTGCCGCACTTGGATTAAGCAATGCGAAAATTATTATTACACCGTTAACGCCTGCGCACGACTTTAATGCTTTTAACGTATCCAAATTAGTAGGACCTAATGACGCAGTGGAGTTTTACGGGTTATATATTTATGGTTTCTCATTAAATCAAGGTGGATTTGGAAATGGAATTACAACAAATGCTGACTGCAAGTTGGTTTTAGGTGCACCGGGGAAAGGTAACGTGATATGCGGAAATGAAATGGCCCTGACTGGTTTTTTTAAAAATGTAATAATTCAAAGCAACTTTATTGGCATTGCACCTGATGGGGTTACCGCTACGCCCAATTTCGACAATTTGTATTCAAATCAGGATTATGGCAATTTGTTGATAGGCGGCGACGACCTGGTTGACGGTAATTTGATTGGCTGCGCCTGGAGGGATGGCATCGATTTTGAAGGATCCAACGCAGCCTTACAAACCGTTACGGTAAAAAACAATCTATTTGGCACCGATTACACCGGGACAGTTTCATTAAGGGCTGCCTACAACGCATTCTTGCAAACCAAGGATGCGGCCATACAATTGTTGGTTTATAATAACGTATTCTCTACCCAGGCTGTAGCCATCAACATGATGACAAAAGGAGCGCTCACCGTAACCGGGAATTTTTTTGGTACTGATAAAACCCAAACCCATCAGTTGGGCCAGGGGGATGTTGGTATATCCATTGTTACCGATGTTATTGCTGTTATAGGCGGCGATAACCCTGCCGATCAAAATGTATTCGCCTATTATTATAACCCTATTTTTGCTGATAATGACGCACATATGCTCATCATTAAAAACTCGTTTTACTGTAACGATCATGTAAGTGTAGGGAACCTGATCAGCAGAAGCTTTGTTAATATTACCAACCTTACCGATACCAACGTGTCGGGCGATGCGACACCGGGATCACTCATACAGTTATATTACGCGGATGAGTCCGGGTGCCCCAATTGCAATCCGGCCAAATGGTTTGCAAATGTTACCACCGATGCTACCGGGCATTGGACATATACCGGAGTAACAACGGGTAATATACTGGCTTCGTCAACCGTGGCCGATAATACGTTCGGCTTTCAGCGATTTGAGGTTTTCCCGTCGGACGTTACCATTGTTAGTGTTGATTGCCATCACTTGGGTTCAATAAAAGTAAATGAAAACCGAACAGGCCGTATCCAGTTTGTCTGGATTGATAATGCGACAGGCAAAGTAGTAGGAAAAGGCAGGGAAATTGATAATTTGCCCGCCGGCGTCTATAACTTACATATCGACGAGGGCGACAATTGTACGGCGTTGGCCGATGGTCAGTTTACCATAGGTCAGCGAATATCAGGGGTGTTTGGGCAAACATTTCAATTGGATTGCAACCACGCAACAGCTTCATTTACGGCGAACGTAAACTTACCCTTCGGCTTTTCGGTAGTGGCATATCACTGGCTGGATGCACAGGGAGTCGAGTTTTCAAATAATCAATCGGTAAATGGCCTGGCAGCAGGGACTTACTATTTGTATATTGATGATAGTAATGGTTGCGCAACTAACAAAGCAAAATATATTGTTTTGCCACCTCCTGCCGCGCCAATAATCGACGATACTAAAGTCGTTACTACTGATGCTGATTGTTCCTTGTCAGACGGTTCAATAACAGGTCTTACCATTTCGAAAGGTCGAAATGCTACTTACGGATGGGCCAAAGCCGACGGGACAGAATTGGCGCCAGGCCAGACTGACCTTAAAAACGCGCCTCCGGGTCAATATTACTTTTTTGCTGTATATAATGCTAACTGCCCCCCGGTGAAAAGCAGGACATTTACCATCAATTCAAAAAACGGTATTACTTTTGGTGCGTCGCCGCCGTTGATCATATCTGCAACCTGTGCTAACACTAACGGCTCGATAAAAGGATTAACTGCCGGGGGCGCCACTAAATATCAATGGTTTAATGAAATAGGCACCCTTGTCGATAATTCCGCCGACCTTACAGATGTGGGTGCAGGCAACTATTACATGGTTGCCTCCAATGCGTTCTGTAATGAAAAAAGCCAGACTTATACGGTGGGAGCTATTGCTGCTGTCAGCAATTTTCCTGCCACTGTGATAACTAATGATGCTACTTGCGGCCTGAACAATGGTGCTATTGCGGCAACCTTCGATCAGGCGAATGCCCCCGCATCTTTCCGTTGGACAACCGCAGGCGGCACATCATTAATTAAAGATAGGCCACTTACTAATGTGGCGCCGGGTAATTATGATTTATACGTAACAGATAATAACGATTGTGAAAGCCTTTATAAGGAATACACCGTCACCGCGATCCCAGCTTTGCAGATTATTGCCGGGTCCGCCGGGATAATTGCAGATCAATGTTCACAAAAAACCGGAAGTATACAAGGAGTCAAAATATCAGGAGGTGTACCCCCATATACTTATAACTGGGCCGATGCCTCGGGTTTAAGTCTGTCCACTACTTCGGATTTGGCCGGCATAGGCGCGGGTAATTATACTTTGCAGGTTAAAGACGCGACCGCATGTGGTTTAGCTATGCAGGATTATTCTGTACCCAACGAAACGGCCTCTATCGATCCACCTGTTGCCGATGATGTGCAGCTATGTGCCGCCGGAAAAACCTCAATTTCGGTAAACAATCCTATGCCTGGTTATGGCTATCGTTTGTATGGCACAAGCTCAAGTACTACTGTTTTGGATGATCGACCTTCGGGTGTCTTTAATATATCCGTTTCGGGTTCGGGGAGCTATTTTATAAGCAAGTATATTGGCGAATGCGAAAGCCCGCGCGTTGAAGTTAAAGTAACTGTAGGATTGTCGATTACGGACATACCCAATACTTTTACACCCAACAATGACGGCGTTAATGACTTGTGGATAATTGATGGAGTTAATAAATATCCTGGTGTTGTAGTGCAGCTGTTTGACAGATACGGGCAAAAAGTTTTTGAATCAAAAGGCTACAGTCAACCTTTTGACGGCAAGCGGGATGGGAAATTGCTACCGCCGGGAGTGTATTATTACATTATTAATTTGAACTCGAAGTGCAGCCTGCTCTCAGGAAGTTTAACCTTGATAAGGTGATATGCTAGTTATTTCTGAGGTGCAGGTAAGCAAAAATGCTTAATTTATAGCAGGATTATTCCTCCCCCTTCGGCGGCATATTTTTCATATTAAACCGCGGCTTATAGCCAGGCTTGGGTGGTGTTGCATCGGCTGCGGGTTTTTCTACAGGAGTATTTTCATCCGCAACAGCCGGTGATGAGGCCTGTTTTTGTTCCCCTGTATCAGCAGGTTTTGGCATATTCCCGGCCCTGAATTTGGGCATAAAGCCTAATTTCGGCGCAGGGGAAGCTGGGGTGTTTTCGGGTTCTGCAGGCTTCTGTTCCAGGTTGTGTTCTTCAATAGCGGCCGGGGGAATCTCTTCTTTTTTATCTTCGGTAACAACAGGCTTTGGCATGTTGGCTGCTTTAAACCTGGGTGTAAAGCCTGGCTTGGGCGCTGGGGCTGTTGCCGGTGCGTCTGGCGTTGATTTTGCAGCTTCTGGGGTTTCAGCAGCTGATTTAGGAGAACTTTCTTCCGCTTTAACTTCCGCAGCCGCCGGTTTGGCAATATTCGCGGCCTTAAACCTCGGCACAAAACCCGTTTTAGCAACCGGTGGGGTGGCAACGCTCGCCGCTAAGCTTTCGGTTACGGTTTGTTCCGCAATTGGATTTTCAATCTGGGGCTTTTCGGTTTTAACTTCGGGCGCCAAATGATACAGGTGCCTTAATTTATTGAACCAATATTTCTTGGTATGATCGAAACTTTTTTCACCCATTTTTTCGAAATGCGTTTTAAATTCCGAAAACAACGCCGGTTCAGCCTTATCTAAAGCCGCGAGGTCTATTCTCTTCTTTTTAAAAAACTCTTCGAAAGTCATTAATTTGAAAATTTGGTGATTTGAAAATTTGAAAATGAGTACTTCGTAAAATTTCGCACGGCCAAATTTGGTGATTTGAAAATTGCTTGCCAAGGAATATGTTTAATTTTCAAATTAACACATTTTCAAATCTTCAAATTCAAAGAGACACATCCAGGTCAAGCTGGTTAAAGTGAATCCCTTTATCGGTTTGTTTCCAATCTTCGCGTTCAGAGTCAGATGCATTCAATAGCTTCGGGAACCACTCCAGCGGGAAGGCCTGTTGTTTGCCATTGTCCGTTTCAACAAAAAGCAAGCCCTTGCCAAAAGTTACTTTGACTTTTTTATCGCTTTTTCGTGTACTTAGCAGTGGCATTGATTAATTTGAAAATGAATTAATTTGAAGATTTGAAAATGAGTAATTTGACAATGTGTTAATTTAAAATTTGAAGATTGAAGTTGCAATGATTTTCAAATTTTCAAATCCTCACATTTTCAAATTATTCCTGCATATTATGATAAACCGCCTGCACGTCATCGTCTTCTTCAAGGCGGTCAATCAGTTTCATAATATCGGTAACCTGTTCTTCGGTAACCTCGTGAAATGATTGTGCTACACGCTCCAGTTTAGCCGATTTTACTTCAATTCCGGCTTCTTCCATCGCTTTTTGCATCTTACCGAAATCTTCAAAGGCTGCGTGAACCACAGCAATATCGTTGCCATTTTCATCGGCTTCCACAAACAGGTCTTCCAAACCGGCGTCTATTAATTCAAACTCCAGTTCTTCCAGGTCGCGTTCGCCGGGTTCAAAAGTAAAAACAGATTTACGCGTGAAAATAAAATCAAGCGAGCCTGTTTTACCCAACGAACCGTTATATTTTGTAAAGTAGCTGCGTACGTTGGCTACAGTACGGTTAATATTGTCGGTAGCGGTTTCCACCAATATGGCCACGCCATAAGGTGCATAGCCTTCGTAAACAATTTCCTCGTAGTCTTTTTCATCGCGACTGATCGCTCTTTTTATGGCTGCGTCAACGCGGTCTTTCGGCATGTTTACAGCCTTGGCGTTTTGTACTGCAGTGCGCAGGCGTGAGTTAGTGGTCACATCGCCGCCGCCAGCTTTAACAGCCATTACAATTTCCTTACCCAAACGGGTAAACTGCACTGCCATTTTACTCCAGCGCTTCAGTTTTCTTTCTTTACGGAATTCAAATGCTCTTCCCATATTTTTTTAGTTCATGGTTGATTGTTCATAGTTCATGGCTGAACCCAACCAATATCAATCCGACAAATATAATATTTGTTTTGTTCCCAGATGACGGGCTCGATACAGAAATTACACAGTTTAGGTTCCCACTCATCCTAAGGCGCTTTTAGCGCTAACCTTTCAGCTTTTGCCGTTCACCATTTTTTGCTTTCAGCTTTCTGCTAAAAATGCCTTTCGCCTTTTACCTTTCAGCTTTAAACCTTTCTTCAAACAATTTCCTTCAAATTCACCAGCATATCTTCCACCATTTTGGGCAGGTCGAATTCCTGCTGCCAGCCCCATTCGTTTTGGGCATAGGTGTCATCAATTGATTTTGGCCAGCTGTCGGCTATTGCCTGGCGCGGGTCGTTATCGCTATAGCTTATTTCAAAGTCGGGAATATGTTTTTTAATCTCGGTAGCCAGTTGGGCAGGGGTAAAGCTGGTACCGGCGAGGTTATATGACGAACGGATACCAATTTTATCGGCTGGGGCGTTCATCAGGGTTATGGTAGCGCGGATGGCATCATCCATATACATCATCGGCAGGGCGGTATCGGCCGAAAGAAAACTTTCATACCTGCCGGTTTTTAGTGCGTGGTGGAAAATATGCACCGCATAATCTGTAGTTCCGCCGCCCGGGTTAGCCCGCCAGCCGATCAGCCCCGGGTAACGCAGACTCCGCACATCCAGGCCGTATTTGTTAAAATAATACTCGCACCAGCGCTCGCCCGCCAGTTTGCTGAAACCGTAAACGGTATTGGGGTCCATTACGCAGTATTGTGGCGTATCCCACTGCGGCGAATGCGGCCCGAAGACAGCGATAGAACTCGGCCAGAAAACTTTATCAACCTTAAACTCAACGGCAAAATCGAGCACATGCAGCAGGCCGGTCATGTTTAAATCCCAGGCTATTTTTGGTTTTTGTTCGCCTACAGCCGATAGTATGGCTGCCAGCAGGTACACCTGGGTGGGGCGATGTTTGGCAAATATGTGGTGGAGGTTATCCTGGTCGAGCACGTTCACTATTTCAAACGGGCCCTTTGTTTTCCTCATGTTATAGATGGGGCTTTTCAAATCCGAGGCAATTACCTCATCTTCGCCGTAAATGCCCCGTAATGCAGCTACCAGTTCGGTGCCTATTTGTCCATTAGCGCCAATCACCAATATCTTTTCACCCATAATGCAGTCAGTTTGCTGGCAAAGGTATTAATTTGATGGCGAACTTAGCAGATTTGAGCCCCGCTGTTGACCGAATATGTTAAAAAAGTAAAGGTAATGTTACACGAAACCTGTAGGGGTCGCAGAAAAAAATATTATACTAAATAGGTAGACAAAGCGGGTTATTTCCTCAGAAAAAAATCGCATATTTGCAATTTAAAATAATTTATTCATAACAATTAAAACAAAATGAAAGTCGCAGTAGTAGGTGCCACAGGATTGGTGGGCACCAAAATGTTGCAGGTTCTTGAAGAACGCAACTTCCCCGTTACAGAATTAATTCCGGTAGCTTCAGAGAAAAGTGTAGGTAAACAGATCACTTTTAAGGGTAAGCAATACAAGGTTGTTTCTGTTGAGGATGCGATAAAACAGAAGCCCGACGTTGCCATATTTTCGGCAGGGGGCAGCACTTCATTGGCACAGGCGCCGCTTTTTGCAGCTGCCGGCACTACCGTTATCGACAATTCATCGGCCTGGCGTATGGACCCAACCAAAAAACTGGTTGTGCCTGAAGTTAACGCCGATGTTTTAACAGCTGATGACAAGATCATCGCCAACCCAAATTGCTCAACTATACAAATGGTAGTGGCTTTAAAGCCATTGCACGATAAATATAAAATTAAAAGGGTGGTAGTTTCTACCTACCAGTCGGTAACCGGTACAGGCGTTAAAGCTGTTGATCAGCTGTTTAACGAGCGCAAAGGCATTGATGGCCCTAAAGTATATCCGTACACCATCGACTTAAACGTTATTCCACAAATTGATGTATTCACCGAAAACGGCTACACCAAAGAGGAAATGAAAATGGTGAAAGAAACCACCAAGATCATGGGCGACGACAGTATTAAAGTTACTGCTACAACCGTGCGTATCCCGGTTATGGGCGGTCACTCCGAGTCGGTTAACATTGAGTTTTTAAATGATTTCGATTTGGCAGAAGTACGCGAGCTGCTTGCAAAATCTCCGGGTATTGTGGTGGTTGACGATACTGCCAACCTGAAATACCCGATGCCGCTTGACGCGCACGATAAAGACGAAGTATTTGTAGGCCGTATCCGCCGCGACGAAAGTCAGCCGAATACCCTTAACTGTTGGATAGTATCGGACAACCTGCGTAAAGGCGCTGCTACCAATGCCGTGCAGATTGCTGAGTATTTGTATGCTAACCATTTGATTGGGCAGGCGGTTGAAGTTTAGTTGATTGAGTTGAATAAGTTGGATTAGGTTGACCCGATAGCTATCGGGTGAGTTTACTTTTTTCTGAACTTAATCAACTACTCACATAATAAACTTTTAAAAAGGGATGATCGAAAGGTTATCCCTATTTTTATGGGGAATATTTTTATGATGAAAAGTTTGGTGTTTTTAGTTGAGGAAGCAGTTGAAGGCGGTTACAATGCCCGCGCGGAAAATGAATCCATATTTACACAGGCTGATACCATTCAAGAATTAAGTGAAAGTATTGCGGAGGCGATTGCATGTCATTTTGATGATGAAATTTTAAGGGAATTTATTTTAAAGTCGACTGACAAAAGATGGTGATTTTGATACAATCCCGTAGAGACGCAATATTTTGCGTCTTAACCAGCGGTTTCGATTGAACGGGGAGTGAAACACCTCGTTCCGAGACGCAAAATATTGCGTCTCTACAATATTCAAATTTCATTATAACTTTTAATTATACTGTTTTCATTATCTTTGAAAACAGTATCTGTTATGATCTCATTCTCCCACCGTGTTTTTATGGAAGTTGCTGCCAACCTTAGTTTTTCAAAGGCGGCGCAAATACTTTTTGTGACACAGCCAGCTATCAGCAAGCACATCAAAGCGTTGGAAGATCGATATAAAGTGCCATTGTTTGAGCGGAAAGGAAACAGCATCCTGTTAACCGAGGCCGGAAAAAAGCTAAACGAATACTTGCTGCAGGCTACCGAGATTGAACGCAAGGCAGACTATGACCTGTCGATACTAAGCAACGTTTCGCATGCCGAGGGTCATTTGCGGCTGGGCGCCAGCACCACAATAGCGCTGTACATTATGCCGTCCATATTATCTGGCTTTCAGCGCGAATATGCCAATGTTGATGTGCAACTGGTTAACCGCAATTCGGAATACATATTAAATGCCCTGCTCAATCACGAGGTGGACATTGGCATCATCGAGGTTGACAATAAACTAACCACTGTTTCTTATAAACCTTTCATGAGTGATGAGGTGATCCCGGTATGTTCGGCAAAAAGCGCGCTGGCGGGGAAATCATTAACGTTAAAACAGTTTGTAAAAACGCCCCTTGCGTTGCGCGAAAGAGGTTCGGGGACGCTGGATGCTTTGCTGCGCTCATTATCTGCTTTACACATAAAACCCGCCGACTTATCGGTAAAAATACGCCTGGGCGGCACCGAGGCGCTTAAAAACTTTCTCCTGGCTGATCAATGCCTCGGCTTTATGCCCCGCCCGTCCATCATCCGTCAGCTGGCCGAAGGCGACCTGGTTGAAGTACCTATAGATGGATTAAAGATAACCCGTGATTTCTTTTTCATCCGCCGAAAAGGGACCGAGGATTACGGGTTGACCAGCAATTTTATTGATTATGCGTTGAAGCATGTGATGGATTGATAATGTCTGAACCACGATTCGCCTGATTAAAGGATTTTAGGATTAATTGTGGATAGCTGTTGTCGCAGAAACAAGAGCGGGTTAAACTTATTCAACTTAATTAAACCTAATCAACTCACTCACCGATCATTGCAATTTTTTCAATATTTCGGCCCCAACTGCATCCGTACTTTCGGCGGCATTAGCTAATACAATCACTGCTAAATTTTTATCGGCATTAAAGGCCAAAAAGCAGCTGCTGCCATTGGTGCCGCCGTTGTGGAAAATGTAATCGGTGCCGTTAACGGTGATGATGTGCCAGGCAAGCGCTATTTTTACATCTTTGCTATAGGTAATATGATGCGCCAGTATCATCGCCTTTGAGAGTTTATCGGTACCGGGATGTAAATTGGCTTTCGCATAAATCAGCATATCATTTAAAGTCGATCGCAAAGCGCCGCATGCTGCCAGCACGTCAAAATCCCAGGCGGGCGTTGGTTGTCCGCCGGCATTGTAAACTTGTGCAAAGCGTGGCGCAAGCAGCGGGTTTAAGTACTGGCTGGTGCTAAACATACCCAAAGGTTTGCAAATAATTTCATTCACCAATTGCGAAAAGGGCTCCTGCCCAATAGTTTCTAATATGCTGCCGAGCAAGCCAACTCCCAGGTTGGAATAGGCATACTGCTCGCCGGGTTTACTTTTAAGCTTGCAGGTTTTTAAGTAGGCGTACAGGAGTTGCTTATTGTAATCTTTATACGGGTTGCGCGGGTCGGATGCATGGGGAATGAGGTTATCCGGTATGCGCTCCAGTCCGGACGTATGATTGACCAGGTCGAGCAGTGTAATGGACTGCAGGGCAGGGTTGGCTGCAACCGAATCGGGCAGGAATTTGGTTATAGGATCGCTTAGCCTGACTTTCCCTTCGTTTACATACCAGGCCAGCAAGGTAGCTGCAAAGGTTTTGGTGATGGATCCCAGTTCAAAAAAAGTGTCGCCATCAGGTATTTTGCCATTGCCTTTTATGGTTTCGCCATAGCCGTAGGTACTTACGCTGCCCTTATCCATAATACCGATGCACAAGCCAACAGTATTTGATTTTTGAATGTAGATGCGGGCAGCGGAATCAACGGCGTTGTCAGTTTTGCTTTTTAAAGGATTTGACGAGGACACCAGGGCGGTTTTGTTAGCAAGCGGCTCAATATATTGCTGAAAAAGGAAAAGTTCGAGGCGGTCGCGTTTATCGAGGCTCATCAATAACTGAAGGGTGACCGCGTCAAACTTTAGTTTGTAGGTGGCTACATTGTTATTTACAAAACTCACGAGCAACGATTCTTTTATCTGGCCCAATGGAAAAAGCTGTTTGGTGGCCACATCGTTAAAAGCATCAATAGTTAATTCCTTTTGAAATTCATCACCTGCCATATTGTAAATGGCATCTGCATTTTTTTGGTTGAAGTATTTTTTAACCTGCTGAAATACCGAATCAACTTTTTGCTGCTGGATGCTTTGGGCTGATGCTACAGTGCACATGACAATGCATAAAAGAAATATGGTTACTGGCTTCATGTTTTAAAATAGGGTAGGGATTGAGACAGGACTATTTGATAAGATAATCAACATTGGTAACACTATCGCTATACAGTTTTACCGACGAATTTTTTAAATCGACCATATATTTATAGTAACACAAAAAATGATTTTTTCCTTTTATTTCCTGCCAGCCATTTACGTATGCCTGGTAAACAAGCGAATCCTTTTGCGGCAGCAGGTAATATTCCATAAACACCGAGTCGGCGCCCATTTGTTGACGTTTTGCGATAGTTAGTTTTTGTTTATTGAGCAGTGCCTCCGCCCGGTTTTGTGCCATGTATTCTTTGTCAACCAAGCTATCGAGTTTCGTTTTCCAGTTTTTGCCAAATTTACCGGCCATTATTGCACCAACTTTTTCGTTATGATGATCCACGCTAAAAGCTTTTAGCGGGCTTATCACACAGCCAAGGTATTTATACTGGAGCCCCCATTTTGCCGCCACAATACTTCGTGCGTAAATCTTTTCTTCGCCGGCCGGTTTGCCATATATTTCAATCTCCAGTTTTTGGGGCTGAGTTTGTTTTACAGGGTCGCCTTTGCCGCGATGCTTATCGCACGAAACCAGCGCAATCACTAATAGAAAAAGTATTGATGGAACAGGCTTCACAAATGGCTCAATTTACTGATTTGAACGGTAACACGAATTAAAAATTGCAGGCCCGCTATACAAATGCCTTATGGTGTTTGCCCGGCCAGCAAAAATAACACTGCCATGCGGATGGCTACGCCATTTTCAACCTGGTCCAATATGATGGATTGTTTGCTGTCGGCAACATCGCTGGTTATTTCCACGCCGCGGTTAATTGGACCGGGGTGCATCACAATGATCTCTTTATCGAGAGAATCGAGAATCTCCTTATTCAAGCCGTACAACATGGTGTATTCGCGCAGGCTGGGGAAGTATTTTATATCCTGGCGTTCCAGTTGTATGCGCAGCATGTTGGCTACGTCGCACCAGTTTAGGGCTTTTACCAAATTATGTTCAACCCGCACACCCAGCGAACCAATGTATTTAGGGATAAGTGTTGTGGGGCCGCAAACCATTACTTCGGCGCCCAATTGTTTAAGACATAAAATATTGGATAAAGCAACCCGCGAGTGCAGGATATCGCCTACAATAACCACCTTTTTACCGGCTACATCGCCCAGTCTTTCGCGGATAGAGAATGCATCCAGCAGGGCTTGGGTGGGGTGTTCGTGCGCGCCGTCGCCGGCGTTCACAATCTGTGCCTTTACGTGTTTCGAAAGGAAAATCCCCGCTCCGGCGTAGGGGTGACGCATCACCACCATGTCCACCTTCATGGCCAGGATATTGTTCACCGTATCTATCAATGTTTCGCCCTTACTTACCGATGATGAAGAGGCGGCAAAGTTGATGGTATCGGCCGATAAGCGTCGTTCTGCCAGCTCAAATGATAGCCGTGTGCGGGTGGAGTTTTCGAAAAATATATTGGCAATAGTAACATCGCGCAGGGAAGGTACTTTTTTGATCGGGCGGTTTAAAACCGTTTTAAAATTATCAGCCGTTTCAAAAATGAGTTGAATGTCTGCCACATTCAGATCTTTAATTCCCAGTAGATGCCTTGTGCTTAGTCCTGCCATGCTTTTTTTATTGCGGATTTCGGAAGTTCGAATTCGGATTTATTTTGAATTTCGAATTCCGATTAATTTCATTTAATATATAATTCGTTACGGCGTTTTTAAAGCCTTTGATTTTGCTGGTTCCAAAATCCGAAATCGAACTTCCGAATTCCGAATTTCTTTCTCATTCCGAAATCGAACTTCCGAATTCCGAAATCACTTTGCATCACTCAACAGTACAATTCTGTCTTCGCCATCTGTTTCTTTCCAGCTCACTACCACTTTTTGCGATGCAATCGAGTCCACTTCAATCCCTACATAGTCGGCTGCAACCGGGATATGCCGCGAATAGCGGCGATCAACCAGTGTGAGCAACTCTATCTTTTCCGGGCGACCGAAAGCCTGTAAGGCATCCATGGCAGCGCGGATAGTGCGGCCCGTCCACAAAACATCGTCCATCATGATCACTTTTTTGCCTTCAATAATGAAATCTATTTTGGTTTGATTGGGTACCAGCTGCTCCCTGCGGCGGAAATCGTCGCGGTAAAAAGTGATGTCCAAATCACCTTGCTGTATGTTGCTATCCGGCAATATATTTCGTAACTCTTCGGCTATACGTTTGGCCAGGTAGATGCCGCGTGGCTGTATACCTATCAATACAGATTGAGAAAAATCGTTATGATTTTCAATTAACTGACGACATAAACGTTGTAATGTAATTTGAAATTTTTTACCGTCGAGCAGTGTTGGGTTTTGCATCGTTTGGGTGGATTTGGGCAAAGGTAATAATTTTTTGAAATTAGTTTGTTACGATTCGCTAAATGAAGTGGCTACGCTTAAATGTGTGCTTTGCCAGCCAGCAACTTCTCAGCGAAAACATGGACAAATAAGCCCCGGACGGCGTCAATTTGGAATGCTATAAGTGTAAGAGTAACATTTTATCGTAATCGCCGTAAAAGCCCTAACATGATTTGCTTAAAAAAATGGCTGGTAGGAATTTGGCTTATATTCCTGCTTTCGGCAGTAGGGGCTCTTTTTTGGTATAACGAATGGATTTATCATTTGCCAACGCCCGTGCCTGTAAACTACAAACACGTATATCCGGGTCAGTTGGTCCGTTTTAAGGGTGATGTAAAAACCGATCACAATAAACCTACGTTTCTTCATTTTTTTAACCCCGATTGCCCTTGCTCGCGTTTTAATATCGCCAGCTTTCAATCAATTGTGAAACAATACCGGCAACAGGTAAATTTTGCAATTGTAATAATGAGTAAAAAAAAATTTACGGTTAAGGAAATACAGGACAAATTTGGCTTAAATATCCCGGTGTTGTTTGATGCCTCAATTGCCCCATCCTGCGGCGTGTATTCAACTCCGCAGGCGGTGCTTTTAAATACCGACAACACCCTGTATTTCAGGGGTAATTACAATAGCAGCCGCTACTGTACCAACGAGAAAACAAGTTTCGCAAAAATAGCAATAGCCGGTCTGCTTGATAACCAGCAGCAATTGGCTTTTAGTCCGCTTGCCTTAAAAGCCTATGGTTGCAGTTTACCGGGTTGCAAAAAATGAAGAACGATAAAATGGATCAACAAATAACCGGGCTTGCCGGGCAAAATTTCTCTTTTCTATCCGAAGTAAAAGAACGGTCGGACAGGCTGATGGATTATTTCCTTTGGTTTTTTTTCGGGCTGGGCTTTGTCTTCGCTTTTTTTTACGATACCTGGTTTATCGCCCTTGGCGTTGGCAGTATTTCGTTGATTGCATATTATTCAACCAAAATAGCCCTGCCCGGTTCCGAATTTTATCAATATGTTTTAAGCGCCGTACTGGGAATTTTTATGGCCCAGTTTATTTACCAGATGCATGGGTTGTTTGAAATGCATTTTTTTGCGTTTATCGGTAGCGCATTGCTTATTACTTATCAGAAATGGAAGCTGCAGATACCCATACTTGTTGTTGTTGTAATTCATCATGCCTCGCTGGGTTACCTGCAAAATATTGGCTTTTCGCAGGTTTATTTTACCCAACTTGATTACTTTACTTTAACCACGTTTATTATACACGTACTGCTTACTGCCATCATATTTTTTATTAGCGGTTTATGTGCCTATCAACTCAATAAATATAACAAGCTCCAGATTACACAGGCTATTCAGATGGCAGAACTGCAAAAGGACGCTCAGCTTTCGATAGAACGGAAAAAGAACGCCGAGGTGCTTGAAGAAAGAAATACCATATTGGAAAGTATTACCGACGCTTTTATTGCTGTTGACAATAATTGGGTTGTAACTTATTGGAACAGCATGGCCGAAAAGGTGCTGCACAAATCACGGGCTGAAGTAATTGGTGAGAATTTGTGGGAAGTATATGGCGATGCGCTGGACAGCAGGTCATATAAGCAATACCATCGCGCGGTGGCAAGCGGGCACTCGGTGCACTTCGAAGATTTTTACCCCAAGTTTAACAGATGGTATGAGGTGAGCGCTTATCCCTCGCCCAACGGCCTGTCGGTTTACTTTAAAGATATAACCGAACGTAAACTTTCCGAGATCCGCATAAAAGAGTCGGAGAAAAAATACAGCGAACTATTTCATTTAAGCCCATTGCCTATGTGGGTTTTCGATGCCAAATCCTCTCTTTTCCTTGATGTAAATAATGCTGCAATTAAACACTACGGCTACACACGCGAAGAGTTTTTAACGATGACTATTCGTGAACTAAGCCCTGCGGACGAAACTATGGTATTGGAAGATACTTTTAAAAATTATGATCCGCAGAACCAATTTTTGCATCGCGGAACATTTGACCATAAAAAGAAAAACAACGAGATTATTAAGGTAGACATTCAAAGCAGCAGTATAAAGTTTAAAGGCCAAAACGCCAGGGTTATTTTAGCGAATGACATAACCGAAAGCCTTAATTATATTAGAGCTATTGAGGAGCAAAACGAAAAATTGAAAGAAATTTCGTGGCTGCAATCGCATGTGGTGCGGGCGCCGCTGGCGCGAATAAAGGGACTCATCCCGCTGATTAACCAGGTAAAAGAAGATATTACCGAGCGGGATATGATGCTCGATTACTTGTCTATATCGGCAAATGAACTGGACGAAGTAATATTTGATATCACCAACAAAACCAATGTTGTGAGTTACAAATAAGGAACGTCGACGTTTTTTCACCAGAATGGACCTGCAAAGGTTTAAACAGCCGAAATTTTCTTGAGGACACTTATCGCCCTTGCGGCGTCTGCCTTTGCTACAAATATGTGGTCATGATAATAAGCTGCTACTACATTACAACTAATGCCCTCGTTGGCCAGCGCAGCCGAAAATGCTGCCGTCAATCCGATAGCTTCCAGGGATGAATGTACTGTTAAGGTTATCCATGCGGTTACATAATCATAAAACAATCCTAATTCATCGGCGACAGATTTTTCCATAATAAGCGTAAAGCCTTCTTGTTCCCTGAAAAATGAAACCACCTGGTCACTGGGTATTTCATCCATTTCAGCAACTGTACAAAATACATAATCGCCATTATTTAATAACGGCGTCATGGTTTTTAAAAGTTTGTCTAAATCTTTTTCTCCGGTCATATCATTTTAAGCCGCCGGAAGTTACTTAAAATCAGATTAATCTTAATATAAAAGCCAGTTATTTTGGAGACAGTTTAACCCTGAGTGACTTTTAATCATAACTATTAATTAATGATTCGATTTTGATAGTCTATATTTACGAAAAGTAAAACCGTTTTAATTTGTTGATTATCAATACTATACAAAATGTATTTTTTGCCAATTTCTATATCGGAGCCCCTTTGTATTGTTTTTGCTGAAATCGCTTCTTTCCTTTGATCCGGATTTGTACCACGGGTTAAATCCATACCAATTATTTAACCGAAGACCGAAAAGTATTTGTTGATGCGCCTTTGTGTGGCTGTATTGTGCTGTTTTTCTGCGCGTATTGCAAAGCAGTTTTGCTTCCGTTTTTTTTTGGGATTTGCCTGTTTGTTTTTGTGCCGAAAGCTGTAGTAACCCAGCAAAATTGGAATTATAACGCGAATTGTCCGTCAATATTATAAACTAAACTAACCAACAAAAATTAACTATGAGAAAAAAATCACTAAACCAAAACCGGCGTTTATGGAAAAAGCTTTTGCTTTATTTTTCCATGATGATTGTCGCTTTGCTGGTCACTACCAGCGCCAAAGCACAGGACCCGCCACAGTATGGCACACCTTATTCCGGTGTGCCCGATATACGGGATGTTAATATGTACCAGGTACATAACCGGCCCTATAGCGCCGCCGGGAATTTTGCAGGCATAACCGCCCGCCTGGATAGTATTAAAGCACTGGGTGTAAACGTGGTGTACGTTATGCCGATTTATCCGCATGGCACCGACTCCAAGAGTTCGGCCTCGCCGTACTCCATCAAAGGTTTCGACTCGGTGGCTACCGAATACGGCACGCTGACGGATTTCAGAAATCTGGTTGCAGGCTGCCATACCCGTGGCATGGCCGTAATACTGGATTTTGCCGTAAACGGAACCTCCTGGGATCATCCCTGGATAACGCAGCACCCCACCTGGTATGTGCAAAGCGGCGGCACTATACAACAGTTGGCCAACTTTCCGGATGTTGCTGCGCTCGACTTTACCAATACCGATATGCGGGCAGCTATGGTACAATCCATGCGGTACTGGATATTTGCGGCTAATATCGATGGTTTTCGCTGCGATTTTGCCAATAATCCGCCCATCGATTTCTGGACAAATACTATTGCCAATTTGCGGGGAATCACGACGCATAAACTCATTATGCTTGCGGAGGGCGACCGCCAGGCCAATTACCAGGCTGGCTTTGACTATGATTTTGGGGATGACTTTTATTACGATGCTATTCAGCCCATTTCAACCGGGGCTTCGGTGAGCACTATTCAAACAACCACAAATACCGAGTATACCCTTGCAACGGGAAGCCAGCAAATGGCCCGTTACACATCAAACCACGATATTGAAACTACTACCACTGCTATACAGCAATTTGGTGGGCACAATGGTGTAATAGCGAATTACCTGGTTTGCGCCTATATGCGCGGCGTTCCGTTTTTAACCAGCGGGCAGGAAGTTGATTTTAACCAAACCATACCCTGGCCCTATACCACCGTAAAAATAAATTGGTCGGCCAATCCTGGCGCCTCCGCCGATTTTAAGAAGGTGAATAATTACCGGACATCCAGCGAAGCCGTGCGGCGCGGTGTATTGGCCAATTTCTCCGACAACAATACCTGCGCTTTCACCAAAACATCGCAAACCACATCCGAAAAAGTGGTGGTAATGGTGAATATGCGAAACAGTGCTCAAAATTATGTTATACCAGCTGCTATTGCGGGGAATTACAAAAACGCCTACACAGGTGCTTCGGTTACCCTGACATCAGGGGCAACTCAATCGCTAACCGCTTTTCAGTACATCGTATTAACTAATCAAAATGTTGCAACAGTAGCGGTTACGGGTGTAAGCGTTAGTCCAACTACAGCGAGCATAGCCGCAGGGTTAACCCAACAGCTTACAGCAACAGTGGCTCCATCAAACGCATCCAACCAAAATGTTACCTGGTCGTCAAGCAATACAGCAATAGCAACCGTGAGCGCGTCGGGCCTGGTGACTGCGGTTGCAGCAGGAACAGCTACCATTACTGTGACCACGCAAGATGGCGCCAAAACCGCCACCTGTGCAGTTACCGTAACAGCTGCATCGCACTTTACCGTAAATTTCTACCGGCCATCAACCTGGGGGACAGGGATTGATATTTACTGGTGGAGCGCCCTGCCCGCAGGCACATTAGCCGACGGCACCTGGCCCGGCATAGCCATGACCAATAACGGCAACAACTGGTATAGTTATACTTTTACCAATGTTACATCAACCAACGTTATTTTTGATGATGGTACCAATCAAACCGCAAACTTAAGCCGTTCGTCAACCGGGTGGTATTATAATGGCAATTGGTATAATACACAGCCGGTGCCGGTTACGGGTGTTACAGTAAGCCCAACATCAGCAAGTCTTGCAATAAATGCAACGCAACAGCTTACCGCTGCCTTGGTACCTTCAAATGCTACGGTAACTGGCGTAACCTGGTCCTCAAGTAATACTGCAGTAGCAACAGTTAGCGCAACGGGTTTGGTTACCGCAGTAGCTGCCGGAACAGCTACCATTACCGCTACAACAAATGATAACGCCAAAACGGCTACTTCAGCAATAACCGTTAATACCACTAATGTTCCGGTTACCGGCGTTACCATGAGCCTAACCACGGCATCGGTTGCTGTAGGCGGCACGCAACAGCTTACGGCTACAATTGCGCCCAGCAACGCAACCAATAAAACGGTGAGCTGGTCGTCAAGCAACATTGCCGTAGCTACTGTAAGTTCATCCGGCCTGGTTACTGCTGTAGCGGCTGGCACAGCTACTATTACCGTTACCACCCAGGATGGAAGCAAAACCGCCACCTGTGCGGTAACAATAACCAATGTGGCAGTTACCGGTGTAACCATGAGCCCGATAAGTACGTCCTTGTCTGTTGGCGCCACACAACAGCTTGCGGCAACAATTGCGCCAAGTAACGCAACAAACAAGACGGTTACATGGTCGTCGAGCAATACGGCGATTGCTACTGTAAGCTCGGCCGGTTTGGTTACCGCTGTAGCAGCAGGTACAGCCACCATTACAGTTACCACCCAGGACGGCAGCAAAACTGCCACCTGCGCAGTTACGGTAACAGCAACATCGGGCTTTACAGTTTATTTTTACCGGCCATCAACATGGGGAACAGGTATAAAAATATACTGGTGGAGCGCCCTACCTGCAGGTAATCTTGCCGATGGTACATGGCCCGGCGTCGGCATGACCAATACCAGCGGTAGTTGGTACAGCTACACTTTTACCAACATTACCTCAACCAACCTAATTTTTAACGATGGTACTAGCCAAACTGCAAACTTAAGCCGCTCCTCAAATGGATGGTATTATAATGGCACCTGGTATAATACCCAGCCCGTCCCGGTTACAGGTGTTACCGTTAGCCCATTGACGGCAACACTGGCGCCCGGCGCAACCAAACAACTCAGTGCAACCATTGCACCGTCCAACGCAACTATTACGGGAGTTACGTGGTCTTCGGATAATACAGCCGCAGCCACCGTGAATACCGCCGGCCTGGTAACGGCAGTTGCAGCCGGCACTGCTGCTATTACGGCTACCACTACCGATAACAGCTTTACAGCCAGTTGCACCATTACTGTTACCTCATCGGGTACAGCTACTTATTACAATATTATCAACAGGTGGCAGGCAAGCACTTATTTGTACGATGCAGGCAACGGCCAGGTTAAATATGGCACCAGTCCATCGGGTAATAACAATTATTTGTGGGAACAGGTGGCTGCTTCCGGCGGTTATGTTTACCTGGTGAACCTGGGAACAGGTCGCATGATGCATGTTGAAGACCAGAACGGAGCCATTGAATCCAGTACCGGCAATCCGTCGTGGTATAGCGCCATGTGGTCGGTGGTTTCAACCGGCGATGGCTGGAACTATATCGAAAACAGGTGGCAAACGTCCGACTGGATCAACATTCAAAATCTGGCAGATTATGCCCAATACAGTGGCGCCGCTGCCGGTTTCTACAGTGCCGAATGGCAATTTGTAACGCCTACGGTTATTAATTATGATGCCTATAATCCTAATATTTCAGGTGAGATCAGTCCCGTTAACGGCAATGGACTATCAGGGGAAATGACGGGAGAACCACGTGTACGCCCCGGACTTTCACCTAATGGAGACGGTATCGGCGATATACTGACGATAGACAATATTGCCAAATATCCCGAAAACAACATCATGGTTACTGACGCCCGCGGTGTGAAGGTATTTGAAGCGAAAAACTACGATAACCTGGTCCACACGTTCAACGGCCGCTCGGCCAATGGCGTGATGATGCCACAAGGCACTTATTTTTATCAGCTGCAATATAAAATTGGCAGTGTTACAAAGTATAAAACAGGTTATATTATCTTGAAGTATTAGGCGGATATAATCAAATTAAGAAGCCCGTGATCATGTTTGATTGCGGGCTTTTTTTGGAATGACTATGTAGTTTAAAAAATAATTTTATGAAAGCTTATATGGATCAATCACCTTTACTTTTTTTATTTTCTTGAAATCATCGATATTATGGGTGATTAATGTGAGATCAAATACTAACGCGGTCGCAGCTATAATGGCATCCGGAAGCTTTATCTTATATTTTTTGCGTAGCTCAATGGTCTTTTTTACTATATCTTCATCCAGAGAAAACACAAATGCCTTTTCGGTGAATAAAACAATCTGACGCGATACATCAGTGAGGCTGAGCAATTCGATTTTATTGATAATTGAAATTTGGGGAGACGTGTCAATAATCATGGAAAGCTTTTGATGAGCTTTCGTTGGTAATTTTTGGACGGAAAAATCGATTATCGTATTGGTATCTAATAAGTATTGCGCTCCCATTCATTCCGCATTTGTTCCAATTCCTTATGCATATTATCAGCTTGCTCAACAGAAATACTGCCGCTTAAAATAGAAGAAAGTTTTGCTTCAGATTTTTTTGTACGGGTAACAACTTGTATAAGATTTAAGTCTGCCAAATCGTGAATCAACTTCAATGCCTTGCTATCCTTAATTTTAATTGTAAGTGTTTCCATGGAAGTTCAATAGACGTTTAAGCAAATTTACAAATAATCCGTAAGTATTAATAATCAGATACTATGAAAATAAAAAGCCCCCAATGTCACATCGGGGGCTTAAAGGAAAAGTTTATTTAAAGCTTATGCTTCTTCTTCAGATGCTGGTTTTTTAACCGCTTTGCGTGCTTTGCTCTCAGCGCCTTCCATTTGCTCTTTTAATTGAGCTAATACGCTTAAATCACCCAAAGTTGATTTTTCAACCGAATCTTTCACTTTCTTCACAGCGTTGCTGGCAGATTTTGCTTCCTTTTTACGGGTTTCAAATTCCTGTACCCTTGCTTCTGCGCGGGCTTCTTCCCAGATGCGTGAATGAGAGATAACGATACGTTTGTTCTCTTTGTTAAATTCGATGATCTTAAACTCAGCAGCTTCTTCAGCTTTCAGGCTTTTGCCGTCTTCTTTAACCAGGTGTTTGGTAGGGCAGAAGCCTTCAACACCATAAGGTAAAGCAACAATTGCACCTTTATCGGTTACTTTAATAACGGTACCTTCATGTATCGAGTCGATAGTGAAGATGGTTTCAAAAGTATCCCAAGGGTTTTCTTCCAATTGTTTGTGGCCAAGGCTCAATTTGCGGTTATCAACATCAAGTTCTAAAACAACCACGTCTAATTTTTCACCAACTTTAGTGAATTCGTTAGGGTGATTTACTTTTTTAGACCATGAAAGGTCGCTGATGTGGATCAAACCGTCGATACCGTCTTCCAGTTCAACAAACACGCCAAAGTTGGTCATGTTTTTAACGGTAGCGATATGTGTAGTGCCGATAGCGTATTTCTCAGCAGCGTGCTGCCATGGATCAGGCGTTAATTGTTTAATGCCCAAGCTCATTTTACGCTCGTCGCGATCAAGGGTTAATACCTGTGCTTCAACTTCGTCGCCTACCTTAAGGAATTCCTGTGGATTACGCAGGTTTTGTGACCACGACATTTCTGAAACGTGGATTAAACCTTCAACACCCGGAATGATTTCAAGGAATGCGCCGTAATCGGCAACGGTAACAATTTTACCTTTAACTTTCGAGCCGATCTGGATATCTTCAGACAGCGACTGCCAAGGATGAGGAGTTAATTGTTTTAAGCCCAGAGCAATACGTTTTTTCTCATCATCAAAATCAAGCACAACAACGTTGATTTTTTGATCCAATGATAAAATTTCGCGCGGATGCTCAATACGGCCCCATGAAATATCTGTAATGTGCAATAAACCGTCAACACCACCCAAGTCGATGAATACACCGAAGTCGGTAATGTTTTTAACAGTACCTTCCAGTACCTGTCCTTTTTCAAGTTTAGCAACAATTTCAGTTTTTTGGTTTTCCAAATCGTCTTCAATCAGCACTTTGTGCGATACCACTACGTTTTTAAACTCGTGGTTGATTTTAACAACTTTGAACTCCATTGTTTTGCCCACATAAACGTCATAATCCCTGATAGGTTTAATGTCGATTTGTGAACCTGGTAAAAAGGCTTCAACGCCCATGATATCTACAATCAAACCACCTTTAGTTCTGCTCTTAACAAAACCAGTGATGATTTCATCATTGTCCAATGCAGAATTAATACGTTCCCATGATTTTTGAGTTTTAGCGCGTTTGCGTGATAATACTAACTGACCGTTAGCATCTTCCTGCGATTCAACGTAAACTTCAACGGTGTCACCGATCTTCAGATCAGGTGTATCACGGAATTCAGATACTGATACCAAACCATCCGATTTAAAACCGATGTTTAATACCACATCTTTGTTGTTAACATTTACAACTGTACCTGTGATGATCTCGCCTTTGGTGATTGAACTGAAAGTTCCATCATACATTTTTTCAAGCTTCTCACGATCAGTGTCGCTGTAATTGCCAAATTTTTTCTCATCAGCATCCCAATCGAAATCATCGGTGGTTGCTGTGATTTTTGATTTGATCTCTTCGATCGAAATTGAATCAGCCTCTGATTCAATCGTTTCTTTTTCTGCGGTAGCCGAAACTACGTCGAGTTCAGCTTCCTTAGCTTTAAGTTCTTTTTCTGCTTCCTGTTTTTTTGCCATTAAATAAATTTTCTCCTTTTCCCAATTTATTAATTGGGACTGCAAAGGTACGGATATAATTTAATTCCAAAAAAATAATTTAGTGTTAAAAAGCGGATATTTGACTGATTTTGAACAGAAAACGCGGGTTTGCCCGATAAAACACCGGTACTTTCCTATCGCATACACACTTATATGTCTTTTAGGTTATTGTAACGTTAGGGAAAATTGCTTTAAGTCACAATTAATTTACCTCCAATTTCGTCAAAAATCCCCATAAACCAGTCCTGGAGGCTCGTCCTGTAGTTCATTAATATGCCGGTCATTTGGGCTTCCTGCTCCGGTATAAAAGGATTATTCCAAACGCGCATGCATATCCTTTTTAGTGCGTACGTTATTTTCGATGTTTCGGCGTAGGTATGCAGGTACCTGCTTTTTTTAAAATCATCGTAAAATTTAAAAAATACCGCGGTGTTTTTTAATCCGGCAGCGGTTAAAAACTCATCAACAATATCGGCTTTGCATCCATCCAAATGATCATAGAATCCGTCGGCGGTAACCTTTTGCGTAGTGAGCAGCAGGTTATCCAAAATCAGTTCCAATGCAATGTGGCCCAAAAAGAAGGGTTTTACCGGCGAGCCTTCAATTGCAGGCAGAAGCTGTTTTTTTAACAGATGAGAATGCGTTAAAAAGAAATCGGACGAATGAAAATAACGATCTACCTCAAGGTGTTTTTTCCAACCCCTTAAAATTGAATTTACTGCTTCGTTATCAGTGACTATTTTCTCGGGGTGGATGATAACGGTTTTATCGGCATTTTTTAAAAGATCGGGCAGTACCGTTCCTAAAACAAGGTAACAGTCGGTGGTATCCCGGTCGAAATAAAAATGCGATAGAAAATTCATAAGTCAGTTTTTGCAAAATAGCTATCTTTTTAGATTAATAAAAATGATTTCACTGATTTGATGGTATGATTACACCGATTTTTTGAGGTTGATTACGCCGATTTGATAAGATGATTTCACCGATCTTATTTGATAGTGCGCGATTTCAATAAGGAGGAGGATGGGTGAAATCGTTTTGTAACCGGTAAAATGCTTATATAACAATCGGTGAAATCATCTCAAATCTGTGAAATCCTATCACTATATTTGCCACTTTTTGAAATACAGATAAGATGAACTTTGTTGAAGAATTGCGTTGGCGCGGCATGCTGCATGATATAATGCCCGGTACTGAAGAGTTACTGAATAGGGGTATGGTTTCCGGTTATATAGGTTTCGATCCTACTTCCGATTCGTTGCATGTGGGTAGCCTGGCGCAAATTATGTCGCTTATACACTTTCAACTTGCAGGGCACAAGCCCTTTGCGCTGGTTGGCGGAGCTACGGGTATGGTGGGCGATCCGTCAGGGAAATCGGCAGAGCGGAATTTGTTGTCGGAAGAAGCCTTACAGCATAACCTGCAGGGCATAAAAGCGCAGCTCGAAAAATTTTTAAATTTTGATTGCGGCGCCAACAGTGCCCAAATGGTAAACAATTACGATTGGTTTAAAGACTATACCTTTCTGAATTTTATCCGCGATGTAGGTAAGCATATTACCGTTAATTACATGATGGCCAAGGATTCGGTGAAAAACCGCATCAGCGGCGATACCGGTATGTCGTTTACCGAGTTTACCTACCAATTGGTGCAGGGCTATGATTTTTACTATTTATGGAAAAACCATAACTGCGCGCTGCAAATGGGCGGCTCCGATCAGTGGGGAAATATCGTTACCGGCACTGAATTGATCCGCCGTAAAGATGCGGGAGAGGCTTATGCTATAACCACTCAATTAATAAAAAAGGCGGATGGCACCAAATTCGGTAAAACCGAAGGCGGCAATATCTGGCTGGATGCCTCAAAGACTTCACCGTATAAGTTTTACCAGTTTTGGTTAAATACCGGCGATGAGGACGCAAAAAGCTATATCCGGATATTTACCCTATTCGACAGGCAAACGATAGAGGCGCTTGAAACTGAACATGATGCAGCACCCCACCTGCGCACCCTGCAAAAAGCCCTCGCCAAAGATATTACCATCCGCGTGCATGGCGAGGCAGAATATGAAAAAGCCATCAAATCAACAGAGTTTTTGTTTGGTAATACGGGGATCGAATTTTTAAATGAACTGAGCGATGCCGAGGTAGTATCGTTGTTTGACGGCGTACCCAATTACACTATAAAATTAACCGACCTTCAAAAAGGTGTTAATGTAACCGATCTACTGGCCGTGCAAACGGCAGTGTTTCCGTCAAAAGGAGAAGCTAAAAAGATGATCCTGGGAGGTGGTACAGCTATAAACCGGGAGAAGGTAGCATCTGCGGATGCTATTTTTAACCATGATTCACTTATCAATGGCAAGTTCCTGGTAGCGCAAAAAGGCAAGAAAAACTATTTTTTAATAATTGCTGAATAAATTTGATATTACGACAAATGGTATTTAATTTTGTATTAATGTCGTATAAAAAAGCAAATACCAAAAATACAGTAAGTGAGCCAATGGTAGCATATGCTGCTGCGGGTGCTTCAAATCCGTTTTATAATTTATTAGGCGGTAATAGGGTAAGCCTCTCCAATGATCTGGATATTATTAAGCTTGCACGGCAGGGCTTTTCAAAACAGGCATTAATGTCGCTTGCTAAAAAAATATCCTTAAACCTGCAGGAGTTAGCATATATCCTTCATATTTCGGAACGCACCCTGCAACGTTATGATGATGATGAGATCATCAAAACTGAATACGCCGAAAAGGCCGTAGAGTTAGCCCGCCTTTATACCCGCGGCGAAGAAGTATTTGGCTCCATGGATAAATTTAAATTATGGATAAAACATCCCAGTTTTGTTTTTAATGGCGAGGCCCCGGTTTCCCTTTTAGATACTTCTGCCGGTTTTGATATGGTTTTTAAGGAGTTGGGCCGTATTGAGCACGGTATTTTTGCCTGATGATACTTTACCGTATTACCAATTGCGAATATGCCGACGACTTAAGTGGTACCGGCGCACGTTTGTTTGGTGGCCGATGGAATAGTGAAGGCAAATCGATGCTTTACCTGGCATCATCAAGGGCATTGGCAGTACTTGAAGTTTTGGTTCATTTACCACCGCTAATGATTCCCGATAACTACTGCCTGGTGGAAATTGAAGTGCCGGACACCAGCTTTACCGAAATTAAAACAGCAGATTTACCACCTGATTGGCAAGACATATCGCCTCCCGTAAGCTTAAAACAAATAGGTAACAAGTTCCTGAAAAAAAACGACCATCTGTTGATGAAAGTCCCTTCATCTATTGTACCGATGGAGCATAATTACCTGCTAAATCCGCTTCATGCAGCTATCAAAAAGGTAAAAGTGCTTAAAAAAGAAAAGTTCAATTTTGATGAACGGCTGGTCTAATTGGTTCATTAGTTCACTTGTTCATTGGTTTATTGGTCATCACGTTTTACCAATGAACTAATGAACCGTTGAACCAATAAACTTTCCTATAATTCGCTCAGCAAATCCAGCTTTTTGTGGTTGTACTCTTCCTGCGAGATGAGGCCGTTATCAAACAACATTTTTAGTTTCTTCAATTTTTCAGTCAGCTCATCAGGTTTTGCTGTTTCGTGGACAACCGGAGCAGGCGGCGTATGAAAAGGTTCCGGATCGGATACCGGTGCCGGCGCAACGGGCACTACAGGTTGTGTAGCCATGCGCGATGCGTTTTCAAACTGAATAGCACCTGATTCTGCCCGTTTTTCTTCGAGATCACGCAGGCGGCGGGCTTCACGTTCGGCTTCCTTGCGTTCCTGGGCATACTGATAAAGTTTGCGTGCCTGAACCTTTGGCAGGTAATCAAGCCCCATTTCGCCGCCATTTGTTGTCTGCACGCTAAATACGGCGCCAATTATTTCTTCTTTGGTAAAAACCTCAATGATGTCTTTCCAAACAAAATCAATAAATTTTATGGTTAAGCCCAGGTTTGCCGGGGTAAAAAACAAAATCCGTTTGTTGGTGAGCGCAACGCAATCCGGAAATAAATTTACGATCGGTTTTTTTTGAACCGCTATATATATGATTTCTTCACCGGGGCTTAATAAATCAGCAAGACGTAAATATATCTTTTCAACAGCTTTGGGGTCCTGTTCGTCGGTCAAAAATTTGTCAATCATGGTATCTTTTTAATAATATACAAAAATAACAATATTATGTTAGTTAAAAGCTACTCTAAAATTACTGTATCAATAAATTACAGCCCCTTATGTCAGAATTATCAAACCGCCCCAATACCTCAAATGAGCTATCAGGATAAATTTTGCCCAAATCCTGAGTGGCAATAAACGAGCAGGAATTGATATTGGCCAAATCAATAACATTAATACCACCGGCTTTTTCGTTGTTGAGCATACTCATCGGGTCGTTGGTATCGCGGGTGATGATTTTCATCCACGGAGGGCAGTTAAAAATACCATCGCCTTTTGAATAAGCCTGCGACAGAAGCTCGGTCATGCCATATTCAGAATGTATGGCATCAACCCCAAAACCTTTGCACAGCTGTTCGTGCAGCTCTTCGCGGATCATTTCTTTACGACGGCCCTTCATGCCGCCTGTTTCCATCACAATCAATTCGGGGAAATCGATGGCATAGCTCTCAATAAAATCGAGCAGGGCAAAAGTTACGCCTATTAATAAGGTTGGTTTTTTTGCCTGTTGTTGTTTTTTAAGCTGATGATAAAGCTCCTCGTGGTTATACAGAAAAAAGCCGCTGTCCGGGTTTTGTGATTGTTTAATCAGGTCGTCGGCCATATAAATTAATGACGATCCCTCCCGTTCCAGGTACGATGGCAAAAGCGCTAAAACGGTATAATTTTTTATATCACCATAAAATAAACTAAATGCACGGCGGAAACTTTCGGTATACCAGCTTACGTCCTTTACAAAATGACTGCTGGTGGTTATGCCGGTAGTGCCCGAACTGGTAAAGGTTACGTCGACCGGCGTCGGGGCGCTGAGTATCGCATGCGATTTAAAGAACTCGATGGGTAAAAAAGGGATTTGGATTATTTGGTTAACCGTGGCCGGATCAAGCCTCAAACCACTAATAAACTCCTTGTAAACAATACAGTTTTTAGCCTGGTATTTAAATATCCCGAGGGCAGTTGCATTAAACTGATCATCATTCGAAATAGAAAATACCTGCGGTTTGTTCATTGGGGCAAAGATAGCAGTTGGCTTTGATTTGAAAATGTGCCAATTTGAAGATTTGAAAATAAACAGACGGAAGATTAGCAAGTTCCGGGTTTTAAAGGGGGCTTTTTAGGCGGAAATTTGACATATCAAAAATAAATGCAATGAACAAGTTTAAAATTGTACCGCTTTCGAAAGCGTACGCGGAAAAAATAAGGCAAACTATGACTGATGATTTTGGTCACCAGCTGATTGAAACAGTTGCAACAGGACAGGGCCCGTGTAGGGTATCGTTAAGACCATTTAATAAGGGGGTAGATAAGCGGATTTTGTTAACCCATAGCCCCTTTAGTATCGATAATGCCTACAACCAGCCCGGGCCGGTTTTTATTAATAGCGATGACGTGGAGGAATATGCCGATGTTCACAGGTTTCCGCCCGAAATTAAGGCCGATAAAAAGGCTTTCCCGATAACGCTGATTGGTTATAATGATGAACAGCAAATGGTGTCGACCAGGTTGGTAAGAGATGCGGATATTGATGAGTTGATTGTTGAGATATTCGACAGGCAGCCGGATGTACAATACCTGCATGCACGTAATGCACAGGCTTGCTGTTTTATATGTAAAATTGAAAGATTTAATGAGGCGGATAGCCAATAAATACAAACAAGCGGTCGTTTTAAGGGTTGTTAAACTGATACTAAAAATTATTTTTGCAGCGATTTATTTAAAGACAACCCCATGAAAACGATTAAATTTTTAATGCTCCCGGTTTTGTTAAGCATGTTTTTTATGCTTGTATCTGCCAAAACCGATGACAGCAAGGAAACCGAAAGAATCCACAAATCTATCAATGTGCTGAAAGATTTTACCCAGATGAAGGAGAGTATTCCGCATGACCTGATACAGGACTGCGAGGGCATAGTTATAGTGCCGGGCATGATTAATGCAGGCTTTGGCATAGGCGGCAAACGTGGCCGGGGTATAGCCCTGGTTAAGCTTGAGGATGGCCGCTGGAGCGACCCTGTTTTTGTAACCCTTACCGGTGGCAGCATTGGTTTCCAGATAGGCGTACAATCTGTCGACCTGGTATTGGTGTTCAGGCACAAAGGCGTGCTTACCAAAGTTGATAACGGCGATTTTACCATTGGCGGCGATGCTTCGGCAGCGGCGGGTCCTGTTGGTCGCAATACATCAGCCAGTACCGATTATAAGATGGAAGCCGAGGTTTATTCCTATTCGCGCAGCCGCGGCTTGTTTGCGGGCATCAGCATTAACGGCTCCAATTTAGGAATTGACAAAGCAGCCATAGCCAATTATTACGGCGAAGATGTTACTTCGCAGGATATTTTCGAGCGGGCTAAAGGTAATACTGAGGCGGTAAGGAAATTGAAGGAGACTTTGAAAGAGATGGAATAATATGTAAATAAAACAGGCCCTGCATGTTCGCAGGGCCTGTTTTTTATGGTTGCTGTTTTGCAAATGCTCTTTTCAATAGAACCCCCGATAAAGCCGACATGCCGCCAACGATTCCTCCAATTAATGCGGTTATCAATAATAGCCAGATCCAATTATGAGGAATGGGAAAAAGCTGAACCACCTTGCTAGCAAGGATATGGTCATTGGGTATGCTCTTAAATAAGGCCAATACCGTCCACCCGATAAATATGGCTGCAAAGCCAGACCAAAACGATTGCCCCGGCGTTTTGCCGATGATAAAAGCAGTTAAAAAAGCAGCAATAGCCACAACCCACCAGGGCAAAAAATATCCGCTGGCAAATGATAAAATCAATACGATTAAAAATAGCATATAAGCTTGTTAAATATTAGATTAATATAATATTTCCTTCATTAACATTTCAAAGCTTCAATATAACCTAAGTTGTTTTTTCAAAACTTAGGCTGCAGCTTCTTTCGGACTTTCCGACTTTACCGACTTCCGGACTAATCTCTACTTCCCCGTCAAAGTCAATGTCGTTTTTATCCTGCCCGATTTTTCATCCGCTGAATTTAAAAACAGCAATTCATTCAGCTTTCCTTCTTTCCAGGTTTTAAACATATCGTTATAAAAAAAACTGCCCGGATTGCCCGACTCTCCGCCCGGGAACACACCATACCCTTTAACCGTTGGCCCCATTTGCACTACCATACGCCACGATGGCCCATTGTTGTTCCGCAGGGCATTAATAACGCCACCTGTTCCGCCGGCCGAAAAATCGCCGGTCCCAAAACCCGGCAAACTGGCCAGGTGATCAATAAAAGTTTCCTTTACATTGCCCCATCCCCATTTTTCGCCTGGTTTGCCATATTTGTGCAGCATAGCGTCAATAGTAGCAATGAACGATATATTCACGATATCCGCGACGGTTTCTTTATGTGGCGTCGCGGCAATATCAAACCATTTGGAGTTGGGCTCGGTCAATAATAATTTCTCGGTTCGGTCAAATGATGGCGCTTTCAAATAAATATCCTTTACATAAAACTTGTCGGACCAGGTAGTATCAAAAAACCTGTTCCACCATTTATTGAAAATGCTGGCCCCTTCGGAGTTGGCAGCGTAATGTTTATCCCAGTGTTTTACAATGTTGAATGCCGTTAGTTGTTCGGCGTGCAATTTGGTGGTATCAATATATTTCAGCATGGTTGGCAATACATCCTGCGCCAGTATGCTGTAATTGTCCATTTGCATCATGCGCATGCTGTCAACCGTAGCATGGTTCATGGCAGTCAGCTTATCGCTTATTCGTTTGCCCCTGTAATATTGCTCATAGCGCCAATTGATATAGTAGGGGTAGGACGGATCGGCCGGCGATTGATTAGCCGAGCGCACAAAACCTTGCGACGGGTTTTTAACCGTAGGGTTCTGGTCGTAAGGGATCCAGCCGTGCCAGTCGTTGGCAGGGTCGCTGCCATCCATAATAAACTTGCCCTGGTCCTTATATTTTAATGGGAGCTTACCATTTGGGGTGATGGCGATATCCTTATCACTACTGGCAAAAATAAAGTTTTGTGCAGGTGCGGTAAAGTAGGTTAAGGCTTTGCGGTAATCATCGTAATTTTTACCACGGTTAAGCAGGTAAAAGCACATAAATTCGTCCGATTCATCGTGCGCTATCCAACGCAGCGCATCGCCAACGGGGATATGATCGTGGCTGTGTTTGGGTTTCTCGGCCTCGCTTGCGTAAACAACAGGCCCGTGATGCGTGTACAGTACCGTATCAATAACATCGGGCTTATTCTGCACTTTTATTACCTCTATCCGTTTTTTCACCGGGTTCCATTGGTTGTTGTACCAATATTCGTTTTTGGATTTATCTTTAAATTTAATCTGGTACCAATCCAGCACATCAGCATCCACATTGGTAACGCCCCAGCTGATATGCTGATTATAGCCAATAACCACTCCCGGCGCTCCCGGCAGCGAAGTTCCGTTTACATTTACGGTTGGCGAGCAAAGCTGTATCTGGTACCAGATGGACGGAAAAGTAAGATTAAGGTGCGGATCATTAGCTAATATAGGGTAGCCGGTAGCTGATTTGCTGCCGCTGATGGCCCAGTTATTACTTCCGATGCCTGGTGTGATTTCTTTGGTGCGGATACCTTCGGTCATTTGGGCAATAAAATCGGCCGATGGTTTGGGGATTGGTAGCGGTTTGAAATTCCACGGCGTGCCAACGGGGATGATCGGATCTTCGTGGAAGGGATAATCAGGAAACAAATCGTTCACATCTTTTGCGCCAAAACGTTTCAGGTCATTGGTCATGCCAAATTGATCGGACCCTCCCGCCAGCGTTTCGGACATCAGCTTTAACAAAAACACGCAGTTAATCGGTTTCCAGTCTTCCGGCTCGTAATTAAGGAGTTTAAATTCAAGGGGGTAATCTTTTGGAGCCAGTGAGTGGATATAGCCGTTAACCCCTTCGGTGTAGGCCAATACGATCATTTTTGACACCGGGTTTTTCATGATCCCCCGAAGACTGTTCTCAGCGCCGTAAACCATGCCCATGCGCCGATGGTACCTGTCGATATCCAATGTTTTTGTGCCCAGAATTTCGGATAAACGGCCGGCCGCTTCGCGGGTTTGGATATCCATTTCCCAAAGACGGTCGCGGGCGGTTAAAAAGCCCTGGGCGTAATACAGGTCGTGATCGTTTTTGGCAAAAACATGGGGGATGCGGTTGTCATCATATTGAACGACAACTTTGTCAAGCAAGCCCGGCAGTTTTAAGTTTTCTGTTGGCAGGATGTTTTTGCTTTCGGCATTTTGCCAGAAACCGGTTGAGGGGTTAAGGAAGGCACCGATAGGCGGGATGGCGCCCCATTGGCAATCAAGCGCCCAAATCATGGTGCCGGTAACAAGCATACAAGCAAAAGCCCAAAAGAACTTCATATGAGTCAGTTTATTTAGCCAAGATAAGGACTAAGATTTACAGGATAAAATGAATTAGTGAAGATTTATGAGATCAATGGATTTTAGGATTGATTTGCCCCGTGGTGAGGTGTTTAGCCGCAATAAATCTATTCTCCAAAACAAATATTTTAAAAAAGCATTCTATCAACATACGCAGTTGGATCAACCAAACGTTAACGAACACTGCTATCTTTATACATTTACGCCCGACTATGACGCTTACAAATTCCATCAGCACTTTCCTTATTACCGCCGTTTTGTTTTTGCACCCCCAGCAGCAAAACGATATTCCTCAATACGACCACGTGATTATAGTGATGGAAGAAAATCATGCTTACAACGAGGTAATTGGCTCCGCAAACGCGCCCTATGTTAACCAATTGGCCAAAAATGGCGTGCTGTTCACCAATTCGCATGGCATTGGGCACCCCAGTCAGCCAAATTATTTGGTGCTGTATTCGGGGAGTACGCAGGACGTAACGGGCGATGAATGCCTGGAAGGTAAAACGCCCTTTAAAACACCAAACCTGGGCGCAGCGCTGTTAGATAAGAAATTCACTTTTAAAGGCTATGCCGAAACCATGCCCAAAGCCGGATACCTCGACTGTACTTACCATAGCAGCAGTTATACCATTGGGCACCTGTACGCCCGTAAACATTGCCCCTGGGTAAACTGGGTAGGTACAGGCGTAAACTGTATTCCCGCAAATACAAGCGTGCCGATGACTGATTTTCCAACTGATTTCACTAAACTGCCAACAGTCGCTTTTGTAGTACCCAATATGGATAACGATATGCATAATATTGGTTTTGCGGGCGATGCTGCAGCGATAAAAAGAGGTGATACGTGGTTAAAGGGGCATATTGCCGAATATGCTGAATGGGCCAAAACCCACAAGAGCCTGCTGATAGTTACCTGGGACGAAGATGACGCGCTGAGCAAAAACGCGAATAAGATACCCACCATATTTTACGGCGCCAAATTGATAGATGGCAAGTACACCAGCGCCATTAATCACTATAACGTACTTCATACCCTCGAATCGATGTATGGTCTGCCATTTACCGATAATGTGGTTGCGCCACCCATCGGCGGGATTTGGAGTAAGTAGGGGAGCGGAAAGCCGGAGAGGCTGTTTTAATG
>Ga0068855_100000340_pt1 | contig 58104 bp, 46 predicted proteins | sample KBSCornC52_FD_66592 | JGI IMG/M metagenome (GOLD analysis project Ga0068855, IMG submission 66592) | Corn rhizosphere microbial communities from Kellogg Biological Station, Michigan, USA - KBS Corn C5-2 | ecosystem: Host-associated > Plants > Roots > Rhizosphere > Soil ... | reverse complement strand
AAAGGCACCTTTAAATTGTGGCTCAACCTGAAAGTGCCCGCCGGTGAAAGTATTTTATCGGTTACAGCTGCGAAAGAAACAAAAGAATTATTGGTAACAGGCGCAAATTTTAAAGATCACTACGTTGGCGAGTGGGCTGTTAATGACACCGGTTATGTCGCCTTTAAAATTAAGGCACAAAATAAATCGGGGGCGGTTTATGCTGATGTAAGCAGCATGAAGTTAACCGGTGATGCAATCGATAAACATGTAGCCTATGTTAAGGATAACGAAGGCGATTTCTTCTACTGGGGGCGTCGCGGGCCATCGGTACACCTGAGTTATGTTTATCCTGAAAAAGAAAACATCGAATGGTTTTATAACGAGGTTACCGTCCCAAGGAAAAATGACGTTTTAGGATCGTATTTTATGGCCTGCGGATTTGGCGAAGGTTACTTCGGGATGCAGGTTAATTCGGCAACTGAACGGCATATCCTGTTCTCAGTCTGGAGCCCATTTAACACTGATGACCCAAAGAAAATACCCGACGACCAGAAAATAAAAATGCTTGAAAAGGGCCAAAACGTTCATACCGGGGAGTTTGGCAACGAAGGATCGGGCGGGCAGAGTTATTTGTTGTACAACTGGAAAGCAGGCAATACATACAAGTTCTTAATAAGCGCCAAACCCGGTGCCGATAAACATACCACCTACACAGCCTGGTTTTTTGCCCCTGAAGAAGGCTACTGGCGGCTTATAGCCAGTTTTAGCCGGCCAAATACAAGCACCTGCTTAAAACACCTCCATTCGTTTTTAGAGAATTTTGACCCTGAACAAGGCACTCACACGCGGAAAGTACAATTTAGCAACGCGTGGATAGCCGACGAAAACGGAAAATGGACCGAAATAAACAAAGCAAAATTCACAATTGATAACACCGGCGCAAAAGGATACCGCATGGATTATAGTGGCGGTGTTGAGGAAAAATCATTTTACCTGCGTAATTGCGGCTTTTTCAATAACTACACCACCCGCAATACATTATTAGAAAGGGCGTCCACCGACCAGATGCCGGACATCGCATTTGATCAGCTGCCATACTGACAAAAATGTCTTTATCGCCGAAATCGGCAAATCGCTTAACTCATTATGCCATAATGGCAAAATAGCATTTAGCCAATTAAGTTTTTTACAAAATCGCTTTCAAAATCCGGAGCAAAGTGCAGCACATTTTGCAGGTGGGTAAACTCAGCCGGCTCGTGGGTGGTGGTTATCACCACGGCTTCCATCCCGGCGTTTGCAGCCGCTTCGGCTCCTTTGGGTACATCTTCAAATACAATGCATTCGCCTGGATTGGCTCCCAAAAGGTGGGCGGCTTTTAGAAAAGTTTCCGGGTGGGGTTTGCTCAGTTCAACATCATCGGCACTTACAATTGCCTTAAAATAATGGCGAATATGGAGGTTATCCAGTACAAAATCAATATTAAAAGGTATAGCCGCCGAGCCAATAGCCATGGGGATACCTTTTTGATATGCGTTTTCTAAAAAATCGTGTAATCCCGGTAAAAGCTCCAGGTAGGGCAAAAATTCCTGCTGGTATGCTTTTTCTTTCTCCAGCGATAAAGTATCCATTTCATCGGCCGAAAAACGATCGGGTCCAAACATCCTGACCAATACCTCCTGGTTTTTTCCGTACATCTGCGGTTTCACCTCTTCCCAGGTAAAATTACCGCCCAGCTGGTTGTTTAACAGGCTTTGCCATGCTTTGGTATGATAGGGCATATCATTAATCATGGTGCCATTGAGGTCGAAAATAAAGGCCTTCATTTAAATAATTTATAATAACGGTGCCACAGGCAACCTTTGTTTTGCGGCAAAAGTAATATTTAATAAAATCGTTTAATAATAAATCTCTAATGTATCATTTAACGTAAATCAATCGTATTGGCTTAAAAAGCCATACGACAATTTCGGCCCTGCCAGCCTTTGAAAAATATTAAAGAAGTGGCTAAATAATTAAGGGTGCGCGATGGACAGATGAGTGCGATTAATTTCTTTTTAGCGAAGCCCATTTAGCAAGACAGCTAAGGGGCTTTTTTTTAGTCGGAAAGTCCGAAAAGTCCGAAAGTCCGGAAGTCTGAAAGATGATTTCGAACGGCGCGATAGATTTACTAAGTTTTAAAGAACTGCGTGGTCTTACTTTCTGCGCTGCGACCTTACCGACTTTTTCGAACTTCGGTCTTTCCCGACTTTCGGACTTTCGGTCTTTCGGACTTTCGGACTTTCCCGACTTTCGGACTTTCGGTCTTTCCCGACTTTCCCGACTTTCGGTCTTTCCCGACTTTCCCGACTTTCGGACTTTCCCGACTTTCCCGACTTTCGGACTTTCGGTCTTTCGGACTTTCGGACTTTCCCGACTTTCCCGACTTTCGGACTTTCGGACTTTCGGACTTTCCCGACTTTCCCAACTTTCGGACTTTCGGACTTTCGGACTTTCCCTACTTCCCCCCACTTTCCCCAACAAAATTCTTGCTAAACTGATTATTATACCTACCTTAGCGCCTTTAATAAATAAAATAATGCAAAAAGAAGGAACAGTAAAATTTTTCAATGAAACAAAAGGTTTCGGTTTTATCACACCAAACGGTGGTGGCCAGGACGTATTTGTTCATTCATCAGGTCTTATCGACGAAATCCGTGAAAACGACAAAGTAGAATTTGAAGTTGAAAACGGCAGAAAAGGCTTAAACGCGGTAAATGTAAAAGTTATTTAATTATAATATAATCATTAAACGTACCAGGCATCCACCTCAAGTGGGTGCCTTTTTTGTTTTGCAAAGAACGGCATCGCTGACAAAGTCTGATTTTTAGGGCGCTATTGTTTGCCCTGCTATTTAAAGCCCTTAGGCGGCACCTTGGCATTGTTATTGTGCTACCGAGTATCTATTTAAATAAATTAAAACCATGAAAGATCAAACCAGAGTTATAGCTGCACTATTAATAGGTGCGGCGGCGGGTGCTGCTTTAGGATTATTGCTGGCCCCCGAAAAGGGAGAAACCCTTAGGGATGGAATTGCTGATTACGTGAACGACCTGGTGAGTGCTGCAAAGGATAAAATTCAGGCAGCAACTGATGATGCCAAGCAATACGGCGGTTCCGTTTATGATAAAGCAAAATCAAAATTCAGCGGTGTTGTAAGCGATGCCAACGATATTAAAGAAAACGCCATTGAAACTGCACGGTCAAAGGCTGCAGATTTAAAAGACAATGCACAAAGCAAGTTTAGCCAGGCTAAATCAGCCGTTAAAAACGGCTCGGCCGATGTTAACGATTCTATACAACAGGCATAAATAAAATGCCGTATATGCAACGAAACCCGGTTTTAGCCGGGTTTCTTTGTTTTATGTGAAGTAGCTTCGCAATATTTTACATCTCTACGTAATGTTTATTTGGCAGTCCATTTATTGTTGCTTTCATCGGCATCCATAAATATGCCGCCATCAAGCACCACCGATTTTACTTCCTTACCGGTTTTTATAAACACCGATATTTGCCGCTGGTTCACCTGCCAAACTGCCGGTGTTTGATGAACGCTTTCGGATGTGCCATCGGCATACGTTAAATTAACGTCAAACGGAACGGCATAGCCGCCTATATTGTGAATGGTTAAATTGTATCCGCCATTGTCTTTGGTTACGTTTTGCAAATCAAGGTCGATATAGTAGTTGGTGAAAAACCAGTTATTAAAAAACCAATTGAGGTTTTGGCCCGATCCGCTGTTCATCGAATTAAAATAATCCCATGGAATGGGGTGTTTTCCATTCCAATTGTCCATATAAGTATGCAGTGCTTTTTTAAACAGGTCATCGCCCAGCATATCTTTCAAAGCAAAATAACTTAATGATGGCTTGCCATAGGAATTATTGCCATAGGCATATCTTGTTTCGCTTGATGGGGTGATGATAGGCAAATCTTCTTCCGTAGCCGGGTCATTTATCCAGTCGGTAATCCTGAATCCTTTATATAGTTTAGTCATCCGTTCCTTACCAATTTCTGTTGAACCGATCAGCAATTCAAATGTTGTGGCCCAGCCTTCGTCCATAAATGCATAGCGACTTTCGTTAATGCCCATATAAAAAGGGAAATAGGTATGTGCTATCTCATGATCCTGAACAAATTGCGAAAAAGCAATATCATCGTTATGGCTGTCGTTCACCATCATCGGATACTCCATGTCAGCAAAACCCTGGAACGAGGTCATTTTTGGGAAGGGATAAGGAACCCCCGGCCAGTTATGCGATAACCAGTTTAAAGCATGAACACCGGCACGCACCGCGTTATGGAAATCCTTAGCTGTATCCTGGAACGCCGATTGCATGCTGGCGCGGCGCCCGGTGGCATCATCAACCACGGTGCTGGCAGCATCCCAATCGTAATGATCGCTGATGCCTACTGCCATATCGGTAACATTGCTGGCTTTCCAGGTCCAGGTGTTCATATCCTTCTGCGCTGTAATATCTTTACGGGCCAGGTCTTCAACTGTGGCAATATGGACGGTAGAATCGGTTGCCATAGATTGCTGCAGCCTTTTTATGTATTTTGACTGTAACACCTTGTCCGGATTTTGCAGTAGGCCTGTTGCCCAAACAATGTAGTTTTTAGGTACGGTAACATTCAGGGTATAATCGTTAAAGTCGTTATAAAATTCCTGCGCATCCAGGAAAGCCAGTGTATCCCAGCCGTTGTAATCGTCATAAACAGATACCCGCGGGTAAAAGTAAGCCAGGTAAAAGGTCGTCGGGTCTATCATCCCTTCGCGGCCGCTTTCTTTCGATACATCAAAATGCCAGCTGATATCAAGTTTTACCGAATCATGCGGCAAAAGCGGCTGCGGCAGCTTTACCATTCTGTTGGTACCGGAGGCGGCTTTGTTATCCCAATCCTTCGCGGTGCCGTTAACTACAAATTTGTCAATTTGCACACCATCAGTTAAATAATCGTCGTTAGCGCCGCTAAAACGGGCCGCGCCGGGGCGGTGGATGTTTAAGATCAGCTTCATGTTCAGCCTTTTTAAAGTATCCGGGCTGTTGTTGTAATAAGTGATCTGCTCAACGCCCTTCACCGCACGGTCGGGTGGCGCGGCGGTTATGGAAATGGTATAATGTCCATGGTTTTCCCAGTAGTTTTTGCCGGGCCGGCCATCCGGCGAGCGGGTTCCTTTTTTATAGGCCGCCTGGATATCGCGTGGCATGTAAAGGTTCTGGGCTTGTGCCTGCCACATCATGAGGCATAAAAAAGCAGATAGAATGATTGGTTTATGCATTTGAATAAGATTTTACCGGTAATAGATTGATAAAAACCGAAGGCTGTAAAAAAGCTGACAGATCACCTGGTTTGTAATTACACATGTAAGACGAAGATACTTTTAAAACGTTACACGAATTTCCGGGAAATAAAAATTGCCCCGTTTTGCAACAAATTAAACACATTTTTTCAGAAAACCGCGCCGGTGTACGGTGTGGCCATTAATTTTTCAACGGTTAGCCCTTTATTTTCAACGGTTTGCTTTGCGAATAATTTAATTGCAACAAGTTTGCAAAAAAATGCATTTTTCTATTTGTACTCCGATAAATATTTTTTTACTTTGCAACAGTTATTTTAATAGGGGTATTAAATAACTAATTTGTAGCCACCTGCCTTAGGGCAGGTGGTTTTTTGTTTTTGGGGATTTCACTGATTAAAAGTGATTACACCGATTGGATGGTTATTTGCCCTGCGGCAAAACCCCAACGGCTCTTTTTTGTCACGTTGATCAAATAATAAACACTTTGCTCAAACAAGACCTTTTCAAACCTGTAACTTGCGCCACAAAGGATAATCGGTGAAATCATAAACAATCTGTGCAATCACCAAATAAAATCGGTGTAATCAAAAGAATAAATCGGTGTAATCACCAATCAATATGAAATATAAATTAGGAGATTTTGTACGTTTTGTGGACGAGAAAATGGAGGGTTTTGTAACCCGCATTATCGACGAGCAAATGATAGGCGTTACCGGCGAAGACGATTTTGAGATACCTGTACTGGCCAGTAAAGTAACAACCGTGCACGGATACCAGGCGCCGGGATCGCAAAAGAATAGTGTGCAGGACGAAGAACCAGCAGTAACCGGCGAGTTTACAACACGCGGCGTTTACCTGGGCGTTGCTCCTGATGCGAAAGCCAACTCGGTAGTGCACTTTCATTTGATAAACGATACTTCGTTTCATTTGCTGGCTTCGCTGACTACCGATAAGCAAAACCATTTTAAGGGCGAATACGCTAGCATTATTGCACCCAAGTCTGAAGCAAAAGTTTATTCGGCACAATTGGCCGATCTGCAATTGTGGCCAAAGTTTATTTTTAATGTTGTTTTTAATACCAAATTGAACCATGAACCACCTGCCCCACTGGTGATCAATGAAAAATTTAAGGCAAAGGATTTTGCCGGAACAAAAAAACAGCTGCCTGTATTAAAACAACAAGGCTGGCTGATACAACTGGATGAGCCTGAGGTTACCATAGATGCAGAAAAACTGAAGGAAAGCTTTTTTAAAACGACTGAAGAAAAAACGACGGTTGATAAACCAGGAAAAGAAATTGACCTGCATATTGAAAAACTGCGAAACGATTACCAGTTTATCAACAGCGCCGGCATCCTTAAAATTCAACTGGAATATTTTCACAAGGTGCTCGATTCGGCTATTGTGCACCAGATGCACGAAATTGTTTTTATACATGGGGCAGGTAATGGCGTTTTAAGGAACGAAATCCATAAAGCATTGGGCAAACACCCAAAAGTGCAAACGTTTATGGATGCGCAAAAGGAGAAGTTTGGTTATGGGGCTACAAAGGTGATCCTGAAATAAGGGGTTCCCTCCTCTCCGTTCAGATTTAATCGTCCATCGCCATCTGTTGATTTATCAAAAACAGATTAACTTTGGTGAAAATTGCTTCAATGAACAAACCGCTTCTATTTGTCTTCTTTTTATTTGTTTGTACCGCTTCCTTCGCCCAGGAAATCAAATATATTGTAAAAAATAATGATTGGGACCCCGACTCTTTGGGGAACCAACGGGTGGTACTTAACTGCCAAATGTCAAATAAAGAGGTGGCCTTTGCATTTATCCCCTGGAGGAGAAGCGATCTGCACCCCGAAAACAAAGAAGTTATTGTTGTTGATTCAACTTCCGGCAAAAGGGTGCTTAATGTTTTAGTTCCCGTTATTAATCGTTACGGCTGTACACTGTTCTTTCAGCCCGTAAAGGGTGATGAAAAATACTTTGTTTACTACCTGCCCTACAAAATCGACAGGAAATCAAATTACCCCAACGTTAAATATTTAAAACAGGAGCAAACTGCTGCCGACGATTGGAAGAGTTTAACAACGCAAGGCCAACACATCGGCGTTGCGAACGTAGAGGCGATTGAATCTGTAAGTGCGTTGAACATCCCCTACCCAATGGAAGTAATTGCTACCCCAATGGAAACCGATAGCCTTATTCATTTAAATGCAGGCAAATCGTACCTGGTATTTCCTGAAGATAGGCTGCATTCCATCAGGATGAAGCACGATTTACCGCAACGTTGGTTTCTCAGCGGCGTTAAAAGTATCTTTGACGGCGAAGCAAAAAAGGGCGAAAACTATGCTTACCAGTTAGGCATTTACCCTGTAACCAAGGATATCAGCGATGTGAAAATCACATTTTCGGATCTGAGAAACAAAGGAGGGCAGGTGATATCATCCAAACTCATGTCCTGCTTAAATACAAATGGTGTCGATTTTAAAGGGAATAAACTTTCAAAACAGGTTGATATAGCGAAAGGCGATGTACAAGCCATGTGGTGCCTGTTAACCATTCCGGCAACAGCTTTGCCGGGTACTTACGAGGGCTTTGTGACCATATCGGCTAAAAATGCTGAGAACACCAAAATCGGTATAAAAATAAAGGTAGATAATGCTACTGCGGTAAAAAGCGGTGTTGACGAACCATGGAAACAAACGCGACTGGCCTGGCTAAATTCAACCCTGGCGCAAAAAAATGATGTGATTAAACCCTATATTCCGTTGGTGGTAAAGGATAATGCTATCGCTTTGCTGGGCCGTAAAGTTGTATTGAACAACGCCGGTTTCCCGCAACACATCCAAACTTATTTTACACCGGAGATGACCTCTTTTTCGGATAAGGCAAAAGAAGTGATAGCCAGTCCCATTACGCTTGTTGCCGAGAATGGATCGGGTACGGAAACATGGACGTCAAAAGGAATAAAGTTTACCGAAAAACAACCAGGAACGGTTAAATGGGAAGCTACAAACACTTCGGCCGACTTACAGATGGAGGTAAAGGGTTCGCTGGAGTTCGACGGATTTTCGGAATATACGGTAAAGATTACCGCATTAAAAGATGTTGATTTGAAGGACATCCGCATGGAAATCCCTTTTAACCCCAATGCAGCCAAATACATGATCGGGCTCAACCTTAAGGGTGGCAAGCGGCCCGAAATATATGACTGGAAGTGGGATGTTGCTCATAAAAACCAGGATGGCGCCTGGCTGGGCGATGTCAACGCAGGTCTGCAATATTCATTGCGCGACGAAAATTACATCCGGCCACTGAACACTAATTTCTACCTGCAAAAGCCGCTGTTGCTGCCTACATCCTGGGGTAATGACAATAAAGGCGGCATCCGCATAGCCGACCTGGATAACGCTGTTATGGTAAATAACTATAGCGGAGCCCGAAGCATGAAAAAGGGCCAGGTTTTATACTACAATTTCACCCTGCTGATTACGCCGTTTCATCCCATCAATACCGATTTTCAGTGGGCTACCCGGTTCTATCATAAATACGATAACATCGATACCATAAAAGCTACCGGCGCCACGGTCATAAATATCCACCACGGTACGCCTATCAACCCCTATATCAACTACCCATTTATAGCCCATGATGCCATGAAGGCTTACATTGATGAAGCGCATGCTAAAGGGCTTAAAGTAAAAATTTACAACACCGTGCGTGAACTATCCAACAGCGCATACGAAACGTTTGCCATGCGGAGCCTGGGCCACGAGATTTACTCTACCGGCAAGGGTGGTGGTTACTCATGGCTGCAGGAGCATTTGGGCGATGATTATATTGCCGCCTGGTATGTTCCCGAAGTAAAAGATGCCGCCATTGTGAACAGCGGGATGAGCCGCTGGCATAACTATTATGTTGAGGGCATGAACTGGCTGGTGCAAAATGTGGGCATCGATGGCATTTACCTGGATGATGTGGCCTTTGACCGCACCACCATGAAACGTATAAAAAGAGTGCTTACGCAGGATGGGCATCCCGGAATTATTGATCTCCATTCGGCTAACCAGTATAATAAAAGCGATGGTTTTAATAACAGCGGCAATTTGTATATGGAGCATTTCCCATATCTCAACAGGCTTTGGTTTGGCGAATACTTTGACTACGAGAACAATAAACCCGATTTCTTTTTAACCGAAGTTTCGGGGATACCGTTTGGTTTAATGGGCGAAATGCTGCAGGGCGGTGGCAATCCGTGGCGCGGTATGGTTTACGGCATGACTAACCGTATGCCCTGGAGCGACAACGCAGATCCGCGGCCGATCTGGAAGGTTTGGGACAACTTTGGCATGAAAGGCTCCAAAATGATCGGATACTGGGTAGAGAATAACCCGGTGAAAACAAACAATCCCGAAGTGCTGGCCACCATCTATAAAAAAGATAAGAGCGTGCTGGTGTCGATAGCCAGTTGGGCAAAGGATGATACCAATATTAAATTATTGATAGACTGGAAAGCGCTCGGCATCGACCCTTCAAAAGCAACCATAACCGCACCGGACGTAAAGAACTTTCAGCAGGGGGCTGTTTTTAAAGACGGGCAGGATATCCCGGTTGAAAAGGGCAAGGGGTGGTTAATAGTGATTAGCGGGAAGTAAATTCAAGCCGTATCGCTGTCTTTCATTGCCCTGAATATGCCAGCTAAACAGGGTTAACATGGGTTAACACTTTTCAATGTTAACCCATGTTAAGTACCTACAAATCAATAATTTACAAAATAAAAGTGTTAACCCTGGGTTAACACTTTTATTTTTTTTGTTAAGATGAGCGGCGTTTTGAGGTTTTCTCCTTAGGTGTTCGAAACGCTTCAAAATTCCCCTCCCCGGAGTTTAAGTTTACCCACAAAATGCCTTTAAATAATTGCATTATTTTATCAATGTGTTTTCAACGAAACACATCGATTTATTTTGAACTTTTGTGAAAATGCTAATTAAGCCGTGGTTTTTGCACTTGAAAAGCCACCCCATCGGGGTGAAATATCGGTAGAAAATAAAATAGTCAATCATTGCCGTGCCGTAGGTACGGAATAGCCTTTTTTGTCCCCGCAAAATATCGCATAATTGATTGCGGACCTACGGCACGCTAATCTTTGCTTGTTGTTTTCCTACCGATATTTTGCACCTAAAGGCGCAATTTGAACACCCGTTATTTTTGTGGGTAAACTTAAACTCCGCGGAGGGATTTACCTTCTATCAAACACTCCAGACTTTCTCGCCCTTCGTTACTTATAATAAACTTCGCTCCACTGCAATTCCTTTTTGAGTTGGTGCAATTTGGTATCCTTATCAATCAATACAAATTCAATACCGGCCATTTCGGCGAAATCGGCCAGTTGTTCCGAGGTGATATTCTGGCTGTAGCAGGTATGGTGAGCCCCGCCCGAGAGTATCCAGGCTGCACAGCCGGTTTTCATATCGGGATATGGCTTCCATAAAACACGGGCTACCGGCAATTTAGGTAAATCATGCTCGGGCGCCACGCCTTCCACCTCGTTTACCAGCAGCCGGAAACGGTTGCCCATATCAATTACCGAGGCATTCAAAGCCGGTCCGCCGGCCACATTAAACACTAACCGCACCGGATCGGATTTGCCGCCTATGCCCAATGGGTGTATTTCGCAGGCCGCTTTGCCATCGGCAATTGATTCACAGATCTCCAGCATATGCGAACCCAATACCAGTTCGTTTTGCGGGTCGAAATGATACGTATAATCTTCCATGAACGAGTTACCGCCTTTTAACCCGCTGCCCATTACCTTCATGGCGCGTACCAGGGCTGCCGTTTTCCAATCGCCTTCTGCGGCAAAACCATAGCCTTGTGCCATTAGTCGCTGTGCCGCTATACCCGGCAACTGAACCAGGCCATGCAGGTCTTCGAAAGTATCGGTAAAGCCTTTGTAATTACCGTCCTTCAAAAAAGCGCCTAAACCCAGCTCAATTTTGGCCGCTTCGCGCATGGCGCTATAATGTTCGCCGCCTTTATGGAGCGACTTTACCACAGCGTATTTAGCTTCATATTCTGCAAGCAACTTATCTGTTTCATCGTCACTTATCTCATTGATCACTTTCACCAGGTCGCCGACACCGTGGGTATTTACCGAATAGCCGAATTTCAGTTCAGCTTCTACCTTATCGCCGTCGGTTACGGCCACAAAGCGCATATTATCACCAAAACGCACAAATCGTGCACCCTGCCAGTCGTGCCAGCCGGCGGCTACGCGGCACCAGGCCCCTATCTGTCCTAATACATCAACATCTTCCCAATGCCCCACCACAACTTTACGGGTTAGCCGCATGCGCGACATGATAAACCCGAACTCTCTGTCGCCGTGTGCGCTTTGGTTAAGGTTCATAAAATCCATATCGATGCTGTCCCAGGGGATATCGCGGTTAAACTGGGTGTGCAGGTGCATCAAGGGTTTTTGCAATATTTTTAACCCGCCTATCCACATTTTTGCAGGCGAAAAGGTATGCATCCAGGCAATAATGCCGATGCAATTTTTATTAACGTTGGCTTCCTGGCAAACTGCGTAAATTTCTTCGGTCGATTTTACCGTCGGCTTAAAAACAACCCGAACCGGTATTTGCTTATCGGCATTAAAAGAGCGGGCAATCGTTTCCGAGTGTTCCGCTACCTTTTTTAAAGTTTCTTCCCCGTATAAATGCTGGCTGCCGGTAACAAACCAAACTTCGAATATTTTAAGATCTATCATTGTTGTTTAGATATGAGACGTGAGATTTGAGATTTTATTAACTATTTAATAATGACTTAATGACCAATGACCCAATGACTACTCACCATTGACTACTGACTACTGACCATAATAAGAATCCGGGCCGTGTTTTCGTTCAAAATGTTTTTTAATAAGCGAGTCTTTTAACCTCGGCGCTTTAGGGTTAATTTGTTCTGTCAGATAAGCCATTTGTGCTATGGATTCCAGCACAGCGCTATTGTACACGGCCTTTTCAGCGGTCTTACCCCAGGTAAATGGCGCGTGATTACCTACCAGTATCATTTCAACTTCTTTGTAATCCAGCCCTTTTTCTTTCAGGCAATTGAGTATCTGGTAGCCGGTTTGGTATTCGTAATCGCCCTGTATCATGTCATCATCCATGGGTGGGGCGCAGGGCACATCAACCGTCTTATGATCAGCATGGGTAGTGCCATAAATGGGTATGCACCTTTGCGATTGCGCCCAGGCCGTTGCATAGGTGGAATGGGTATGACAGATGCCTCCAATTTCAGGGCATTCCTTATACAAAACTGCGTGGGTTTTAGTGTCAGATGAAGGCCTCAATTTCCCTTCAACTACATTGCCGTCAAAATCAACAATCACCATTTTTTCGGGTGAGAGGTCCTGGTATGGCACACCGCTGGGCTTTATGGCGAAAACACCAAGTTCCCTGTCTGCCGCGCTCACATTGCCAAAGGTGAAGATCACCAGGTTTAGCCTGGGAAGTTCCATATTGGCGTTGTAGGCGAGTTCTTTTATGTGATCGTATTTGCTCATTGTTATTCTTTTCAATACCTAACTATTTTGTCATTTCGAGCGATAGCGAGAAACCTTTTGAACTTGTACATGACCGCTTACCCACTGCTGGGGCATGATGGTAAAGTTTTCTCCCTGCGGTCGAAATGACAAATTTTTTATTGATTTGCACGCTGTTCTACAAAATCCCCCAACGTTTTATACTTCAAATATCGCTTCTTATACAAATCGGCGTTTTGTTTATTGGGTTGATATTCTTTATCAAAGCCACCACCCATGGCTGCCATTGCTTCTTCCACGTTTGGATATATCCCTGCAGCGGTAGCAGCAAACATGGCAGCGCCAAGGGCGCAGGTATGTTCAAATTGATGGATGCGGATAGGCATCTGCATCACATCGGCCATCATCTGCATAATATAGGGCGATTTTTTGGCCACCCCTCCTATCCCTATCAAACCTTTTACGGGCACGCCCTCGCTGTTAAACCTGTCCACAATGCTTTTAGCCCCAAAACAGGTACTCTCGGCCAATGCCCTGAATACCCGCGGAGCATCGCTGCCCAAACTGAGACCCGAGATGGCGCTTTTAAGGGTTTGGTTAGCATCGGGCGTTCGGCGACCATTCAGCCAATCTACCGAAAGTTCGGCATTTTCATCGAGGGGCAGCAATGCAGCCTGTCGGCTTAATTCGGGAATTATTTTGCCGGCTATTTCGGTTCTCAGCGCTTCTTTTGTTTGTTTATCTATTAATACTGATTGCTCCAAAAGCTCATTCAGCGGCCACGACAGTAAATTTTTAAACCAGGCATACGTATCACCAAAAGCAGATTGCCCTGCCTCCAGGCCCAGCATACCGGGTATCACCGAGCCATCTACCTGCCCGCAGATGCCCTTTATGAGTTTGCCCTGCATATCAGCATTAGGCGCCACCAGCATATCGCAGGTAGATGTACCCATAACTTTGCTTAAATGGTAGGGTTCTATCTGTCCGCCAACCGCGCCCATATGCGCGTCAAAAGCGCCAACGCCAATTACCACATTGGTATTTAAACCCAAACGTGCTGCCCATTCGGCGCTCAAAGTCCCGGCAGGCTGATCGGAAGTATAAGTATCTTTATAAAGCCTTGATGTAAACCCTTTTAAAACCGGGTCCAGCGAACTAAAAAAATCATCAGGCGGTAATCCGCCATATTCCGCAGCCCACAGGCCCTTGTGTCCGGCAGAACAACGGCCGCGTTTCATTTGACTGATATGCCCGCCGCCCGTAAGCAAAAAAGGTATCCAGTCGCAATGCTCTACCCAGGAGTAACAGGCAGATTTAACCGCTTCATCAACCCTTAAAACATGCAGTAATTTGGCCCAAAACCATTCGGACGAGTAAATGCCGCCCACATATTGCAGGTAATTGATATCGAATTTGGTTGCATGATGGTTTATTTCAGCAGCCTCTTTTACCCCTGTATGGTCTTTCCATAAAACAAACATGGCGTTGGGGTTATTTTCAAAACCCGGCAGCAATGCCAGCGGAACGCCGTTTTCATTCACCCCAACAGGCGTAGAACCTGTGGTATCAACAGATATCGCCCTGATGCCGTTAGCAACGCCCGCACCCGCTTTGCGGATACAATCCTTAATGGTGTGCTCAAGGCCTTCCACATAATCAAGCGGATGCTGCCTGAACTGGTTTTGCCCGGCATCGCAGTACAAACCCTGCTGCCAGCGGGGGTACATAAATACCGACGATGCTAATTCGGCGCCGTTGCGCGCATCAACAATTACGGAGCGTACCGAATCGGTACCATAGTCGACACCGATAACAAAATGATCTGTATTCATCCGGGAGAAATTGGTTTATTAATTGCGACTGTAAAATAAAGCAATTGTTATTACTAAAAAAAGGAATAAGTGTACTTTTCACAAGTATTTTTTTCACCGGGGAAATTTTACCACTTTAAGCCTGCCAAAGGCCAAACAATTTCATGAATAAATGCTGCATGAAATAGCAGTGGTGCGGGTACCACTACCCAAAAAAGCACCCATGCGGTGGCCAATAATTTATTGTTTAAAAATTTAGGCTGACGGATAGTCATCCAGCGCTCAAACAAAACCAGCATGCCCTGGATTATAAAATAAAGCATGGGCAAGCCATAGCCGGTATTAACCGGCAAGCTAAGCGCCAGTTCGTGCAATAAGCCCGAAAACATAAAGGCTATCATAAGCGCAGCGGCGCTCCCGGTTTTATTTTTAAGCGGCCGGAATAAGGCTACTGAAGTCATTTCGCTGAAAGCAATATTCCATCGCTTACTCCAAAACTCCGTGAGGCTTTTTGCTTTTGCCGGTTGCCTGAACAATACATAGGTATTTACCCCGCTGAGCCGCCACATACCGGCGCTTACGCCCAGTAAACCAAAATGAAGTATAAGACTGAAGCCAATCAGTAAGATGACGCTGACTATGATGTGTGTTAATGTGACGCTCATATGCAGCGCCACCAGCCAATGGGCGAACAAGATAAGAATGGCGCCGACCACAATCCGGCTGATGCCAAACCTGATCATCGGCCATGCGTTTGGCAGCGCTGGCGCGCCTAATGTTTCAAACGGCTGCGGCCTCATCCCTGCCCAGCCCGATGAAAAAACAACCCACTGTTTAAATTTAAGTGTCAACGGCTTGTCTTTATAAGCCTGCACCGCAGCAATGGCTTTCATGCCGGTGAAAGTGGTCGCAATTATTGCCAGCATTTTGATGACCGGGTGCTGATGCAGAAAAACAAAGTAAATAACGGCGATAGCCACCGGCAGCATGGGCCAGGCTATTAAGATCAGTCTTTTTCGGAGCACCCGGTAACCCAGCAACACCAAAAAAATATTTATGGCTGCAAAACAAATCAAACCGTTAAGCAATTGGTTTTTCACAGCAATTGATAATTATGATAAGCGGTAAAACTATAAACAGAAGCCAGGAAGAAAAACAGCGAAACAAGCAATGCTTCCCCAACCATATACCATTTCCCTTTTGGGAAACTTGACCTGTCGAAATAAAAAAACTGGGTTAAAATTCTTGATATCCAATAAGCTGCCATAAAGCCACTGCATAAAACAGCCAGCCGTGAACCATTGCACAGGTCGGTATAAGCAAAGGCAGATACCAGTCCGAAACATAAATTAATCATTAAAATGTAGCAGGCGTATGTCCAGAATATTTGTTTTATTAGAGGCCGTACTTTTGATAATTCGCCGGGCCAGTTAAGGATTTTTGGGATGGTGATGCTGCAGGTAGCCAGTACTATCTGGCCTATCCCGGCAAGAAAAACAATTTGTTGGTTATTAAAATGAAGGTTCATAACGATATCATTTATTTACACAACAAAGGTAGATGATATTTATTAAACTTTCAAAATATTTTGAAAGTTTAATTTAAAGACAGATTTTACCGTAGAGAATATTTAATTTTTGATGAAGCAACAATGGCACATAGGGATTTATTCGATGGTTTACAAGGGTGTGACTCTAAAGGGAAATTAAAGCATATCACCAATGACACTTCAAAAAAGAAGAATTGTCAAGCGTCAACCAAAAGCTAGACAAGGCACTCGATTACCCCCCAAATAAGGGCGAGTAAAAAAAGCCAACTTATTCATATATTTAAGCCACCTAACAAATGGCTTTTTTATTGAACCTTTAACCAAACTACAATGATATTAATAGGTATAATAATGTTTATTGTCGGAGTTGTACTGATTAATTTCTTGCAACCGAAAGCAGATGTTAGAACAATTCAACTTTCCGCTGGGCCGAAAGTAATTGCATTGCTAATTATTTTTATAGGGTTGATAATTCTTATCATTGGTATTATACAGGCTGTGTAAAAAATCAAACGGATCCGCTACCAAAACAAAGAGTAGAAAATTTTAATTTTTGCTTCTCTAAAAAATAAAACCTACTTTGTAGTAAAATCATCTTTTATGATAAATATTTATTGTATGACAGCTGCCGAAACGCAAGCTGCATGTAACCAAGTAATCAGAAAGCTTAAACAGACTGATTCGGGTTTAACAGAATCTTTAAAAAATCAAAGCAAAAAGTCAAATTAAATGACGAAAGCCCGTTGAAATAATCAACGGGCTTTTTTATTCATATATTTAGTGTAAACTGATATACACCAACATTTTGCGTCTCCCAACGAAATGCGCTCACCTTATAATCTCTTATACAGGAACCCCGGTATGATCCTGAATAAAAAGCCAACCAGCCGCCAGCGTTTGGTAATATAAACCATACTGCGTTTATTTTGGAGGGCTTTAAAGATTTGCCTGGCAGCTTTATCAACGGAGGCTACCCAAAACAGCTTCTCGGCTTTGGCCATAGGGGTATCTACAAATCCCGGGCGTATATCGGTAACATAAATGGGCATTTTGAGCTTGCCTGCCCGTTGCCGCATGCCTTCGAGGTAATTTACCTGGTAAGCTTTTGATGCATTATAAGCCGGGGCCTGCCTGCTGCCCCTGATAGCGGCGACAGAGGTAATAGCGGCAAAATGCCCCGAGCCTTGCTGCTCAAAATAGTTAAGGGCCCAGTCGGTAACTACGGTAAAACCTGACACATTCACATCATTTGTGTACTTTTCAATGCCATGATCGAGTTGCGGGTTAACCTTTCCGGCGCCCGAGCTCATCACCAGCAGATCAACTCCGCCCATTTCATCAGCCAGTTGTTGCAGGTATTGTGGCACCTTGGCTATGTTGGTTACATCAAAATCCGAAATAAAAAAAACGTCCGGGTTTGTTGCCTTTAATTCCTCCAGCAATTCAAGCCGGCGCCCTGTTATACCCACCTTATAATTGTTCTGACTGAGGATAACGGCTAGTTGCCGGCCTATACCTGATGTAGCCCCCACTACGATAGCTTTTTTCATTAAAATAAAATACTTTAATTAAACTGTTACAATCGTTTAAATATATGCGTAATTACCATAGTTTGTTAGACACAAAAGTTTAAATGTCGTTACAACCGATGATGTTTAGATAATCTTGGTTTGATAAAAAATACACCTATCTTGTTACCGTAAATTTTATGACAAAACTCAAAACCTATCTCCCCTTAGTCCTTATTGTAATTATTTACAGTTCGTGCGGCGTAAGCCGGCCACCTGCTAACCTGTATGGCCCGGCGATGTATGCAAGCGACATAGCTTACCAGCCCAAGCCGCTTTCGACCGACTCAGTACATCATGCCACTTATGTTTCGGCAAGCTATTGGTCGGCAAACGCCCCTAACGACAACAACAATGGCGACGAGCTTACCGGCGTGCAATTTAATATCAGCCAGGGCCACACTTTTAAAATGTTCAACGTATCCTATAACGCTTTTGGCGGCTTTGGCAGTTATGCAAACCAGACCAATACCAATACCGCTGCCTTCAATTATTTCAGAAACAAAGGTTTTGGCGAGTTGGGTGGCAGGTTTTCAGTCAACACCTTTATTACATCCGGACTGGTTGATATCAGGCTGATAGGTTTCGAAATGGCCTACAGCCACGAGATGGGCGATTTTGCCGATTACCGCAGGCTTTTGGCAGGGCAATCCGGCTATTATATCGATCCGCGTACCGATTTGGTTACGCTTGGCGGTACCAGCGAAGTAGTTTGGCATAACAAAAAGAATCCGCTGCAATTTGGGTTGAGGGTATTTTTAGGCGAAACACTGGGCGATAACACTTACAGAAACGCCAATAATGCCACGCAGTTATATTATCCAAACACGCACCCTTATTCAATGGCGTATTTTATGCAGATAAAGAACGCCATTTTTACTTTTGAGCTCAACGGTAACGGAGCGCAGATACGGGCAGGGTTACGCTTTTAGGCAGCCACTTTCTTTATTCCGAGTAAACACTCTCTACCCTATCGCGCAGGTTATAGCCTGATGCCATTACCTCGCCATAGGCGCCGGTAGTGCGTACCGCTATAAGGTCGCCGCGGAAAGATTGCTGCAATTCCACATCCTTTTGGAAACAATCGGTGCTTTCGCAGATGGGACCAACTATATCGTATTTGGAGATTTGAGATTTGAGATTTGAGATTTGAGACAAATCACCAGCCCCCGAATCTTCAATTCCGACTTCAGACTTCCGACTTCCGCCTTCTTCCCCACTTTCGGACTTTCCGACTTTCGGACTTTCGGACTCCCTACTCAAATTCTCAATCTGGTGATAGGCCTGGTAAAGCATCGGGCGGATGAGTTCGGTCATGCCGGCATCTAAAACCAGGAAGTTCTTTTTTATACCATTTTTTACGTAAAGCACCCTCGATATCAATGCCGAGCATTGTGCAACCAAAGCACGGCCCAGCTCAAAGTGCACCTCCTGACCGGGGCGTACGTTTAAAAACTCGCTGAAAACTTTAAAATAGCTCTCAAAATCGCTGATCACATTGGTATCCGGATTATGGTAGTCAACACCGAGGCCACCGCCGGTGTTCAGTACTTTTACTTCGAAACCATGGTCAACAAACCAATCCTGCATTTCGTTAATACGGGTACAAAGGTTTTTGTAAACCTCCATATCGGTTATTTGTGAGCCGATATGAAAATGGATCCCTAAAAATTGCAGGTTGGGGCATTTACGCAATGCATCGGCCACATCATTTAATTGCCAGCTGTTGATACCAAATTTGTTTTCGTCAAGCCCGGTAGTGATAAAGTGATGGGTATGCGCATCCACATTGGGATTAATGCGTATAGCGATGTTCGCTGTTTTGTTTTTGGCTTTCGCCAGGTCGTTGATAATAAACAGTTCCTGTACCGACTCAACATTAAAACAGAAAATGTCTGCATCGAGTGCAAAATTTATTTCTTTGTCTGATTTTCCGACACCTGCAAAAACAATTTCCTCTTTGCCAAAACCATGTTCAACGGCTGCTTTCACTTCGTTCCCGCTAACACAATCGGCCCCAAAACCAAATGACTGTATCGTATCGAGCACGCGGGTGTTAAAATTGGCCTTCATAGCATAATGCACGTGAAACCCATATTTTGATGACGCAGTGCGGCAAGCCTCCAATGTTTTGCTTAAAACATTAAGGTCGTAGTAGTAAAATGGTGTTTCTAATTGTTTGAAACGATCTATGGTATTTGTGTTGAACATGATTGTCTTTAAATCTCGCCCATTTGGAGAGAGTATTGTATTTTATATTTTCAAATGTGACCCTGAATTAAAAGCTGCAAATAAAAATCCGCGATCGAACGCCCCAATTCCGCAATCGAACTTCCGCATTCCGCAATCAAAACAGCCTGTTATGCAAACTCCTTAACACTTCGGTTTTATCGGCGGTGTGTATCAGTAACGACATATTATGGTCGCTGCCTCCATAGGAGATCATCCTGACAGGAATATGTTTTACCGATTCCAGCACCCTGGCTGCGTAGCCGTGTTTTTCGGTCCCAAAATCCCCTACTACGCAAATAATGGTCTGCTCTTTATCCACCTCTACTGTACCAAATGCCTCAACCTCCTTAATAATATCCTCCAGGTGGCTGGTATCATCAATAGTTACCGATACGGCCACTTCCGAAGTGGTTATCATATCGATAGAAGTTTTATACCGCTCAAAAACTTCAAACACCCTGCGTAAAAAGCCATGGGCCAGCAACATCCTGCTGGATTGTATCCTGATGGCGGTTATACCGTCTTTGGCTGCAATGGATTTTATCCTGTCAGTTTCGCTGGTATTGGTTATCAGCGTACCGGGAGCGCCGGGATCCATGGTATTCAGCAAACGAACCGGTATTTTATATTTCTGGGCCGGGAATACACTTTGCGGATGCAATATTTTGGCGCCAAAATAAGCCAGCTCAGCCGCCTCGTCGAATGATAATTGTGCTATTGGCATGGTGCCTTTCACTATCCGCGGGTCGTTGTTGTGCATGCCGTCAATATCGGTCCAAATCTGTACCTCTTCGCTGCGGATGCCCGCTCCTATCAGCGATGCCGTATAATCACTGCCACCACGGCGCAGGTTATCAATTTCGCCAAAACTATTGCGGCAAATATATCCCTGGGTAATAAACAAATTGTTATCAGGGTATTTGTTCAGCAAAGGTGTGAGGTGATCGGTGATGTAATCCACTATCGGCTCATGGTCCTCATCAGTCTTCATAAAATCAAGCGCAGGCAACAATACCGATGGTACGCCAATTTCTTTCAGGTAAACGTGATACAGCGTAGTGGACAGCAATTCGCCTTGGGCGAGCACTATTTTATCCTCGATACTGGTAAACAGATCATTCGCCAGGTTGGCCAGCAGCGAAAAATGATAATCAATTACTTCTTTACCTTGTTCAAGGTATTCGGGTTTCGCAAATAATTCCTTTATAAAAACTTCGTATTTATCCTTTAACGCGCCTACCAACCCTGCGGCTTTCTTTTTATCGCCGGCAAGGTATGCCTGGCCTATTTCAACCAAACTATTGGTTGTGCCCGACACGGCGGAAAGCACTACTAACTGCCGCTGTGAAGGATCAATAATATCCAGCAGTTTTTTCATTCTGTCGGGGCTGCCTACAGAAGTACCGCCAAATTTTAAAACTTTCATTTTCTGTTCCCGTTTACCCTAAATCCTTGATATTCTTTTATCAATTTTGAGGCGCTAAAAATAGGATTTTAAACCGCTTATAACTAATCATGAACGAATTAAATTTGGTTTGCCTGCCTGTATAGTTTTGTGCCCGATGATTATATCGTTAAAAATAAAAAGGCCCGCGAAAACGCAGGCCCTTTTATTATAGTGTTATGTTAACCAAGTGTTGTTATGTTGCCCGAAATGGAGCTACTCAAAAGACTCCCGGCTTAATTATAGATCTTGATATTCGCAAAAAACGACAGCCCTTTAAACATCAGCGTTTTATCGCGGTTAATCGGCGTGCCGGGAATCCGTTTATCATCAACCACCGCAAAAAGCGAACTAACATCCGTAACCACGTGCCAATCGGCCGGTATTTTCACTTTAACTTCGGCAAAAGCCTGCGAGATATTGATTACTGCGGTACCGTTTATATCAGCACCCGTGAAGTCAATTTTGGTTACGCCGAAGAAGTTGGCGATGCTGCCGCCCAAAAAGTTTTTCGAAAAAACTGTTTTCTTTATTTCACCAAAAACCGCTGTTGTATCAACAAAGTCTTCGTGGTTTATGTATTGCTGCTGTGCGTTGTCCATGATGCTGATTTTTTAATCAAACTTACCCTGAAACAAAAAATGCCGGTAAGCAAATCTGGCGATATGCTCAAAGAAATCGGTAAAACCGGGAGATTTATCGGTAAATTTTCAAACCGTTGTTTCACAAGCCCTTCCGGCAAGCTGATTTTAGCTAACCCGCCTGGCTTTTTTATCCGCCTCAACGGCTTTTTTATAGCCGGGGTCGCCGTTATTGACGAAGTTGTTCACTTTCTTCAATAATAAAAACAACAGGCCGATGGCCAGCAAAATAATGCCATTTATCACCAGGCTTGGCACCGTATTAACACCAAATAATTTACCGGGCGCCAAAAAAATAGGGCTTAATGTATCCCACCCAAACCAGTTTGTATTTCCGAGCGCAAAAGCTATAACAAAAGCAATAACGCCGTTTATCCAGTGCCAGTTACGTTTTGATGCTGTAAACCACGCGATCACATAGGCTGCCACAATACCAAAATTACCCGCCTGCCTGATAATGGTGATGTCCATTTTATACCTGTCGGGAAATTGCAGGCGGTTTAAACGCTCCATAAGCGGGTTAAAAAACTGGTAATCGTGTAAAAAAGCAAAGGTTTGAAAAGCGAAGAAAAAAAACCAAAAAGCCAAAAGGTTAACGATAATTAGCCTTCCGTTCAAATTCGAAAATAAACTGCGCATAGTAATTTCAGGTGAAGTGCAATAATAAAGATTTTGTGATGAAATTAAGGTTCTAAAAATAATATTTTCTTAATTTTTATAGCTTTGGGATATGAACAAAAAACCTCTCCAATTTTTCCTGCTGATTCTTTTTTGCCATAGCGCACTAACACTCCGGGCGCAGCCATCACCCGAAAAAAAGCTCCCGCTGGCTACCCTGCAGCAGCAGTTTGTTGATCTTCGTTTTGGTATGTTTATTCATTTTAACATTCCAACTTACATGAACCAGGATTGGCCCGATCCGGATGCCCCTGCGTCCCTGTTTAATCCAACCAAACTCAACTGCGATCAATGGGCAAAGGCTGCAAAATCGGCCAATATGAGTTATGGATGCCTTACCACCAAGCATCATAGCGGTTTTTGTATATGGGATACCAAAACCACTGATTATAATGTGATGAACAGCCCTTTGAAAAAGGATGTGGTAAAGGAATTTACCAACGCTTTCCGCGCAAATGGTCTAAATGTGATGCTTTACTACTCTATTTTAGATACCCATCACCGGCTGCGACCAAACAGCATTAACCGTAAACATATCGAGATGGTTAAAGCGCAGATAACAGAGTTATTAAGCAATTATGGCGAAATATCGGCCCTGATCATCGACGGATGGGACGCACCGTGGTCAAGGATCTCTTATGACGATATCCCTTTTGAAGATATTTACCTGCTGGTAAAAAAACTGCAGCCCAATTGTGTGCTGATGGATTTAAACGGCGCGAAATATCCGCCGGAAGGACTTTTTTACAGCGATATAAAAACTTATGAGATGGGCGCCGGGCAGCGGGTTTCAAAAGAAACCAATCATATGCCCGCCTTAGCCTGCCTGCCCTTGCAGGCCAGCTGGTTCTGGAAAACTTCGTTTCCCAACCAGCCTGTTAAAGATCCGGTAAAACTGGTGAATGAAACGCTGATCCCTCTTAATAAAGTTGACTGCAATTTTATTTTAAATGTTGCGCCAAATTCCGATGGCCTGATGGACGACAATGCGCTGGCTGCATTAAAAAAGATTGGTGAAATATGGCACAACGAAGGCCCCGAAACGCAGCTACAGCCGCTTGACGCGCCTATTATATCAACCAACCTGGCAAAAAAACAAGCATCAAGTGCCAGCTGGAGCGACGACGATAATATTATGGACCTGGCTAATGACGATGATTTTACCACCTCCTGGGTATCCAACACCACCGTTGAACACCCCTGGTATGAAATTGACTTCGACCGCGACAAATCATTCAACACCATCAGCATTGCCGAAGAGAAGCCGAACATTACAAAATATCACCTTGAATACTATTCGAACAGCGAGTGGAAACCTATTTTTAGCGGCGAAAACAGCAAAAGAGTGAAAATAAACCGTTTCGACCGTGTTTGGGGAAGCAAAGTGCGCATCTGGATTGATAAGTCGGACCACCAGGCATCCATCGCAGAGTTTGGCGTTTATGATGAACGGAGGTGATGGGATGGGTTGATTGGGTTGATTAAGTTCTCAATCAAAGATATTTTTCTTAAAGATTACACCATAGATGGACATTTTTTATTTTTAACTTAGTCAGTTACTCACTTAATCAACCATCCAATAATTGAAAAAGAAAGTGGAAGTTCACCATCACCCGGAACTGCCTCACGGAGAGAAGAAGCGGTTCAAAGAATATGTCCTTGAATTTTTGATGATTTTTTTGGCCGTCACCATGGGGTTTATTGCGGAAAATATCAGGGAGCATTTATCTGACAATTCAAAGCAGGATGAATACATAACCGGGATGATTAAAAACCTGGGGGTGGATACCATTCGGTTGAAAGAAGTTTTAAAAGAAACTAATATTCAGCTTAACGGTTTTGACAGCCTGATAAATGTTTCGAAGACTAAACTTGCAGAAATACCGGTGCAGGATTCGTTGTATCTGATGACTTCAAGGTATATTTTTTATGCCAATGATTTTAAGAACGACGATATCACTTTAACCCAGTTGCGAAACGCCGGTGGTTACAGGGTGATAAAAGATAATAATGTGCTGGACAGCATTGCCGAATATGAATCGAGGATAAAAGATATTGATGACGAGTTTAACGGTGCAGTCAGGTCGCTTGAAAAAGTCCGTGATAATGCAAATTTTTTATTCGATATGAATGTGGGCCGCATTTTCAGATCTCATCCAACATCAACCCGGGTTTTAATAACAGACGATAAAGTAAAAATTTATAATTACTACAATAGCTGCTGGTATGCCCTTTTGGCGATTGATGGGTATGAGCATATGCTGAAGGAACATCTGAAATACAGCATCCGGCTTATCAGGTATCTAAAAAAAGAATACGATGTGGAATAAAGCTTACCTGCTGCCGCTGCTGTTGTTGGTGGTTTTTGCATCATTAAGTTTTACCAGCTACGCCGCCAATGCAGGTTGGTTGCTGATGCTTTTCTTCGTTTCGCTGGCAGTTGTTACGCGTAAAAACCCAATGCTCAAAGGGTTTACCTTCACTATCATGATATTTGGCGTGGTGGCCGCAGCCATGTATTACCCGCAATATTTTATCCATGCAGGCAGCTTTAAACTCTCGGCGCTTATTATCCCGCTGTTGCAGATCATTATGTTTGGCATGGGCTGCGAGTTAAGCCTGAAAGATTTGGCCAATGTTGTAAAAATGCCAAAAGCCATAGCTGTCGGCGTAATTTGTCACTATACGGTGATGCCTTTAATCGGCTTCACGCTGGCTACGGTATTTAACTTCCCGAAGGAGGTTGCCGCCGGGATAATTTTGGTAGGTTGTTGCCCCAGCGGACTGGCATCTAACGTTATGTCGTACCTGGCAAGGGCAAACCTGGCGCTGTCCATAACAGTAACGGCGGTTTCCAACCTGCTGGCGCCTTTGTTAACACCGCTGCTGCTGCATTTGCTCGCCGGAAAATTTATCACCATTCATTTTTGGGATATGGCATGGGATACCACAAAAGTTGTGTTACTGCCCATATTTGCTGGTTTGTTGTTTAATTCGCTCGTAAAGGGGAGGCTTAAATGGCTTGATAAACTGATGCCTTTAATTTCGATGCTCTCTATCGGGATCATTATCCTGATCATTATTTCCGCCGGGCGTGATAGCCTTTTAAAAGTTGGTGCCTTGCTCATTATAGTTGAATTGGTTCACAATGTTTCCGGTTACACGCTTGGCTACTGGATAAGCCGCCTGCTGGGCTTTAAGGAAAAGGAATGCCGGACCATATCATTGGAGGTGGGCATGCAGAACAGCGGCCTGGCATCGGGACTGGCGCTCTGGATGGGCGGCTTAACAACCATTGGCCTCGCCCCTGCTGTATTCGGGCCGGTGATGAACGTTAGCGGATCGTCGCTGGCTACCTGGTGGAATGGGCGGGTGCCGAAGGAAGAGGAAAATAAAGCGGTTCTCGATGTTGTAAAGAAATAATCCTTGCTAGTATTGCGATCCGTCTATCAATGCCCGGATGTCGACATTCGGCGAAATAACGGGTGCACTTCTACGATTTTCCTCGATCATTTCGAGCAGTATTTTTTTATTCGCCGAAGTGTCAGCGTGTTTAGGCTTAACTGTTTTAACAGTGATTTCAACTTCTTCACCTGCAAACAAGGTCTCTACGGATTTTAGAAAGTTTCCGTCGATTTCTGCGGCGTTAAAACGATAAATCATCTGCATATATCTCAAACATAAAAAAAAACTTATTGGAATACAACTGAGCGCAACTTCTGTTCGTAGTTTTCGAATTTTTTGGCTAAAGCCTTTGGCGGCAAATGTCATCTTCCGTCACTTAAAAGTGACGGCAATGATTACCTTTCAAATTTTCATTGCCGTCGGTTTTAATCGACGGGAACCCCCGGAAAAGCTCCGGGCTTTAGTCAAATTTCGCCAGGCAAAAAATGCGGCTTATGTAATTATTTTATATTTTTCGCCGACCCCTAAAAATAAAAAACAATTTTCCGGGTGATATTTTGTTAAATTAAGGCACTTGTTATTAAAAAGCGGTTTATGGCAACTGAAATTAATTTTGGCACATCGGCAGCCGACAGGGAAAAGGCCTTTATAGCCCTCTATAAAAAAGCATTCCCGACGGTGGCGAAATATGTGTGTAAAATGGGTGGCTCCTTTGACGATGCAAAGGATATTTTCCAGGACGCATTGGTGATCTTCTATGAAAAAAAGGTGAGTCAGTCGGGCATTGTTGCGGTAAATGAACAGGCCTACCTGGTGGGGATTGCCAAACACCTGTGGAGCCGGAGATTTGCGGAAAATTGCACCCTCACGCCCTTAGATCAGCAATTTGATATGGCCGAGGAAGATGGATTACAGCCATCTTCCGCCAAACTGATGAATTACCTGGAAACCGCCGGGCAAAAATGTATGGAGTTGTTAAAAGCTTTTTATTACGACAACTTACCGATGAATACCATTGCAGGACTGTTTGGCTACTCGGGTATCCGCTCGGCAACGGTGCAAAAGTATAAATGCATGGAAAAAGTAAGAGAAACCATCAAAGAAAAATCACTGGCTTATGAGGACTTCGTTGAATGAAATAAAAATGATCGATGAGCATCTGCTCAATAACGGATCAACAGAAGACCGGCTGTTATTTGATGCAATGCTGATCCTCAATCCATCGTTACCGGAGCAGGTGATGTGGCAAAAAAATGCGCATGCCATGGTACAGCAATATAGCCGCAGGAAACTGAAAGCTGAGATTGAAACCGTCCATCAAAACTTATTTAACAAAAACGAGCATACATCTTTCCGGCAAAAGATATTTTCAATTTTTGGTTGATTAAGTTGATTAATTGAGTGGTTGGCGTAAAAACCTGATCAAACAAACTTATTCCAACTTAATCAACTCAGTCAACTTAATCAACTCACCCGACAGCTATCGGGTCAACTTAATCAACTAACATCATGAATTACAAAAATGAATTTCGCAGCTATGCTGTGAGCCACCTTCGTATTGACAGTACTCTCGTAGATCATTACGTATCGCAAACGGGCACAGCCGCCTTTAAAATGGGTATGACGCCTTATATTATTGAGGAACGGCAGCTAAATATTTCGCAACTGGATGTGTTTTCCCGGCTGATGATGGACCGTATTATTTTCCTGGGCACGGCTATAGATGATCATGTGGCCAATATCATACAAGCTCAATTGCTGTTCCTCCAATCCGCAGATCCAAAGCGGGATATACAAATTTATATCAATTCGCCGGGCGGCTCGGTATATGCGGGTTTCGGCATATACGATACTATGCAATTGATATCGCCGGATGTGGCCACCATTTGTACAGGCTTATGTGCTTCGTTCGCTTCTATTATACTTTGTGCCGGGGCCAACGGTAAACGTGCTGCCTTAAGTCATTCGCGGGTAATGCTGCACCAGCCGCTGGGCGGCGTACAGGGGCCGGCATCGGATATCGAAATCACCGCGAGGGAAATCCTGAAAGTAAAAAAGGAACTTTACGACATCTACGTAAAACATACCGGGCAGGAATACCAACGGGTACATGATGTTTGCGACCGCGACTTTTGGATGATAGCCGAAGAAGCGAAAGCGTTTGGGATAGTGGATGAGATATTGGGGGCGTAGATGGAGTCTGAAAGTCGGGAAGTCCGAAAGTCCGAAAGATGTTTTGTTCATTAATCATTCCGCAATCGGCATTCCGACTTCCGCAATTAACTCGCCCAAACTTTATTTTCGACCTTGATCCTTACGGTGAGCATAACTGCATTTAGTACGGAAAAAATTACCGCTGTATAATACAAATGAAAAACCAGCGGAATGATGGCAATTTCGCAAACCACCTCGATATAATTGGGATGTTTTAAAAACTTATATGGACCTTTTTTGACGGGGTAAACGCCGGGGATGCGATATATTTTGGTGTTCCAGTACTTGCCTAATGACGATAAGGCCCAAAACTTAAACGATAATATCACTAAAAATATAGCCAGGAACAGCCAGTCGATACCCGGTTGGCTCCTCAGCATATATTCCACAATAATGGATACAATGAAAAGCGTGTGCAAAGCAATCATAAAAGGATAATGCTCCTGCCCATATTGAATTGCGCCCTGTGACAATAGCCACTTCTCGTTCCTGCGGGCTATAAATAACTCTGAAAGCCTTTGGATAATGAAGAGGGTTATGAAGATGATGAAGTACATATTTTGGGGTCCGAAAGTCGGGAAAGTCCGAAAGTCGGAAAGATTTTATTCGTTTACAAATAGGTTGACCGGACCAAAGACTGTGCTGCTTTCGGACTTGCCGGACTTTCGGACTTTCCCGACTTTACCGACTTTCGGACTTCAAAAGAACCATCTCACTTGAAAATCCCGGGCCCATGGCCAGCATCAGGCCGTAGCCGTCCTCAAAACCTTCGCTCATAAATTTTTCAAGCACATATAAAACCGTACAACTCGACATATTGCCATAGTCGTTCATTACTTCGCGGGTTTTCTGCATAAAATCACCTTCAACAGCTAAAGCGTCGTTATAAGCATCCAGCACTTTTTTACCACCGGGGTGAAATATAAAGTTTTTAATATCCGCCAGACTCAGATTCTGCCCGGCTAAAAACTGGTCAATATCTTCCCTGATATGTTCCTTAATAAAAGTGGGAATATCTTTTGAAAACAGCACTTTAAAACCCGTATCCTGGAAATCCCAGCCCATTACTTCAAGCGAATCGTAATAAAGCTTGCTGCTCGAGGCCACATAGTTAATACCAGTTTTATCCGCATGATTATCGCCTTTTACAATGGCAGCGGCTATCCCGTCGGAAAACAAGCTGGAACCGATAAAATTGCTTTTGCTGTAATCGCTTTTGATGAGGGTTAATGAACAAAGCTCTACCGCAACCAGCAATACAACGGCATCGGGGTTTGCTTTGGCAACGGTGTTAGCTTTTGCCATGCCCGATACCCCTCCGCCACAGCCTAATCCAAATACTGGTGTCCGGTTAATATGCGGATTTAATCGCAATTTATTAATGATCAGGGCATCCATGCTGGGTGTTGCCAGGCCGGTTGTTGATACGAAGAGGATATCAGTAATATCATTTTTATCAATATTTGCCTTTTTTAAGCACTCCTCAATGGCTTGTACCGAATATTCAAGCGTAGTGTTAATATATTCGGTATTGCGTTCCTCAAAAGTATTCGGTTTGTTGTAATATGAGAGCGGTTTTGCCAGGTTACGGTATTTGATCTCGGTGTTATCGAAAGCAAAGATCAAGCGGTTTGCTTCCGGGAAATTGACCGAAAACATCTCGAGTGCGTGTTCCTTTGCTTTTTCTTGTTCAATTCGGTATGGTAGGTCTATTTTTGATACTGCTGCTATAAAGGGCATATAAGTTTATTTGTAAGTACGTAGCTATTTACATGCCAGTTGCTATATGACAAAAAAAATATCGCTATTATTAAACGGAAGACAGGTAAAACGATGATAATTGCCTAAAAAAACAGGCGAAATCAAATTTGGATCTCCGGCTTAAACTTCCTTGTTTTTCAAAATATAGATCATCCCGGCAGGAAAAGCCGAAAATTGCAAGGTATATAAAACAGGCCTTAAGTTCGGTACTACAATTTCTATTCTTTTTAGGTGATAGGCCAGGCTTTTACCATGTAAGGGGAGCTTTACTTCGGCCTCGTCGGCCTCGGTTTCAACAATCTTTTTCAAAATAGCGTTATGTTGTAAGGCTTCCCTGGCCGACTCGCTCATTATATGGTCATCTTCCAGTTTCAGGATCTTCCTGGCGGCGGCATTGGCAAATAAAACTTCCTTCTTTTCGTTTAAGCCGATAACAACATCCGGCATTTCTTCCATCAATATTTTCACCTGGTGTTCCCCTGCTAATATCCGGGTGGCGTTGTCATTTTCCCAATCGCTTAGTCTGCCAGCCATCGTGTTGAACTCTGTAGCCAGTAAAGAAAACTCGTCATTAGTATCCAGTTCCATTTTCACCTCGTAGTTTTTCTTGTTAATCTGGTGAACGCCCTCAATAAACTGGTTAAGCGGATTTAAAATAAAGCCCGGGAAATTAACGATAAACACAAAAAGGATTAAAAAAGTAACAAACACAATACCACCGAGATAGATTGTTGCATTGGATACCATGGTATGGATATGATTGTTTTTGTCGACAATCGCCCGCATATTTAACCCTTCTATCTTTTTCAATTGCAAACGTGCTGTGCGCTCGGCCTGCTGCATTTTATCTGTGCTTTGGCCGGTAGCGGTAAGCTGTGTAAATGATGTGCGCAAGCCTGCAGTCGCCTCTTTTTCCCCCGGTTCGGTAATATTATTTTCCTGTTTCTTCAGCGCCTGGTCAAAATCACCTGCGGCTTTAGCACTCAGCGGCAAATCATTTTCGTCAAGCACCGCGCGCATGGAGCGCGTAAAGGTCAACGTTTCATAATTGTTTTTTACAGTAACTTTCGAATATTCGGAAATATCCTCGATATAATAAATGGCCACAGCGCCAAAAAACACCACCACAATAAACAGCAAGCCAAACCCTAAAAGAAGTTTATTTTTAATTTTCATAAGAATTTATTTAAACAGGTTATAATTAGGATGATACCGGCGGGTATTAAATAGTGTTTAAATATAGGTGAAAATTTGCAATTTGCCATACCAACGGCACCACACGCTATTTATTTAACCCTGTTGTGACGGGGAAAGTTTTATAAATTTATTTTTCGAGCAGCCACAAATCGGGTTGGGCATATTTATAAACTTTAAAGTAGATGGTGGTTTTGGTTTGAAATACCCCTTCAATGGTTGATATCCTGTTCACAAAATCAACCAGGTGATCGTTATCGCGACACATCACGTCCACTTCCAGGTCGTATTCGCCAAAGGTACCCGCCAAAAAACTCACTTCGGGCATTATCGCAATTGCCTGTGCAACGGATTCCTTTAACGTGGCCGGCCGCACATAAACAGCAACGTGGGCGTATGACCGAAAGCCCACTTTGCCAGGGTCAACCCTGCCGATGATGGTGATCACTTTGTCTTCGAGCAGGCGGTTAAAGCGCGTACGGATGGTGCCAATGGAAACATTTAACTTTTCAGCTATCACGGTGAACGAGGTGCGGCCATCCGTCTGCAAAAAACTAATGATGGCAAAATCAATATCATCCATCACATAATCCGTTTTACTTTTTTCCATTTCGTGAAGCAAGGAAATATTTTTTATTATCTAATAGTCAAAAGTAAATAATTTGCAGTAAATAATATTAAAATATAAAAATTATGCAGTAATTTTGACTTACATGAAATACGGACGGATAAAAAATTATATAGATGGCGAATTTATTGCCATTGACTCACAAAGGATACTGGACATCAATTCGCCCATTGATGGCACATTTTTAACAGAATTACCCTGTTCATCCGCTGCTGACCTTGAAGAAGCTGTGTTAGCTGCCCAAAGGGCATTCCCCGCGTGGAGCAAAACGCCGATAAAAGAACGCGTACAGGTATTCTACCGGTATAAATCCCTTTTAGAAAAAAACATACAGGAGCTTGCAGCCCTTGGCAGCGAGGAGAATGGCAAAACGATAGGTGAATCTATTGCTGAGCTTGAAAAATGCATCGAACTAACCGAGTTCGCCTGCTCATTACCCCAATTGGTAACCGGCGAAACGCTGGAAGTAAGCAAAGGCGTTGAATGCCGCACGGAAAAGGTACCCTTAGGCGTTGTGGCATCCATAGTGCCTTTTAACTTCCCCACCATGGTGCCCAACTGGACCATCCCCAATGCCATTGCACTGGGTAATTGCATGATCATTAAACCATCCGAAAAAGTGCCGTTAAGCATTGGCCGGATAGCCGAGCTTTTAAAAGAAGCAGGCTTACCCAATGGGGTTTTAAATATTGTACATGGCGATGCGGAAGTGGTTAATGCCATTTGCGATCATCCCGGCATCGAGGCCGTGTCGTTTGTCGGTTCAACAAAAGTGGCGCAGGCCGTTTATCGCCGCGCAACGCAAAACTTAAAACGTTGCCTGGCTTTAGGCGGCGCAAAAAACCATTTACTTGTACTGCCCGATGCCACGCCCGATATGACGGCGCAAAATATAACTGCATCCATGAGCGGCTGCGCCGGGCAACGATGCATGGCAGCTTCGGCAATGGTGGGCGTGGGTCCGATTGATCATATTGTAGAAAAAATATGCATCGAAGCGGGCAAACTGGTGGCCGGTGACAGCCTGGGGGCGGTGATCAACAAGGCATCGCAGGAACGGATTGAGCGTTTTATAACCGAAGCCGAGCAGCAGGGCGCCAAAATTTTGGTAGATGGCCGCAACGTTAAAGTAGCGGGTAAAGAAAATGGCACCTATGTGGGGCCAACAGTGATTGATTATGTAACGCCTGATATGGCCGTTGCAAAAGAGGAGATATTTGGCCCGGTGATCGCCATCATCCGCACAAAAAACATTGATGAGGCCCTGGCTATTGAAAATGCCAACCCATACGGAAACGCGGCCAGCGTATTTACGCAAAACGGCGCAGCAGCCAGGTATGTGATAGAAAAAGCCAGCGCCGGTATGATTGGCGTGAACATCGGGGTACCGGTACCCCGCGAACCGTTTTCATTTGGGGGATGGAACGAAAGCAAGTTTGGCGTGGGCGATATTACCGGAAAAAGCAGTATTGAGTTTTGGACCAAATTGAAAAAGAGCACCACAAAATGGAACGCCGAAGCCGGGGTTAACTGGATGAGTTAGGCCCCCCGGCCCCCTGAAGGCGAGTTTAATGGCGCCTTTAAAAGAGGAGTTCAGGGCGCTGTGATAACCACGATGCCATTTGAGATACCAAGATTTGGAATCTGAAAAAAATCTGTCATCTCGACCGCAGGGAGAGAACTTCTACCTCAGCACACAACCACCAGTGCTTGTCCGCACGGCAAAGCGTAAAAGCCTGGTGTATAAGCTTTCTCCCTGCGGTCGAAATGACATAAATTTAAAAGCATTGTACAATTAAATTTTATGATAGAAACCGAGATATCAACAGGACAGGAAATCATCCAGGACAACCTGGACCATACGCTATTTTCATGGAGCAAACAAAGGGGCATCGACCCCATCGCGGTAAAAAAGGCCGAAGGCGTTTACCTGTATGATTATGACGGCAAACGCTATATTGATTTTTCATCGGGATTGATGAATGTGAATATCGGTCACGGCAACCAACGCATTACGGATGCTGTGGTGAAGCAAATGCAGGAGGTGAGTTACGTAACCCCAAGTTGTGTGACAAAAGCAAGGGGCGATTTGGGCAAAAAACTGGCTGAGATATGTCCCGGTGATCTGAACCGGGCGTTTTTTACCTTGTGCGGTGCTACTTCGATTGAAAACGCCATTAAACTGGCGCGACTTTATACCGGGCGGCATAAAATTATCAGCCGGTACCAATCGTACCATGGCTCAACTTATGGGGTAATGGCAGCAGGCGGCGATCCGCGCAAACTGCCGGCAGATGCCCAGCAGGCGCCCAATTTTATTCATATCGATATTCCCTACGCCTACCGCTGGCCACATAGCCCTGAAAGTTTACTGACTGATTCAGTTGATAGCCTGGAACGGATGATTGCTTATGAAGGTCCGGGAAATATTGCGGCCATATTGCTGGAAGGAGAATCGGGCACTTCGGGTTGTTTTAAATATCCGGAAGGTTATTTAAAAGCGGTGAGAGAAATTTGCGATAAAAACGGCATGCTGCTGATTATTGATGAGGTGATGAGCGGCTTCGGCCGTACGGGAAAATGGTTCGGCTTTCAGAACCATGACGTTGTTCCGGATATGGTGGCTATGGCGAAGGGACTTACCGCAGGATATCTGCCTTTTGGATGTTTAATGGTGACTGATAAAATTGCCGCCAAATATGATAACACTATGCTACCACTGGGCCTCACCTATTCGGCTCACCCGGTTTGCTGTGCTGCAGCTTTGGAAACGCTGCAAATTTACGAAGATGAAAAGCTGATAGAAAACACTATCGCGATGAGCCAATATGTAAACGGGCAGGTGGAATTATTGAAGCAAAAACATCCATCCATAGGCGATTGGCGCAATACGGGGTTGCTGGGTTGTATCGAGCTTGTTAAAAACCGGGAAACAAAAGAGCCCATGGCCCCTTTTAATGCCAAACCGGATGAGATGGCTGTAATGAATAAGGTTGCGGCAAAAATTAAAGAGTTGGGAATGTACACCTTTGTTAGGTGGAACTATATCTTTATAGCACCGCCGCTTCGCGTTACAAAAGAGCAGATAGATGAGGGGTTAGCTATTATAAGTGAGGCGATTGCTATTGCGGATGAATACGTTGTTTAGGTGAGTTGTGAATGGTGAATGGCGCCGTTTACGTAAGGAATTGACGACGTTGCAAAGTTAAGCAATGAAATGGACGGATTTGGTGACACTGTTTTGTCAGTACTTTTCAGGTTTTTTATAATGGTGCTTAAGCATAAAACCGGCATAATAGTCCGGAAATGCACTTTTTGACGAAATTTATTTACCGCCTGCTGTTCCACACTGTTCCTTTCGTTCCAGAGGAATAGCGGAATTTTTTGGCCTATAAATCAATAAATCACCTATGAAAATATTCCCTTTTATAACAATTTTATTAAGCATTAACATGATGGCGCAGGCACAAAAACCACGGGCACGTGATATCGGCATCCCTTTCGATGGAACGCCTGGCAAGTACAATGCAATCACCGATGTTAAAGGTGTTGAGGTGGGCTTTAGTACAATAATTGAGGGTGATGGTAAAAACGTCATCGGCAAAGGCCCTGCGCGCACCGGCGTTACAGCTATATTTCCGCGGGGACAGTCGAGCGTGCCGGTTTATGCCAACTGGTATACGCTTAACGGCAATGGTGAAATGACCGGCACCACCTGGATCACAGAATCAGGCTTTTTGGAAACACCGATCCTGATCACCAATACCAACAGTGTTGGCGTTTGCCGCGATGCGATGCTTAAATGGTTTGTCGAAAAAAACTGGATAAAAGAAGAAGGCTGGTACACCTACCCCGTTGTAGCCGAAACATGGGATGGGGTGCTGAATGATATTTATGGATTTCATGTGAAAGAGAGCAATGCTTTTGAAGCGCTAAACACGGCCAAATCGGGCCCGGTGGAGGAAGGCAATGTGGGCGGCGGCACCGGAATGCGCTGCCTGGGCTTTAAAGGTGGTACCGGAACGGCATCGAGGGTGATTAAAATTGGCGATTCCACCTACACCATCGGGGTGTTGGTTCAGTCCAATTTCGGTCAGAAAAAAAACCTGACGATCGACGGTGTACCCATCGGTCTCGAATTAAAAGACACCCTGAATTCAGTCGTTCACAAGCTTGCTCAAACCCATTACCAGGAAGGCGATGGTTCTATTATTGTTGTATTGGCAACCGATGCGCCTTTATTGCCGCATCAGTTAAAACGCCTCGCCCAGCGCATCGCCCTTGGTGTAGGAAAAGTTGGCGGCCGGGGCGAAAATGGCTCCGGCGATATTTTTATCGCTTTCTCCACAGCCAACGCCGGTGCCTTTAACCGCAACAAAGTGGTTGGCGTAAAACAATTCCCCAATGATCAGATTAATCCCTTATTTGAGGGCACGGTTCAGTCGGTTGAAGAGGCTATTGTTAACGCTATGGTGGCGGCAGATACCATGGTGGGTATTAATGGAAACACCACTTATGCCTTGCCGCATGATAAGGTGATTGAATTACTAAAAAAATACGGGAGAATTAAATAGCCTGCTTCAAACTCCTGTTTATCAGTTGTGTCTTTAGTAAAGAAACCAGGACTGAGGATAGAACTTAAGACTATCTATCGGTCCCGGACAAAGAATTATTAAATTATTAGTGTCAACTTAAAAATCTTGTTTTTTACCGGCAGATTCCGTTAGTTTGTAACTGAATTTTAGTTACAAAACCTTTGAGCAGAATTGATAAGCTAATAGCGAGATTTAAACAAAAACCAAAAGATTTCACCTGGGACGAATTAGTTGTCCTATTAAATCATTTTGGATATGACGAAATAGCAACCGGGAAAACAGGCGGTTCAAGACGAAGGTTTATTCATGCTGATAAATCTGTCATAACTTTACATAAGCCGCATCCCCAGCCTATTGTAAAGAGCTATGTGATCAAAGAAGTTTTTGAACATTTAACAGAGAAAGGAAGATTTAAAAATGACTGATTATTTAAAATATAAAGACTACCTGGCCACCATCAGTTACAGTGCGGAAGATGAAGTTTTCTATGGCAAAATATTTGGCATTAATGACCTGGTGACATTTGAAGGGACTTCTGTTTCCGGATTGAAAAAAGCATTCCAGGAGGCAGTGAACGATTATATCGAAACATGTGAAGAAGTCGGCAAATCACCCGAAAAATCCTATAAAGGACTGTTTAATGTTCGTGTTCCAGCTAATCTGCATAAAAAAGCAGCATTGGTGGCTGCAAAAAACAGCATCACTTTAAATGATTTTGTAAAGGCTGCGTTGCTGTATGCTGTGGACCACGAAAATGACATCAGCCAGGCCCTATCCCATCCGGCATAGTTTTGCTCATTAAGCACGTTTACGGAGTTTAAAAACTTCGTAAACCTGCTTATATGCGGTCAACTTTTGTGTTACAAGCCAAAAATCTGATTCTGCATTTTCAATTCTTAACCACTTAGCCTACTTATTTTCCAGCACAGCAAACTTATTCTCGTAATCCTTTAGCTGGGCCTGCAATTGGTCGCTTAATTGAGTCTGACGGCTACCTTTTGTGGTATCAATCATGCTATTAAGCACCTGCATACCCAGTTGAACGGTACGCAGATCCATCGCTTCGTTATTATTGTCTTTCAGCAACGCGTAGTTATAGTCCAGCTGGTCGGTGATGAAACCATCTACACTTTTAATATACTTTGTGCCCAATTTAATATCATCCAGTTTATAGGCATTTTGGGCCATAAAGAATTTTTGAACAGCGGTATCAATATCAGGATTAATGTCCGGCATCTCTTTATCAAATTTATGGATGGCGTTTAAAGCTAAATCCGGGCGACCATCCTGAACCAGTCCTTTGGTTAACTCGTTAAAAGTAAGCTCCATATTAATGTAGAACTGGGTTTTCGAAACATTGTCCAGGTATTTGGCGTGTTTAAAATTGCCGAATTTAAACTTGTTCACCACATTATCATACATTACCAGGCTGTTGGTTTGTGCACCCTGCGCGGCTTTCGCTGTATCCTTTTTAAAAGGGATTAAATGATAAACAAACCCTTCCTTGTACAAATACGGCTGCAGGCCAAACATACTTTGGCTTGGCATGGTAGCCGTAAAGCACACGGGCCTTTGCCAGTTATTATGCGCCATAATATCCATCATGGCCAGCTTGTCTTTCGTTACATAGTTGCCGGGCATGATCCATTCCATCTCGTTGGCAATCCTGTCTTTCTGTTCCGGCTTAACCACGCCATTTTTAACAACTTCATCGGGATTAATAGTCAATTTAAAATTCTTGGTGGGCAGATAATTCGAAACCGAACCATCCTGGTAGGTAGTTTTGGTGCGGCTATCATCCGAAGTAATAAAATCAAATACATCTTTTACCTCCGTGGAGCCCTGTATTTTGGCATCGTTAAAATATATTACATCTCTTACACCTTCTTTGTATTTATCAAAAGGCAAGGTAATAGGCAAGGGTGCCGATTGGTTCATTTTGGCCTGCATCTGGTGGATATACCAATCGCCGCTGAACAGGCTCAAACAAACTATCCGAACATCCGGCCTAACGCCTTCAACTTCCTGGTCGTACCACAGGGAGTAAGTGTCATTATCGCCATATGTAAATAAAATGGCGTTTTTAGGGCACGATATCAGGAAGTTATAGGCCATGTCATGCGGCGTCATTTTGGTGGAGCGATCGTGTCCCTTCCATTCTTTGGTAACCAGCAACACCGGCGCTGCCAGCAGGCAAATCGCCACGGCACCTATCGCCGAAAGCCGAGCGCTCAGTTTTAATCTCGCCAATTCCGCAAGGGCTAGCACGCCCAATCCTATCCAAATGGCAAAAGCATAAAATGATCCCACGTATGAGTAATCGCGCTCGCGGGGCTGAATAGCGTTTTGATTAACATATAAAACAATGGCAATCCCGGTAAAAAAGAAAAGCAGCGTAATGACCAATGCATCCCTTTTTTTACGTTTAAAGTGATACCAGGCGCCAAGCAAGCCCAATATCAATGGTAAGGCATATAAGGGCGCATAACTTACATCGGTAGTGACTTCTTTCGGCAAATGCTTACCTCCGTCGAAAATGCCACTTGTCCAGTTCCCGTTTACGGCGGCAGTACTCTGTTGTCCATCAACGTCATTGTAACGGCCAACAAAATTCCATAAGAAGTAACGGGCATACATCTGGTAAATCTGCCAGCTGAACAGCCATTTAAGGTTATCGGTAAAAGCAGGCGCCTGGCCTTCGCCCAGTTGCAGCCACTGCTTATAAAATTGAACATTTTGGGCGTATTCAGGGTCCAGTTCGGTGCTCCACATCCTTGGCAGCGGGGTAGTGTGGTCGTATACGTAGTCGATATTTTTACCGGCGTTTTCATATTGGGTTTTACCCTTGCGGTAAATAGTGCCATTTTCTTTTTCATCGATAATTTTAGCATCGAAATAAGGTCCCGAAAGCAGCGGCGTTTCTCCGTACTGAATGCGGTTCAGGTAGCCATACAAAGTAAAGGCATTATCAGGATGCGAGTTGTTCAAATCGGTACCCGCAGCTGCCCGGATGGGGATATATACAAAGGAACCATATCCAAAATAAATAAAGGTAACACACAAAAGTGCCAGGTTTAACATTGGTTTTTTATGGCGGATGCTATACCAAATTCCAAATATCAGCAGGCCCGCAAGCAACAGGATAAATACCAGCGCTCCGCTGCCAAAACCCATTCCCAATGAGTTAACAAAGAAAAAATCGAACCAGGCAGCAAAATAAATGGTATAACCCCTGATACCGAATTGCACTAATCCCAGGATGAGAATACTGATCAGGAATGCAGCGATACCGCTTTTAAGATTGATTTTTTTATAGCGGCGAAAGTAATAAACCATGGCTATAGCCGGGATAGTTAACAGGTTAAGCAGGTGTATCCCGATAGAAAGGCCTATCATATAGGCAATCAATACAATCCATTTATCTGCACCGGCTTCATCGGCCTGCGCCTCCCATTTCAATATGGCCCAAAACACAATAGCTGTACATAACGACGACAGCGCAAACACGATGGTTTCGACAGCCGAAAACCAAAAAGTATCAGTAAAAGTGAACGCCAGCGCACCAACCAGGCCCGCGCCAAACACCAGTATCTGTTGCGATTGGGTAGCCTCTGCTGTGTTTTTTATCAACATCTTTTTAGCCAATGCGGTAATGGTCCAAAACAGGAACATGATAGTTGCCCCGCTGGCTAAAGCCGACATTAAATTGGTGAAATAAGCAACTTTGGTGTGGTCGCCAAATGAAAGCAGCGAAAAGGCCTTGCCCAGCATGGCAAACATAGGATATCCGGGCTGATGCGACACCTGCAGCCGGTATGCGCACGAAATAAATTCGCCGCAGTCCCAAAAGCTTACGGAGGGTTCCAATGTTAAAATGTAAGTGATTGATGCAATTGCAAAGCAAAACCAGCCGGTGAGATTGTTGATTTTTTTGTAGTTCATGGTGAGCAGGTTGATTTAGTTGGATTAAAGTTAGACCCGATAGCTATCGGGTGAGTTGATTAAGTTGTTTGCATGTCGATTGGATTCTTTTTTAACCATTCACTTAATCAACTTAATCCAACTTAATTAACTTAACTAAAACCAATTTCGCAGTAATACTTTAATCCTCAGTGACATTTAACACCTCTTAACAACTTTTAACTAAAAACCGGGGGGATTTAACATTTCAGCATGAGCAGCCCGTTAAGCCGGGAGCAGAATTTAAATGTATCAGGAAGATGATATGGAGGGGATTATTTATGATCAGGAGAAGAGATCGTCGACATTGATTGATTTGGTCGTCCGCCCCTGTTTAAACTCTTCCATTTTTCTTTCCAATTGGCTGATGGAAGTTTCAATTACCTTGATATAGGAAACGGTATGCGGATCAGTCACATTTTTATGTGTCAGTTGACTAAGGATTTCGGTTAGCCTGTCTTTGGATCTTTGAAATTGGTTTAGATCTGACATCTCGTATATCATTATTGGGCCCTTATACGTAATACGCTCCTATTGTGTTCGGTTTTTTCTTTAAAAATTTAATTTTTTTTTTGACGATCCGGGCCCTGCAGGGACTAGGCAGCTTAACCAAGGCCGCCGGAAAAGCAGAATCCAACCTGGCCGCAATGCTATATCTTATCCGATCACCTTAAAGCACGGATAGGGCTTAAAGTATAAATGCCCTCACCGGTAAAATCCGATGAAGGCATTTGTATAATATCAGGGGATTCAATCGCGCAATCCCATTTCAAATCTTATTCTTCAACAGCCGAAAATACTTCCAGCAATATATTCCATTTGTGGGTGGCATCAATTTCCCAGATGCGCACATAATTGTAGTTGCTCACAATATTGCCTTTTTTAATGCGGGCTTTGCCGTACGTATAGGCCAAATCGTTACTGGTTGAGCGGCCTGCATTGGTAGTTTGGGCGGTGATGGTTATTCCCTCGTTGTCAATAAACTTCATAACCTTGTCCTGGCCCATAATCGGGTCGAAACCGGGGAAGTAATAACGGCCTTCGGGGCTTAAAAATTCCTTGTAGCCCGCCAGCGTTGAAAGCGTGAGCGAATGATTGAACGAATTATCAGTAGCCAGGATAACTCTTTTGCCGCTAAATGGGTCTTTGCTTGGGGGTACTGTCTTGGTGGAATCAGGGTTTTTAAAATCGCTCACCATATCCTGGTCCGACTCAGGATGCTGGATGCCCAGGTTGATCAATAATTTAAATTCATTGTTACTTTCGGCTTTCCATATCGAAACGTAGTCGCCATAAACTTTATCAGTATCAGCCGATCCATTTTGGTAAACATAAGGGCCGGCTGTAAAGGCAAGATCGCCGTTTACGGCAATGCGGGCAAAATTTGGCTGCATGGTTAAAGTGCCGGCCTGCTTATCAATATTGTTGTAAAAATCGGTGATATTAACGGCATCGGGTTTAAAAATTATCCCTTCGGCATCGGCTACGGCTAAAAACCCGCCTTTAATACCTTTGCGTTCAACCTGCTTATTAAAGTTTTTATCGGCTTCAACAGCTTTGCTTACATCGGCAACGGTATTTTGCGCAAACGTTAATTTTACGGAACTGATTATTATAACTATGGCTAAGGTTATTCTTTTCATTATAGACTTTAAGATATTATTAATGTAGTGAAATTTGAATATGTTTTTGAGTTGGTTGAATTGTTTAAGATACTGCTACTTTTTTAATTATCCAATGGATTGATTTACTAAATCACCAATCTGCTCGCTCGCCAATGCAATAGCTCAATAATTCAACCCTAAAACAACGCACATTTATCAATTAAATTTTATTCCAGGTTGTACCTTCTTTGCTATCGTTTAACTGGAAGCCTATTTCCTGTAATCCTTTTCGTATTTTATCAGATGTTGCGTAGTCGTGGCTAACCTTTGCAGCACTCCTTAAATCAACTATAAAGTTCAACACTTTTGGTAAGTCATCGTTTGCCGCCTTCTCATTCTTTAACCCAAGTATATCCAGCACAAAAACATTCATCATGTTTTTCAAAAGTCCCAGGTTGTGGGCGTCTATCTTTAACTTACCATCGTTTACAGAGTTAATAACTCTCGAACCTTCAAAAAGTTCGGCAATTAAAACCGGGCTGTTAAAATCGTCGTTCATTGCGGCGTAGCAGCGATCAATCAACGGTTGAATTTCAATTTCGGTTGTAGCCGAAGCCTTGAGGCCATCTATCAGCCCAAAGGAATTCATTAACCGCTTAAAACCTTTTTCTGATGCGTCCATCGCCTCGTTACCAAAATCGAGGGTACTGCGGTAGTTAGCCTGCAACATAAAAAACCGCACTGTCATCGGGCTATAGCCTTTATCGAGGATCTTATTATCGCCCGAAAACAACTCATGTGGCAAAAAGCTGTTTCCTAATGATTTCGACATCTTTTGCCCGTTCACGGTAAGCATATTGGTATGTAGCCAATAAGTTGCCGGCGTTTTGCCACAGGCGGCAATGTTTTGGGCAATCTCGTTTGTATGATGCGTAGGCACCAAATCGATACCGCCTCCATGGATATCAAAATGTTCGCCCAGGTATTTATTACTCATGGCCGAGCACTCCAGGTGCCAGCCCGGGAAACCCAGGCCCCAGGGCGAAGGCCATTTCATCAGGTGCTCCGGCTTGGCTTTTATCCATAGGGCAAAATCAAGTTTACCGTGTTTTTCATCCTGTCCGCCAAGGGTGCGGGTATTATTCAGTAAATCCTCCAGGTTGCGGCCACTCAATACCCCGTAATCTTCAGATTTGCTGTACTTTTCTACATCAAAATAAATAGAGCCATCCACCTCGTAGGCAAAGCCTTTTTCGAGGATAGTTTTTACCATTTCAATCTGCTCAATAATATGGCCAGTTGCAGTTGGCTCGATGCTGGGCGGCAATATGTTAAATTGCTCCATCACATGATGAAAGCCCACCGTGTATTTTTGTACAATTTCCATTGGCTCCAACTGGGCCAGTTTTGCCTTTTTGGATATTTTATCTTCACCCTCGTCGCCGGCATCACCTTCCAAATGGCCAGCATCGGTAATATTGCGTACATACCTGACTTTATAGCCCAGGTGCGTTAAGTAACGAAAAATTAAATCGAATGAAATATAGGTACGGCTATTGCCGAGATGTGCATCGCTGTAAACAGTTGGCCCGCAAACATACATCCCCACATGGGGCGGGTTAAGCGGTACAAACTTCTCCTTTTTTCGTGTTAATGTGTTGTAAACAAATAAATTTTGTTCCATATGCGCAAACATACATTTTTAAGGTAAAAGGCAAAAGGTGAAAGGTAAAAGGTTTTTGAAAACGAATCGCTTTTTTTAGGCGATAACTTTAATTTTACCTTGTAATGGCTTTAATAAAGTTCGAAACGAATTGGATTTCTCGCTGATCTTCTTTTACCTTTCACCTTTCGCCTTTCACCTCTTCCACAACCTACTTCTTCAACCCTATTTCCCTTAAACGTTCGTCCAGGTATTCGCCGGCGGTAATATCTTCGTATTGTTTTGGGTGATTTTCATCGATACACGAAGGCAAACAGGCCAGGTTCATTCCGGCTTTCGGATGCAGGAAAAAAGGAACCGAATAGCGCGAATATTTCATCAGCTCGCGCGGCGGATTAACTACACGGTGAGTGGTTGATTTTAGTTTATTGTTGGTTAAGCGCTGCAGCATATCGCCCACGTTTACTACCAGGTCTTCGCCATACGCTTTTACGGGGAACCACTTATTTTCGCGGGTAAGCAGTTCTAGCCCATCCGCGCTCGCGCCAATTAGCAGCGTAATCAGGTTAATATCTTCATGCGCGCCGGCACGTACAGCGTCTTCGGGCAAGGCATCAGGATTAGTGATAGGGAAATAATGCAGGGTACGCAATATAGAATTGCCATTGTGCACATTGTCGTCAAAATAGTTTTCGGGCAAACCCAGGTAAACCGATATGGCTCTTAATAAATGTATACCGGCGGCTTCCAGTTTTTTATAAACTTCAACCGTAGTAGCATTAAAAGTTGGCACCTCTGTAATTTGCGTATTTTCGGGGTATAGTTCTTTAAGCTTATCGTCGCCGGTAACCGTTTGTCCTATTTGCCAAAACTCCTTTAAATCGGGCGCAGTAAAACCTTTGGCAGTTTCTTTACCCTTGCTGGTGTATCCACGCTGCCCGGCAAGCTCAGGGTCTTCATATTTAGATTTCACTTCATCGGGGAGCGCAAAAAGCGCTTTCACATCTTCATAAAGTTTATCAATTAGCGCTTTGTCCAATCCATGGTTGGTTATGGTGACAAAGCCGGTTTGGTTAAATGCCGCGCCTATAGCATCTGAAAATGCTTTTCGCTGGGCAGCATCGCCATTTGTGTATGAATCTAAATCGAGCCGGGGAATATTTACGGTGGTCATAAAATGCCTTTCTAATTTTTCGGTAAAACTATTTATTTTAAAAATGGATGCGTAGCAATGTTCAAAAAAATTGGATTTTATTTCAACCCGGGGGCTAAAAACGATAATATCTAGGTCATTCTTTCTGTCAAGTACCCGATAAATTAAAAAAGGCCAAAAAACTCTCGCAGTTTTTTGACCCTACATCTACCTATGAAAAACAGCCCGTTGGGTGGGCGTAATTCACTATTCAAAACGAATGCCATAATAAAAACTGATTTTTTAAGCTAAATTCAACATTATTTACAATTATAAAACAAAGCTGTGGAATTGATTACACAGTTTGGCGGCATTGTGATGAATGCGTTGAAGGGGCAATTGGGTTGCCGGGTTTAACCATCCCAAATAACCCCACAACCTGCAACAACCATTAAACTTAAATCAAACTTTCAGTTTAAAAACTTGTTACAATTTTTATGGACAACAATATTTATTTGTTAGCTACCGATCCTAATAATTCCTGCCGAGACGTAATTCATTCAAGAGACACAAATCTGAAGATAAGGGTATTTTGCCTGGACAATGACCAGTTTGCGCCAAATGATAATGAAATACAACTTTACGGATACGCGGGTAAAAAACTATACGCCTTTGAAACCATCAACATACTGGCCGATGACGCCCTGGATGTGGTAAGCGCTATACAATGGTATGCCGAATATATAAATTATCCCGACCTGGAAATACTGCCCGATGACCCGCGCGCCGGCGAACACATGGCTGTTTAACAGCAGCTTGAATAACATTAAATTTCAAGATATTACAATGCACCTTTTTTAATATCATTACAGAATATCTCTAAATATTATTTATTGCTATTTTTCAATTACCGCTATTTATTAAATTGAAGGCGTTTAAGTAACAATATTGCTGTTTATAGCTGGCGGCAAATACATTAACAAAATTGTTACCCCACGCACCGTATGTTTTTCACACTTTTACAAAACATAACGGATAGCTTTATGTAGGTATTAATAACCTGGAATATATTTAGTTACAGGTTCAAGTTTATGATATATTCGTATAAAAAAATACAAATCACCCGGTTTTAACATGCAGAATATCTTTTCCAGCAGGGGCACTGCCCGTGTGTTGTTGCTCAATACTTGTTTGCTTTGTTTATCGGTATTTTCTTTCGCACAAAATAATACCCCAAAAAGCGTATCGGCGCCTGTTGTTGAGCCTGATACCAGCAAAGTAAGTCTACTTCAGCCGGTAAAAGTAAAAGATACCAGTAAAAACGGCGCAATCGAATATTTAACCCTCCAGCAATGTATTGATTACGCTATACAGCATCAGCCGGGCGTAAACATTGCATTAATAAATGTTGATGTAGCCAAAACCACCAATTTGATAAATCTTTCCGGTGCTTTACCGCAGGTAAATGCAGCGGGCAACCTGGTTCATTATTTGCAGGAATCAAACGGATCAACCGGTTCCGGTACAACAACTACCACCACTGCCAGCCCTAAATACACCTTTGTACCGGGCGTTTCTGTTACACAGTCCATATTTAATCCGAGCCTCCTTTACGCCTACAAAAGTTCGGCCCTTTACGTGAAGCAGGCGGAGCAAGCCACCGATAGTACCAAAATATTCCTGGTATCATCCATCAGTAAAACTTTTTATACCCTATTGAACAACCTGGAGCAGATTAACGTGCTGAAGGAAGATACCGCACAGTTTGGCAAAAGTCTACGCGACGCCTATCACCAATATAAAGGCGGTATTGTTGATGAGACTGATTATGAACAGGCTGAAATTACGATGAACAACACCATGGCCCAGCTAAAGCAGGCTAATGAAAACGTTGTTCCGCAATATGCGGCCTTAAAAAAGCTGATGGGTTACCCTGTTGATAAACAATTTAATGTTGTTTTTGATACCCTTGAAATGATGAAGGGGATTCATATTGATACCACCCAGCAGTTGCAATTTGAAAAAAGGATTGAGTTCCAGATATTAAATACAAGCAAGGGCTTACAGGACCAGTTGGTTAATTACTACCGCTATTCATTTTTGCCAACGGCGTCTGCTTTTTATAACTATAACCGCAATTTCCAAAACGATCACCTGTCCGACCTGTTTTCAAGTTCTTATCCAACATCGCAGGTTGGGCTATCATTAACTATCCCGATTTTCACCGGCTTTTCGCGGCTAAACAATCTGCACAAAGCTAAATTGCAGCGGCAGATCCTGGACTGGAGCGAAACCGACCTGAAATCGCAAATCAATACGGAATATACATCGGCGCTGGCCAATTATAAAAGCAACTACTACAATTTACAATTACTGCAAAAAAACGTATCGCTTTCGCGCAGGGTGTTCTTCGTAGTCACGCTGCAATATCGCCAGGGTATTGTCCCTTATTTGAATGTAATTACAGCCGAATCGAATTTAATAACATCCGAAATAAACTATTTAAATGCCCTTTTCCAGGTATTGTCGAATAAAATTGACCTCCAGAAAGCAATGGGCAATATTACCTATTAATGTTAATGCACAAATCAACCGCCTCTATGAACAGAGTAGTATTAAATACCCTTTTAGCCAGTTGCCTATTCATTGCTGCATGCGGCGGCAAAAAAACACCACCGCCGAACCCCGAGGTACCTGTAAACCTGGTGACTTTAAAAGCAAGGCATGTTTTGTATTATGAAAAATATCCTGCCACCACCAGGGCGCTCATGCAGGTTAACCTGTTACCACAAGTGTCGGGCGGTATTACCGGGATATATTTTAAAGAAGGCAGCCAGGTAAAAAAGGGGCAGAAACTCTATGAAATTGACGAACGCCTTTACCAGGCAGCTTATGAACAGGCGGTGGCCAATTTAAGGGTGTCGCAGGGCAGTTTGACTCAGGCCCAGCAGGATGCAGACCGTTATGTTTATCTTAATAAATATAATGCTGTTGCCACCCAACTTTATGACCACGCGGTTATTACGCTCGAAAATGCAAAAAACACCGTAAAAGCATCGGAACAACAGGTAAAAACAGCCAAAACCAATTTAACTTATGCCACTGTTTTCGCACCATTTACCGGCACCATCGGCATTAGCCAGGTGAGGCTGGGCGAAGTGGTGAGCGCGGGCGCAACTACGTTGGATACCATATCCACAGATAACCCTATGGCAGTTGATTTTATAGTAAATGAAAAAAACCTGCCATTTTTTGAGAAGATCGAAAAAAATAAGGGACATGTTGTTGATTCATTATTTACACTGCTTTTACCAGATAACTCTTTATATCCGCACACCGGGAAATTGTCGGTCATCGACCGTGCAGTTGATCCGCAAACCGGGTCGGTAAGGGTGAGGCTGGTTTTCGATAACCCTGATTTTTATTTGCGCGCAGGCATGAGTTGCGTGGTACGCGTACATAGCCAGGACAACGGCCCGCAATTGGTGGTGCCCAATAAAGCAGTTATTGAGCAAATGGGCGAATACTTTGTTTATGTTGCCAAAGACAGCGTATTTAAAGTTAATGCCGACAGCCTCAGGAAAGCCGGCAAACTGGTTTCCAACAAGCCGAAACTGGTCGCTGTACAAAAGAAAGTGCAAACCGGCCAGATCATCGGTCCCGATATTATTATTAAAAGCGGGGTTAAAGAAGGCGACAGGATAATTGTTGAAGGCTTACAATCCCTTCATGATGGTTCGCAAATTACTACAGCTAACAAAGTGGGTCCCGGAGGCGGGGGCAAACGTGGGCAGTAAAATAGTTTAAACAGCTTATCCGGATTTTTACATGACCGACCAAGTATGATCGCTAATACCTTTATTAAACGGCCGGTAACGGCAATAGTAATTTCCATTGTGCTGGTAATTACCGGAACGGTAAGTATTTTACTTTTGCCGATAGACCAATACCCCGATATTACCCCGCCCGTTGTGCAGGTAAACGCACAGTTTACCGGCGCCGACGCCCAAACGGTTGAACAAACCGTTGCAACCCCTGTAGAAGAACAGGTAAACGGCTCTCCGGGAATGGAATATATGCAAAGCAACAGCACCAACAACGGTGCTATGCAAATGAATATCACCTTTAAAATCGGCACCAACATTGATGTCGCTGCGCTCGATGTTCAAAACCGTGTAAGTATAGCCACGCCTTTGCTTCCGGCGGTTGCCAGCAGGCTGGGGCTTACGGTGCGTGCGGTAAACCCAAGCATGCTCATGATGGTAGCCATTTATGCGCCTAAGGATTCGCATAATGTTACCTTCCTTGATAATTACACCAATATATTTATACAGGATGCGTTGTTGCGCGTACCCGGTGTGGGTAGTATCAGCCGTTTTACGGATGATTTTAGTATGCGCATTTGGATGAACCCGCAAAAAATGGCTGCTTACAGCCTGGAGCCTTCCGACGTGATTGCCGCGCTGAACGCGCAAAACGTACAGGTGGCAGCCGGAACAGCCGGGGTGCCCCCTCAGGCGCCAACTCAAACCTACGAGCTGGGTATCCTGGTGAACGGCCGTTTAAGCAAAGTATCCGAATTCGAAAATATCATCGTAAAAAACAATCCTACCAAAGGCGAACTGGTTTACCTGAAAGATGTAGCCAGGGTTGAATTGGGGAAATTCACCTTCTCGAGCAATTCGTTTGTTGACGGGCATCGTGCGTCGTACCTGCAAATATACCAGGCCCCCGGGAGTAATGCACTGGAAACCGCCAATGGGGTCTACGCCGCACTGGCTAAACTTAAGCAAACTTTCCCGTCAGATGTGGCTTACAGCGTTCCTTTTGAATCGGTTACCGTGGTAAAGGTTTCTATGCAGGATGTTGTGGGCACCTTGTTAAAAACATTGGGGCTGGTTGCCATTGTGGTTTTCCTGTTCCTGCAAACCTGGCGCTCAACACTTATCCCTGTACTTGCTATTCCCGTGTCAATTTTCGGCACGTTTTGCTTTTTCATCCCGCTTGGCTTTACCATTAACACCTTAACCATGTTTGGTTTTGTGCTGGCGATAGGTATTGTGGTGGATGATGCCATTATTGTGGTTGAAGCGACGCAGCATTATATCGACCATGATAAAATGGCGCCTAAAGAAGCCACTTACCAGGCGATGAAAGATATATCGGCGCCGGTAGTTGCTATCGCCCTTATCCTTGCCGCAGTATTTGTGCCGGTAGGGTTTATCCCGGGGATAGTAGGGCGTTTGTACCAGCAATTTGCCATCACCATTGCTATTTCGGTAATTATATCTGCATTTATCGCCTTGTCGCTGACGCCCGCGCTGTGCACCCTACTGTTAAAACCAACCGACGAAAGCAAAAAGAATAAAGGACTAACCAAATGGTTTACCAAATTTAATGAATGGTTCGACAGGGTTACCGCCAAATACACCAGCGGCGTAAAGTGGAGCATAAAAGCCTCCAGGTTTATCATTATTCTCCTGGTATGTTTCTGCGCCGGTACTTATTTCCTTTTCGAGGCCAAGCCTACCGGTTTTATACCTTCGGAGGATGACGGCAACCTGTATGTAACCTACCAATTGCCGCCGGCATCTTCAACCGCGCAATCGGTAAGTGTTATGTCGGCTTTGATGAAGGTTGTGGCGGGCACACCGGGAGTAGGCCATTACGCGGCCTTATCAGGTTTAAACGTAGTTACCAATGCCAGCAACTCCAACAACGGCACCATTTACGTTCAGTTAAAACCCTGGGACGAACGTACCTCTTCAGAGCAACAGGTACCGGGTATTATCAAAGTAATGCAAAAACGCATTGCCGACGCAGGCGTATCAAACGCCAACGTAGAGGTGATACAGCCGTCGCCGCTACCGGGCGTGGGTTCTACCATCGGCTTTAGTATTCAAATTGAGCAGCGCAGCACCAATGATAATTTGCAGCAATTTGAAAAGGTTGTCAGCAACTTTGTCGATTCGGCCAACAAAAACCCCGCAATTAGCAAAGCCTATACATTTTATACCGCGCATACGCCAAATATGAGCCTGTCTGTCGACCGTGAAAAATGCGAAAAGCTCGGGGTAAACGTATCCGATGTATTTACAACCATCCAGGCGTTTATGGGTAGCCTTTATATCAACGATTTTACGACTTATAACCGCACTTTCCACGTGGTGGTGCAGGCTGATACCGCTTTCCGCGCGTTGGTTACCGATATGAATAAGTATTACGTGAGAAATTCTGGAGGCAAAATGGTGCCGCTCGGAACGGTAATTAGTTTTAAGCCGATAGAAGCGGCGCCGCTCATTTCGCACTTTAACATATTCCGCTCAGCCGAAATTGACGGTTCCTCGCCTCCCGGCGTAAGTAGCGGTGAAGCGCTTACCGCACTCACTGCTCTTGCCAACCGCGTGTTGCCACAAGGTTATACTTATGAATTTTCGGGCCTCAGCTACGAAGAGTTGAAGGCAGGATCGGTAACATTGTATATTTTCATGTTTTCTATCACCTTCGTGTTCCTGTTCCTGGCGGCCTTATATGAAAGCTGGTCTGTACCTTTTTCGGTACTCCTTGCGGTACCTATTGGTGCTTTTGGAGCCATACTGGCTCTCGTGATGGTTCCCTCATTAACCGACAACGTCTACGCACAGATAGGTTTGATAACGCTGATAGGCCTTGCAGCTAAAAATGCCATCCTGATTGTGGAGTTTGCCAAAGTGCGGGTTGACCGTGGTGAAGACCTGCTCCAATCCACATTGGACGCGGTAAGTTTAAGGCTTCGCCCCATCATCATGACCTCGCTGGCATTTATCTTAGGTGTTTTGCCACTGGTTTTTGCGACAGGTGCCGGTGCGGTGGCACGCCGTACCATAGGGTTAACCGTTTTGGGTGGTATGTTCGCGGCATCATCTATCGCTATTTTTGTGGTGCCCGTATTATTTGTGGTGATCACCAAAGCAGCTTATGGTAAAGAAAAACTTGCTTATCTGAAGGCCCATCACAAAGACCTGATAGAAAAAGCCCGCAAGGTTGAAGCGCAGAATATTGACGCAGAACTTGAGTTTGAAATACAAAAATCACGCGATCTTCATAATACCAGCGAAGCATGATTGCAAATACTTTTATAAAGCGTCCGGTAACTGCTATCGTCATTTCTGTTGTATTGATGATATCGGGCGTGATCTGTATTTTTAACCTGGCGGTCGATCAGTATCCAAATATATCGCCGCCAAGTGTGAGCGTGAACGCCTCGTACACCGGCGCAGATGCCGAAACGGTTGAGCAAACCGTGGCCATACCCATTGAGGAACAGGTGAACGGCACGCCTGGTATGGAATACATGAGCAGCAGCAGCTCAAACAACGGCGGCATGAACGTGAGGGTAACTTTTAATGTGGGCACCAATCCGCAGATTGCCGCTTTGAACGTTCAAAACCGGGTAGGCATTGCCGCCCCCCTCCTGCCGTCAGTGGTGAGCAAACTTGGCGCAACTGTACGCGCCAGCAATCCCGATCAATTGATGCTGGTGGCGATATACTCGCCGCATAAAACCCATAATATCACTTTTCTTGATAATTACACCAATACATTTATCCAGGATGCTATTTTGCGTGTACCGGGTGTAGGCGATGTTAGCGCGCGTACCGATCAATTCAGTATGCGTATATGGCTGAACCCCGATAAAATGGCATCCTACAATTTAATGCCTTCGGACATAACAGCCGCGCTTAACGGGCAAAACGTTTATGTTGCTGCAGGCTCCGCAGGTGCTCCGCCGCAGGATCCCAAGCAAATTTTTGAAACTGGCATCGTAGTAAACAGCATGCTCAACAAACCCGAGCAATACGAAAAGCTGATTGTAAAAACCATTCCCGGTACGGACAAGATGATCTATTTGAAAGATATCGCCCGCGTCGAACTAAGCAAATTTACTTTTTCGGGTGGTTCTTTTGTTGATGGTAACCGATGCTCACTATTGATGATCTTCCAGTCGCCGGGTAGCAATGCGCTGCAAACTGCCGATAACGTTTATGCAAAACTGGCCGAACTGAAAAAGTCTTTCCCATCCGACGTAGAGTACGTGGTGCCCTTTGAATCGGTCACCATTATCCAGGTATCTATGGAGGAAGTTATAGGCACACTACTGAAGGCGCTTGGCCTGGTGGCATTTGTAGTATTCCTGTTCCTGCAAAACTGGCGCTCAACCATTATTCCCATACTGGCCATACCGGTTTCTATTTTGGCCACCTTCTGCTTCTTTTTACCGCTTGGCTTTACCATTAACACCCTAACCATGTTTGGTTTTGTGCTCGCTATTGGTATTGTGGTGGACGATGCCATTATTGTGGTGGAGGCGGTGCAGCATTATATTGATGAGCAGCATATGTCGCCTAAAGAAGCTACCTACCAGGCCATGAAAGAAATATCGGCGCCGGTAATCGCTATAGCGCTCATCCTTGCTTCGGTGTTTGTGCCGGTGGGTTTTATACCCGGTATAGTGGGGCGCCTTTACCAGCAATTTGCCATCACTATAGCTATTTCAGTTATATTTTCGGCATTCACGGCCTTATCCCTCACACCTGCGTTGTGTACGCTCCTGCTAAAACCATCGCATCATAAATCCGAAAAGCAAAACTGGTTCGATAAATTTTTCAACTGGTTCAACGGCATTTTCGACAAGCTTACCCACAAGTATTCAAACGGGGTAAAACGCAGCATAAAAAATGCCAGGTACATTGTCGTTTTACTGGTAATGATATGCGGTGGCGCCTGGGTTATGTTCAGGCTAAAACCCTCGGGTTTTGTTCCTTCGGAAGACGGGGGACGCTTGTTCGTAACCTATTCCATGCCCGATGCATCCTCCACTACAGCCTCAAATGCCGTGCTTGCAAAGCTGATGAAGATTGTGGGCTCAACGCCCGGTATCATGCACTTTGTTGGCTCATCGGGCTTTAATATTCTTGGTGGCGGCGGCAACAACAGCGGGACCATGTTTTGTATGTTAACACCGTGGGACAAACGAACCACGCCCGAAACCAAGGTACAGGGCATTATGGACAACATCCGTAAACGTGTGGCCAAGGCTGGCATCAAAAACGCAAACGTTGTAGCCATACAGCCGCCTCCCATCAGGGGCATCGGCCTTGCAGCCGGCTACTCGATGCAAATTGAACAAGGTAACTCAACTGATGATATACACCAGTTTGAAAAAACGGTTCAAAAATTTGTTGCTGCAGCAAAAAAAAATCCGGCAACCTCAACGGCGTTCTGCAATTTTACGGCACACACGCCTAGTTTTACCGTTACCCTGGATCGTGAAAAATGCGAGAAACTGGGTGTAAATATATCCGATGTATTTTCGACCATGCAGGCTTTTATGGGAAGCTTGTTCGTCAATAACTTTACGCTATATAACCGCACCTACCATGCGGTTATCGAGGCCGATACATCCTATCGTGCACTCATCACCAATATTAATAAATATTACGTCCGCAATTCGGCTGGCAGGATGCTGCCGCTAAGCACCGTGGTAACCTACAAACCCGATGCTACGGCCACCTCCATATCGCACTTTAACATATTCCGTTCCGCCGAGGTCGATGGTTCCATACCGGCCGGGTACAGCAGCGGCCAGTCGCTGGATGCATTAAAGGAACTGGCCGCGAAGTATTTGCCACGCGGTTATACCTACGAATTTTCGGGACTTAGTTATGAAGAGATAAAAGCGGGAAGTATTACGGTGTACATCTTTATGTTCTCCATCATTTTTGTATTCCTGTTCCTTGCCGCTCTATATGAGAGCTGGTCGGTGCCATTTTCAGTTATGCTGGCGGTGCCCATCAGTGCCTTCGGCGCCATCGTCGCTTTGTGGACTGCTCCTACTATTACCAATAATGTTTATGCACAGATAGGGTTAATTACGCTGATAGGTTTATCAGCCAAAAACGCCATCCTCATTGTAGAGTTTGCGAAACTAAGGGTTGACCGCGGTGAGCCTTTGCTGCAATCCACCATCGAGGCGGTGCGCTTACGTTTCAGGCCTATTATCATGACCTCCATGTCATTTATATTCGGGGTGTTGCCGCTGGTATTTGCGACCGGTGCCGGCGCCGAATCAAGGAATACGATAGGTATTGCTGTTTTGGGTGGGATGATAGCATCGTCCACCATATCTATTTTTATTGTCCCGGTTTTATTCGTGCTGTTCACCCGCGTTTCATATGGCCGAAAGCAGTTGAAATGGCTGCAGGATCATCATGAAGATTTAATGGAAAAAGCCCGTCGGGTTGAAGAACAAAACATTGACCCAGAACTGGAATATGAAATTGCCGAAGCAAGGGCCCATAACGCAGCCGACCGTGAAAGGCATTTTGGCGGAGAGCCGGATACGGCATAAAGCTATAGTTTTACCACTTCCCGGTGTTGGAGAACTCCTGGAAGCCGGTAACAGCATCTTAATTAGAAGTACCTCAATTCTCTGTTTACCAAAAGGTGTTACATGGGCGCGGCTTGTGAGTAATAAGTCCACATAGCCGAATTTATTGCTTTTGCCACCTGCTCAATGTATTCTTTATCCTTGGAAACCAGGGTATCGGTTTCGCCGGAATTTGTATTGACCCGCACTGTGAATTTCTCCTCCATCAGGCACATAAATAAAAAAGCAGCCCCAAATATAACTACGCCGGCTATCCTGTACTGCTTAAAAAACATCATGAGAAATCCAATCAGCATTACTGCTAATTGAATTTTCCGGTAACTGCGCAGCACTTCTACTTTTACTGAGCTGATATTCTTAATCTCCGTTACCTTATGGCCAACAATAAACCTTGTTTGGGTAACTATTACGCTGTTGTTCTCAAAAAAGCTGATCTCTTTCATATGCAATCAATTTAAGGGGTTACTTATTTTTTCGGCACGCGTTTTTTCGTGCCTTGCTCACGTTCCAGTGTTCCATGTTCCACACACCACTACTTTCTGGAACACCTCATTAATAATGATTTACGATGTTGATTTTGCCAAAAATCCGTACCTGTACTGACAAAACGCTGTCACCAATAATCTGGTCAAAATTTATTATAAGGCCAGTTTTTGATTACCAGCGATATAACCTCCATTCAACCTTTATTATCCTTACTCACCTTATCGCCGGCCAGGCGGTAATCAACCTTTTTGTTAAAAGCCTTTTCTTTAAATAACAAGTACAAAAAGGTGGTGTTGGTTATAAAATATCGTTTAAATAACCTGCGGGGCTCCTGCACCAGGCGATAAAGCCACTCCAGGCTATTTTTTTGCATCCATTGTGGCGCTCGCTTCTGCAAGCCAATAAGTACAGGAAGCGCGCCGCCAATGCCTACCATAACCGACGGTATACGCCCCCTCATTTCGGCCATCCATTGTTCCTGTTTAGGGCAGCCTAAGGCTACAAATACTATATTGGCGCCCGATTGGGCAATATTGTCTATAACTGCCTCTTCCTCGGCCTCAGTAAGGTAACGGAATGGCGGCGAATAAATACCCACAACCCTTAACAGCGGGTAATTTTTCCGGATGAAATTGCCGGTTTGTTCAATAATTTTACGCGAACTCCCGTAAAAATAAACCGCCATATCTTCGTCAATGGCTTTCTGTAGTAAAAGCGGCAATAAACTCATGCCATCCACCCTATCCTGTTCAATATTGTGTAATACTTTAAAACTTTTAGCCAAAGGCATACCATCTGGTGTAACAACATCAGCCTGGTTTACCACGCGCTGAAAATCGCCCGACCAATGGGCCTCCACCAGCATGTGTACATTGGCTACACATACGTACGATGACTTTCGCTTCCGGCCAAGATCGAGGATCGAATCAACAAACTCAGCATGTTTCCCCCTGGACACATTAATCGATAAAATTCTTTCTTTTGATAACATTGCGTTGTGTTTTAGTTCTTCATATAAAAAGATCGTCCTTCTTTTAACATAAGTCTACTATATCCTATATAACCAATAGGATATACTAAATTACATTTTTCTTTTTATTTAATTTCACGTTTTTTAGCGTCTATTGTAAATATTTTTTTACTTTAACGAAACAGCCGCATATCCGGCTGTCTCACCGAATACGCATCAATTCGATTTAAAAAGCACAATGGATGAATAGGGCTTTAAAATCAATTCGTCCCGGTAAACATTTCCGCTGCCATCCTTATAAAGCCCTGATAGTTTAACAGTTTTTGGCTTGTCGGTGCGGTTAAATTCAAATAAAGTTCCGTTGTTGCTGCGGTTTTGCAGCCTTAACTTCAGCGACTTTGCATTCGAATTAAATACTGTACCCGAAAACGAGTTCTCATCGCCGGGTTTTGAGTTATGGTGCATCAGTTTTTCATCCAGTTGCTCGTCATTCTGTCCTAAAAAAGTATTGTTCGCTATCTTGTTCGATTTGGTATCGTAGCCGTCCTGGTCGTCGTCAGCCATAGAAAACTGGATATTGTTGCCATAGGACACATTGCCATCTACCACAATATTATTTGAACCATGTAAATAGATACCGCTGCCTGTACAGTTAAAAATGGTATTGTTTTTTATCTCGATATTTTCCGACCCCGCATCAAGATAAATGCCCATAGCTCCTGTAAACGTGTCTGGCGTACCTGCATTGGCTCCTTTTGCATTGTATATAATGTTATTTAATATTTTCTGATTGCTCCTGGAAGTATGGTTCTTGCCGTTATAGGTATCGATGGCCCCGCCGTCGTTTTTTACCAGGTCGAAATTGCTGATCACATTTTGTTCGACAGTAATGTTAGCAGAATTGAAATCAATGCCGATATATCCGATACTATCCAATTGGTTGTGCCTGATGACAGTATTGCCCGCGCCTCCGGCGTAGATGTACTCCATACCCATATATTGGCCATTATTGTTTTTGCCCCTGCCCTCGTGAATGCCTATGCTTTTAAGGGTGTTGCCTTCACAGGTATAATCAGCATAACCGGCAACATAAATGCCGTCATTGTTTATATGCTCAATCAAATTGCCCTTTATTAATATTCCCTGCCCGGCGCCGTTTAAAACAATGGCATCTTCGCCCATATTGGTGAAATCGCAATCAACTACAGCTAAACCGGATGCGTTGCGGCCATACACGCCAATGTTTAGCGCCTGGCTAAGATGGATGCCCT